>Ga0194115_10000172_pt1 | contig 102439 bp, 109 predicted proteins | sample TA2MahsurfametaG_3_FD_148656 | JGI IMG/M metagenome (GOLD analysis project Ga0194115, IMG submission 148656) | Freshwater microbial communities from Lake Tanganyika, Tanzania - TA2015002 Mahale S4 surface | ecosystem: Environmental > Aquatic > Freshwater > Lake | place: Tanzania: Lake... | reverse complement strand
TTGCCAAGCTCAATGAAACATCACTCATCGAGCCAGCCGCTTCAGACCTTGTCTCGAATATGGCCCAGCGCATGGGCTGGAGCCTGCGAGTGGTGCATCGGCTGATGCGAGTGGCCCGAACCATCGCCGACCTCGAGGGCCAGCAACAAGTAATGCCAGCCCAGATGGCCAAGGCGATTGGTCTCAGGCGCGGCCTGGATGGGCCTGCGACCTCGTAAGCCATAGAAGGCTGGCCACCTGCGCAATGAGCCAGAGGCCAATGCCCATTCGCATTGCCAACTGCTCCTCACTGCCCATGGCCATAAACCCATCAATGGCGAGCCCCAACCCCCACTGAACGGCAAAGGCACCGATAAAAATGAGGAAGTTGAATCCAGTGGTGGCCCTTCCCGAGAGGGCAATTGGAAAAGCACTGGCAAAGCGTGTGTAGGCCAGGGTGGTCACACCACCAAAGAGAAAAACAAGAATCCAGCAATAGAGTGCCCACCCCACAGGGGCGACCATAAGGGCAAGGGTTGCGATCGCCATGCCGACGAGCCCCGTGTGCATTAGTTTCGGCAGCTCCCAGCCCCACTTCTGAACACGCACCGAGAGGGCCGCCGTGCCCAGATGGCTGAGCAGAACAGTGGCTGTTACAACAAATAGACCCAGAGCGGCCTGGGCCTGCCCGGCCCCATCGACGCGACTCAGCCAGGGCGCCACCCAGAGGCTGTGCATGGCCAGCAGGCCTCCATAAGAGAGAAGGCCAAAGGGCAGCATGCGCCAAAAGATGGGTGCGCGTGTGAGTTGGGCGAGCCCATCCACGGCGTCTTTCAGCAAGGGTGGAGCGCCATCGCTTCGAACGATTGAATCGGCAGGAAGCGCAAACCGAATCGCCAGAAAGGCCAAGCCAAACGCAAGGGCGAGCCACACAAAGATGTCTTGCCAGGACATCAGCGCCAGTGCCCACTGAACGGGCAGCGTGGCGCAGAGCGCGCCGGCCGAGCCGATCACCAGCATGCTCGAGGCCAAGGGGGCCTGAAGCCGCTGATCAAACCAGATTCGATAAAACTTATAAGAGGCCATCAGACAGGCCGAGACCCCCACCCCTATCAGTGCTCGGCCAATCCAGAGCTGCCAGAATGCACTGGCCATGGCCGATACAAGGCATCCCGCAATCGCAAAGAGCAGCAAACCACTCTCCACTCTACGTGGGCCATAGCGATCGAGGAGCAGGCCCACGGGCAGTTGCATCAGCGCGAAGGTGAGCAGATAGGCACTGCTGAGAAGACCGAGATCCGCAGCCGAGAGTGAGAAGGCCGTGGTGAGTTCGGGCGCGAGCACACCATTGATGGTGCGAAGCCCATAGGAGAGGGCATAGGCGGTCCCGAAGGGCCAGACCGACTGCCAGATGGTCTGCGGCATCAGTGGACCATTAGTGGATCAACGCAGGCGCCTGCTAAGGGGTGCCGACACGAAGACTATCGAGAAACTGCTGGGCCTCATCCTGTGGGAAGCCATGGCTGGGGCCAACCACAATTGCCTCGATGACCCAGCCATTGCGAACCACCGAACGCATGAGTAATCGGGCGGGGACGGGGTCTCCATCGGCCTTGAGTTGAAGGGTGCCACGTGCGCTGAGCGGAGAGCCCAAGGCCTTTGGATCGATGGAGTCGATCCTTCCGCGGATGTTCTTCACTCGAGAGGCTTCGAGTGCCCTTCGGACGGCCTCACGCTCAGCGGGTGTCTTGCCTTCGAGCTTTACCAGCCCAAGGGCAAAACTCACATCCTTGATGCGACTGGCATGCATGGTCAGCGAGATCTCGGTGGTCGCGCGCCCTGGTGTTAACTCTGGAGACGGCTGCAAGGCCACGGTGCGGGTGACCACCATGGGCTTGCCGGGAAAGAGAATGCTCCATCCCACTTCAGCGTCGCGAACCTCTCGCCAATCATAGGTGGGGCTGCAGCCGGCCAGCCCAAACACCAATACAAAGACAAACAAAAATAGAGATCTCATAATGGGCTGAGTAAAGCCAAAGGAGTGTATCGGAGTGATTCGTTTCATGAGCAAGGCCGCTGCGTCATTCATCATGACCGAGTCTGTTGCCAAAGATGTCTTCGCGGCCCTTGGTGAAGACTACCGGGTCCCGGGTATTTGGATTGTGGACCGACTCCCCGATCTGATCGAACGTTCTCAGCAGGCCATGGCTGCCTCCAAAGAGAGGGAGGCCAAGGCCGAGCGTGCCATTGAAGATCTGATGGATGCCGCACAGGGCGATTCCCTCACTCAGCAACAGCTGGCGAGTCAGATTGGCGTGGGATTGTCGCGGCGACTGGTGCCAGTGCTCGAGATGATGAAACGAGCACAGGAGCAGGCCGAACCGATTGTCTGGGAGCAGGCTTAAGACAGCAGTGGCGAGAGTCGTCGGCGCGCCTCGCTGGCATCCACACCCGCCCGCTGCGCATAGTCTTGAAGTTGGTCTTCGCCAATCGGCCCCAGGTTGAAGTACTGGGCCTCTTCACGCCAGAGATAAAAACCACTCACCGCCGAGGCCGGCATCATCGCAAGGTTCTCCGTGAGGGAGAGGCCCACCTCCTGGGCTGCAAGCACCTCGAACATCTCTGACTTCACGCTGTGATCGGGGCAGGCCGGGTAGCCCGGAGCGGGGCGAATGCCTTGATAACTCTCGGCAATGAGCTCCGCGTTTGAGAGTGACTCGCCCGCTGCATATCCCCAGAACTCGACTCGCACACGCTGGTGCAGCCGCTCGGCAAATGACTCCGCAAGTCGATCGGCCAATGCCTTGACCAGAATGGCGTTGTAGTCGTCGCCTTTGGCCTCGTAGTCGGCGGCCAATGCATCGGCACCTTGAATACAGACTGCAAAACAGCCCAGGTAGTCCCGACAACCCGCTTCAACGGGCGCCACATAGTCCGCAAGAGACTTGTTGAATTCGCCGCTCGGCTTCTCGGTCTGTTGACGAAGGCCGTGCCAGCAGAGAACCGGCGTTGAGAGGCCTTCATCGCTGAAGATCGTGAGGTCCTCGGGACCGGTGCGACGCGCAGGAAGCAATGCGAAAACCCCGTTGGCGGTGAGCTTGCGGCCCTCGATGAGTCGCTTGAGCATGGCCTGGCCATCGGCGAATACCTGCTGCGCCTGCTTACCCACCACGGCGTCCTCGAGGATGGCCGGGTAGGGCCCGGCCAGGTCCCAGGTCTGGAAAAAAGGCGTCCAGTCGATGGTTCCCACGAGTTCCTCGAGGGGGTAGCTGCGAAGTTGCCGACGGCCGAGCGCAATGGGCGTGGGGGCATCGGCATGAAATGAAATGGTCGGTGCATTGGCCCTGGCCTTGGCAAGGTCGAGCATCTTCGTGTTGACCTTGTTGGCATGCCGCTCACGTAGCTTCTGATAATCGACCGAGTGGTTGGCCAAATAGGTCTTCTTGGCTGATTCATCGCCCGTGAGCGACTGGGCCACAGGCACCGAGCGCGAGGCATCGGGCACCCAAATCACCGGGCCAGAGTAATGGGGTGCAATCTTCACCGCCGTGTGCACGCGCGAGGTGGTGGCCCCACCAATGAGCAGGGGGATTTGCTTGGTGCGACACCAGTCGTCGCGCTCCATCTCGCGCGCCACCTGCGCCATCTCCTCGAGGCTTGGGGTAATTAGGCCCGAGAGGCCGATGAGGTCGGCATTGTGTTCCTTTGCTGCCGCAATAATCTGCTGCGCGGGGATCATCACCCCCATATTCACAATGTCGAAGTTATTGCATTGGAGCACCACAGAAACGATGTTCTTGCCGATGTCGTGCACATCGCCTTTGACCGTGGCAAGAATCATCTTCCCCTTGGCCTGGACCTGGCCACTGGCGGCCTGCTCCGCCTCAATAAATGGCACAAGGTGGGCCACGGCGGCCTTCATCACGCGAGCGGATTTCACCACCTGGGGCAGGAACATCTTGCCCTCGGCGAACAAATCACCCACCACATTCATGCCTGACATGAGAGGGCCTTCAATGACTTCGATGGGCCTGCCATTGCGCGCATCGATCTCAAGGCGCACTGCCTCGGTGTCTTCCACAATGAATTCAGTAAGCCCATGAACCAGAGCATGTTCGATGCGCTTCACGGCAGGCAGTTCACGCCAGGCAAGCTTCTCTTCTTCTCTCTGACCGTCGTTCTTGAGGCGAGCCGCGAACTCGATCATTCGCTCCGTGGCATCGGGCCTGCGATCAAAGACTATGTCTTCCACATGCTCTCGAAGCGCTGGGTCCATGTCTTCGTAGACACCGAGTTGACCCGCATTGACGATGCCCATGGTCATGCCAGCGCGCACGGCATGGTAGAGGAAGACGGTGTGTATGGCCTCGCGGGCGGCATCATTGCCTCGGAAGGAAAAGCTCACATTCGAGACACCCCCGGAGATTTTTGCGTGGGGCAGGCTTTCTCGAATCCAACGTGTCGCCTCAATGAAATCGATGGCATAGCGATTGTGTTCTTCAATACCAGTGGCAATGGCAAAGATATTGGGATCAAAAATAATGTCTTCGGCAGGAAAGCCCACTGATTCGGTCAGCAGCCGGTAGGCCCTTTGGCAGATGGCCTTGCGCCGCTCTAGGGTGTCGGCCTGGCCTTGCTCGTCAAAGGCCATGACCACCGCGGCCGCACCGTAGTGCTTGCATAGACGGGCCTGGCGAAGAAACGCCTCTTCTCCCTCTTTGAGAGAGATGGAGTTGACCACCGCCTTTCCTTGAACGCACTTGAGCCCCGCCTCGATCACCTCCCATTTAGAGGAGTCGATCATGATCGGCACCTTCGAGATGTCCGGCTCCGAGGCGATGAGGTTGAGGAACCGTGTCATGGCGGCCTTCGAATCGAGCATGGCCTCGTCCATGTTCACATCGATCATCTGCGCACCGTTCTCTACCTGCTGCCGGGCGACCTCCACAGCCTTATCGAACTCGCCATTGAGAATCAGTCGGGCAAATTGACGCGAGCCCGTGACATTGGTGCGCTCCCCCACATTAACGAAGAAGGATTGTTCGTCGATGTTGAAAGGCTCGAGACCCGAGAGCCGTGTCTTGGTGGGTGCTGCGGGGATGGGACGCGGCCGATGCTCGCAGACCGCCTTGGCGATGGCGGCAATGTGCTCGGGTGTGGTGCCACAGCAGCCACCAACCACATTGACCCAGCCATACTGCGCAAAATTTTTGAGGAAGCCCGAAGTGGTGGGTGGTGTCTCATCAAAGCCCGTGGCGGCCATGGGATTGGGCAGGCCGGCATTTGGGTAGACGCAGATGGGTACATCACTGAGCTTAGAGAGCTCCTCGACATAGGGCCGCATTAGGGCAGCACCCAGGGCGCAATTCAGGCCGATCGTAAGGGGCTTGGCGTGGCGAACGCTATTCCAGAATGCCTCGACAGTCTGCCCGGACAAAATCCGACCCGAGGCGTCGGTGACTGTGCCGGAGATCATCACCGGCCAGCGCATGCCTCGGGCCTCGAAGACCTCTTCGAGGGCGAATATGGCGGCCTTGGCATTGAGGGTATCGAAGATGGTCTCGATAAGGAGCAGGTCCACGTCAGCATCAATGAGCGCATCGGCCTGCTCGCGATAGCTCAGCACAAGTTCATCGAAACTGATGTTGCGAGCGCCAGGATCATTCACATCCGGCGAGATGGAGGCCGTTCGCGGCGTGGGCCCGATGGCGCCGGCGACGAATCGAGGTTTGTCAGTGCTGCTGTATTTGTCTCGTGCCGCGCAGGCCAATCGTGCCGAGGCTTGGTTCATCTCCAGGGCCATCTCGGCCAGGCGGTAGTCCTCCTGGGCCACCCGAGTGGCACCAAAGGTGTTGGTCTCGATGATGTCGGCCCCGGCCTCGAGGTACTGCTCGTGAATCGACTGAATGATGCCGGGCTGGGTGAGGCTGAGAAGCTCGTTGTTGCCCTTGACTTCAATGCCGCTCTTGAGTGCTTGATCAAGAACCGCCGCAAGGGATTCATTGAGCGGCATGGCCTGAGAACCCGTTTGGCCCCGGTAATCCGATTCGCTCAGTTTGTACTGCTGAATCATGGTGCCCATGGCACCGTCAATGATTAGGATTCGCTGCGCGAGGGCCTGTTCAATCAATTCAAAACGAGGCGATTTCGGCAGCTGTGCACGCCCCTCGGAACGGGGCATCCGATGCGTTTGATTGGGTGTGGCTTGGAGTGCGGCTGTGGGAGTCAAGCCAGCGATTATAGGCGGTTGAGCCAGTAATTGAGGCCATCGGCATTGAGCCGAACATCGAGGGCGAGCACCTCTTCGAGCTCCGAATCTTCAATGCCCACGCCCATCGAACGGGCTTGTTCTTTGAGCATCGCCATGAGGTCGCTCTGAATTCGTTTGGCCCGACCTTCCCCGGCGTCTTTGTGTGCCATGGCCAGGGCCACATAGTCATCAACCTGTGAGAGCAACCGCGCACCGCAGCCAGCCACATCGGTGACTTGGGAGTAGTGGGTGAGGTAGACCGCACTGGGTTTGGCATCCATGACTCGGCGGATGGACTTGCGCAGCGGGTCGGGCTCGAACTGGGTGGGTGGGCAAGTAACGAAAATAAAGCAGCCCTTGGGCGTGTCGAGCTCCCGATAGGAGATGCCGAAGGTATCTCCGGTGAAGACACCATTGGACTGCGAATCATGAATAAAGACATGGTGCCGGGCGTGTCCGGGTGCATCCCAGAAACTCAGGGTTCGAGAGCCCAGGGTGATCTGCGCACCCTCGCCGATCGACAGAATGCGATCGGGATCAACAGGAGAGAGCCTGCCGTATTCGCGCAGGGCCATCTCTTCGCCATAGACGGAGCAGACCGACTCCCAGAGAGCGCTCGGGTCGACCATGTGCTTCACGCCCCTTGGATGCACGGTCAGCCGTGCATTGGGACAGTGATTGAGCAAGGCCCCCGCCCCACCGGCGTGGTCGAGGTGAATGTGGGTTAGAACGATGTAGTCGACCTGATCGGTGCCAAGACCCAGGCCACCGAGAGTCTCGAGAATTCGGGGCACTGAATTGGCCGTTGAAGTGTCGATGACGGCAACCCGTCCGCCGTCGATCACGAAATGAATGGCATCGAGCTCGGTGCGCAGGTAGCCCGAGTCGAGGCTGTAGATGCCGTTATTGAAATCGCGAAGATGGGTGAGGGGCTGCTTGAAGTGCTGATGCTGATGATGTGGATTCATAGAGCTGAATTATCGCGAACAATCGATTCGGCCGCCCGTTGGGCGATGAGCATGACCGGTGCATTGGTATTGCCAGAGGTGATCAGGGGCATGGCCGAGGCATCGACCACTCGAAGACCAGCGATTCCTCGCAGGCGACAGTCGGAATCGAGCACGGTGCCCATGGCACAGGTCCCCACGGGGTGAAAGATGGTGGTTCCGAGTTCTCGTGCCGCTTGGGCAAGCTCTTCAGTGGTTCGCACCGAGGGGCCGGGAAGAAATTCTTCTGGATCGAACCTGGCGAGCGCATGGCCTCGCATGATTGCGCGGGTCATCTCAAGCCCCCGAACACTCGCGTTGATATCGTCTTCGGTTGAGAGGTAATTGCATTGAATCTTGGGAGCAGCAAGGGTCTCGGGGTGTTGGATGTGGACACTGCCGCGCGAACTCGGGCGAAGGTTACAGACCGAGGGGGTAATGGCATCGAAGGGGTGCAGGGGTTCGCCGAACTTCGGCAAGGAGAGTGGCTGGACATGCCACTCTAGGTCGGGGCTGGCAAGTGATGGTTGGCTCTTGGCAAAGGCCCCCAGTGTGGATGGCGGCATGGTCAAGGGGCCGGTTCGAAAGAGAGCGTATTCAAGCCCCATGCCCAGTCGGGTCAGTGGATTCTTGTAGAGGCTGTTGACGGTCTTGGCGCCCTTAATTTTGTAGACCGTTCGAATCTGTAAGTGGTCTTGGAGATTCTCGCCAATTGCGGGCTGATCGAGCACGACTGGAATCTGCAGGCCAGCGAGCATTCGGGCCGACCCCACTCCAGAGGCTTCGAGGAGCTGAACCGACCCGATGGACCCAGCCGAGAGAATGAGCTCCTTTTTTGCAAAGATATCAATGAGCTGGTTGTCTTTTAGGAGACGCAGGCCACTGGCGCGCTGGCTTGCCTGCGACCAGGCCGCAGAGGCGGGCGTATTTGCCAGATTTCGATTCGCCTCAAAGAGCAGCTTGATGGCGTGTGCATGGGTCCAGACCGTCAGGTTGGGTCGCTTGGCGATGGGATGCAAGAAGGCATCGGCCATCGACCATCGGCGCCCTCTTCTCTGGGTGACGTGAAAGTAGGCGCAGCCCGAGTTGTCACCCCGATTGAATTCCTCGACGGAGGCAATGCCTGCCTGTGCTGCAGCAGCCCGCCATGCATCAAGAATCGGCCATCGCACCCGCGGTCGCTCCACTCGCATCTCGCCACCCGAGCCATGCCAATCGTCGCCACCAGCGAAGTAATCCTCGAGCTTGATATAGGTTGAGAGGGTCTGGCCGGACTCGGCGGTTCCCCATCTCCACCTCTCGTCGCCGATGGCCTCGGCCCATCGGTCGTAGTCGCTCGTCTGGCCACGCATGTAAATCATTGCGTTGATCGAAGAGCAGCCGCCAATCACTCGGCCTCGGGCATAGTGAATGGAGCGACCGGCAAGGCCCGGATCGCTCTGGGTCTTGAAGCACCAATCGGTTCTTGGGTTGGCAATGGTGAAGAGGTAGCCCACTGGAATCTTGATCCAGACCCAGTCGTCCTTTCCTCCCGCCTCGATCAGAAGCACCGTCTTGGAAGGGTCGGCCGAGAGTCGATTGGCAAGCAGACACCCCGCACTTCCTGCCCCCACCACTACATAGTCAAAGCTCAACATCGGGGGCCGTCTGAGGAAAACCGAATCTCGTTGGGGTAGGGGAAAACATCATCGAGTAGGCCCTGTTGAATCCGATTTTGCTGTGCCTGCCAGAAGGCCGCATCGAGTAGTTCGGCGTGGTGACGCATGAACGCCGCCCGAAGCCGAGGAACCCCAAGCAGAAAGCGCTCGAACTCCTCGGGGAAGACATCGTTGGGCCCCACGGTGTACCAGGGCTCCGAGGACATCTCGTCCTCGGGGGTTCGGGGGGGTGGAATCTCGCGGAACCGGCACTCGGTGAGGTATTGAATCTCATCGTAGTCATAGAAGACCACCCGACCCTGTCGGGTCATGCCGAAATTCTTGTAGAGCATGTCGCCCGGGAAAATGTTTGCAGCCAGCAGCTGACGAATGGCATTTCCGTACTCGATGACGGCACGTTCGAGCTGCTGATCGGTTGCGTGCTCGAGATAAATATTGAGCGGCACCATTCGTCGCTCGATGTAGAGATGCCGAATCACCACCCGTTCGCCATCCTCTTCAAGCATGATTGGCGCAAATTCGCGAATCTCCTGGAGCAGGCTCTCCTCGAATCGGGCCTTGGGGAAATCGACATTCGAGTACTCCCAGACGTCGGCCATGCGACCCGCCCGATCGTGAAACTTCACCAACTGATAGCGAGACATGATGTGTTCGCGGCTGACTTCTTTTGCCCGCTGGTCTTTGATGATCTTAAAGACATAAGGCAACGAGGGAAGCGTGAAGACCAACATCACCAAGCCCTTGATGCCGTCAGCAAGTTTGAAGCGGTCTTGAGAGTGCTTGAGGTGGTGCAATAAATCTCGGTAAAAAAGTGTTTTGCCCTGCTTCTGTAGGCCGAGCATGGTGTAGATCTCGGCCGCAGGCTTGTTGGGAAGAATGCTCTTTAGAAATTGAACGTAGGCCGATGGAACCTCCATGTCGACCATGAAGTAGGCCCGTGCAAAAGAAAACAGAGTAGAGATCTGCTCGACTCGCATGAGGAAGGTGTCGATTCGCAACAGACCATCCTCGCCTCTCAGAATGGGCACAGCAAAGCCAATGGGTTCGCCGTCATTGATCACCCGGCCAATCAGGTAGGCGCCTTTGTTGCGATAAAAGAGGCTTCGCAAGACATGAATCTGTAGGTCTTGCTTGGCATTGAATGGCCGCTCTAGCTGGGCAATGGCGCTGCGAACCACCCGCCGAAGGTCTCGGTGGCTGTCCTCCCATGGACAGGCCAGACCAATATCCACAAGCACCTGAGTCAGGCAGTGGCGCAGCCCAGTCTCATTGGGGTAGTAGGCCCGGTAGGAGGGTGGGTCGGAGTCGAGGTAGTCGGTGGCCTGGGAGGGGCGCACAAAGAGGACCTCGTTGTCGAAGTAATTGCGACGAAGAATCTTGGTGGTCACCGAGTTGAAGAAGGTCTCTGCCAATTCGGGTTGGCGATGGTCGGCGAGCAGGCCAATATAGGCACGCTTGACTTCCGGCCAGACACCCTCAGCCGCCAATTCGTCGGCAAACAGCGCCTGGAGCTGACGGCTGGCCTCCTCGATGCGTTGGTCGTAGAACGCAATTCTCTCGCTGGCCAATCGGCGAATGCTCTGGAATGCACCTGACTCAAAACAGGTCTTGGCCTGCTGCGCGTTGTAACGGAAAAGGCCATAGTGGCGGTCGAAGCCCTCGAGCATCACGCGAGCGATGGCCAGGGCGGGGCTCATTGGACTGGCCAAGACCGATCCGTCCTATGGGTGGAGTGTGAAACCTTGCGTGACGCGGGACCGATCGCGGGCCACACTGAACAAGAGCCCCATCCCCACGCCCAGTGTGACCATCGCTGTGCCGCCATACGAGATAAAGGGCAGCGGGATACCGACGACGGGGAGGATGCCGGTGACCATGCCCAGGTTGACAAAGGCATAGGTGAAGATGATCAGGGCAAGGGCTGCAGAGAGCAGGCGGCCAAAGAGTGTCGGAGCGCCCAGTGATATCCATAGGCCTCGGAGCACCAGCCCAAGGAAGAGTGCGAGCAGAATCGCAGAGCCGATGAAGCCGAACTCCTCTGCGTAGCCCGCAAAGACGAAGTCTGTGGCCCGCTCGGGGATGAACTCCAATTGGGTCTGGGTGCCTTGAAGCCAGCCTTTGCCGAAGATGCCTCCGGAGCCCACTGCAATCACCGACTGAAGAATATGGAAGCCCTTTCCAAGCGGGTCGCGCATCGGGTCGAGCAGTGTGCAGACCCGTTGGCGTTGGTACTCCCTTAGACCTGGCCAGTCGATACCGGGACCGCAGGCGGCATCGCCAAAACTGACCAAGAGAACCACGCCAACAAAGAGGGTGCCAAGAACCAACAGCACCAGCCGCCAGGGAATGCCACTGAGGTACAAGACAAAAATTCCAGATGCGAAGACCAGAATGGCCGTTCCCAGATCGGGCTGCTTGATGATGAGTATGACCGGCACGAGCAAGAGTAAGACGGGTACGACCCAATCTCGCCAGCCTCTCAGACCCTCTCGTTGGTGGATTAGAGAGGCCAGCATCAGCGGCATGGCAATCTTCATCAGCTCAGAGGGTTGAATTCGGGTGATTCCAATATCGAGCCACCGCGTCGCACCCTTGGCGGTCTCGCCGAAAAACTCAACAGCAAGAAGAAGCAGAAGACCGAGACTATAGAGGGGCACAGCCGCCTTTTGAAATTGCATTGCAGGAATCTGGGCGAGCACGAGCATCAAGGCCAGCGCGAGGAATAAATTGCGCATGTGGCCAACAAATCGATCGGGGTCGTCGTGGGCTGCACTGTAGACCGCCAGGACACTAATGAAAAAGATGCCCATGGCGGTCCAGAAAAGCGGCTGGTCGAGCCGATAGAAGCGTTGCTTGAGCCAGAAAACAACCGCCCGCCAGCCGGTCTGGGCCTTGCGCTTCTCAAGGCTATTCACGAGGGCTCCTTGTCAGCGGCCTGCGCCTTAATTGCGGGCTTGGGTGGCGCCAGAAGGTAATCCAAGACCTTGCGCGCAATGGGGGCAGCGGCCGCAGCGCCAAAGCCACCGTTTTCAACCACCACCGCCAGCGCCACCTTCGGGTCGTCTGCGGGGGCAAAGGCGATGTAGAGCGAGTGGTCCCTCAAGCGTTCTGCCACTCGGCTCGCTACATACTTCTCGTCTTGTTTAAGGCTAAACACCTGGGCGGTTCCAGTCTTGCCAGCCACCTTGTAGGGAACGCCCGCCATGACCCGCGCGCCCGTGCCTGTGAGGTTGACCTCCACCATTGCATTGGTGACCAGCTCGACCCATTCCGGCTGGAAGGTCAGTGTCTCGTCAATCACTGGAGGAAGTGGGTTCATTGCACCCGTGCCGTCCTCGATGGACCGAACCAGGCGAGGCTTGAGGAGCTTGCCCCCATTGGCAATCGCGGCCGTTGCTCGAGCAAGCTGAAGCATGGTGAACGCGTTGTAGCCCTGGCCGATTCCGATCGAGGGCGTCTCACCGGTCAGCCACGCGGTGCCGAAACGCTTCATCTTCCAATCCGACGATGGAAGAATGCCGGGCATTTCGCCATCCATATCAATGCCGGTTTTCTGGCCAAATCCAAAAGGGCTGATGAACTTGTGGATGGTGTCGACCCCCATGTCCATGGCCAGCTTGTAGTAGTAGGTGTCACTGGAGACCGAGATCGATTTCTTCATATCGACGCGGCCATGCCCCTCGGGCTTGCTGTCCCGAAACTTATGTGTGCCCAGCATGAAATAGCCAGGGTCATTGATGGTGTCGTCGGGCTTTCGTTCGCCCGAGGCCAGTGCGGCCAGCGCCATGAAAGGCTTGTAGGTCGAGCCTGGAGGGTAGATGCCTCGCAGCGCCCGGTTGAGCATGGGCTTGTCCAAGGAGGTGTTGAGACTGTCCCAGAGGTCGGGGTCGACACCATCGACAAAGGCATTCGGATCGAAATTCGGCATCGAGACGAACGCCAAGATCTCCCCACTGCGGGGGTCCATCGCCACCAGGGCACCCCGTCGCTGGCCATAGGCCGCCTCGATCATCTGTTGAAGACCGAAGTCAACTGAGAGCTGGATATTCCTGCCGGCCACGGCGGGACGAACGCCGAGCTCCCGAATAATCCGCCCACTCGAGGCGATCTCAATCTGCTGAAAGCCAATCTCGCCCTTGAGTAAGGGCTCGTAGCTCTTCTCGATGCCGAGTTTTCCGATATGGCTGACCCCGCTGTAGATCTCACTGCCCCCCTCCCTCTCGAGGCGCTCCTGATCGAACTTTGAGACGCGCCCAATGTGACCAATGAGATGAGAGGAAGAGAGACCATAGGGATAGGAGCGAATGGGTCGGCGCTCAATTCGAATGCCTGGCAACTCGCCGAGGCGAACCGCAATTCGCGCCACCTGCTCGTCGGTGAGCTTGGTCTTTATGGCAATGGGATCGAACTTGCGGGCGCTGGCGAGGTCCCGTTTGAAGCGCTTGATGTCGGCCGGTGTGAGGTTGAGAAGCGGTGTGAGCTTCTCGAGCATCTCATCGATGCCATGCTTAATACCGGGCTCGAGCTCAACAGAGAAGCCCGCATCGTTGCGAGCCAGAATGGTGCCTTGTCGATCGAGGATCAACCCTCGGGGTGCCTGAATGGGCAGCAGGGCCACACGATTGTTCTCGGCCTTAACGGCGTAGTCCTGGTGCTGCCAGACTTGCAAGGAGCCAAAGCGAAGCAAGAGCACGCCCATGGCGACCACCACCAAAAGCGCTGCCACCGTCACGCGCTTGCGAAAATCTGCGGTGAGTCGGGTCTCGGTGACCATGGGTCAGCTCACGATCTTGGCAGGCCTCGCGGGCCTGGAGGCAGGCCTGCGTTTCAGAATGGTGAGCAGCAGTCGATGAACCAGGAGCCAGCCCAGGGCATTGACAATGGTCTCCACGAGTATCCAGAGGGTCAGTGGCGTGCTGTCGGCAAACCAGTTCACTACGCCGCCAACAATCAGAACGACCAAGAAGAGACCCGCCACATGAAGCGCCTGGCCCGCTGGACCGAAGCCAGTCATCCGTCGGTGCAGGGCGATGGCGCCGTAGGTCAGCAGGCAGTAAATCAGCGCGTGTTCACCAAGAAGAACCCCCTGGTGCGCGTCCATTACAAGGCCAAGCAGCCAGGCCACGGTCATGCCCATGCGGCGTGGTGTCTGAACCGACCAGAAGACGAGGAGAACAGCGACGAGGTCTGGGGCTGGAAACTGATGCGGCCAGGGCCAGAGGTTAAAGAGCAGTGCAACGAGAAAACTGTAGACCAGTAGGCGCCTGCTCGGCTCCCTTGCGAGGGTCTCCCGCAGGGTCATCACTGCTTGGCCCCCCTGCTCTGCAGAACAAGCACCTGCCGGGTGACGGCGACCGAGGCCACGGGTTTGCCAGTGACCACTGGGAAGGGCGACAACCCACTCTCGGAAATCGAGGTGACGATACCGATGGGCAAGCCAGGGGGATAGAGGCCATCGAGCCCGGAGGTCTGAATCACATCACCGATCTGAATACTCGCCGCGAGATTGACATGGCGCAGCTCGAAGGCGTCCTCCCCGGTGATTCCTCGGGTCAGACCGCGAACGCCAAGACGGGGCAAGAAGACGGGCACCGAGAGCTGCTTATCGGAGAGCAGTCGAACTTCAGAGGTCAGCGGAAAGACGCGGCTGACTTGACCGATGACGCCTGCGCTGTTGATTACAGGATCACCCGCCTTTATCCCGCTTTCACTGCCGCGATCGATCACCACCACATCGTGAACTGGCGCAGGCCGGGCCGCCCGGACCTCTGCAGCAAGGGTGGCACCGGGGAGCGACTTCTGCAGTGCGAGAAGTCCTCGCAAATTGTCGTTCTCACTGCGCAGCTTATCCATGGCCAGAAGGGTCTCGGAGCGGGCAATCTCCTGCTCTCGGGTTTTTGTGATTTCTTCCCGAAGACTCTGGCCCGAGCGAAGACTCTCGCCCAGTGCAATGAGGATGTCTCTGGGCATCATCATCAGCTCGGTGAAGGGATAGAGGACGGTGTTGATTCCCTGCCGAAGCGGCTGGGTCATGCTGGCGTGGTAGTCCAGCTGCATGAGCAGCGTGGCCGAGACGGCAGCGACAACAAGTCTTAGCCTGGCGGGCAGGCCCTGGTGGAAGAGTGCGGGAGAGTTATGCGAGAGGGCCAAGCGGTCCGGTCGGGTGTTGAGACTATTCGGTCGAGAGCACAGCGCTCAATTCATCGATGCGCTCAATGGCCTCTCCACACCCACGAACCACACAGGCCAACGGATCCTCGGCCACATAAACAGGCAGGCCAGTCTCTTCGGCGAAAAGCCGATCGAGGTCGTGCAGAAGCGCACCGCCACCGGTAATGACAATCCCGCGCTCGGCGATATCGGCCGCGAGTTCCGGCGGCGTGTTCTCGAGTGCGTTCTTGATGGCCACAACAATCTGGCTGATGGGGTCTGTCAGGGCTTCGAGAATCTCATTGCTCGACACCATGAAGCTGCGGGGGATACCCTCACTCAGATTGCGACCCCGCACCTCCATCTCGCTGGCGGTGCTACCAGGGAAAGCCGAGCCAATTTCCTTCTTGATCGACTCGGCGGTCTGGTCGCCAATCAGCATTCCGTAGTTGCGGCGGATGTAATTAACAATGGCTTCGTCGAACTTGTCGCCCCCAACGCGGATTGAACTCGAATAGACGAGGCCACCGAGCGAGACCACACCGATTTCACTGGTACCACCACCGATGTCCACCACCATCGATCCGCGAGGCTCGGAGATGGGAAGCCCGGCGCCAATGGCCGCAGCCATGGGCTCTTCAATGAGGTAGACCTGGCTTGCGCCCGCAGAGAGACCGGACTCGCGAATGGCGCGGCGCTCCACCTGTGTGGATCCACAGGGCACGCAGATGATGACCCGAGGACTCGGCGAGAAGAGCTTTTTGGGATGAACCATCTTGATGAACATCTTGAGCATCTGCTCGGTCACCGTGAAGTCCGCGATGACGCCGTCTTTCATGGGCCGTACCGCCTCGATGCTTCCAGGGACCTTGCCGAGCATTTGCTTGGCCTTGGTGCCCACTGCCTCAATTGTCTTCTTGCCCCCCGGGCCACCCTCGTAGCGAATGGCAACCACCGAGGGTTCGTTGAGGACAATGCCCTTGCCCCTTGAATAAATCAGGGTGTTGGCGGTACCAAGATCGATCGCCAAGTCCTGAGAAAAAAATCCGCGCAGAGAGCCAAACATGGGTGAGTCCAGAAGATGGGTTGGAGAACGGAGATAATTAAAGGAGTAATTATCCACATTTCGAGGATTTATCTTGTCTTTAAGCCAGGACGAGCTGATCAAGCTTGCAAAACTATCGCGGCTCTCGCTCTCACCGCAGGAGTCTGAATCCCTGCGCGAGTCCATTTCCTCGATTATCGATTGGGTGGGACAACTCCAGCAGGCTCCCGTCGAGGGCATCGAACCCATGGCGCACCCCCACGACCAGGCCCTGCGACTCAGAGAGGATGAGCCAGTTCAATTGGAAGATCGCGAGGTTCTGATGGCCAATGCTGGGGAACGTGCCGCGGGATTCTTTCTGGTTCCGAAGGTCTTGGACTAGTTCGATGGGCCTGATGAGACAGGGTATTCGGACTCTTCGGAATGCGCTCGCCCGGCGCGAGGTCTCTGCCACCGAGTTGGTCGAGACGGCTTTTAAAGAAATTGGCGATGATCCCTTGGGCGCAGTCCTCGCGATGGACCGAGAGGCCAGCCTTGAGCAGGCGCGCGCCGCTCAGCTTCGCATAGACCAGGGGGATGCCTCGCCGCTGCTTGGCGTACCGATCTTGCACAAGGATGTCTTCGTGACCCGTGCATGGCCGACCACGGCGGGCTCCAGGATGCTAGAGGGCTATCGGAGCCCTTTCGATGCCGAGGTGGTCCGTCGGCTGGACCAGGCTGGGATGGTCTGCTTGGGCAAGGCCAACTGCGATGAGTTCGCAATGGGTTCAGCCAATCAACACAGTGCCTACAAACCCTCGCGCAACCCCTGGTCCCCCACACGTGTGCCGGGTGGCTCCTCCGGGGGGTCCGCCGCTGCAGTGGCAGCGGGTTGGGTTGTGGCGGCCACGGGCACGGACACCGGTGGCTCGGTTCGTCAGCCGGCCTCGCTCTGCGGCATTACGGGCCTCAAGCCCACCTACGGGCGCATCTCGCGATGGGGAATGGTGGCCTACGCATCGAGCCTCGACCAGGCTGGCCCAATGGCGGGCTCTGCCGATGATTGCGCCATGATGCTCAATGCCATGGCCGGCTTCGATCAGAAAGATGCGACGAGCCTGGATCGGCCCGAGGAAGATTTCACTCGATACTTCGGCGCATCTCTGGTGCCCGCTCAAAAACACGACGAGGCGCTTCCCCTCAAGGGCCTTCGGGTGGGCCGGCCAAAAGAGTTCTTTGCCGAGGGGCTCTCGCCCGGAGTCGCACAACCGATTGACTCGGCTTTGAAAACGCTCGAGGCCATGGGTGCGGTCGTGGTTGACTGCAGCCTGCCGCGAACGGCCCTCTCGATTCCCGCCTATTATGTGATTGCTCCGGCCGAGGCCTCAAGCAACCTCGCGCGCTACGACGGCATTCGTTACGGCCACCGCGCCCAGCAACCCAGAGACCTGCTCGATCTCTATGAGCGCAGTCGGTCAGAGGGCTTTGGCCCGGAAGTGAAGCGACGCATCCTGGTGGGTGCCTTCGTTCTCTCGCATGGCTACTTCGATGCCTACTATCTGCAAGCCCAGCGGGTTCGCAGACTGATTGCGATGGATTTTGATTCGGTATTCGAGTCTTGCGACTTTATTGTTGGACCGGTCTCGCCCACCGTGGCCTGGCCAATCGAGGGCCGCTCTCAGATGGACCCCTTGGCCGAGTACTTGGCCGACATCTATACCCTGGGTGCAAGCCTGGCGGGCCTGCCGGCCATGTCGGTCCCCTGCGGGTTTCAGATCGAGGATTCCTTGAGGCTGCCCGTGGGTCTCCAGATCATTGCGCCGCGTTTTGAAGAGGCACGCCTGCTTGCGATGGCCCACGCCTTCCAGCAGCAGACCGACTGGCACAAGCAGCAGGCCCCAGCGCAGACAGAAAAGAGAGGAGTGGCAATATGAGTTGGGAGGTGGTCATTGGCTTAGAGACCCATGTGCAACTGCAGACGGCCTCCAAAATTTTTTCGGGTGCTGCAACGCGTTTCGGTCAGGAGCCCAACCGCCAGGCCCATCCGGTGGATATGGCCTTGCCGGGGGTCTTGCCCGTGATGAACCGCGCCGCGGTTGAGGCGGCAATACGTTTTGGTCTGGCCATCGGGGCTCAAATCGCGCCTCGCTCCGTGTTTGCTCGCAAGCATTACTTCTACCCAGACCTGCCCAAGTCCTATCAAATCAGTCAGTACGAAATTCCGGTGGTCCAGGGAGGGCGCCTTGCCGTGGCCCTTGCAGACGGCAGTCAGCGGGTCATTGAGCTCACTCGGGCACACCTCGAGGAGGATGCGGGCAAGTCCGTGCATGAGGCACTCGATGGCCTGCCCGCGAATTGCTCTGGCATCGACCTCAATCGCGCCGGCACGCCGCTTCTCGAGATTGTGACCGAGCCAGTGATGCGATCGGCCCAGGAGGCGGTGGCCTATGCCCGCACGCTTCACAGCCTGGTGACCTGGATTGGCATCTGCGATGGCAACCTTCAAGAGGGCTCGTTTCGAGTCGACGCGAACGTGTCGGTTCGCCGAGTTGGAGAGACAGTGCTCGGTACGCGTTGTGAGATAAAAAATCTCAATTCCTTTCGGTTTCTCGAGCGGGCCATTGAGGTGGAGGTGGCCCGCCAGATCGAACTGATTGAAGACGGTGGCCGTGTGGTCCAGGAGACGCGGCTCTTCGACCCGGATCGCGATGAGACACGTTCAATGCGCAGCAAGGAAGATGCCCAAGACTACCGATACTTCCCGGACCCCGACCTGCCGCCGCTATGCATTGATGGGCAATGGGTGGAGTCTGTGCGGGCCTCGATGCCGCAATTGCCTGAGCAGCTTCGTGATCAGTGGACCGTGTCTCTGGGGCTGAGTGCCTACGATGCATCGATGCTTGTGCAGTCTCGTGCCCACGCCGATTACTTTGCCAAGTGCCTCTCGGTTCTGCAGGAGCGGAAGGTCTTGGTGGTGGTTGATTCCGAACTCGGCAAGGCCCTAGTGAACTGGATGATGGGCGAGCTTGCCAACCATCTCAATCGAGAAGGGCTGGAAATTTCTCACAGCAAGGTGTCGCCCGAGCAGCTTGTTGGTCTTCTGCTCCGTGTCCAGGATGGAACGCTATCGAACAAGATTGCCCGTGAGGTTTTTGCTGATTTATGGGCAGGAGCATTTGCCAACGCCGATCAGGCGATCGAGGCCAAGGGCCTTCAGCAGATTCAGGACACGGGCTTGATTGAGTCGCTTATTGAAGAGGTGCTTGCGAGCCAGCCCAAGATGGTCGAAGAGTTTCGGGCCGGCAAGGACAAGGCGCTCAACGCACTCGTGGGCCAGGTCATGAAGCGGTCGCAGGGCAAGGCGAACCCGCAGATGGTCAGTGATCTGATGCGTCAGCGCTTGGATTGACGCGGGGCTGATCAAGGACCTGAATCTGGCTCTTGAGCCAGGCGATCAAGAAGATTCCTGGAAACGCCGCTACAAAACTTCCTAGAAAAAATGGGGGCCAGCCGTAGTCTGTGGCGGCGACCCCCGCGACGGGACCCACCCAGACCCGACCGATGGAGGCCAGGGCCGACAGAAGGGCGAATTGAGTGGCTGTAAAGCGAATGTCGCAGAGGGCCATGAGCAGGGCCACGAAGGCCGCCGTGCCCATGCCACCGGCGAGGTTCTCGAGAAGAATCACAATCGTCATCTGCCAGAGTGCTGGGGGCGCAATCGAGAGCCACCAGAAGCCCAGATTGGTGATGGCCTGCAGCACACCGAAGATGAGCAGCGCACGCCAGAGGCCCAACTTTGAGAGCCACAAGCCGCCAACCAAACCGCCAACAAGGGTGGCCAGCAGCCCCATTCCTTTGTTCACGGCCCCGACCTCTGCAGGGCTAAATCCCGCTCCGCGAATCAAGAAGGCTGTGGAGAGACTCCCCGCAAAAGCGTCCCCTAGTTTGTAGAGCACGATCGCCACAAGGATGATGACGGCTGCCTTGCGGCCGAAGAACTCCTTGAAGGGCTCGACCACCGCATCCCGAAGGCTTGTAGGCGCTCGGATTTCACTGGGCTCAGGTGCCAACGCAGCAATGAGCGCGAGCAGGAGACAGAGTCCCGCCATGACCCGATAGGTTCCGCCAAAACCAAGATAGAGGTCGGCCAACATCAGGGCGAGCCCCCCGGAGGTGAGCATGGCCAGCCGGTAACCGATCACCGACCAGGCCGCCCCTAGGCCGCGCTGTTCGGGTCGAAGCGACTCGGCCCGCCAAGCGTCAAACACAATATCGAAACTCGCTGAGAGAACCACCAAAAGAAACGCAAGACTCGCCAGCCGTGTCAGCCAGCCCTCATCGGCCGGGCTTGAGAACGACATCGCAAAAAGCACCCCGGCCATGGTGAGCTGCAAGAGGATAAGCCAGCCCTTGCGCCGCCCGAATCGATCGGGGCCGATGCGATAGCGGTCCATCATCGGAGCCCAGGCGAATTTGTAGGTGTAGGGCAGGCCGAGCACTGTCAGCCAGCCAATGGTCTTGAGGTCCACCCCTTCGACGGTCAGCCAGGCCTGCAGCGTTCCCGCAGACAGGGCCAGGGGCAGGCCGCTGGCAAAGCCCAGCAGCAGGGTCATGATGAGGAGTTGGCGGGGCGCGGGGGTGGCGCCGGTGGTTGCGGACATCGACAGGTCTCTGCTCGAGGTGATGAGGTATCTTTTCAGGAGTATGCAGGCAAGCTCAAATCATTCGTTATCGCCTTTGGTCAGGATCTGGGTGGCGCTCGCCCTGTCGGCATCGATGGGCGGCTGTGTCACGACCGGGGCAGGTTCCAAGGCCCTCGCAGGCCCAGGCGATGGCGTGGTGGTCGAGGGCGCCTCTGACATACGCAAGCTCGTGCCCGCCGAGCAACTCGAGCGCTCGGCCACCAAACAATTCGAGGCCATGAAGCGCGAGGCACAGAAGAAGAATGCCCTGTTGCCCCCGAGCGACCCCACAGTGGTGCGACTCAATGCGATTGCCAATCGCCTCAAGCCCTATGCCAATGCATGGAATCCCGGTGCCCCGAAGTGGAACTGGGAAGTGGCCGTCTTCAAGAACGATCAGATCAACGCCTTCTGCATGCCCGGAGGCAAGATTGGATTCTTCACCGGCATTGTGGACAAACTCAAGCTCACCGATGACGAGATTGCCATGGTGATGGGCCACGAGATGGCCCATGCCTTGCGCGAACACAGTCGGGCCCAGTTGGCCAAGGCCCAGCTCACCGATATTGGCGCCTCTGTTCTCTCGACTTTAATGGGCCTTGGTGAGGGTGGTCGGCAGGTGATGGGCTTTGGCACCCAGCTGCTCACGATGAAGTTCTCACGCAGCGATGAGACCGATGCAGACTTGGTCGGTCTCGATATCGCCTCCCGCGCGGGCTACGACCCCCGCACAGCCATTGTGCTCTGGCGAAAGATGCAGTCGGCCAGCAAAGGGGCGCCTCCCGAGTGGTTCTCGACCCACCCAGCGAGCTCCACCCGAATCGATGACATCTCGCGCAACCTGCCCCGTGTATTGCCGCTTTACGCCAAGGCCATTGGCAAGTCGCTCGATACCCTGCCGCCCGACCCGTCCTTGCGCTAGAGGCGCCGAAGCGATTGCCCTCGTTGAAACTCGCCAGGTGGGCTCGATAGGCGAGATGGCCTGGATCGCCCAGATGGGCTAGACAATTGGCGGCTTCAGTCTTTGAAGTCAACGACCAGTGGTGCATGGTCAGAGAATGACTGGGCCTTGTAGACGCTGGCCGTCTGGGCCCGGCTCGCAATGCCTGGGGTCGCCACGAGGTAGTCGATTCGCCATCCCACATTGTTGGCACGGGCCTGGCCTCGATTGCTCCACCAGGTGTATCCCTCGTCGGTGGCTTGGGGGTAGAGACTTCGATAGGCATCCACCCAGCCCAGCCCATTGAAGACCTCATCGAGCCAGGCCCGCTCCTCGGGCAGAAAGCCAGAGTTCTTCAAATTGCCCCTCCAGTTCTTGAGATCCTGCTCGGTATGGGCAATGTTCCAGTCTCCACAAAGCACAAACTCTTGGCCTGTGTCTCGGTGCTCCTTCATCCATTTCTCGAGCATCGGCAGAAATGCATCCATGAAGCGAAACTTCGACGCCTGGCGCTCTTCACTTGCAGACCCCGAGGGCGCATAGAGGCTCATCACGGTGAGACCCTTGCGGTCGGCCCGAATCAGCCGGCCCTCACTGTCGAACTCGTCGATGCCAAATCCCGATGAGATGCTGGTGTGGGCCTTGTTGCAATAAATTCCCACCCCGCTGTAGCCCTTCTTTTCTGCGCATGCGAAGTCACCCAAGAGTGCGGACTCTCGGCCCTGGATGGCCCGAAGGTCCTCTTCGATGTCTCCGACCTGCGCCTTGAGTTCTTGTAGGCAGACAAAATCGGCCGACTGTTGATTGAGCCAGTCGAACGCACCTTTGCGGTGGGCGGAACGAATGCCGTTGGTGTTGAGGCTGATGATTCGCATCGGTGTATTCTCGCCCATGATGCCGAGACCCGAGTTTTCAACTGCCGAGCGATTTCTTCGATTTACCATCGAGAGTGGTGTACTGCGGTTCGGGGAGTTTGTTACGAAGGCCGGCCGCAACTCGCCCTATTTCTTCAATGCCGGACTCTTCAACGACGGCAGGCGACTGGGCGAGTTGGCCAGTTTTTATGCAGAGAGCTTTCTGCTTGCCCATGGCCAAGGCCGTATTCGGGCCGATGCCCTCTTTGGGCCTGCTTACAAAGGCATCGCGCTTGCAGCCTCGACGGCAGTGGCCCTGGCCGCGCAGGGCCACAACGTGGACTTCGCCTACAACCGGAAGGAGGCCAAGGACCACGGCGAGGGTGGGATGCTCGTCGGAGCGAATCTCTCGGGCCGAGAGGTCTTGATCATCGACGATGTGATTTCAGCGGGAACCTCGGTGCGCGAGTCGGCCCACCTGCTTCAGAGCATTGGCGCCATTCCCCGAGGAGTTCTTATCGCGCTGGATCGAATGGAGCGTGGCGGAACGGCCGACGCACCAACGAACGCATCGGCTGTTCAAGAGGTCGAGCAGGGCCTTGGCCTGCCTGTCATTGCCATCGCGAACCTCGAAGACCTCTTTGCCATGCTGGAGGGTTCGGCCGATCCGGCACTTGCTCTGCATGCGCAGGCCGTGAAGGACTACCGGGCCCGATGGGGGATTACTCCACCGTAACGCTCTTAGCTAGGTTTCTGGGCTTGTCGACATCGTGGCCCCTGGCAAGGGCAACGTGATACGCCAGAAGCTGCAGGGGCAGCACATGCAATATGGGCGACAAAAGCCCCGCATGGTCGCCCAACTCAATCACATGTATTCCTTCAGACGATTGAAAGCCACTGCCCTGGTCTGCAATCACAAAGAGCTCGCCGCCTCGGGCCCGAACCTCCTCGAGGTTGCTCTTTAATTTTTCAAGCAATTGGTCGTTGGGGGCGATGGCCACCACGGGCATCTCCGAGTCAACCAAGGCAAGTGGCCCGTGCTTGAGTTCACCCGCGGGATAGGCCTCTGCGTGGATGTAGCTAATTTCTTTTAGTTTCAAGGCGCCCTCCATGGCAATGGGCGCGTGGATGCCGCGTCCCAGAAAGAGGGCGTGGGCCTTTTGAACAAATCGCGGCGCCCAATCAGAGAACGCCTTCTCTGAACGAAGGATGGATGCGAGCGCCGCTGGAAGGTGCCGAAGTGCAGAGAGGTGCTGTTGCTCCTCGTCTGCATTGAGCCTTGACTGGCTCTTGGCCAGCGCGAGAGTCATTAAAAAGAGCGCCGCCAATTGGGTGGTGAAGGCCTTGGTCGAGGCCACACCAATCTCTGGGCCCGCCCGGGTTAAGAAGCGAAGTCGGGCGGCACGAATCAGTGAGGACTCCGGCACGTTGCAAATCGCAAGGCTATTTTCATGCCCAAGTGCCTTGGCATGATGGAGTGCCGCCAGGGTGTCGGCCGTCTCGCCGGACTGCGAAATGACGACCACGAGTGTCTGCGGCACCACCACACTCTGTCGATACCGGTACTCACTGGCAACCTCTACCGTGCAGGGAATCTTGGCGATGGCCTCGATCCAGTAGCGGGCCACCATGCCTGCGTGAAGACTGGTGCCACAGGCAAGCACCAACACCTGGCGCACCTCCGAGAAGATGGCCTGCGCATCGCTTCCAAAGAGATTCGGAGAGAGGCTCTGGGCACTGGTCACCATCTCAAGTGTGGCGGCCACAGCGCCCGGCTGTTCGGCAATCTCTTTCTGCATGAAGTGTGCGTAGGGGCCCAGACTCACGTCGTCGACGGTGAGCGCCGATTCGATGGGCTCTCGGGCAACGGCCTGCCCACTCTGGTCTTCAATATGAATCGCAATCGACTGCGTGTGGGGATCGCGCTGCAGGCAGACCAGATCACCGTCCTCGAGGTAGCTCAGGCGCTTGGTCTGGGCGATGAGGGCCGAGGCATCCGATGCAAGGAAACACTCGGTGCTAACTTGGCCGTGGCCAATCAGCAGCGGCGCGCCCCAGCGAGCGGCCACCAGAGATTGAGGGTCTTGGCTAGAAAGCGCTGCAATGGCATAGGCGCCCTTGAGCCTTGGCCGAATCGCTCGGAAGGCCTCGAGCAGGTCTATGGATTTCAGACGTGCTTCGTGGAGCAGGTGGGCAACGACTTCGGTGTCGGTCTGCGATTGAAACTCATAGCCCTTGGCCTGGAGCTCAATGCGCAATTCTTGGTGGTTCTCGATGATTCCGTTGTGCACCAGGCAGATTGCGAGACCGCCGCCTTCAGACAGGTGGGGATGGGCGTTGTCTTGGGTGACGGAGCCGTGGGTGGCCCAGCGGGTGTGGGCAACACCCAGCGTGCCTGCACCGCCCAGGCTGAGCTGCTCGAGCTCACTGACCCGACCAACGGCCCGAATTCTCTGGATTTTTTCTCCCAGATGCAGGGCAAGTCCCGACGAGTCATAGCCTCGATACTCGAGTTGTTTGAGGCCCCCAATGAGAGTGGGCACAACGTTCTGCGCGGCCATTGCCGCCACGATTCCGCACATGGCTTAAAAAATTTTCTTAATGGTGCTTCTTAGTGAGACTTCTTCTTGGGGCGCTTCCAATTGGGGATGGATGCCTGTCGGGCGCGCGAGACAGTGAGTTGATGGGCAGGTGCGTCGGTGGTGAGGGTGGTGCCTGCCCCCAGTGTGGCACCCTCGTGAACAATGACAGGCGCAACGAGCTGGGTGTCGGAGCCGATGAAGACATCGTCTTCGATGATGGTTCGATGCTTCTCGGCGCCATCGTAGTTGCAGGTGATGGTGCCCGCGCCGATGTTGACCCTTGCCCCCACGGTGCTGTCACCCACGTAAGAGAGGTGGTTGGCCTTGCTGTAGGGACCAATCTGGCTATTTTTCACTTCGGTGAAATTGCCAATGTGGCAGCCCTCGGCCAATTCGGTGCCAGGCCGCAATCGGGCATAGGGCCCCACAACAGCCTGCCGACCAAGCACTGCCCCATCCAGATGCGAAAAGGCCTCAATTTGGGAGCCCGCACCGACAATGACATTTCGAAGCACGCAGTGGGGGCCGATCTCTACGCCCTCGGCCAACTCAACGTGCCCCTCAAAAACACAGCCCACATCAATGGAGACACCGGGCCCGCATTGCAGTTGGCCTCTTACGTCGAATCGGCTTGGGTCTGCAATGGTGGCGCCAGCCTCCATTAATTCATTTGCGCGCCGTCGTTGGTAGCGGCGCTCCATCTCGGCCCGCTGTGCCAGGGTGTTGACGCCCTCGGTGCTCTCTGCAGACGCCGCGCAGACACCCAGGACGCGTCGCCCCTCCTGGCTGGCCATGGCAATCACATCGGTGAGGTAGAACTCCGACTGGGCGTTGTGATTCTCGAGTCTTGCCACCCAGCGTTGCAAGTCCCTGGTGGGTGCAATGAGTATCCCGGTGTTGACCTCTTGAATTGCTCGCTGCTCGGGGGTGGCATCCTTTTCTTCGACAGAGCGAAGGACATGGCCTTGCTCACTGCGAATGATTCGGCCGTAACCAGTGGGGTTGTTGAGTTGCGTTGTGAGAACCGCCATTTTGTCGGCCGCCTTGGCGGCCTGCGCCAGGTCCTTCAGGGTGGCCGGCTCAATCAGGGGCACGTCCCCATATAAAACCAGGGTCAAATCGAAATCGTCACTGAGCGAACTGGCCGCCGCCTGAACTGCGTGCCCGGTGCCCAGTGGAGGGTCTTGGAGGGCAAATCGAACCGCATCGGTAGGCAGCCAGGCCAGTCCGCGGACATAGGCCTCGACGGCCTCGGCACCATGGCCCACCACGACCACCAGGCGCTTGGCACCGGCAGATACCGCAGCGCCAAGGACGTGGCCAAGCATGGGCTCGCCTCCGATGGGGTGCAAGACCTTGGGGAGTTCGGAGTGCATCCGACGTCCCTTGCCAGCGGCCAGGACAACTACATTCATGATGGTCAGGTGGGACTCTGCAAGGTGCTTGTGTTGGCCCCGCGGTTGGGGGAGATGAAAGACCCTATTATCATCCCGGCCAGACTAAAGACCACGCCGACCAGCTGCGGCTCAACCAGCAATTCCGCGCCCGAGATCTCGAGCATCAACCAGGTGCCGAGTCCGAAGAATATGGCGAGAGTGGCTCCAAGGTTGCTGGCCCGTTTCCAGAATAGTCCCGCAGCCAGAGGAACAAAGGCACCGGCCAGGGTGATTCGATAGGCATTCTCGACCATCGAATGAATGCTCTCATCGGTAAGGATTGCATAGGCCGTCACCATCAGCGTGAAGACAAAGACGGTGAGTCGGGTGGTGAAAAGCAACTGGCTGTCGGTCATGTTCGGCACCGCACCCCGCACCACGTTCTCGGCAAAAGTGACTGCAGGTGCGAGAAGTGTTCCCGAGGCGGTGCTCATAATCACCGAGAGCAGGGCGCCAAAGAAGACCACCTGCACCCAGACAGGCATGTGTTGGGCCACAAGGCTTGGGAGCACCAACTGGGAGTCTGACTCCATGAGCCGAGCGGTGGCCTCCGGATCGATAAGGGTGGCGGCAAATGCCAGAAAGAGGGGCACTGCGGCAAAGAAGAAATAGGCCACACCACCCAGCGTTGTGCCCCAGACAGCGACAGACTCTGAGCGCGATGCATTGACCCGCTGGAAGACGTCCTGCTGGGGGATCGACCCCAGTGCCATGGTGAGAAGTGCAGCGATCCAGCCCAGCATGTCGACTGCATCGAGGCTTGGCAGCCACTCAAACTTCCCTGCGGCCGCAGCCTGGTCAATCACGTGCCCGACGCCTCCGGCCATATCGCCCGCAATGGCGCTGACGACAATGAGGCCAATGACGATGACAATCATTTGAACAAAGGTGGTGACCGCCACCGACCACATGCCGCCGAAGAGGGTGTAGACGAGCACGACTGCAGCGCCGATCACCATGCCTTGGTTCATGCCAATGAGGCCCTCGGAGAGGACATTGAAGACCAGCCCTAGTGCAGTGACCTGGGCCGAGACCCAGCCCAGGTAAGAGACGACGATACAGAGCGAAATGATGAGCTCCACCTGGCGGTTGTATCGAATACGAAAGAAGTCTCCGAGCGTCATAAGCTTCATGCGGTAGAGCGGCAAGGCGAACACCAGCCCGAAGAGCACGAGGCAGATCGAGGCACCCAGGGGGTCGGAGATAAGCCCCCGAAAACCCTCCTCTAGGAAGGTGGCCGAAATACCCAAGACCGTCTCGGCGCCAAACCAGGTGGCAAAGACCATTGCAAGAATGACGGGCATTGGGAGATTGCGGCCGGCGGTGATGTAGTCGCTGGCGGAATGGACGCGGCGGGCGGCCAGCAGCCCCAGCGCAATTGACAAGACAAGGTAAGCGGTGACGAGGGAGAGAAGCATCTGGTGGGACCTCCTTTGTTAAAACCCGTTGGAGATTAAGACACGAGCAGCGCGAGCAGTAAGCCCAGCGCCAGAATGGTTAGGGCCTGGAGCCAGCGACGGGTCAGCCGAGTCTCTCGCACAAGGGCCTCGAGCTGTTCGGTCTGGGCCTCGCCACTGTGGGGCTGGCCGGCCCTCTTGAGTGCGGCATGGGCGAGACGCGGCAGCTGCGGCAACAAGACAGCCCAGCGCTCGGACTCCCGTCGAAGGTTGCGGGCCAGCGCCTTGGGCCCGACTTGCTCCTGCATCCAGTTCTCGAGGAAGGGTTTGGCGGTCACCCAGAGGTCGAGATCGGGGTCGAGCTGGCGGCCGAGCCCCTCAATGTTGAGCAACGTCTTCTGCAACAGGACGAGTTGCGGCTGGATCTCGACATTGAATCGACGTGAGGCCTGAAAGAGTCTCAGCAATACCTGACCGAGCGATATCTCTTTGAGGGGCCGATCGAAGAAGGGCTCACAGACCCCCCGCACAGCAGCCTCGAGGGAGTCCGCCCTTGTGCTTGCCGGGGCCCATCCCGACTCGATGTGCAGTTCTGCCACCCGCCGGTAGTCGCGTCGAAAGAAGGCCAGAAAGTTCTGGGCGAGGTAGTTCTTGTCGAACTCAGAGAGGGTTCCGACAATCCCAAAGTCCAGTGCGATGTAGTGGCCAAAATGAGGACCGCGATCGGCCACGAGAATATTGCCGGGGTGCATATCGGCATGGAAGTAGCCGTCCCTGAAGACCTGGGTGAAGAAGATCTCCACGCCCTCACGGGAGAGCTGCTTGAGATCAATCTTCGCCTCGTGCAGACGGGCCATGCGGTTGATGGGAATGCCGTAGACACGCTCCATCACAATGACATCGGATCGGCAGAGGTCCCAGACCATCTCTGGAATGAGAAGCAGGGGCGAGCCTTGAAAGTTTCGCCGAAGCTGGGCCGCATTGGCGGCTTCCCGCACCAAATCGAGCTCATCATGGAGGTAGTTGTCGAACTCGTCGACGACCTCTCTGGGCTTGAGGCGTCGTCCATCGCTGGAGACACGCTCAACCACCTGGGCGAATCGGCGCAGCAAGGCCAGGTCCTTGTCGATGATCTGCAGCATGCCGGGCCGCAGGACCTTGACGGCGACTTCGCGCCCCCCGATGAGTCGCGCAAAGTGGACTTGGGCAATCGAGGCACTTGCCACCGGCGTGGATTCAAAGTGCTCGAAGATGCCTCTGATGGAGTTGCCCAGCGACCGCTCGATCGTGGCAATGGCGATTGCCGAATCAAAGGCCGGGACCTGGTCTTGAAGCAGGGCCAATTCATCGGCGATGTCTTCGGGCAAGAGATCGCGACGGGTGGAGAGCACCTGACCAAACTTGACGAATATCGGCCCGAGACTCTCCAGGGCCTCTCGAATCCGTTGGCCCCTCGGTGCGTCAAAGCGGCGGCCGAGCCGCAGCAGCCTCAGTCCAGTGCTCAGCAACCGCGAGTCGAGGCTTCTGCGAGCGCCATCAATGGCGAGTTGATCCAGCCCAAATCGCCAGACAACTCGAAGTATGGTGAGCAATCGCAGCAGCGATGTCATGGGAGATTCGTCTCTGAAAACTGAAACAGCGAGCGGTCCAAGAGTTGCGATGGCGCCACTCGTCCCATGGCCTGAAAAATAGACTCAACCCGGCCGGGGTGGCGTCGCTTCCAGTCTTGAAGCATCTGCTTCATCTGTTGACGTTGAAGATTCTCCTGCGAGCCGCAGAGGTCGCAGGGAATAATCGGAAAGCCACGGTGTGCAGCCCAGGCCTCGAGGTCCTCTTCCTCGACATAGGCCAGCGGCCGAATCACCACGTGGGCCCCATCGTCTGATCGGAGCCGGGGTGGCATGGCCTTGAGAGTTCCACCAAAGAAGAGATTGAGAAAAAATGTCTCCAGGATGTCGTCTCGATGGTGCCCCAATGCAATCTTGGTGGCTCCCAACTCATCTGCAACCCGATAGAGCACGCCCCGGCGCAGCCTTGAGCAGAGCGAGCACATGGTCTGGCCCTCGGGAATCACGCGCTTGACGATGCTGTGGGTGTCTTGCACTTCGACATGAAAGGGAACCCCGAGCTCACGTAGGTAGTTGGGCAGGACCTCCTTGGGGAAGCCGGGGTGGCCCTGGTCCAGGTTGACTGCAATGAGTTCGAAATCGATGGGTGCCCGCTCCCGAAGCGAGAGCAGGATGTCAAGAAGGCCGTAGCTGTCCTTCCCCCCCGAGAGGCAGACCATGACCCGATCACCGGCCTCAATCATTTGGAAATCCGAGATGGCCTCTCCCACCTGCCGATGGAGCCTCTTCGAGAGCTTATTGGTCTCGAGTTCGAGTTTTCGAAAGGCGACGACTTGGGTCTGCATGGGTCTGGTCGCTGGGGATTAGGAGGGCTTGGTCGTTGCCCAGGCCATGACTTCGGTGCCGATGGTTTCGCAGTCGGGATAGACGTCTGGCTTCTCGGTTCGGACTCGCACCGCACGAACCATCGGGGCCTTCAGGCAGAGCGCAACAATCTCGTCGGCGAGGGTCTCTTGCAGATTGAAGTGCCGTGAAGCGGCCAAGGCCGAGATACCCGTTCGAATGAAGTCGTAATCCAAGACATCGCTGACATCGTCGCACTCGGATGTGGAGGCGTTGACTGGGATAAAAATTTCGACACCAATTCGAATTCGCTGGCGCGTGGTTTTCTCGAAAGGGTGAAACCCGATGGACGCTTGCAACGACATTCCCTGAAGAAAAATACGACGGCAATCGGCAAGTCTTGGGTCAAGCAGGTCGGTCATGGTCAGGGGATCGGGTTAGAAAAAGAATGTCTCTCGGGCTGGGGCAGAGGTGCTGCCCTCCGTCGACAGCGAGATTCACACCGGTGATGGCCTGGGCCTGGGCCAGCCAACAGACTGCTTCAGCAATGTCCTGCGGCCGACTCGATTGTCCCATAGGGGTCTGGCCATGGGCCCTTTCAAACTCCGCCTGCGTTTGATCGGCCGAGGGGAGACTGATTCCGGGAGAGACCGAGAGCACCCGCAAGTGGGGCGCAAAGGCGCGCGCCATCAACTCGCAGCCATGGGAGAGCGCCGCCTTTGAGAGGGTATAGCTGAAAAAGTCCGGATTGGGATTGAGAAGCTTCTGGTCGAGCAACTGAATTGCGACCCCTCGTCGGGCTGGGTGCTCGGCCCGTCGAAGGCGTTCGTAGTAAGCCTGAATGAGAAGGAGTGGCGCCTGAAGATTGGTCTTCAGGTGGGCCTGAAGGCTCTCTGCAGAGAAGTTTTCGGGGGAGTCGAATTCAAATCGTGCGGCGTTGTTCACAATGAGCCCGATGGGCCCGTGATTGGCCTCGAGCTGCTCGAGCCAGGCGGATGCAACGGGCCCATCCAAGGCATTGAGGTCTTGCTCCACCGCGTGGGCCATCCCGCCTTGCTCGCGAATGGCCGAGACCGTGGCAGCAGCCTCTCTTGCGGAACTCTGAAACTGGACCAACGGAATCCAACCGTGACTTGCAAGGGCAGTTGCAATGGCCGCCCCAATCCGTTTCGCCCCACCGGTGACCAGCGCGAATTGACCATCGGCGGTGGCGCGAGTCCCTTGCGATGGGGCATTCGGTGGCGTTTGGGGCATCGTGCAAGTGTAGCTTTGATAACCTTCTCCGATGCACCCAGCCCTCCATGCCGCCCTCTATGACGACGCATGCAGGCAATCCGGGTGGATCCCCTTTGATCAATTCATGGAGCGCGCGCTCTACCACCCCCAGGCCGGCTATTACTCAGATGCAGGCAGACCCGACGGTCCATTTGGACCGACCGGAGACTTTGTTACCGCGGCTGGACTCGGGCCCTGGATGGGGTGGGCCATTGCCAAGCGCTTTAAACGGCTCGAGCGAATGGCTCGCTTGCAAGGCCGAAAGCGGCCCTGCCTGCGTGAATTCGGGCCAGGCAATGGCGCACTCATGCAGACAGTTCTTGAGCAACTCGGCGAGTGGCAGATCCTGCCCCAGCGAGTCGAGTTGGTCGAGCGCTCCGCCGGCCTTCGCAAGCATCAGGAGGCGCGACTCTCGCAATTTCCAATAGAGGTTGTCTGGCTCGATCGGCTTGAAGAGGAGGGGGCGCAATTGGAGGGATTGGGGGGGTTTGAGGGATTGGTTCTGGCCAATGAGGTGGCCGATGCCCTGCCCACGAAGGTCTTTGAATGGGCACCCAATGACCCCCAAGGCCCTGTCCTCGAGTGGGGCCTGGCCTGGGATTCAAAAGATGGTTGGAGTTGGGCGTCTCGTCGCGGCCAGGAGCGACTCACCGAGGTCGCACTTCGTCGGCACGCCGATTTGGGTCAGTGGGGTCCCTGGATGGCGGGCCACCGCGGTGAATGGTCACCGTGGCTGGCGCCTTGGGCGCGCAGCCTCGCCGATGGCCTGGCCTGGGGTGAGTTGGTCATTGCCGATTACGGCTATGAGCGAGTGGAGTTGGATCACCCTGACCGTCACCGGGGCACCTTAACCGCACACCATCGCCACCAACGAATTGACGACTGGCCCACTTGGCTTGCCCACGCAGGCGATATGGATCTCACCGCGCACGTTGATTTCTCCGAACTCGCCGATGTTCTCTCCCACGGCGGGCTCAATTTGTGCCTTCAGACCCAGGCGGCTTGGCTGATTGACCAGGGTCTCATCGAGGAGGCGCAACAGCGGCTATTCGAGGAGAAGAGCAATACCCCAGGCAAGCCAGAGTCCATACGAATGCTTGGCCAACTCCAGACCCTGCTCTCGGATGCCGATATGGGCCAGCGGTTTCTTGTTCTTACTGCGTCTCGAGGGCTTGAAGAAGCCAATTGATGCGGTGGGCTCGAACCGCCTGCTCGACGGATTCCTTCCTTTGCGCGGCCAACTGCGCAACATCCCCCACTGGCAGCGAGATGAGCGCGGGCAACAGAGCAGCGAGCCGTTGGAATACCTTCATCTGCCCCGGATAGAGGCATTCAAAAAGGGCCATTAACCCATCCAAGCGCTCGGAACGCCGGAAGAGATCGCAGGCCTTGGCCCAGTCGACGGTGGCTTCAATAAGCGTGGTTCGCGCCACGGCTGATGCATTGTCTTGGTTCGAGAGCAACGCCCGAAGGCCCTGGCTGTGTAAGCCTTCTTCGACCAGCGCCCGCCACTCGGCGATGGCCTTTGGAATGACATGAAGAAGTTTCCGGGGGGCATGCAGGCCCCAGAGTAGGCCTGCACGCAGTGCAGGGCCCAGCCCATCTTGGGTGAGTTGCTGCAGAAGTGCGAACGCGTTGGCACTCGGTGTCGAGGCCCCGGTAATCCCTTCCCATGCATGAATCGAATCGAGGAACCTCACCATCGCCTCGGGCGAGGGCTCGCTCAACCCCTGTTGAAGTTCCTGCCAGACACGCTCGGCCACCAGGCTGTCGAGTTCACCGCTGGTTTGCATCTCTCGACAGAGTTCCAGTGTTGCTGGGTCGATGGACATATCGGGCCATCGGGCGAGAAATCGAGCCAGACGAAGGACCCGAACAGGGTCCTCTGAGAAGGCTGCCCCGATATGACGCAACCGCCCCTCCAGAAGGTCTTTCGATCCTCCAAAAGGGTCGTGGAGTGCCCCCTGCTCATCGACAGCCATTGCATTGATGGTGAGGTCTCGGCGTGCAAGGTCATCTTCGAGTCGAACCGACGCATCGGCTTGGAATACAAACCCATGGTAGCCGCGCCCCGACTTGCGCTCGGTTCGCGCGAGGGCAAATTCCTGGTGTGTTTGGGGATGAAGAAATACTGGGAAATCACGGCCCACGGGTCGAAAGCCGGCACGGACCATGGTCTCTGGCGTGGCGCCGACGACGAGAAAATCCAGGTCACTGCTGGGCCGATCAAGGAGCGCATCTCGAACGGCACCGCCCACGCAAAACAGGCTGACGTGGGCAGGCAGGGCCGCCGATGCAGGGGTATTCCTTTGGGGTGCGAGTGATTTGAGCCGATCGACTCGCAATGAGGATCGATGACTCAATCGCTGATAATTCGACGCGTTCGACGCTTGAGCAAGCGGGTGCGGGATGAGTGGTCCTGGAGCATGATCGGCGCGATGGCGTGAAGGCTGTGGGGTATCCCAATGCCCAACTCAGGCGAGAGCGGTCCGGAGGCCACGCTTGGCACGCTCGAAGAAGCCAGGTTGTCTCGCGAGATCATCGGTGGGCCCGGGAGCTGCTCCATCACCAGCGCCTGGAGCCACGAGACGCTGTCGGGCAAGGGAAGAATTGGCCGTGGATGGCCGCTGTATTCCCCCGCCCAATGGACGATTTCGTAGAGACTCAGCACATCCGGTCCGGCGAGTTCATAGGCCTGGCCGATGGTCTTTGGATTGGCGAGGCAGTTGGCAATCGCCTTGATCGCATCACCGAGGTAGATGGGCTGAAAGCGACTGTGTGGGGTGGCCAGCGGCACAACGGGCAGCCAGCGTTGTAGCTTTGCAAATAGGTTAAGGAACGAGTCACCAGGGCCAAAAATCACCGACGGGCGAAGAATGGTCAGGTCGATGTCGTGGGATGCCTTGAGTCCATTTTCCCCTGCGGATTTTGAGCGCAGGTACATAGAGGGTGCTTGGGGAGCAACGCCCAAGGCACTCACATGAACGAGTCGACGAACGCCCACCCGGGACATTGCGCGAGACAAGCGCGAGGGGAATTTCACATGGGCTTCGTCGAAGTCCGGGCCCCAAGGCCGTCCGGGTCGACTATGGAGAAGGCCCACCAGATTGACCACCGCCCGCGCACCGATGAGCGCTTCGCTCAGGCCGGCCTCATCGGTGGGATCGACCTCTTGAATCTCGACACCGGGCAGACTCCAGATGGACCTGGCCTTCTGTCGAGAGCGGGTCAGAATGCGAACGGAGCCGCCGGCACCGCCAGAGCGGCTGATGAGCTCGGCCGCCAGGGCTTTTCCGACAAAACCTGCCCCACCGATGATGGCGATGGTCTGATTGCTGTGGGTCATCCCACCATTATCGGCAATTTATCGAGGCAAGCCCGTTGGACCCACCTGGGCCAGCCAGTCATTGAGCCTGACGCGCTGGGCCTCCCCCTTCATGCCCGCTCGAGAGAGCGTGGCGTCTTGACTAAGGATTTGCTGATAAACCACCGTATTGGCAAGCACTTGTTTGACGTAGGTGCGGGTCTCGGTAAAGGGAATGGATTCGGCGAAAGCCGCCCCCGGTATGCTCCGACTGAGGTTCGAGCGCCAGAGCCGGCTGCGTCCCGGCCCTGCGTTGTAGGCCGCGGTGGCAAGCACTGCCGAGCCATTGAAGTCATTGGCCAAGTCTTGCAAGTAGCGTACACCGAGGGAGATATTGACTTGCGGCTCTTCCAGGGCGCGCAGCTGAAAACCCTTCAGACCGATGTCTCGGGCCACACTCTTGGCTGTCTGAGGCATGAGTTGCATGAGGCCCACGGCACCCACCGGGGATCGAACCGCTTGCAGGAATCTCGATTCTTGGCGCATCAAACCCAGCACCCATGCTGTTTCAAGCAGCTCGGCTCGATTGGCCTTGTCGATTTCTGGGCGAAACAAGACGGGGTATCGAAGCTGCAGGTCGTGGTGGTCTTGTGTGCGAATGGCAGCGGCAATGGCGCGATCGGGCTGGCCGGCCTCGAGAGCGAGTTCGCTGGCGGCCAAGATGGCGGGATCGGACAAGCCCGTAAGAAAGGCGTTCCACTCCAGGCTGGCCTCTGCCCGAAGGCCCAGGGCCGAGAGCTTGAGCCCTCGGTAGAGGCTCGGATGGTCGGCGATTTGCTCTCGGTATTGTCGGACTCGCTGGCGCATGCCGTCGTCCAGAGGCGGTGTTGTGAGGGGACGGCCCAGGGCCTCGGCCGCTAGGATTTGATAGAAACCCCAGCCCGGCGGAATTCCTGCCCAGATTTCTTTTGCCTTTCGAGTCTGGCCCGCCTGGGATGCCAGCCATCCCTGCCAATAGGCCCAGTGGTCTTGATTGCGAAGGCTTGGTGGCATGGCCCCAAGAATCTGTCGAAGATTGTCCCAATCTCCCATACGGAGGCTGACCCTTGCGGCGGCCTCCTGGATGAGTGGTGGCTGGTGAGGAAGCGATGGCATGCCCCGCTGAACCATCGCTCCCGCCCTTGGATCGGTTCGCATCCAGAGGCGGCTGCCGATATTGAATTCCAAGAAGGTGGCCTGCTCGACCGAGAGCTTGCTTCGCTCTTTTTGGAATCGCGTGGCGGCCTGCAGGCTGTTGCGACTCGAGAGGGAGAGAATCGAGAGCGTGGCCTTCTCGCTGGCACTGAATGCCCCCTGTCGTTTAAAACTCGACCAGAGGCGCTCGGCCGCGGCCACTTCACCCAGGCTGGCCATGGCGCGCGCCTTGGTTCGCAGGTTTGATTCATCCAAAGCGCCCGACTGGGCCATTTCCTCCAACAACCCCTGGCAGCCGCGCGCGATCTCGTTGCCATGGACGATCAAGAGCCGATCACTGACCGGCATGGCCGGATTCAACCGAGCAAAAGCACACTGCAGGCCTGCATGGGCAAGGTCTCTGGGGATTTGCTCGAGCACACCGCGGGTCTGGGGACCCCAGGGACCGGACTGAAGGGCCGCCACGCCCCAGTCGCGCTGAAGGGCACGAACCAGGTGGTGGTCTTTGTGCTGCTGAGAGAACTGGGTGATGGCCAATCGTGCTTGGTCTGAGAAGGGCTGCCCACTGACCAGAAGCTGCTGACGCCAATACTCGGGCCAGATGCGCAAGGGGTCGTTGGCCAAGGCCCGCTCGGCCTGCGCAATTGCGGCGAGGTTGCGGCTCTGAAAAGCATTCTTCGCTTGGATGACAGGGTGTTGGCCCTCGGTGTCGGCCTTGGGCTTGGCCAGAACACCAGCCGATGCCGTGGCGAGCCCACCCACGATCAGGGCCGCAATCAGACCCTTGTGCGAATCCTTTTGCAAGCCCTTGTTCGAGTGCGGCCGACTTATGCCCCCCCCAAGACCAGGAGCGCTTAAAGCTTGAGAGATTTTTGCTTGGGGGTATAGCATCGACCTACGATAACGCGAGCAGATGTTTTTGACCATTCCGGATTGCCCACCTCGATGCAGATTCACCGCAGTGACAAAAGAACCAAAAAGGATTGGCGCAAGGCCTTGTTGGATGCACGTGAGGCACGAAGTCCTCAGGCGTGTGAGCTAGAAGATCGTCAGATTGCAAAGCATCTTGATGCCTGGGTCGAGGGGTATCTGCAGAGCGCGGGCGCGCAATACGAGCAGCCAGAGCTTCTTGTCTACTGGCCTTGGCGCGGTGAGCCCGATCTGCGCGAGCTCTGGAGAAGATGGCATTCGAGGGGCCTTCGACTTCACCTTCCGGTGGTTGTAGGCCGCGATGCGCCACTGGCCGCTCGCCGTTGGAACCCCACTGGAGACCACGATGAAGATTTTGTTGAGGACGCCTTGGGGCTGCCCGTCCCCCGGCCAGATTCAAACCGAGCGGTTGCGGATGAGGCAGAGGGCTTCGGGGATGTCGAAGTCTCAGCGCTGGCTGAGGCAAGCGCCGCAGCCGAGTTCCCCCGGGCACCGGCATGGCTTATTCCCTGCGTGGGGGTCGATGCGGGGGGCCACCGGATTGGTGCCGGAATGGGCTTCTATGACCGCACGCTGTCTGAATGCCTCCAGAGGGGCCAGCCGCGCCCCTTACTGATCGGGATCTGTCGCAGTCAGGCGGTTGTCTCCGAAAACCTCTCTGAACCCCACGACCTTCGCTTGGACACTTTAGTGACCGAGCATGGTCTGGCTCCGGTGAGGGATTCCGAAGGCGCCTGAACTACTGAATCTCTGACCCCGGTCGAGTCAGCCCCAAGGCCTTGAGTATCGCCAGCGTGGGCTCGGCACGGTTCATTGTGTAGAAGTGGATACCTGGGACCCCGGCCTGCGTGAGTTGGTCCACGAGGTCCGTCACCACTTCTTCGCCAAAGGCTCGAATCGAGGCGAGGTCATCGCCATATCCGGCCAGTCGCAAACGAATCCAGCGCGGGATCTCTGCGCCACATGCATCGGAGAATCGGGCGAGCTGACTGTAGTTGGTAATGGGCATGATGCCGGGGATCACGGGGACGTCCGCACCAAGTCGATGGGCCTCGTCCACAAATCGAAAGTAGGCGTCGCTATTGAAGAAGTACTGGGTAATGGCACCAGTGGCCCCGGCCTTGACCTTATCGACGAAGTGTCGAAGGTCGTCTTGCGCCGAGCGGGCCTGCGGATGCACCTCGGGATAGGCGGCCACTTCAATCTCGAACGCATCGCCAAACGCCTCGCGCACGAACCGAACCAGATCCACCGCATGCGCAAAGGCGCCCGCCTGCCCATAGCCCGATGGCAGATCGCCTCGCAGAGCAACCACGCGACGGATTCCCTGGGCCAGGTAACCCTTGAGCAGCTCGTGCAGTTCTTCTCGTGCTGCGCCAATGCACGACACGTGGGGAGCCACCGCGGGGAGCACTGCCTGAAGTGAGCGCACAGTCTGCAGGGTGCCCTCGCGGGTTGACCCACCCGCCCCGTAGGTCACCGACCCGTACTGAAGCGAGAGTGAATCATTGAGCCACCCTGCAGACTCGAGCAGCGCGAACTGCGCCTGCTCGGTCTTGGGCGGAAAGAACTCAAGACTGATGTTCACGATCGAAATCGCGAGAAATCAGTAGCGATACGCTTCGGGCTTGTAGGGGCCTTCAACCGGTACGCCAATGTAGCGGGCCTGCTCGGGTGAGAGTTCGGTGAGCATCGCGCCGAGTTTCTTCAGCTGGAGCCGCGCGACTTTTTCATCGAGGTGCTTGGGCAGCACGTAGACCTTGCCCTTCTCGTAATAGTCCTTGTGGCTGTAGAGCTCGATCTGCGCAATCACTTGATTGGCGAATGAAGAACTCATCACATAACTTGGATGGCCCGTGCCGCAGCCCAGATTGACCAAGCGGCCCTGTGCGAGAAGGATGATTCGCTTGCCATCGGGGAAGATCACGTGGTCCACCTGTGGCTTGATCTCCTCCCACTTGCATTTGGAGAGCGAGGCGACATCGATCTCATTGTCGAAGTGGCCAATGTTGCAGACGATGGCCTGGTCTTTCATTTTCGACATGTGATTAAAAGTGATGACGTCTTTATTGCCAGTGGCGGTTACAAAGATGTCGGCCTTGTCGGCGGCGTAATCCATGGTCACGATTCGATAACCCTCCATCGCGGCTTGAAGCGCGCAGATGGGGTCGACCTCGGTGATCCAGACTTGGGCCGAGAGCGCACGCAGGGCCTGGGCCGAGCCCTTGCCCACATCGCCGTAGCCGGCCACGACGGCAATCTTTCCAGCGATCATTACATCGGTGGCCCGCTTGATGCCGTCGACCAGTGACTCACGGCAGCCATAGAGGTTGTCGAACTTGCTCTTGGTCACCGAGTCGTTCACGTTGATGGCGCGGAATGCCAGGGTCCCTTTGGCGCTCATCTCATTGAGGCGATGCACACCGGTGGTGGTCTCTTCGGTGACGCCAATGACCGAGTCGAGTTGGCGCTGGTAGAAGCCGGGGTCCTTGGCCAACTGAGCACGAATCGAGGCGAAGAGGCATGTCTCCTCCTCGCTGCCGGGCTTGTCGAGCACGGAGGGATTGCGGGCGGCCTCGGCACCGAGATGCAGGAGTAGCGTTGCGTCCCCGCCGTCGTCGAGAATCATGTTGGTGGTTTGGCCATTGGGCCAATCGAAAATACGATGGGTGTAATCCCAGTACTCGGTGAGGGTCTCGCCTTTCTTCGCAAACACAGGCGTGCCATTGGCAGCAATTGCGGCCGCTGCATGGTCTTGGGTCGAGAAGATATTGCAGGAGGCCCAACGAACATCGGCCCCCAGGGCGGTGAGGGTCTCAATCAGCACTGCAGTCTGAATGGTCATGTGCAGCGAGCCGGTGATTCGGGCGCCCTTAAGGGGCTGCTTGGCTTTGAACTCATCGCGAATGGCCATGAGTCCGGGCATTTCGGTCTCGGCAATGCGAATCTCTTTCCTGCCCCAGTCGGCCAGGGCGAGGTCTGCAACTACATAGTCTGTGGAGGGGGCTGCTTTTAATACGGCGCTCATCTCGCGCTCCTTTAAGATTGAAGGTTCGCGAGCGCCGTTGCAAAAGCCTGCGAGGCAGGCCACCCAAGCCTGGGAGGGGAACCCTCTCGCAACGCTCCTTGAGTGAAGGGCGATTGTGGCCGTTACCGGCCGATTGGTCAAGGGCGCCCCCGGCGGAGGAAGAACGCCATGGGCTCTCGGTGAACGAGAGGCACCAGCCGGGGAGCGCCCGACGTGGATCGGCCCCGAACTTCGCGAAGCGCGAGAGGGGACGGCCACGACGTGCGCTAGACCGGCGCTGGCTTTTGCGCCCCTCGCGTGCTTCGCCCGCTTAAAGGCAACGCGCCCGAAGTGCCTCGGCCCGGTCCGTGGCCTCCCAGGTGAACTCGGGCTCCTCGCGACCGAAGTGCCCATAGGCGGCGGTCTTGCGATAAATCGGCCGCAACAAATCGAGCATCTGCACGATGCCTTTTGGACGTAGATCGAAGACATCGCGAACCGCCTGGGCAATGCGCTCATCTGGAACCACGCCCGTGCCCTCGGTGCTCACCATGATGGAGGTGGGTTGTGCCACGCCAATGGCGTAGCTGATCTGAATCAATGCCTTCTTGGCCAAGCCCGCTGCAACGATGTTTTTCGCCACATAGCGACCTGCATAGGCTGCGGAGCGGTCGACCTTCGAGGGATCCTTGCCCGAGAAGGCGCCACCGCCGTGGGGAGCAGAGCCGCCGTAGGAGTCCACAATAATTTTTCGGCCGGTCAGGCCGCAGTCACCCTGTGGACCACCCACCACAAAGCGGCCTGTGGGGTTCACTAGAAACTTCACGTCGCCTCTGACCAGGTCTTTCGGCAGCACCGGCTTAATGACCTCCTCAATCACTGCCTCGCGAAGTTTTTCAAGGGCGATGTCTGGGGCATGTTGGGTGGAGAGCACCACCGTGTCGATTCGCTCGGGACGGCCATTGACATAGCGAAGGGTGACTTGGGATTTCGCGTCGGGCCGAAGCCATGGGAGCCTGCCATCTCGGCGCAAGAGCGACTGGCGCTCGACAAGACGGTGGGCGAGGTGGATGGCCGCTGGCATTAGCGTGGGTGTCTCATCACAGGCGTAGCCAAACATCAGGCCTTGGTCACCCGCGCCTTGGTCTAGGTTGTTGTCGTGGGCGCGGTCCACGCCTTGGGCAATATCCGGGCTCTGCTTGTCGTATGCCACGAGCACTGCGCAGCCTTTGTAATCAATGCCGTATTCCGTGTTGTCGTAACCAATCGACTTGATCGTGTCTCGGGCCACTTGGATGTAGTCCACATTGGCACTCGTGGTGATCTCGCCGGCCAGCACAACAAGACCGGTGTTGCAGAGGGTCTCTGCAGCCACGCGCGACTGAGGATCCTGAGCAAAAATTGCGTCTAGGATGGCGTCTGAGATTTGGTCGGAGACCTTGTCGGGGTGGCCTTCGGAGACCGACTCGGATGTGAAAAGAAACTCTGCGGACATGTAGCGCTCCAATTAACTGTTTGGCCTTGCGGCCGCTAATCGCGCTACGGATTTCACATCCAAAACGCTTTAGCGGTATTTGATGAAACAATCGCCCCGCAAGTTGTCGATTAAATCGGCGATCCGCAAACTATAGCCCCGATGGTCAGACTATTCAAACTCTTTGCCCTACTCCCACTCGGCGCATTGCGCAGTATGGGAAGCCTGTTGGGGCTCGCGGTATTGGCCTTCTCGAGCAGGACCCGGCGCATGGTTGCCGCAAACATTGCCCAGGCCCAGAAGGGTGCAATTGGTCGAGGGCTTGAATTGCCCTCGAACTTGGCCTGGCATGCGGCCTTGCGATCGGGCTGGCTGGTCACGGAGCTACCCGCAATTTGGTGTCGACCCGATCGCTGGAAGGACCTGGTGATCGATGGTGGTGATCAGATGAGCGAGTTGCTTTCTCGGCAAAAGGGCCTGATTGTTCTCACCCCGCACCTGGGCGCCTTTGAGTTGGCCCCTCGACTCATCGCCCGCCACCACCCCCTCTCGATCATGTACCGACCTGCTCGCCATGCATCGATGGAGGTCTTGTTGCAGGCGTTTCGTCCTTCGCAAAAAATTCAAATGGTTCCTGCGCGGGCCTCGGGCATTCGCCATTTTCTGAGAACCCTCAAATCTGGTGGCGTTGTGGGCCTGCTTCCCGACCAAGTGCCTGTAGACGGCGAGGGTGTCTGGGCCCCCTTTTTTGAATCCCCGGCCTACACGATGACACTTCCATTGCGCCTTGCTCAGAAGACGGGGGCGCCTTTGGCCTGGGTTGTGGTGCATCGGGTCCGATCGGGTTGGGCGATGTCGGTGAGGCAGTGGACCTTGCCTTTTGAGTTGGACGCGCTGCAGTCCCCAGAGGATTGGGCCATGGCAGCCCACTGCATGAACCGGGAGATTGAGCAGTTGATCTTGGGCGCTCCCGAGGATTACCTCTGGACCTACAACCGCTACCGACGACCAAGACCCGAGTTGGTCGAGCCCACCGTGGCCGCCGCAGAGTGAAGAAAACCATCGAGTGGCTCACTGGCAGAGGGCTTCGGATGGCACTGATCGCGCTCTCTGGCCTCTCTCGGCTCTCCCCTTTTAATCGGATGGCGCTCTCGCGCTGGGTCGGCCACATTCTTTGGGTCCTCGCTCGACGCAGGCGATCGATCGCCACCACCAATCTGGGGCTCTGCTTCCCGACCTGGGATCGAACCCAGATTGACTCGGTGGCGCGTAAACATTTCGTCTTTTACGCAAGGGCTTTCCTCGATCGTTTCGTGGTCTGGCGGGCCAACGAGACGCAATGCCGAGCGATTGTTGCTTTGGAGGGCCTCGAGAACTTAAGACCCACAGATGGCCGCCCAGTGATTGTTTTGGCGCCTCATTTTCTTGGCCTGGATGCAGGCGGCGTCAGGATTCAACTCGAAACCCAGATTGTCTCCATGTACTCGCGGCAGGGGAATCCGTTTCTCGATGAACTGGCGCTGGCGGGCCGAAATCGCTTTAACGCGCCCATCTTGATTCGTCGAAGTGAGGGAATTATTCGCCTGGCCAAACTGGTGAAAAAAGGCATTCCGGCCTATTTCCTGCCCGACATGGATTTGGGCTCTCGAGATGCGGTCTTCGCGGATTTCATGGGCCAGAAGGCGGCCACTGTGACGAGCCTGGTTCGGCTCGCCCAACTCACGCAGGCCACGGTGGTCCCGATGGTCACTTGGATGGAGGAGACGGGTTATCGCGCAAGGCTCTATCCCGGGTGGAGGCATCCGAAGGATGAGGATTTGTTGCTCGGGGTTCAACGCATGAATGATTTCATTGCCGAGCGTGTTCGCGAGGCGCCCGAGCAATACCTCTGGACCCATCGGCGCTTCAAGACCCGCCCGCCCGGCGAACCCTCCGTTTACCAATAGATAATTCGGTTATGCGCGTTCCTTTTACCAAGATGCACGGCGCCGGCAATGACTTTGTCGTGATTGATGCGCGCGAGTCCTTTGCGGCCGATTTCTGGTCAGTGGATCGGATTCGGCACCTTGCGAGCCGGCACTTGGGTGTGGGCGCCGACCAGGTCTTGCTCGTCGAGAAGCCAAGGCCCCTCGACGGGGTGAAGGCCCAGGGCGATGAGGCCCAGTTTCTCTATCGAATCTTCAATGCCGATGGCCACGAGGTTGAACAGTGCGGCAATGGTGCAAGGTGTTTTGCGCGATTCGTTCTTGATCGGGGGCTCGCCCAGGGGCCGGGCATACGGGTTCAGACCCGAGCGGGGCTTATCGAGCCAGTGCGCCTGGCCAATAACAACATTCGCGTGGACATGGGAAGGCCCCGTCTCGATGCGGCCGACTTGCCGTTTGAGACCCAAGGGCTTGCCAGCCGTCGGGTCCATGCCATCACGCTCTATGAACTCGATGTGTCCTCTTCTGGCGAGTTGGCATGGGTTGCGCCGGTCTCCATGGGCAACCCCCACCTTGTGCAATGGCTCGAGGTTGCGCCGACCGACAAGTTGATTGAAGACCAAGGCCTCTGGCTGCAGTCGCACAGGAGGCTTCCCCAGCGAGTCAACGCTGGCTTTGCTCGAATTGAGAATCAGAGTGCGATTGCGCTTCGCGTCTTCGAGCGTGGTGCGGGCGAGACCCTCTCTTGCGGCACGGGCGCCTGCGCTGCAGCGGTGGCTGGCATCGCCCAGGGTCGATTGAATTCTTCGGTGCCTGTGTCGGTTGCGACACGGGGCGGTGTGCTTCAGATAGAGTGGTCGGGCAGTTTGCACGATTCTGTTTTTCTCGCCGGCCCGGCCGAGACGGTCTTTGAAGGAGTAATTGAGCTATGACGGCAGGTCGAACCAAGAAGTCTTCATCCACAACCGCAGCCGCATCGACACCACCGGTCTTGGATGACCAAATGCTCCTGCGGGCGTTGAGGCAGCGGCCTGACTTTTTGGAGCGTTACCCCGAATTACTTGTCGACTTGAGTCTTCCGCATGCGCCGTCTGCTGGAGCAGTTTCCCTGGTGGAGCGCCAGGTGGTGGTTCTCAAGGAGAAGGTGCGCGGGCTGGAGCAGAAAATTGCGGGAATGGTCAACCACGCCCAAGAGAATCGTGTGATCGAGGCGCGACTCATGGCCTGGCTTCGTGACCTCCTTATGAAGCCCACCCTTCAGGCCCGCGCAGATGACATGGTCGCTGCCCTGCGCAAGGCTTTTGAGCTCCCCGCTGTGGGTCTCGCGGTGTGGAGCGCAAGGGCCAGTGGCAATTGGCGGCAGCCCGCCGGCGAGGAACTCTCGAAGATTGCCGATGAACTCGTTCGCCCCATCTGCCTGCCTGCCAGTGCGCACCAAGCCCGGGCCGCCCTTGGCCTGGTGAGTGAGAATTGCGAAGGGGGCTCAACAGCCATTCTTCCGCTGCGCTCTGGAATGTCTCCGAAGTCGCTGGGCCTATTGGTCATTGCCTCGCCCGACCCAGGCCGATTCTCCTCGGAGCACGGCACCGATTTCTTGGAGCGCATTGCCGAGCTCGCCAGTGCGGCCCTTCAGCCTCTGGCCAATCTCGAGATTGAGGGCAAGAGCCCCTGAGCGATCCGGCCGACACAAGCCCCTCGGTGCTGGCATCGAATGCGGCACTCGTCTCTGATTTTCTCTCTGAGCTTGAGCGCCAGCATTACTCGCTGCAGACACTCTCCGCCTACCGACGAGACCTCGCAGTCCTCGTTGAACTCTCCAAAGACCAACCCCTGGATGGGCTCTCGGCCCACTCGCTGCGCGCAGCGCTCGCTTTTTCCGCGCAGCAAGGCCTCTCTGCGCGCTCCATCCGAAGAAGACTCTCGGCCTGGCGTGGCCTCTACCAGTGGCGGCTCCACTCCCAAGGAATTGCGCAAGACCCCACCCAGGGATTGCGGGCCCCTCGGGCCTCGCGTCCCTTGCCAAAGGCCCTGTCGGTTGACCAGGCCATCGGCTTTGTCAGTCAGTCGGCCGATCAGAGCGAGCAGAGCCCGCTGCTCGAGGCACGTGATCTGGCCATGCTCGAGCTCTTGTATAGCTCGGGGCTGCGGCTCTCCGAAATGCTTGGGCTGAATCTCGCGCCTTCACGCGGGGGCCTGCATGGCTGGTTGGATCTTGAGAATGCAGAGGTCACGGTGGTGGGCAAGGGGGGCAAGACTCGCACCGTCCCATTGGGGCAGCCCGCCTCCCGGGCCATTCAGAGTTGGCTTTCGCACCGAGAGTCCTTGAACACAACGCAAGAGGCCTGCAGCCCATCGGATGCTGCTGTTTTTGTCAATCATCGTGGAGAGCGACTCTCGCCGCGGACGGTTCAGCGCCGCTTTGCGCAGAGGGCCCGGGACCTTGGTCTTGGCCAGACGGTGCATCCACATATGCTGAGGCACTCGTTTGCCAGCCACTTACTGCAGTCGAGTGGAGACCTGCGGGCCGTTCAAGAGTTGCTGGGACACGCTCAAATTTCTACCACCCAGATCTACACCCATCTCGATTTCGCACAACTGGCCAAGGTCTACGACGCTGCCCATCCCAGGGCCCGCCGCAATGGCGAGGCAAAATAGAGGGATGATTCCCGCAACCATACTCACCGGCTTCTTGGGTGCCGGCAAAACAACCCTGCTCAAGCGCATTCTGCAAGAAGACCACGGCCAGCGAATCGCTGTGATCGAGAATGAGTTTGGCGAAGAGAGCATCGACAACGAACTCCTCTTCGAGGACCGCCAAGAGCGCATCATTGAGATGAACAATGGCTGCCTCTGTTGCACCGTGAGGGGCGATTTGGTGGAGATGCTCGGGCGTCTGGCTGAGCAGAAAAAACGCGGCGAGATTGTCTTTGACCGAGTGGTGATTGAGACCACCGGACTGGCCGAGCCTGGCCCCGTGGCCCAGACATTTTTTGTCGATGACCAAGTGGCCGAGGCCTTCATACTGGATGCAGTGATCACGGTGGTCGATGCCAAGCATGGTGACCATCAACTCAACGACCACCCCGAGGCCCAGGCCCAGGTGGGATTTGCAGATCGCATTCTCATTTCCAAGTCCGACCTGGTGGAGCCCCAAGCACTCGAGGCGCTTCAGGCACGACTCCGAAAAATGAATGCCCGTGCCAGTCAATCACTGGTGCATTTTGGCGAGACCCCCATAGAACAGGTACTCGATATTCGGGGCTTCAATCTCAATGCGGCACTTGAGATGGACCCCGACTTTCTTGATACCGACATGCACCATCACCATGCAGATGATGTGAGCTCCTTTATCTTTAAGGCCGAGCAGCCATTTCATGCCGAGCGCTTTGAGGACTTCATGTCCGCGGTCTCCCAGGCCTATGGCCCCCAGTTGATGCGCTACAAGGGGGTGGTCTGGGTTAAGGGCAGCGAGAATCAGATGGTCTTCCAAGGCGTGCATATGCTGATGGGGGGCGATCGGGGGCGGCCCTGGAAGGCCGACGAGAAGCGGCAGAGTCGAATTGTTTTCATCGGCCGCAAGCTTCCCAGGGATACAATCGAGAGAGGGTTGCGTCAATGCCTGGTCTCGGCCTAGGCATCACTCGAACGCGGCTTGAAAATCGTTTTTTGTTGTTGAAGTGAATAAGGTGGACCTCGTATGAATGCAGCTGTGAAGATGATTCAGACCGAAGACGAACTCCTGGCTCAACCCGCCAGTGAATACATGAGCACCGCCCAGCTCGATTTTTTTCGTCGCAGGCTCAAGGCGCTTGAGGCCGAGCTTCGAGCCAATGCAGGGGAGACCACTGAGCATCTGCGTGAGACCGTGCTCGTTCCAGACCCGGCCGACCGCGCCACCATTGAAGAAGAGCATTCGCTCGAACTTCGCACTCGCGACCGAGAGCGCAAGCTCATCAAAAAGGTTCAACAGGCCATGGCGCTCATCGAGAGTGGCGAATATGGCTTCTGTGAAGAGACCGGCGAGCCCATCGGCCTGCAGAGGCTTTTGGCGCGACCCACCGCCACGCTCTCTGTCGAGGCCCAGCAGCGCCGGGAGATGCGGCAGAAGCAGTTCGGTGACTGAGTACCCCTTCTCACCTCAATGACCGACCTTCGCTCCGCGAGTCAAAAGGTCTCCACGCTTGTGGAGGCCTTGCCATACATTCGCCGCTTTCATGGCAAGACCATTGTTGTGAAGTACGGTGGCAACGCCATGACCGACGATGCCCTCAAGCAGGGATTCGCACGCGACGTCGTTCTTTTGCGTCTGGTCGGAATCCATGTGGTGGTCGTCCACGGTGGGGGCCCACAAATCGAAGACCTCCTGAGTCGCGTGGGCAAGAAGGGGGAGTTTATTCAGGGCATGCGTGTGACCGATGCCGAGACCATGGACATCGTGGAGATGGTTCTTGCCGGAAAGGTCAACAAGGAAATCGTCGAGCTCATCAATCATGCAGGTGGTAAGGCCGTGGGCCTTACCGGGCAAGACGGCGGCCTGATTCGTGCCCGCAAGATGATGATTCCCTCGCAGGACCTGCCCGATCAGGCCCTCGACATTGGCATGGTCGGTGAGATTGAGTCCGTCGACCCCGAGATTGTTCGCTCCTTGCTGGGCACAGGATTCACTCCCGTGATTGCGCCCATTGGGTCCGGTCGAGATGGCGAGACTTACAACATCAACGCAGACTTGGTCGCTGGAAAGATTGCCGAGATCCTCAAGGCCGAGAAACTCATTCTCATGACCAACACCCCCGGCGTGCTCGACAAATCGGGGCAACTCATTACGGGGCTGTCTGCGAAAGAGATTGACCAACTCTTTGCCGATGCCACGCTCTCGGGGGGGATGCTCCCGAAGATCAGCTCTGCCCTGGATGCAGCAAAGAGCGGTGTCCAGTCAGTCCACATTATCGATGGCCGGGTGCCCAATAGCCTGCTACTCGAGATCCTCACGAATGAGGGTGTGGGCACCATGATTCGCTCCCACTAGCCATGTCTATTCGAATGTCTCGCCGCAGTCTGGCCGCGGCGGCATCGCCCTGCCCGAGGCCCCTCTGGCTCATTGATCTCGACAATACGCTGCACGATGCCAGCTGGACCCTGATGGGGGAGATCAACCGTCGAATGACCCGCTACATCGTCGACCAGCTGGGCGTGGATGAAGCAGAGGCCTCCGCCCTTCGACAAACCTATTGGCATCGCTACGGTGCGACCCTATTGGGCATGGTGCGCCACCAGGGAACCGACCCCCACGATTTTCTGGCCAAGACCCATCCAGCACCCGATGAGCTTGCTGCCTTCTTGAAGTTTGAGCGGGGTCTCGCCAGCCGCATTGGGCGCCTCCAAGGCGAGCGTTGGCTTCTCACCAATGCGCCACGCGTCTATACCCACAGGCTTTTGGAGTCGATGCGGATCGGGCGCTTGTTCGATCGACTCATCTGCATTGAGGATATGCGCGCGATGGGCCAGCTTCGCCCCAAGCCCTCAACCTGGCTCTGGAGACGATTGATTCAGATTGCCCATCGGGCACCGAGCCAGATCACGCTGATCGACGACAGTGCTGAAAATCTTCGTGGGGCCCATCGAGCGGGGATGCGGACTGCCCGTGTCTGGGTCTCCAAGACCCTTCGGGACCGAACCCGGGCCCAACTTCGCCCTGTGAGCATTCGGCGTCCGCATTACGTGCATCATCAAGTAAACTCCCTCTCAGCGCTGGTGCGCCTGCCCTAAACGAAGTGCGGGAGAGTCCATGACAGAAGCCGCTCAAGAGGCCTCCGAGCCAACCAGAAAGCGTCCTAAGCCGGGCGAGCGTCGCCTGCAAATCCTGCAGGCGATCGCCTCTATGCTCGAGGAGGGTGAGGCCGAGAGGGTCACCACGGCCGCCTTGGCGGCCAAACTCCAGGTCTCCGAGGCGGCCTTGTATCGGCACTTTGCGAGCAAGGCCCAGATGTTCGAGGGCCTGCTCGAGTTTATCGAGCAGACCGTCTTCGGCCTTATCAATCAAATCGAAGCATCCTCCGACGATGGGCCACGAAAGGCCGGCGCGATTGTGAGCATGCTGCTTGGCTTTGCCGAGAAGAACCCAGGCATGACCAGGGTCCTGGTGGGCGAGGCCATTGTCTTTGAGCATGCCCGGCTGCAGCAGCGGGTCAATCAACTCCTTGATCGTGTCGAGGCCTCTCTGCGCCAAGTGCTCAAGCTCCAGGAGGCCGCCGGCCAGTCAACCGAGGTCCGGCTGGACCCCACTACCAAGGCCAGCCTGGCCATGGGTTTTGTTATGGGACGTTGGCTTCGATTCGCCAAGAGTGGCTTCAAGGCCAAGCCCTCGGACCAGGCCACAGAGATTCTCGCGGGCCTCTTCTAGCTCCGGGAAATTCTTCGGAAGAGCAACCGTCTTTTAGGACCCACAAACCGGGCAGCTTGCGCTTCTCGTCAGTCCAATCGATTGGAGTTGAAGGCCCTTGGCATCAAACAGGTGAAGCTGTGGTGCGGACTTCTGGATTCCTGCAAGGCGCTTGAGCGCCTCATGGGCCTGCATGGTGCCCATTAAGCCCGCCGCCGAGGAAAAGACTCCAAAAGCCCCGCAGGCCGCATCAGCGCCCTGGGTCTCGGGTGAGAAAAGACAGGCGTAGCAGCCGGCCTCTGGCCACTCCGGGTCGACCACGAGCAATTGCCCCGACCACTGAATCACCGATGCGATGACCAGCGGCTTTCGAGCGGCGACGCAGAGACGATTGATGGTCTGCCTGGTCTCGAATCGGTCTGTGCAGTCGAGGACCAAGTCGGCCGATGCAATCCAGCCGGGGAGGTTCCGCGCGTTTGCGTGCACTGCCTCGGTGGTGATTTCACAGAGCGGTGAGAGGGCCCTGAGCCGGTCTGCGCCCGCCTCGACTTTGAGGCGACCGACATCGGCCGGGCCATAGAGGATCTGTCGAGGAAGGTTGCTGAGTTCAACGCGGTCTGCGTCGACCCATCGAATGTGGCCGACGCCAGCCGATGCAAGAAACAGTGTTGCGGGGCAGCCAAGACCACCCGCACCAATCACCAAGACCCTTGCAGCGCGGATTCGTGCCTGGGCAGCATCGTCCATCTCAGTCAGCAGAAGTTGCCGACTAAAGAGCCTCTCCTGGTCGATGCTTATCGCCACGGCCTCAAATGGCCCCAGGGAGGGGGAAAGGGGATCCCGCTCCCATCTGGTCTTGGCCTAGGGTGTCTCTGGTGGAGCAGGGTTGGTGGCCACCGGCTGGCCCTGCAAGAGTGCAATGGCCTGCTTGAGCTGGTGGTCCTCGGGGGAACCAAAGACCAGCGGCTTGCGCTCGGCGGCACCTTGTCCTTGGCTTCTCTGCGCGGCGGTCCCCGAGCCCCCCTCCTTGCCCTGGCCGTTTCCAAGGTGGCGATTGAGATCGGCCTCACGAAGGCGGAAGCGGTCGGTGAGATCCCCCTCGGCTGTCTCTTCAACCCAGTAATCGGGTCGGATGCCCTTGGCCTGGATGGACCTGCCCTTGGGCGTGTAGTACCGAGCGGTGGTGAGCTTGATTGCGGTGTTGCTCGTCAGCGGAAGGATGGTCTGCACCGAGCCCTTGCCGAAGGTCTGGGTGCCAATGACTTTTGCACGACCGTGGTCTTGAAGTGCACCGGCGACAATCTCCGAGGCAGAGGCCGAGCCGGCATTGACCAGCACCACCATGGGCAGTGACCGCGCTGCTTCAGAGAGCCCCGCAAGGGGGTCCCGCCCTCCGCGTTGGAAGTCCTCTGGTCGGGTCCGGAAGCTGCGCTTGGCATCGGGCTGCCGACCATCGGTGGTCACCACCACCTGGTCCCCCTTCAGGAAGGCGGCCGAGACGCCCACCGCCGAGTGGAGCAAGCCACCGGGATCGTTGCGCAGATCGAGAATGATGCCCTTGACCGGCTGCTTGGGGTTGGATTGTGCCGATGCCAGCTGCTTATTGAGGTGGGTGACAAGGTTCTCGACGGTCTGCTCTTGAAACTGCGCGATTCGCACGTAGGCATAGCCAGGAGCCACCCAACTGGATTTAACGCTCTGGACTTTAATGACGTCGCGAACGATGCTGATGACGATTGGTTGGTTGACCCCCTTGCGAGAGATGGTCAGCTCAATGGAGGTCTTGGGCTTGCCACGCATGAGCTTGACGGCATCCGACAAATTCATTCCCTTGGTGGCTTTGTCGTTGATCTTGATGATCAGATCGCCTGCCTTTACGCCGGCCCGATCGGCGGGCGTGTCCTCCATCGGCGCAACCACCTTCACGAATCCATCTTCGACTCCCACCTCGATGCCCAGGCCCCCAAATTCTCCTTGGGTGCCCACCTGCAGCTCTTTGAAGGCCTCTGCGTCCAGGTAAGCCGAGTGCGGATCCAGGCCGGACAACATGCCGCTAATCGCCTCGGTGATGAGCTTTTTGTCCTCAACCGATTCAACGTAGTTGGATTTGATCGCGCCGTAGACCTCGGCGAATTGCCTGAGCTCATCGACGGGGAGCGATAGCTTCGCCTCGCGTTGCGCAAGGGCCGAGACCCCCATGCTCAGCAATACGCCGCTGATGACACCGCTGGAGACCCAGCCGATTATTTTTAGTCGAGGATGAATCTGTCTGCTCATGTGCTTGCCGCCTTTAGGGAGCGCCCCTGGTTAATCACCGCATTCATTGCCGATTCAATCTCCGAGGGATCGGCGAGGTATCGACGGGACTGAAGAGCCAGATGATGATCGAATTCCATCACCATGGGCTGGGCCGTCGGAATATTTAAATCGATGACCTCGTCGTCACTCAGGCCTTCGAGAATTTTGATCAGGGCCCGAAGCGAATTGCCATGGGCGGTAATCAGAACCCGCTGCCCCGCCTTCAGGGCCGGCTCCACGCGATTGCGCCAGAAGGGCTCCACCCGGGCCACCGTATCGGCGAGGCACTCCGAGGTGGGCACTTCATTGGGCCCGAGATGGGCGTAGCGCGGGTCGTGGCCCTCCCAGGCCGGGTCGTCCTTGCCCATGGCATCGGGCCGCACACTGAATGAGCGTCGCCAGATGAGGACCTGGTCTTCGCCGTGAAGGCGGGCAGTCTCGGCTTTATTGAGCCCCGCCAGGGCGCCGTAGTGACGCTCATTGAGCCGCCAGTCCTTCTCCACCGGGATCCACATCTGGTCAATCGTATCGAGGGCAATCCAGCAGGTTCTTATGGCCCGCTTCAAGACCGATGTGAAGGCGATGTCAAAGGCAAAACCATGTTGCTTGAGCAGGAGTCCCGCGCGCCGGGCCTCCTCGCGCCCGGCCTCGGTCAGGTCGATGTCAACCCATCCCGTAAAACGATTCTCAAGATTCCATTGGCTCTGTCCGTGCCGAAGCAATACAACGGGCGCAGTCATGGCAAAAGGGTCCTAGGCAATTTGAAAGTGCCCCCATTCTATAATCGCGGCTTACTTCTCAACGCCCTTGCGCAGAAAAAGCCACCGTGGAGTTTTTTGTCGACAACATTGTTTTGGTGATTGCCGCCTTTGTGAGCGGTGCCCTCTTGGTATGGCCCCTGGTGGTCAAGAACACCTTGGCCAAGGAGATCAACACCTTGGCTGCCACCCAACTCCTCAATTCGCGCGATGCCGTTATGGTGGATATTCGCGAGCCCAGTGAGCATTCGCGGGGAGTCATCCCGCAGGCCCGACTCATTCCAATGTCCGAAATGGAGTCCAAGAGCGCGGGTCTTCTCAAGGAGTGCGAATCCGGCAAGGGCGTTGCCAAGCCGGTGATTCTCGTCTGCGCCAGTGGTCGGCGAAGCAGTTCCATGGGCCGTCAACTCAGAAAACAGGGGTTCTCAGAGGTCTACAGCCTGGAAGGCGGCATTGATGCCTGGAAGCAGGCCGGCTTGCCCATTTCCTCGAAGGTCAAGGCATGAACAAAGTTCGGATGTACACCACCGCGGTCTGTCCCTTCTGTCAGCGCGCAGAGATGCTTCTCAAGCAACGCGGCGTGCAAGAAATCGAGAAGATTCGAGTGGACCTCGATCCAAGCCTTCGCGAGGCAATGATGGAGAAGACCGGCCGCCGAACCGTTCCACAGATATTCATTGGCGAGACCCATGTGGGCGGCTTTGACGATCTCGCAGCACTCGACCGGGCCGGGGAACTCACCGGGCTGCTTGGCAATTAATTCGAAAGGTTGATATGAGCGAGACCACTGCTGCATCCTCTGGTGCATCCACTGCCGAGGAGCAGGCCATTTTTAATCTTCAACGGGTCTACCTGCGCGATTGCTCGCTTGAGATTCCCAGCGCGCCCCAGGTGTTCATTGACTCCTCCGAGCCGCGACTCGAGTTTCAGATCGATACCAGCGACCAGGAGCTCGGCCAGGACCTCTCCGAGGTCAGCGTTCGCTGCACGGTAACCTGCCGCCTTGGAGAGAACATTGGGTTCTTGGTAGAGGCCACCCAGAGTGCGATTTTCGAGATCAAGGGTGTGACCGAGGAGCAGCGAATTCTGCTCAAGGGCATCTCGTGCCCCAACATCATTTACCCCTACCTGCGATCGAACATGGCCGACCTGGTCCAGCGCTCGAGTTTCCCCCCGGTGCATCTATCGGAGATCAATTGGGAGGCCTTCTTCCAACAAAAGATGTCCCGGCTTGCGGCTGCAGCCGGGCAGAGCAATGGCTCCGAGTCCGGCATCATTCTCCCGCAGTAAGCCGCAGTGACTGCACCGGCCGGCGCCCCCAGCGTTGCGGTTTGGGTGCTCGGGGCCGGCGCCTGGGGCACGGCCTTTGCGTTGCGTTTGGCCCAGCGCGGTCAGGGCGTTCGAGTGGGCCTCTGGGGCCGCGATCCGGACCAGATCCTTGACTGCCAGGCCCAGGGCGAAAACCGCCGTTATCTGCCCGGGCATCGACTCCCAGAATCCTTGGCCCTCTTCTCTGGGCTCGATCAAGCACTCGCAGAGTGGCGCAGCGCCTCAGGTCCAAGGCTTCTTGTCTTGGCAACACCGGTCGCTGGGCTTTCTGAATTGGCCGAGCAGATTCGAGCCCGACTGGGGTCGGTCCAGGCGGGCGAAGGGGTGGTGTGCCTCTCCAAGGGGATCGCCAAGCAGGACAATCGCCTCGTCTGGCCCTCCACCATCCTCTCTGCCTCTCTGCCTGGGTGGCGCTTCGGGACCCTGAGCGGGCCGAGTTTTGCCGACGAGGTGGCCTGGGGCCTGCCCTTCGCCCTCACGCTTGCGAGCAAGGACATCGACTGGGCCAGGCAGACGGCCAAGCACCTGCATGGCAATGGCCTGCGCATTTATTCCAGCGCCGACCTGGTCGGTGTTGAACTCGGTGGGGCCATTAAGAACGTATTGGCCATCGCCGCGGGTGCCCTCGATCAGTTGGGTCTTGGGGGCAATGCCCGCGCGGCGCTCATCACGCGGGGTCTGGCCGAGGCGGCTCGACTGGGTCGTGCCCTGGGGGCGCAGCCAGAGACTTTCCTGGGCCTTGCCGCCTTGGGTGATCTGGTCTTGACCTGCACGGGTGACCTCTCTCGGAATCGTCGCGTGGGCATGGGCCTGGCCAAGGGCGAATCGCTCGAGCAGGTATTGCGATCTCTTGGGCATGTGGCCGAGGGGGTTCGAACTGCGCCGGTCATGCTTGAGTTGGCTCGGTCCTGCGGTGTCGAGGTGCCCATCACGGCGGCAGTTAATCAGGTGCTTGAGGGCCGCCAGACGGTGGTCGAGGCCATCGAGGGATTGATGGCCCGGGGTGCCGTTGATGAGAGCAATCTCTAGCCGCGCGCGCCAAGGGCGCCGGTGAAACCCAATTGCCGCCAAGCTTCGTAGACCACAATCGCCACCGAATTCGAGAGATTGAGGCTGCGGTTGCCCTCGACCATGGGGATCTTGAGCAGGCGTTCGGCACCAATCCATTCTCGATGGATCTCGCCAAGACCGGCTGTCTCTGAGCCGAAGATCAGCCAGTCCTCTTGCATGAATCGATGGTCAAAGAGTGGGTTGTTGCCGCGGCTGCTTAGGCCAACCGACTGGCTCTGCAGGGGTGCTGCCTGCTGGAGAAAGTCTCCCCAACTCGGATAGAAGACCGGCAGGCAGCGCTCGCGATAATCCAGACCCGCCCGCCGCATCCGGCTGTCATCGAGAGGAAATCCCATGGGGCCCACCAGATGCAAGTGGCATCCCGTGTTCACGCAGAGTCGAATGATGTTGCCCGTGTTCGGCGGAATCTGGGGCTCCACCAAGACAATGTTCAGGTTTGGCCCGGGGTTTGATGCGCCGTCGATCGATGACATGGGTCGATCTTACTGAGCCTTGTTCTTGGGGGGAGACGACTCGGGCCAGCACCACCGCGGCAAGCACCCGCGCACCGGCGGATTCCAAGACGGCGGTGGCAGCCGCCAGTGTGGCCCCGGTGGTCATGACATCGTCCACCAGCACCACCGCCCGACCCTCCAAGCATCGATTGACCGCCAGTTTCCCTTCGAGATGGGCCAGCCGTTCATAGCGAGCCAAGCCCGCCTGAACTGGGCTCGAGCAGGTCTTTCGCAGCAGCCGCTTGTCGAGGGGGCATTTCCAACGCTGCGCCAGGGCCTCTGCCATCAGGGCCGGCAGGTGAAAGCCCCGGGCCGGGAGTCTGGCGGGGTCGGGGGGAATTGGAATGAGAAGGGGCGTGGCCGACCAGACGCCGCTTGCGTGGGTCAGATGCATTCGACGCTTCAGGGAACATGCCGAGAGCCAGTGCTGACCATACTTTGCTCGCCGAATCGCGCTGGCGAGTTCGTTCTGAAAGGGTCCTGCCGCCCAGACGAGAAGCGGCCGGCCATCGGGAAGGGGAAGGCTCTGCCAGCCCTCCAAGATGCGTCTCTCGGGGGCTCGACGAACCCCCGGGCCATGGGCCTCTGGATTCACGGCTCTGGTCTCAGAGGGCGGTCTGTACGGGCTGGCGATTGGGTGGATGGGAGCCACTCGATTCAAGAGGCAATGCGCAAGTCCGTCTGACTATACTGAAGCGCCATGGCCAGCACCCCCCGCCAGTCGACCGAACCCTCGGTCTTGATGCAAGCCCTCTGCCAAGGCATTTCAGAGCGAGCCCAGTGCCTCAGACAAATGCCCCAGCCGGGCCTCTTGATTCACCTCGCGGGAACCGAGTCGGGCAACGACTTGCCCTCCGATAGCCTGGATCGAATCGATATGGTGGGCGCGCTCTACCCATTGGAGTCCCTTAAGGAGCGAGTCTCTCGGGCGAGCGCCGCGCTTCGTCCTGGAGGGGTTCTCTTCGTTGCCTCGATTGGCCCTTCGAGCCTGCTCCCCTTGCGCGCCCTGCTGCCGGGCTCGTACACCTCCGCATGGAGCCGGCTGATGGACATGCACGACCTGGGAGATCTCTTGGTGTCCCAGGGCCTGGCCGACCCCGTTCTGGAGTCCGAGGTCTTTGAGTGGACATACAGCAAGCCGGCCACGGCCCTGATGGACCTGCGTCAGAGCATGGCGGATTGCCTGGCGCTGGGCGCCTTTGGCGAGCGACCCTGGGCCTCTTGGCTTGGGCGCCATGAATGGCTTGCTGCCCTTGAGCGCCTTCGGCGGCCCGATGGCCGGATCCCACTGGCAGTGGAACTCGTATACGGCCATGCATGGAGGCCCCTGAAATCGAAGGCGCCTGGGTCACGACCAGCCGTGGCGCCCGTTAGTTTTCGGCCCAAAACCCCCAATCGCTTTGCTTGAAGGGCTATTCCACCGTATCTGTCAATCGGCATATAATCGGTCACCCGGGGGAATCTGACTGTTGGTCAGAACGGGGAGAACCATGCCAGTCATCAGTCGAGAGCTAACGACCGAAGAGGTCGCCAACTTTTCTGAATCGTCAGGGCCAGACCATGCGTCCGGCTCCAAGGAAAGGTCTCGATCGGCTTGGGAATGGGTTCTTCGCCGCAACTGCAGCCTGAGCCCTCGAGAACTGCTTGCAATTTTTGGTTCACTGGCGTTTCTGTCTCTTGGAATGGCGACGTATTGGGCCAGTCAAGGGGCCTGGATGGTGACCCCGTTTGCAGTGGCAGAGTGTCTGGCGTTGGGAGTGGCTTTCCTGGTTTACGCAAGGCACGCCTGCGATTGCGAGCGTGTCATCCTGACAGCCAGCGAGGTTCTCGTTGAACTCTCGCAAGGCCGGCGCCTCCAGCAAGTGGTTCTGCCGCGCGAGTGGTTGCGGATCGAAGGTGCAGACACCGCCGATCTCATTACGCTGCGCTCGGGCAGGTCCTCCGTGAGTCTCGGTCGCTTCGTTGACCAAGACGAGCGCCGCGGTTTCGCAGAAGCATTCCGGCGAGCGTTGCAAACGAGCGTCGATTGAGTGGGTTGACATTGGATAAACGGATGATTGGGACAAGACGCGGATGAAAAAACTGATTGCAAGCAGCCTGCTCGCTTTGGCCATGCCGATTGCGGCGTTCGCCAACGACATGACCACCAAATACAACCTGCGCGTTCCCGCCTCTGGAATGGCCGAGAGCCTCTACACAATGCACACCGTTTTGATGATCATCTGCCTGGTGATTTTCGTTGCCGTCTTTGGTGTGATGTTTTATTCCATCTACGCCCACCGAAAATCAAAAGGCCATCAGGCCGTTGATTTCCACGAAAGCACCTCGATTGAAATTGCCTGGACAGTGATTCCATTCCTCATCGTCGTGGGCATTGGCATTTATGCGACTCCCACTTTGATGGCCCAGAAAGACACCACCAATGCCGACATCACCATCAAAGCCACGGGTCACCAGTGGAAGTGGGGCTACGACTACCTAAAGGGCGAGGGAACCGGAATCGCCTTCTACTCGACCCTCACCACACCCTATGAGCAGCGGGTCAATCAGCAGCCCAAGACGCTCAATTACCTCTCGGAGGTCGACAACCCACTGGTCGTTCCTGTGGGCAAGAAGATTCGTGTGGTCACCACAGCCAACGACGTCATTCATGCCTGGATGGTTCCGGCTTTTGGTGTGAAGCAAGATGCCATCCCCGGATTCGTTCGCGACACATGGTTTAAGGCCGAGCGCGTTGGAACCTACAACGGACATTGCGCGGAACTCTGCGGCAAGGACCATGCCTTCATGCCGATTGTTGTGAGGGTAGTCACCCCCGAGGAGTACACCGTCTGGGTGGCCGAGCAGCAGAAGAAGGCAGCCCAGGGCCAGCCCGCCGCTGTCGCCATGGCCAGCGGCTCTGCCCCGGCTCGGCAGTAAGGCAGTTAAGTTTTGTTAGTCAGCTGAACTCAACAGGAGATTTGAATGAGTGCCGTTCTTGACCCCCATGGCCATTCCGCCGATGACCACGCACATGACCATCCCCATGGCTTGAAGCGCTGGCTGTTTGCCACCAACCACAAAGACATCGGCACGCTCTACCTCTGGTTTAGCTTCACGATGTTCTTGGTCGGTGGTGTGCTGGCCCTGGGAATCCGAGCCGAGTTGTTTCAACCCGGCCTGCAGATGATCAACCCCGAGGTCTTCAATCAGCTCACCACCATGCATGGCCTCATCATGGTCTTTGGCGCAATCATGCCGGCCTTCGTTGGCTTTGCGAACTGGATGGTTCCCTTGCAGATTGGCGCGGCCGACATGGCCTTCGCCCGCATGAACAACTTCAGTTTCTGGCTGATGATTCCGGCAGCCATACTCCTGGTGGCCTCCTTCTTCGTTCCTGGTGGTGCCACCGCCGCTGGCTGGACCCTCTATGCCCCGCTGACCTCGCAAATGGGTGTGGGCATGGACATGGCCATCTTCGCGCTGCACCTCTTGGGCGCCTCATCGATCATGGGATCGATCAACATCATCACCACCATCCTGAACATGCGCGCCCCCGGCATGACGCTCATGAAGATGCCGATGTTCGCATGGACTTGGCTGATCACCGCTTACCTGCTGATTGCCGTGATGCCCGTGCTGGCCGGTGCCATCACCATGACCCTCACCGATCGTCATTTCGGCACCAACTTCTTTAATGCGGCTGCCGGTGGCGATCCGGTGATGTACCAACACATCTTCTGGTTCTTTGGCCACCCCGAGGTCTACATCATGATCCTCCCGGCCTTTGGAATCGTCTCCGAGATCATCCCGACCTTCTCGCGCAAGACCCTCTTCGGCTATAGCTCCATGGTCTATGCCACGGCCTCAATTGCCATCCTCTCCTTCGTGGTCTGGGCCCACCACATGTTCACCACGGGCATGCCGCTCACCGGCCAACTCTTCTTCATGTACGCCACCATGCTCATTGCGGTGCCTACGGGCGTGAAGATATTCAACTGGCTCGCAACAATGTGGCGCGGCTCGATGACCTTTGAGACCCCCATGCTCTTCGCGATTGGCTTTATCGTGGTCTTCACTATCGGTGGCCTGACAGGAATCATTCTCTCGGTCGCACCCATCGATATTCAATTGCATGACACCTACTACGTGGTTGCGCACTTCCACTATGTCTTGGTGGCCGGCTCGCTCTTTGCGCTGTTTGCGGGTGTCTACTACTGGCTGCCCAAGTGGACAGGCCACATGTACGACGAGACCCTGGGCAAAGCCCACTTCTGGCTCTCGATGATTTTCTTCAACATCACCTTCTTCCCCATGCACTTCTTGGGCCTGGCTGGTATGCCCCGTCGCTATGCCGACTACCCCATGCAGTTCGCAGACTTCAACGCGGTGGCCTCAGTGGGCGCATTTGGTTTTGGTCTCACCCAGCTTCTGCTGCTCTACGTGGTGATCAAGTGCATCAACGGCGGCCCCAAGGCCGCTGACAACCCATGGGGTGCACCGGGCGGACTGGAGTGGAGTGTTCCCTCGCCCGCGCCATTCCACACCTTCGAGACACCCCCGGTGGTCAAGTAAGCCGTGCTCTTGGAAGACCAACGCAAGCCCCAAAATCTGCGGATCGCCCTGACGCTCGCGTCCGTGGCGGCCGCGTTTTTTGTGGGAATTGTGTTGAAGTTCATCTACTTCCCCAGCCCATAGCCCTCGCGCGCCATGTCCGAGCCAACCCGCGACAATCAGAAGATGATGGGCAAGCTGCTCATGGTGACCATCCTCATGTTCGGCTTTGGTTACGCCTTGGTGCCCTTCTACGAGAAGATCTGCGAACTCACCGGCATCAATGTCCTGACCTCCAAAGAAAAGCTCAACTACGAAGAGGCAAGACGTTTTGCTCAGAATACCCAGGTGGACAAGAGCCGTCTCGTCTCGGTGGAGTTCGATGCCAACTCGCACGGGCCGTGGACTTTCAAGCCCCGCCTCAATGTCACCGAAGTCCATCCGGGTGAGTTGGTCACGGTCATCTACGAAATTAAAAACAATGAGTCCAGGGACTTGGCCGGTCAAGCCATTCCCAGTTATGCGCCCAAGCAGTCGGCCCCGCACTTCAAGAAGCTTGAGTGCTTTTGTTTTGAGCAGCAGTCCCTTAAGGCTGGCGAGACACGTGAGTTCCCCGTGGTCTTTGTGATTGATCCGCAGCTTCCCGACGGCATCCGAAACATTACGCTCAGCTACACCTTCTTCGAAGTGGGTCTGCCCACCGCCCGAGCCCAGGCCCCCGATGGCGCCTCCCTCCCCAACCAACCCACCGCTACGGTGCTTCGATAGGCCAATGGCCATGGCTTCCATTGACGAGTTGCGAGAAGCGAGTCAGCGGCGTGGCAGTCTTCGGCAGACTCTTGGTGCCGTCCTCTGGTCTTTCTTTGGTGTCCGAAAGGGCCGGGCCCACGACCAGGACATGGCACAACTCAACCCAGTTCACGTGGTCGTGGTGGGAGTGGCAGCGGGCGTATTCTTCGTGGTTGGCCTGGTGACTCTGGTGACGGTGATTACAAGTTAAGTAAGGGCCAAGGGCCTAGGGGTCTAAGGGTCTAAGGGCAGGTGTTAATCGGGCAGGTGTTAATCGGAATTTTTTAGAAGAGTCGGTTGTTCGAAAGAACAGAACAGTTGAAAAGGGAGTGACAAGATGAGTGCAGCAAGCCACGGGGCCGTCCCGTACTACTTTGTTCCAGCGCCCAGTAAGTGGCCCTTGGTGGGTTCGGTGGCCATGTTGTTTTTCATGGTCGGCATGTCTGGCCTGGTCAATGAAGCCTCCTACGGCACACCGAGCCTATTGGTGGGGGCGGCGATTCTCACCTATATGTTTTTTGGTTGGTTCGCGAATGTTATTCACGAGTCGGAGACTGGCCAATACAACCACCGAGTGGACGCAAGTTTCCGATGGAGCATGGGCTGGTTCATCTTCAGCGAAGTGATGTTTTTTGCCGGTTTCTTTGGCGCGCTCTTTTATGCACGCGTGATCTCCATGCCGTGGCTGGGCGACCTCGACCACAAGGCCATTCTCTGGCCCGACTTCTCAGCCCAGTGGCCCAATCTTGGCCCCGCCAATCTCATCGAGCCGTTTCAGACCATGGGGCCATTCTGGATCCCCACCATCAACACGGCGCTGCTTCTGGCCTCCGGCGTGACCCTCACCATTGCCCACCATGCCCTCAGGGAGAACCACCGCGAAAAGGTCCTGACTTGGCTTGGCCTGACCATTGTTCTGGGCGTGGTCTTCCTGGGATTCCAGGCCTACGAGTACATGCATGCCTACCAAGACCTGAACCTCAAACTGACGTCGGGCATCTTTGGCTCCACCTTCTTCATGCTCACCGGTTTCCACGGCTTTCATGTAACGGTGGGTGCAATCATGCTGGCGGTCGTCTGGTTCCGCGTGCTCAAGGGCCATTTCAAGCCCGAGAGTCACTTCGCCTTCGAGGGGGCTGCCTGGTACTGGCACTTTGTGGACGTGGTCTGGCTGGGCCTCTACATCGTGGTCTACTGGCTCTAAGCCCGCCCGAGTTCATCAATATTCAAACGGCAAGGCCACCCTCGGGTGGCCTTGTTTTTCTTAGTAGCGAACGCCGGAGGTCTCGATCCACCCGATCTGGTGGGCGACCAGCAGAGAGAGGAATAAAAAGATGGAGAGGCCAACCCTTAGCGCGAGTGCACGAACGGTCTTGTTGCTCTTTCCCTTGTCGCGCATAAGGTAGAAAAGGGCCGAGCCCAGACTGCCCACAATGCCCAGAAAAGCCAGTGCAATAAAAATTTTCATGATCAGCAGATTGCGCCCTCTTTGCCTTCCTTTGCAATGGTAACCATGCAGACTGAATCCCACTCCCGCTCAGCCTGGGCCAGCGCATTTTTCGCATCGATTGTTGTTCTCACCCTTGGGCTGGGCATCTGGCAGTGGAATCGTGCCGCCGAGAAGGAGGCGCAGCGCAGCCTGGGCGAGACCCGGGCGCAAGCAGTGCTGCCTCTTCCAGTCTGGGAAGAGGCATCTGAGCAGCCACCCGTCCAGGCCCAGGAATGGAATCGGCAGTCCACCCGCATGCAAGGTCGCTGGCTCGATCGAGCCACGGTCTACCTTGACAATCGGGCCGAGTCGGGGCGTGCGGGTGTCCACGTCGTGAGCCTCCTCCAACTCGAGGACGGCAGCCTGGCCTGGATCAATCGGGGCTGGTACGCCAAGGCCCCGGGCCGATCCGACCCATCCTATTTAGAGTTTCGCGACGGGCGACTTGCCCTGCCGATCAATGGCTCAACCAAGGTTGAGTTGCAGGCAGTTGCATTGACCGACTGGATGACGCGCATGGAGTTGAGTGCGGACCCAGAGAGCCTCAGAGACGGTGCGCTCTGGCAGAACCTGGACTGGCCGACAGCCCGGGCCCTGGCGGAGAAAACCGCATCGGCCACTCGGATTTGGCCCCTGGTCTTCTGGCAGACTTCTCAAGCAGAAGATGGGCTGATTCGAGCGGTGCCCGCATTCAAAAACGAGGATGTCTCCAAGCATTTGGGCTACGCCGCCCAGTGGTGGCTGATGTCGTTGGCGGCGGCTTGGTTTGCTTGGCGTTTTAGACCCTCTCGCCCCTTTCGTTCCTCAGGCTCTCAGGACTCAACTCAATGAAAACCAATAGAACCTTCTGGCTAATCGTTGCTGTTTGCATTGCGCCTGTGGTGGCCTCTTACCTTCTCTATTACGGTGTTCGCCCCGAGGGCCGCGTCAACTATGGAGACCTGCTCGAACCGCAGGTGGGCCTGAGTGAAATACCCCTTGCTGCAAGGCATCGCCCCAAAACCGAGTCGGGCTTTGTCGATTTCCTCAAGGCATTGCCAAGCGACGACCCCAGGCAGGCTCTGTCTCGAATGAGCGATATGCGAGGCCGATGGCTTCTGGTTCGTGTGGGCCCGGCCCAATGCGATCAGTTGTGCAAGGACCAGCTCTGGGCCATGCGGCAGATCCGAATTGCGACCGGCCGTGAACGCGACCGAGTGGAGCGGCTCTGGATTGTCACCGATCCAAGCAACCCCACCCTGGATTCCGACTGGATGAAAAATTACGAGGGCACCTGGGTCATGAGCGCACCCAATGAAACGACCAAGAACTGGCCCTCTCAAGGCCCCTCGCCAGCAGCCCATATTTGGCTCGTGGACCCCCTGGGCAATCTAATGATGCGTTTCCCCCTAGGGCCAGATCCTGCGAAAATGAAGTCCGATCTGATGCGGCTACTCAAGGCCTCGCGCATCGGTTAAGACCAACACCATGTCTTCCACCCTCGCCCCTCCCATCGCCCAGAACCTGGCCAGACAGTACCTTGCGCTGACCAAGCCAAGGGTCAATATGCTGATTTCATTCTGCGCGGTGATTGGCATGCTCTTGGCGTTGCCAGAGGTCCCGCCCCTGGGGCTGCTGCTGGTAGCCACCCTGGGCATTACCCTCGTGGCCATGGCCGCAGCGGCAATTAATTGCTTGGTCGAGGCCCATATCGACGCGAAGATGGCGCGAACGGCCTGGAGGCCACTGCCCTCGGGCACCATTACTGTTCAACAGACCTTGGTCTTCTCGGGGATGCTCGGTGGCCTGGGGCTGTGGCTCCTCTTTGTTTGGGTCAACGCCCTGACCGCCTGGCTCACGCTTGCCACCTTCGTGGGCTATGCAGTGGTCTACACCCTATTGCTCAAGCCTCGCACGCCTCAGAACATAGTGATTGGTGGCGCCTCGGGTGCCATGCCACCGGTGCTGGGCTGGGCCGCTGTGACCGGCCAGACACCGCCCGAGGCCTGGATTCTTTTTCTCATCATCTTCGTCTGGACGCCCCCGCACTTCTGGGCCCTGGCGCTCTACCGGACCGACGACTACCAACGCTCGGGACTGCCCATGCTGCCGGTCACCCATGGTCCGCAGTTCACCCAACTGCATATCCTTCTCTACACGGTGCTGCTCGTGGCAGTGAGTCTACTGCCCACCGCCATGGGAATGAATGGTTGGATTTACTTGGTTGCAGCCCTTGGCCTCGGCCTTCGTTTTCTGCAACTCGCATGGATGCTCCACAGGCAATATTCCGAGCCCCTTGCTCGCCAGACTTTTCGCTACTCGATTCACTACCTCACCTGGCTATTCGCTGCCCTTCTGCTCGACCATTACCTGCTCTGAGGCATCGGGGCTTGCAAGCCCGTAATGGACATCGCCCGCCTTGGCCGATCGGAGAATGCGCCATTCGGAGGCCAGCAATTCCTCAAGGGGCTTGTTGCTCTCTAGGTAACAAAGGCCGCCCGCACTGAGCTTGGGGTGGCAGACCGCCAGGGCCTGACCGAGCAGTGGCGTGCCATAAGGTGGATCTAAGAAAACAAGATCGATACTTGCATTGGGTTGGGCACGAAGCACTGCAATGCCATCGCCCCGAATGAGTTCAATGGCATCTTGTGCCCCAAGGCCAGCAATGCTCGCCTGAAGGCTCGCGTGGACGGGACCATTGCTCTCCACAAGTGTGCACGAGGCCACGCCGCGGGAGGCCGCCTCGAGGCCAAGGGCGCCTGTTCCAGCAAACAAATCGATGGCGCGAGTCTCACCCCAAGGTTTCTCCAGAAGGTGATCGAGCCAGTTGAAGACCGTCTCACGAACCCGGTCGGGCGTGGGCCGCAGGCCGGGGCGATCCAATACCGGAAGAAGCCGCCGTCGCCATGTCCCACCAATAATCCGAACCCGACTCACTGGCTCTTGGTGGTTGGCTCGCCCACGACAACGATGGAGAGGGAGGAAGGGGAAAGCCGACGCCGAAGAACATCTTGGATCTCCTCGGCATTGACCGCCTCGACGCGTGCGGACCAACGATCGAGGTAATCGAGCGGAAGCCGATAAAAGCCAATCTGCGCAAGGTTATCGAGGAGTTTGCGATTGGAGTCGAGTCGAAGGGCAAACCCACCCATGAGATTCTTCTTGGCCGCCTCAAGCTCTTCGGGGCTTGGCCCCTTTTCGACGAACTCCTTGAGGGTGGCCTGAACAACAGCAAGGGCCTCGTTGGCCCGCTCTCTTTGGGTCTGAAGACCGATCAGAAACGGGCCGGTCTGGGCCAGGGGCTGAAAGGCCGAGAAGACGCTGTAGGAGAGGCCACGCTTCTCTCTCACCTCGGTGGTGAGCCGCGCGGTAAAGCCACCTCCACCGAGAATGTGGTTGGCCACAAGCATGGGGAAGTAGTCGTCGCGATCGCGTCGGCTCATCATGGGTGCCCCCAGCCAGATGTGGCTCTGCTTGGCGGGATGGGCAATGGTCTTCTGACCAGGCTGGCCAGGCCCGACAGAGGGTAGGAGGTCGAGCCACTGAACTGCCTGCGAAGAGGCTGCTCCAGCGCCCTCTGCTTTGGCCGGCGCTGTCGCATCGGCGGGTGCACGACCGATGAGCGCCGTGACTGAATTGAGAAGCGAGAGGGCCTCGGCCTCAGATACATCGCCAACAATCGTCGCCGTCATTCGCTCGGGCCGCCAGAACCTGGAATGAAAAGCATGGACAAGCGCCCTGGTGAGCGAGCCCAAGGAGGCCTCGGTGCTGGCGCGACCATAGGGATGGTCTGGATACATCGCGGCCCAGAGTGAACGCGTTGCCAGGGTCTGGGGACGAGTGAGTGACTCCTGGAGACCTGCAATCGAGAGCCCCCGGTCGCGAGAGAGCACTTCGGGCGAAAAACTGGGCTCGGCGATCATGCGTGCAATCAGATCACGCGAGGCCCCATAGGTCTCTGGTGTGGTCAGGAAGCGAAACCGCAGGCTGGTGCGATCTCGGTCGACAGATACCGAGCGTTGAATGGCAAGTTTTGCAAAGGCCTCTCTGACTTGCTGCTCAGACATTGCGGGCCTGTCATCTCGCTGTGCCAACCCCTTTCCAACCAAATCGCCCGTGAAAGCGGCCAAGCCCTCGTGTCCCATGGGGTCCCACCGGGAGCCCGCATCGATATCGATGGCGAGATCCACCATCGGCAGACCAGGCGCATGGAGGTAGAGAAGTTCAATGCCTTGGCTTGAGTAGAGGCGCCTGATGTCGATGGATGGCGATACGGGCGGCTTGGTCAGCTTCGCTGCGGCCTGGTCGCCTCTTGGCTCATCGGGCTGGCCCACTACTTCAAGCGCTGGAGTTACCTCGGCCTGGGCCAGGGCGGCCGCGTGCACAACACAGAGCAGCGAGCCCGAGATGAGGCCACGGGCGAGTGCGCGATACCCAACCATTAGTGGGCCCTCCCACTGCCAGAGGGCGGCATTGCAGCAGGTGCAGGCTTGTTGGCTGCGAGTGGCACTGGCTCGAATTCAATCAGGGTGGACTGCTTCTCAAGGAAGTACTCCTTGGCCACCCGTTGGATGTCTGCGGGCTCGATGGCATCGAGCATTGCAAGCCAGTCGCGTGAGTCATTGATGGGCCGGCCCGCCGCGATGAGTCGTCCGGCATCCATTGCAGTCGAAAACAAAGAGTCCTTCTTGTAAATCTCTGCGGCCTTCGCCTGAAGTCGAATCAGGTCGAGTTCCTCTCGGCCAATGCCTTGCGAGGCGATCAGTGCAATTTCTGCCTCGATGGCACGGACCAAGGCAACCGGTGTGACGCCATCGACTGGTGTGGCCTCGGCCAGAAAAATACCCGGGCTTCGAGAGATTCCCTCGGCCTGGGTGCCCACACCGAGGGCCTGTCGCTGCTCTCGCACCAGCTTCTGACTGAGTCGCCCGAAGTCGGGGTGGTCCAAGATGCTGCCGAGCATGCTCAGTGCAACGGCATCACGGGCTCGCGGGTTGTTGGGCTCAATCGGGCCATCGGTTGAACCGATGCTGGGCGTCTTCCACGCCTTGAGTGCAAAAGGCAGCTTGCCGGGCCCCGAGACCTGTGCCACGCGGGCACCGAGCTGCTCTGGCTCCAGCACAGGAGCAGGGCGATTCAATGGCTTGGTCTTCCACTGGCCATAGAGCGACTGCACCTGCTTGAGGACCTCGGCGGAGTCCACGTCACCGGCGACGATCACTGTTGCGTTGTTCGGTGCGTACCAGGTCTCGTACCAGCGTCGTGCGTCGTCGGGCTTGAGCGCCTTGAGATCGGCCATCCAACCAATAATTGGATGGCGCACCGGTGAGGCCGTGAAGGCGCGTGCGAGAAGCGCTTCGTAGGCGAGGCTCTGGGGGTTGTCGTCGGTGCGAAGACGTCGCTCCTCCATGACCACCAAGATCTCTTTCTTAAAGTCTTCGTCACTGAACTTCAAGTTCTGCATGCGATCGGCCTCCAGGGCCATGACTTCGAAAAGAGCGTCTCGATGGACCTGTTGAAAATAGCCGGTGTATTCCTTTGATGTGAAGGCATTCTCGCGGCCTCCGAGTGCAGCCACACGGCGGCTGAACTCACCCGGCGCAAGCGTCTTCGTGCCTTTGAACATCATGTGTTCGAGAACGTGGGCAAGCCCTGTCTTGCCGGGTTGCTCATCAATGGAGCCCACCCCAATCCAGACCATGTGCAGGGCCGTTGGCGCCCGCCGACTCTCATAGACCAGGACACGCAGACCATTGGGCAGCGTTTGATCCAGATTGGGCGCATGCGTCTGAATGGCTTGGCTGGGAAGGCTTGCGAGTCCAAAGAGGCTCGCCAATAAGACATGCAGGAGCACTCGAGGCCTTGCGACGAATTGAAGCGGGCCCTTGGAAACTCCGCCTAAAATGGGCGTTCTGATGATGTTCATACCTCCAAGACTACACAAGCTTTTATGAGTTTCATTTCCGGCAAGGGGTTTGCCAGACTCAGGGCAGGCCTGAGCAAGACCCGAGATCAGATCAGCCGGTTGATGGGCCGGACCGTGCTCGATGAGGACTGGCTCGAGGAGATCGAGTCGAGCCTGATTGCGGCCGACGCAGGTGCACGCACGAGTGCGCAGCTGGTTGAGCGCCTGCGTGAAAGCCTGCGCGCCCGACCCATTGCAGCCTCTTTAACCATGCAGCAAGAGGTCTCAGAGCGCCTGGCAGAGCTATTGGAGGGGCACCTCGCCCCGCTCGACCCGCTCGACCCGCAATTGAGAAGTGCCCCATCCACCCCATCGAATAGGGGCTTAAGCCCCGCAGATGCGCTGAGCGGCGCAGCCGACGAGCCCATGGTTCTCATGGTGGTGGGCGTCAATGGGGCGGGCAAGACCACGTCTATTGGCAAACTCGCTCACCATGCGCAGTCGGCTGGACGCCGGGTGTTGCTCGCAGCGGGCGATACCTTTCGCGCCGCGGCCCAAGAGCAGCTGCAGGAGTGGGGGCGCCGAAATGGGGTCGCTGTCATCGCCCAATCGGAAGGGGACCCCGCCGCTGTTGCTTTTGATGCGGTGAAGGCGGGCTTGGCTCGGCGGGCCGATTGGATCATCGTCGACACCGCAGGCCGCTTGCCCACGCAACTGCACCTCATGGAAGAACTCAAGAAGGTCAAGCGAGTGATTGGCAAGGCCATGGAGACCGCGCCGCACGAGGTCTGGCTCGTGGTCGATGGCGGAACGGGGCAGAATGCGCTGGCCCAGGTCAAGGCCTTTGATGATGCCTTGGGCCTCACCGGCCTTGTGGTCACCAAGCTAGATGGAACGGCCAAGGGTGGGGTCTTGCTCTCTCTGGCAACGGAGCGCCCCATCCCGGTTCGCTTTATCGGAGTGGGCGAGGGCATTGAGGACTTGCAGGCTTTTGAGCCCAGGGCCTTCGCACGGGCAATGATTGGCCTGGAGTCCTGAGAGCGCTGTTGACCTATTGCGGCTGCTTCATTTTCTCCTTCAGCCACTTCTCAACCGAGGGGAAAACGAACTTGCTCACATCGCCCCCGAGCGAGGCAATCTCGCGCACGATAGACCCCGAGATGAACTGATATTGGTCAGAGGGTGTGAGGAACATGGTCTCGACATCGGGCATCAAGTAGCGATTCATCCCGGCCATTTGAAACTCGTATTCAAAGTCGGAGACGGCTCGCAGTCCTCGAATAATCACGTTGGCCCCGGTCTCGCGAACAAAATCTTTGAGCAGGCCTTCAAATGGATGGACTTCCACATTGGGGTAATGGCCAAGGATTTCTCGCGCGATCTCGCATCGCTCGTTCATGGAAAAGTAAGGACCCTTGGCGCGACTGTCGGCGACCCCGACCACCAAGCGATGAAAGAGTTTGCTTCCGCGGCGCACCAAATCCTCGTGGCCGCGCGTGAAAGGGTCAAAAGTCCCTGGGTAGACCGCTGTAAGCATCCACTCCCCCCATATCGTTCTTTTATGAGGGCCTAGGATAACCCCTTATCGCGCCCTTTTGAGGCCGCAAACTAGGGTCTGGGTCAGGCCGCTGCGGAGAGTTGCGTGCGAATTTTTCGCATGGCGGCCGCCTCAATCTGGCGAATCCGCTCTGCCGACACGCCGTACTGGCTGGCGAGTTCATGAAGAGTGGGCGCACGCTCGTCTTCATCGTGCAGCCATCTTGCACTGAGGATCTCTCGGCTTCGGGCATCGAGTTCGCCAAGCGCCTGGATCACTATGGACTTGGTGCGGGCCTCCTCCTGCGACTGGGCGATGATCTCAGCGGGGTCGGCATCCTGTGCGGCGAGTGTCGCGATCGGGCCCAGGGTTCCCTGCCAATCGTCTGTCTCGGCATTCTTGGTTTCAAGTGGAGTGTCGCCACCAGAGAGTCGGCGGTCCATCTCCAGCACCTCTTCGGGCGCCACATTCAATTCTTTGGCGATTAAAGCCGCCTGGTCGCCCGACACCGCCTGCTCCGCCCCGAGTGCACGCTTGAGGCTTCTTAGATTGAAGAAGAGCTTTCGTTGGGCCTTGGTGGTGGCGACCTTGACCATCTGCCAATTCCGAAGAATGTACTCGTGCATCTCGGCCTTGATCCAGTGCAGGGCAAAGGAGACCAGCCGAACCCCCCGAGTGGGGTCGAAGCGCTTGACCGCCTTCATCAGGCCCAGATTGCCCTCTTGGATGAGGTCTGCCTGAGGCAGCCCGTAACCCGCGTACTGGCGGGACACGGCGACCACCAATCGCAAGTGAGAGAGCACCAACTCTCGCGCCGCATCCAGGTCGTTCAGGGTGCGGAATCGCAGGGCGAGTTCTTCTTCACGCTCGGCGGTGAGCAGAGGCATCTGCGCGACATTGCGCAGATAGGCCTCCAGGTTGGCGCCGGGGCTGAGCTGATTGAGGATCAGGGCGTGGTTGGTCACGGCAGAGACCTCCTAAAGGAAAACTCCAATAAAACTTTAGCACGCTTAGCACTCGATGGTCTAGAGTGCTAAAGGCCATAATCGCTCAATTCCCCAATCGCTGGAAAGGTTTGCCGAATGAAGTTTCGCTTCCCCATCGTCATCATCGACGAAGACTTCCGCTCCGAAAACACCTCGGGGCTCGGCATTCGGGCATTGGCCGAGGCCCTTGAGAAGGAAGGCATGGAGGTGCTTGGTGTCACCAGTTATGGGGACCTCGCCCAGTTCGCGCAGCAACAGTCGCGGGCCTCTGCCTTCATTCTCTCGATTGACGACGAGGAGTTCGGCGAGGGCAGCGCCGATGAGGTTACCCAGGCGCTCAAGAGCCTGCGTGCCTTCGTCGAAGAGATTCGCTTTCGTAACGCCGACATCCCCATCTATCTCTACGGCGAGACCCGCACCTCGCGGCACATCCCGAATGATGTCCTTCGCGAGCTCCATGGCTTCATTCACATGTTCGAGGACACGCCTGAGTTCGTCGCACGTCACATCATTCGCGAGGCGAAGTCTTACTTGGATTCATTGGCGCCCCCGTTCTTTCGGGCCTTGCTGCATTACGCCCAGGACGGCTCCTACTCATGGCACTGTCCCGGCCACTCCGGTGGCGTGGCTTTCTTGAAGGCCCCAGTGGGCCAGATGTTTCACCAGTTCTTTGGCGAGAACATGCTGCGCGCTGATGTCTGCAATGCGGTCGATGAACTCGGCCAGCTCCTCGATCACACAGGGCCTGTGGCCGATTCCGAGAAAAATGCAGCTCGCATTTTCAATGCCGACCATTGCTTCTTTGTGACCAACGGCACCTCCACCTCCAACAAAATCGTCTGGCATGCCTCGGTGGCTCCGGGGGACATCGTTGTGGTGGATCGCAATTGTCACAAGAGTGTCTTGCATGCGATCACCATGACGGGTGCCATCCCAGTGTTTCTGATGCCAACGCGAAATCACCTCGGCATCATTGGCCCCATTCCCATGAGCGAGTTCGAGCCCGCTGCCATCGAAGAAAAAATCAAGAGCAATCCATTTGCCCGAGACGCCTGGGAGCTCGCAAAGAAGAGCGGTCAGGCCCGTCCACGAATTCTCACCATCACCCAGAGCACATACGATGGCGTTCTCTACAACGTCGAGATGATTAAGTCGGTCCTGGGCAATACCATCGACACGCTTCACTTTGACGAGGCCTGGTTGCCCCACGCAGCCTTCCACGATTTCTACAAAGACATGCATGCAATCGGCAAGGACCGTCCTCGGCCGGATGAGCCGCTGGTCTTCTCAACCCAGTCGACTCACAAGCTGCTTGCGGGCCTCTCGCAGGCCTCGCAAATTCTTGTGCAGGAGTCGAATCGGCGGCAACTCGATCGCGACCTCTTCAATGAGGCCTACCTCATGCACACCTCGACGAGCCCTCAGTACGCAATCATCGCCTCGCTCGATGTGGCGGCCGCCATGATGGAGCCTCCGGGGGGAACGGCCCTCGTCGAGGAGAGTCTGGTGGAAGCGCTCGACTTTCGTCGCGCCATGCGCAAGGTGGCCGAAGAGTTCGGACCAAAGGATTGGTGGTTCTCGGTCTGGGGGCCGGAGGATGTGCAGGCCGATTCACACGGCATGGCCAAACGCACCCAGTGGGAGCTCAAACCCGAAGACGAATGGCATGGCTTTGAGAAGCTCGTCCCGGGCTTTAACATGCTCGATCCCATCAAGGCCACCATCGTGACCCCGGGTCTGAACATCAAGGGCGAGTTCGATGCCCAAGGAATTCCCGCCTCGGTGGTGACCAAGTACCTCGCCGAGCACGGTGTGATTGTGGAGAAGACCGGTCTCTACTCCTTCTTCATCATGTTCACGATTGGCATCACCAAGGGCCGCTGGAACACACTGCTCACGGCCCTGCAGCAGTTCAAAGACGACTATGACAAGAACCAACCCATGTGGCGGGTCATTCCAGAATTCTGCGCAACCCAGCCTCGCTATGAGCGGGTGGGCCTGCGGGAGCTCTGCCAGCAGCTCCACGACACCTACAAGTCGTACGACATCGCCCGACTCACCACCGAGATGTACACCTCGGACATGGAGCCGGCCATGAAGCCCGCCGACGCATTCGCATTCGTGGCCCATCGAAAGACCGAGCGTGTGCCCATCGACGAGCTCGAGGGACGCATCACCACGAGCCTACTCACGCCCTATCCGCCAGGAATTCCCTTGCTCATTCCCGGTGAGCGATTCAATAAAACCATTGTTGGGTATCTGCAGTTTGCGCGGGACTTCAATGCGAAGTTCCCTGGCTTCGAGGCCGATATCCATGGCCTGGTCCAGCAGGATGTCGGGGGCCGGCCCGAGTACTTCGTTGACTGCGTAGCAGCGGGCTAGGGCCTTGCTTAGACGTTGAATCGGAAGTGCATGACGTCACCGTCCTGCACCACGTACTCCTTGCCCTCGAGGCGCATGCGCCCCGCCTCCTTGGCCCCGTGTTCGCCCTTGTGGGCAATGTAATCGTCAAAGCCGATGACCTCGGCCCGAATAAAGCCGCGCTCAAAGTCTGTGTGGATCACGCCTGCGGCCTGGGGTGCCGTGGCCCCACGCCGCACTGTCCAGGCGCGCACCTCCTTGGGTCCTGCAGTGAAGTAGGTCTGCAGTCCTAGTAATTCAAATGCAGCACGGATGAGCCGGTTCAGCCCCGGCTCTTGCATGCCCATGTCGGAGAGAAAGACCTGTTTGTCGGCATCCTCCATGTCTGCAATCTCTGCCTCGATGGCGGCACAGATGGCCACCACTGGGGCCCCCTGTGACTTCGCATACTCGCGAAGCCGATCCAGGTGGGGGTTGTTCTCAAAGCCCGACTCATTGACATTGGCGACAAACATGGCGGGCTTGGCCGTGATGAAGAAGAAGGGTCGTATCAGCGCCTTCTCTTCGGTGGTGAACTCGAATGCGCGGATGGGCTTGGCCTGATTGAGCTGTTCGAGGCAACGCTCGAGCACCGGGACCAGGCGCGCAGCTTCCTTGTCGCCGGCCCGGGCCGGCCTCTGAACTTTCGCTAGCTGCTTCTCGGCGCCCGAGAGGTCGGCCAGGGCGAGTTCGGTCTCGATGGTTTCGATATCGGCCAGGGGATCCACGCGGCCGTTGACATGGACCACGTTCTCGTCCTCGAAGCAGCGAACCACGTTGACGATGGCATCGGTCTCACGAATATTGGCAAGGAACTGATTGCCCAGGCCCTCGCCCTTGCTTGCTCCAGCCACGAGGCCCGCAATGTCTACGAACTCCACTGTTGCCGGCAGAATCCGCTCCGGCTGCGCGATCCCGGCCAGGGCAGTCAAGCGTGGATCGGGCAACTCCACAATTCCTGTGTTGGGCTCGATGGTGCAGAAGGGGTAGTTCTCGGCTGCGATGCCTGCCTTGGTTAGCGCATTAAATAGGGTGCTCTTGCCCACATTGGGCAGGCCCACGATGCCGCATTGAAGTGCCATATTGGGTTCAGTCCTTGGAGTCGGTGTGGAGAACTCGTTGCGCCTTGTCGGGTGCATTGAGCAGTTCGTCTTGTGCCTTCAGGCAACGCCCGAGTGCCTCATCGATGCGGGACTCTTCCTCGGCGCGGGCACGACTCAGAACAAAGTCGGCCACCTCTTGGGCCAGGCCAAGTCGACGGGGATGACCAATACCCACGCGAAGTCGCCAGTAATCCGCGCCGAGTCGAGCCGAGATGCTTCTCAGCCCGTTGTGTCCGCCATGGCCACCGCCTTGCTTGAGTCGAACTTGACCAGGGTCGAGGTCGAGCTCGTCGTGGACCACGAGAATCTCACTTGGCTCGATTCGATAGAACTGGGCAATGGCACCCACGGCATCGCCCGAGTGATTCACAAAGGTGAGGGGCTTGGCGAACCAGATCCCCTTTGATGCGCCGCTGCCTTGGGCGACTTCCGCCTGGAATCGACTATCTCTTGACCAGCCGCTCGGCACCAGCGCGTCCAAAAACCAAAAACCCGCGTTGTGGCGGGTTCTTGCGTATTCGGTCCCCGGGTTGCCAAGGCCGGCCACGAGACGAAAGCCCATGGCCCCGACGGACCCCGTGCCTCGGATTAAGAAGCCGCCGCGGGTGCCGCGTCTCCGGCCGCAGCCGCGTCGTCGCCCTTGCCACCGGGCTTGGTGGCAGTGACCACCACGGGATTCTCTTGGCCGTGCAGAACGAGGCTGACGCCCTTGGGAAGGGTGAGGTCCTTGACATGAACCGCATGGCCCACTGTGAGTCGTGAGAGGTCGACTTCAATGAACTCGGGGAGGTCTTTGGGCAGGCAGCTGATTTCAACGTCGTTCAGAACATGGCTGACCAAGGCGGCCTCGAGCTTCACAGCAGGCGAGGACTCCTGGCCCTTGAAGTGAAGCGGGACTCGTTTGTGGAGGAGTTTGTCCGCCTCAACGCGCTGAAAATCGATGTGGAGTACCTGCTGCTTGAAAGGGTGCATCTGAAAGTCACGCAGGAGAACCTGCTCGGATTTGCCATCGAGCTGAAGGTTCAGGATGGATGCGTGAAACGACTCGACACGCAGTGCAAGCAAAATCGGGTTGTGGTCCATTTCGATGGAAATGGCTTCGCCTTTTGCACCGTAAACAATGCCGGGCAGTTTGCCGTCACGACGAAGGCGGCGGCTCGCACGCGATCCTTCGACAGAGCGGCGGGTTGCAACCACGGAAGACGTGGAAAATTTCATGATGCACTCCGCAAAAATAGGGTTTCGTTAAAGAGGGGTTTTCTTCAACCAACGAGCCGCGACCAGCCACGCCAGAGAGCCAAGGAGTATAACGGATTAGGCCAAGAAGAGAGAGCTGACGGAGTCCGACTTCGCGATGCGAATGATGGTCTCGGCCATGAGACCCGCGCAGGTGATGGCCCGGATGCGGCCGCAGCCGCTGGCCTCTGGGCTCAGGGGGATGGTGTCTGTGACCACCAACTCGTCGAGTGAGGAGGCCGCCACACGACTAACCGCACCGCCAGAGAGGACCGGATGCGTGCAATAGGCGATGACGCGCTCGGCCCCCTGGGCCTTGAGCGCATCGGCGGCCTTGGTGAGAGTGCCGGCTGTGTCGACCATGTCATCCATGATCAGGCAACTCCGACCACTGACGTCCCCAATGATGTTCATCACTTCCGAGACGTTCGCCTTGGGCCGACGCTTGTCGATGATGGCCAGATCGGTGTCGAGCTCTTTGGCAAAGGCCCGGGCCCTGACCACCCCACCGACATCTGGGGAGACGACGATGGGATTCGGATAGTCGTGTTTCCAGACATCCGCGAGGATGATTGGTGCGGCGTAGATGTTGTCGACTGGAATGTCGAAGAAGCCTTGAATTTGATCGGAGTGAAGGTCCATGGTGAGGAGTCGATTCACGCCCACCGACTGCAGCATGTTGGCGATGACCTTGGCGCTGATGGGCACCCGGGCCGAGCGCACGCGGCGGTCCTGACGGGCGTAGCCAAAGTAGGGGATGGCCGCAGTGATGCGACTTGCCGAGGCGCGGCGAAGCGCATCGGCCATCAACATCACTTCCATCAGGTGGTCGTTGGCGGGCGCACAGGTGGGCTGAAGAATAAAGACATCTCGCCCCCGAACATGCTCCAGGATCTCGACCGTGGCCTCGCCGTCGGAGAACCGACCAATCGAGGAGCGACCCAATGGAATGGCCAGGTGACGAGCAACTTCGGCGGCCAATCGGGGATTGGCATTGCCGGAAAAAAGCATGATCCCCTCGGGAGAGCCATTGCCAGCTGGAAGTCGGTCCGCCATAAGCATGCATTCGAATCCGGTGAAAGGGCAGTGTTTGGCTGGGGAGGAAGGACTCGAACCCTCGCATGCCGGAATCAAAATCCGGTGCCTTGACCAACTTGGCGACTCCCCAACGGACTTGCTACAGACCTCTATCGTACCTCGACCGAGCCGGGATGCCGAGTCGGGGACTCGCAGACCCGATGAAGGCCGCCGGGGTCGGCCCGATCCAGGGCGTCCGCAAGTTGCTCTGCAATCGCTCGATTGGCGCAACTACAAAAGACACTGCCGCCACTGCCACTCATGCGCACAGCCTCGGGCGGGATTCCAAAGAATTGCGCGGCCATCTTGAGCAGGCTGACATAGCGGGCCACGGCGGGATACAGGCGGCAGGCCACTGGCTGTAGGTCATTGTGTCCCCAGGTCCAGGTGTCTGATTGGCATTCCTTGAGCAGCAGGCTGCTGCGAATCTCGGGTGTGTCGCGCGCGAGCTGCTCATCCCGATAGACCTGGGCCGTTGGCACATGCACGCTCGGAACGGCAAGAACGAACCAACGCGATGCGTGCGCAAGACTCTTCATCTGCTCCCCAATGCCCTCGACCAAGGCCGACTCGCCATGGATAAAAAACGGAATGTCGGCCCCGATCGAGAGGCCAATCTGAGCCAGGCTTGCCGCATCCAAGTCAAGGCCCCACAAGCCATTGAGTGCCATGAGGGTGCTGGCCGCATCCGAGCTGCCACCCCCGAGCCCAGCGCCCACAGGAATCTGCTTGTCGATGGCGATTGCGCAGCCTGCCTCGTTCGAGAGCCGACCCATTGCAATGGCCTTCGCACGAAGCACTTGCGCTGCGCGCACGGTCAAGTCGGCCTCGATGGGCCACTCGTAGTCGCCCACACGCGTGATCTGTCCAGAGCGGTTGGCCGCGATGTGGAGCTTGTCGCACCAGTCGATCAGGCAGAAGAGGCTCTGGATTCGGTGGTAGCCATCCTCGCGCTGGCCGAGGATGTGGAGGAAGAGGTTGATCTTGGCGGGCGCCTCAATCGCGATGGATGCGGTCTGGGTCATTGGGGGCTGGGTGTCGTGTTGGGGGGAGCCGAATCGCGGTCCGCAATAATTCTCAGCGTCAGCTGCCGCTGGCTATGCAACTGCGCATGCAGGACCACAGGGGGTGAGTCGAGTTGCGCCTGTTGAAGCCTGCCCAGCCCCTCGGAGAGCATTCGGCCAAGGGGCTCAAGCCCCGCGATGTCAATGCCCAGGTGCTGTCCGAGCCAATCATTGACCTCGGCCTGGCCCATGGGCTGATTGCGGGCGTTGTGAAGGACCCACTCGCCCAAGCGATTACTGAATGCCGACTGCCCAGCCATGTTCTCGAGAACTGGTCTGGGACTGCGTCTAAGAATGGCCTGGGACCGCCCCCAACTGTCTTGCAAAAACACAGTGTCTGCGGCCTGATCCAAAGTCCCATAGACCCACTCAAAGCGGCCGCTCATGCCGCGGTCCAGGCCCTCGAGCGTCACTGCGAATCGTCCGCTGAGAAGGATTTTTGTGGGGGGCGACGGTTGGGCCTCGGAGCCAGTGGGAAGGCCGGTATTGCCCGCAATCATTGGGCCACTCACACCCGCCTCTGGCCGTGGGCCCTGCTGGTGCAGAGGTGCGCAGCCACCAGTCGATGCGAGTAGTGCAAACATCAAAAGCTTTTTTTTAAACACCATGAAGCCCGGGGGACAGTTGGCCCCCATGGTGCGGCAGGCGGCCCTCATTGCCCTCTGGGAATCGAGGGCGCAAGCCTATCGAGCGGAATGGCCAGGCGCTCGAGCGTCTTGAACAAGACTTTGTTGTGCGGGTCGTTGCTCAGACCGCGCCGCCAAGCCGCAAGGGCCTGGTCGGTCTCTCCCATGATCCAGAGCACCTCTCCCAGGTGGGCTGAGATTTCCGCATCGGGCTGCTTGGCATGGGCCTTTTGGAGCCATTTTCTAGCCTGGGTGAGTTTCCCCTGACGAAACAGCACCCAGCCCATGCTGTCGAGAATATGCGCATCGTTTGGAGAGAGCGCCACCGCCGCCTTGATCAGATCGTTGGCCTCCTGCAGTCGCTCGCCGCGATCGGCCAGGCTGTATCCAAGCGCGTTTAAGGCGTGGGCGTGTTTGGGGTCCTTGGCGATGAGCTGCCGCAGAAGTGTCTCCATTTCTTGCGGACGACCGGCCTGCTCATTGAGCATGGCTCGTGAGTAGAGGACCGAAGAGACGCTCAGGTCGGGCTGGGCCACCGCCTCCAAGAGTTGCAGCCCGGCGAGCTTGTCTGGACTGCGAGAGGCAAGGCCAGAGAGCCGATCGTAGAAGGCCTCCAACTTCTTGTCTTTGCGGGCCTGCTCGCGGCGCTTGATGAGCGAGGCCACCAACTCCTCTCGCTGGCCCAAGAGAACCTCGAGGGCATCGACAGTGTCTTGGGCCTCTTCTTCGTTGGGTGCCGCGGCAAGCCATATTTTTGCTGCCTTGAGGGCCTGCGGGCCAGAGCGGGCGCTCAAGGCAAGCTTGGTTGCCCGCTCGGCGACATTGGCCTGGCCCGTCTCCTCGGCCAGGGCGCCATAGGTGGCAGCAGCCAGAGCGAGCTGCCCTTCTTGGACCGCCAACTCACTGACAAGAATTTGAAAGACCATGCGTGGGGCCATGGCCTGGAGTTGGGCTGCGGTGCGTGTGGAGGGATTTGTGGATGGGCTGGCACCAGCCGCTTTGCGCTCTCCGGTGCTCGCCTGCACGGGCGTCAAGCCAAGAAGGCCTAGGAAAAAAAGAATGACAAGCCGAGGCATCATGGCATCTACAGTACTCCAGATTCCCCTCTTAGAAAGCCCAATGCCAGAGTTGCCCGAAGTGGAGGTTCTTGTCCAGGAGTTGGCGCCCCACCTCGTGGGCCAGCGAATCGAGACGCTCCGATGCAGCGGCCTGCCCCTGCGTCGCTTCAATGGCAATGCCAAGGCTCTCGAGCCCTTGATTGGTCAGCGCGTTCGCACCGTGACTCGAAGGGCCAAGACCATTGTCATTGGTCTGGATCGGCACTGGCTCCTGGTTCACCTGGGCATGACGGGAAACCTGAGTTGGTCTGCCGACCGGAGCGAGGCGGACGCTGTGGCCCATGCCTTCACCCATGCGGCGGTCCAGAAGGAGGGGGCCTTGCACCGCCACTGGCAGATGCGCCTCACCGATGGCCTGCTCGCTTACGTGGACCCAAGGCGATTCGGAGACCTCTGCCTTGTGCCACATGCAGAGGGCTTGGTTGGAACGAACAGTAACGGGGTGCCGAGCGATGCGACTTTGGGCCTTCAAGGCCTTGGCCCCGAGCCACTCTCTGCAGGCTTCTCCGGGGCCTCCCTCCACGCCGCCTCTCGAGGCGTTCGGCAGGCCATCAAGCCCTGGCTCATGAATGGCCGGGCCGTGGTGGGCGTGGGCAATATCTACGCGAGTGAGGCTCTATTTCGATCGGGCATTCACCCTGCGCTGGCGGCGGGCCGACTCAGTCGGCCCCGCGCGCTGCACCTTGCAGAGACCCTAGTCGAGGTGCTGAAAGAGGCCATCGAGGCAGGGGGAAGCACCCTTCGCGACTATCGCCATGCCGATGGTTCCATCGGGGGCTATCAGTCTGGGCACCTTGTCTATGGGCGCGAGGGCCAGCCCTGCCCGGCCTGCGGCAGACCACTTCGACGAATTATTCAGGCCCAGCGCTCGACATTTTTCTGCGCGGGTTGCCAGCGACGATGAACTCCAAGCGGTTCTCAGAGGCTGTGCTTGCATGGGGCGCTGTCCATGGCCGTCGGGGCATGGCGTGGCACCCATTGGCGGGAGCGATGGCCAACCCCTACTTTGTCTGGCTCTCGGAAATCATGCTGCAGCAGACGCAACTCACCACTGTGCAGGCCTATTTCGATCGATTCATTCAGAGATTTCCAAGAGTCGAGGACCTGGCGGGCGCACCACTCGATGATGTGCTCGCACAGTGGAGTGGCCTGGGCTACTACCGGAGGGCAAGAAATCTCTGGGCCTCGGCGCGGCTTATTTGCAAGAGCGGGGAGGCTGTCTTTCCCCAAACGCTGGCCGACTGGACTGCACTGCCTGGGGTGGGCCGCTCCACAGCCGCTGCCATTGTGTCGGTGGTCTATGGCCAGCGCGAGGCCATACTCGATGGCAATGTGAAGCGACTGCTTGCGCGCTGCACGGCCGCCCCCGAGCCTTGGGCAAGCGCTGCGCTCGAGCGCGCGCTCTGGCCCAAGGCCATTGAGCGACTGCCGCCCCCGGGGTCCGAGGGGGCCATGCCGCTCTACACGCAATCGATCATGGACCTGGGCGCCACGATTTGCCTGCCTCGACAACCCCTCTGCAATCGCTGTCCGCTCACCAAGATCTGTGTGGCATATCGAACGGACACGGTGGATCGCTACCCGGTGCCCCGTCTTCAAAAGACCCGGCCAGAGGAATACCGGCGTTGGCTTCTCATTTCAGATGGACCACTCTGGTGTCTGGTGCAGCGGCCTGGCAGTGGAATCTGGGCGGGGCTCTGGACACCACCCGAATGGCCAATGGCGCTGGAATGGCCGCGGGAATCGACCGGCGGTGGACAACTGGTTCACGACTTCACGCACCGGCGGTGGATCATCGAGTGGCGAGAGGCCAAGGCATCGGATATTCGCAAGCGATACGGCCACCCTCCCAACGGACACTGGTTCTCTCAGGCTGAACTGCCTGGCCTAGCGCTGCCCTCGCCTGTGAAAAAACTCATGGGCTCAATCTTCCGTTGAGGCCCTCAACGCAAGCGCGGCTGCGAAGGTCCGGATCCGATCAGTCGAGGCCGCGGCCCATCAATGAGCGGTGGCGCACGAGCACCGGCCAGTTCGCGCGAAATCGATTCGCCAGGGCCTCACAGCAGTAGACCGATCGATGCTGACCCCCCGTGCAGCCAACCGCCACAGTCAGGTAGCTGCGCTGCTCCTTCTGGTAGTGAGGAAGCCATCGCTGCAGGTAACCCTCGATCTCATCGACCATCTGATCGACTGATGCATGCGACTTGAGAAAGTCGACCACCTTTTTGTCTTTGCCTGTGAGTTCTCGAAGCTTGGGCTCATAGAAGGGGTTGGGCAGGCAGCGCGCATCGAAGACCAAGTCTGCATCAAGGGGAATACCCTCTTTGTAGGCAAAGGATTGGAAAGAGAGGGTCAGCGGCGCGGCCTTGAGAGTGAGGAGTTCGCGCACCCAGCTGCGCAGGGCCGAGGACTTGAGGTCACTCGTGTCGAGGGGCATGCCAAGGTCTGCATAGCCGGCCATTAAATCCTGCTCCAACTCAATGCACTCGCGCAGCGATCGACCGCCCCCTTCCTCGTCGGCCCGTCCCGCATCGTCGTGACTCAGGGGGTGGCGACGCCGGGTCTCCGAATAGCGTTGAAGAAGAATCTCGGGGCGGGCAGTGAGAAATAAAACAGTGGTGTGGATTCCCTTGTTTCGAAGGTGCTCGAGTGTGGCCGTTAAGCCCTCGAGATCAACCCCCGTTCTCGCGTCGATGGCGGCGGCCATCCGGGTCTCGCCCTTCTCGAGCAGCGACTCCACCAATTGTTGGAGCAGCGCCGGTGGAAGGTTGTCAACGCAGAAGTAATCGGCGTCCTCAAGTGCATTGAGTACCACTGACTTGCCCGAGCCCGAGAGCCCTGTAAGCAGCACCAGTCGAGAGGGCGCGCCTGTCATGTCTGACTATTGTTCTCTTCGCTAGCTCGCATGGCGGCCTGCTGTCGATCCATAAACGCTTTGACGGTGTCGAGCCCGCGCATTTGCAGCACGGTGTCGCGAACCGCCGCTTCGACCAGGACCGCGAGGTTTCGGCCTGCAGCAACTGGAATAACCACCTTGCGGATGGGCAGGCCAAGCACCTCTTCCTGAAGGGCTTCGAGCGGGAGGCGCTCGTACTCATCGATGGCCGAGCGTCGCACGAGTTGCACGATGAGACGAAGCCGAAGTTTGCGTCGCACGGCGGTCTCACCAAAAATGGCCTTGATATCGAGCAGGCCAAGGCCGCGGACCTCCAGAAGGTTGCGAAGCAACTCCGGGCACTTGCCCTCGACGGTATCGGGTGCAATGCGGGCGAAATCCACCACGTCGTCGGCCACCAAGCCATGGCCCCGGGTGATGAGTTCAAGGGCCAATTCACTCTTGCCCAGGCCCGACTCGCCGCTGATCAGCACACCGATCCCCAAGACATCCATAAAGACACCATGGGTGGAGGTGGTGGGAGCCAGAGATTTGCTTAGCTGGATGCGGGTGAGGTCAATCAGGCGGGCCGACTGAAGGCCACTTCGAAGCAAGGGATGGCCGTCGCGGTCACAGGCATCGAAGAGCTGAGAGGGGGGGACCAGTCCATCGGCAATGATGAGGGCAGGTGGCTCGCCCGAGAGAAGCTCTGCAGTGAGGTAGGAGCGGCGTTGGGGGTCGAGTCGGTTGTAGTAGTCGACCTCGGCCGCACCGAGCACCTGAATTCTGTTGGGGTGAATGAGGTTGAGGTGGCCGATGAGGTCGGCGCTCTCGAAGGAGGGGCCGGAGATATGACGGCCGCCGCCTGACTGACCGGTGATCCAGGTGAGACGCAACAGCTCCCGATAGGCATCGAAGAACTGTTGGACATTGAGCATGCTGCAGTCTAGCTTGTTGGCTGCCAGCCGCAGAGGACTTTATGCAATGCCGCCGGCTCCTGGCTCTCGAAAAGCGCCGTTCGCACCGTATTGTCTGAGAGCATCTGTGCCACTTCCGAGAGGAGCTCTAGATGCTGCTGGGTGGCCTGTTCGGGGACGAGCAGAAAAATCAGTAGAGAGACGGGCTGGCCATCGGGCGCATCGAAGGCAATGGGCTCGCTCAGGCGGTAGATGGCTGCAACGGCGTCTTCGAGTCCCTTGATGCGGCCGTGGGGGATGGCGATTCCATCGCCCAAACCGGTGGAGCCAAGACGCTCTCGGGCAAAGAGGGAATCAAATACCTTGCTGCGGGCAATTCCTTGGTGCTCTTCGAACAAGAGGCCCGCCTGTTCGAAGACACGTTTCTTGCTCGAGGCCTCCGCCCCAAGAACAATGTTCTCAACGGCAAGGAGTTTGCAAATCTGATTCATAGGGCTGCCTTCATAAAGCCTTCAGAAGGCCAAATTATAGGCGTTTGGGCCATTTTGTGTTGCACCGCATCATTAGCCCGCAATGGCCCCCCGCCCGCTGTGGACGCTGGTCTGATGGAGTTCCTTGTAGCGCACCACCTGGCGGTCGATTTTGTCGGCCAAAAGGTCGATGGCGGCATAGAGGTCTGTATGGGCAGCCTCAGCGTGAAGGTCTTTTCCTTGAAAGTGAACAGTTACCTCGGCCTTCTGTTCAAGCTTTTCAACCGAGAGGGTCACGTGGGCCTCAATCCCCTGGCCAAAATGCCGCCAGGCCTTGGAGAGCTTCTGCTCGACGTAGGTCTCGATGGCCTCGGTGATGGGCAGATGGTGTCCTGTGATGGTGACCTGCATGGCGCTCTCCTCTGGGTTGTTGTTTGAACCTTTTTGAATCTTCCTCTTTAGCCCCGCTTGCGCAGGCTGGCACTGGGAATTCGAAGCCCCTCTCGGTACTTTGCCACCGTTCGACGGGCGACCACCACGCCCTGTTCCGCGAATCGATCGGCAATCGATTGGTCGGAGAGTGGCTTGTCCGAGGGTTCGGCCGCAATCCATTCCTGAATCTGTGCACGCAGGGCGGTGGCCGAAGCGGCTCCCCCATCGTCTGTGCCGACATGGCTGCTGAAGAAATACTTCAACTCAAAGCAGCCCAGCGGTGTGAGCATGAATTTCTGGGTGGTCACCCGCGAGACCGTCGACTCATGGAGTTCGCAGGCATCGGCGATGTCACGCAGAACCATGGGCTTCATGGCCTTTGCACCCTCTTCAAAGAAGCGCTGCTGGGCCGAGACAATGGCCTGCGAGACCCGAAGAATGGTGTCGGAACGCTGTTGAATGTTCTTGAGCATCCACCGCGCCTCCTGAAGCTTCTGCTGCAGACCGGTGTCGCCCGCGCCGTCGCGTATCAGTCGGGCGTAATCTGAATTAATACTCAGCCGAGGCAAAGCACCCCGCGAGAGCCGCGCCGACCAGCGCCCCTTTCGATCTCGTTGCACGATCACATCGGGGATTAGGTAAGCCGCGGCCTGTGTCTGGTAGGCGGTGGCGGGCTTGGGCTCGAGGCCACGCACAAGCGCCAAGGCCGCAGCAACCAGGTCCTTGGGCCGGCCGCATGATTTTGCAAGGCTGGCAATGGCCTGGCTTCCGAGCTCGGGCAGGTGGTCTTGCACCAGTTCAATGGCCAGCTCCACCGTCGCCCGGGCGGGGTCCTCGGGGTCGTGCTGGGCGAGCAACTCTTCGAGTTGGAGTCGCAGGCACTCCTCCAATGACTGTGCACCAACACCAATCGGGTCAAGGGACTTGAGCAGGCGCAGACCCACGGACAACTCTTCGGGCTCAAGCGGCCCATCGAAGTGGGCCTCGAACATTTCCGCAAAGCCATCGGCGAGTTCCTGGGGATCGTCCCGTAGGTAGCCGTCCTCGTCGAGCGCCTCAATCAAGATCTCGAGCCAGGCCCGGTCTCGGTTGCTCAGGTGCAGTCCTGCGGCCTGCTCCCGAAGATGGTCGGCCAGGCTCTCGGGGCTCGCCTCCCCGGGCTCAAAGTAATTGTCATCGCCCCCGGCCCCGCTGCTCTTCCAGTCCGCCAGGCTGTCGGTCTCTGTGTTGTAGTGATCGGGCCCATCCCCGCTGTCGGCCTCGGACTCGGCCGAGTCGCTGCTGGTTGGCTCCTCGCTCGCCTCAGAGGATTCCCGAACGACCTCACCATCGCCATCGACATCGGAACGGGGCTCATCGATCTCAAGCAATGGGTTGTCGAGTGAGAAGCGCTCGAGCTCCTGCCGAAGTTCCAGATTGGAGAGCGCCAGAAGACGAATGGCCTGCTGCAACTGAGGCGTGAGGCTCAGCTGTTGGCCAATTTTGGTGGTCAGTGAAATCTTCATGGCTACATTCGGAAGTGTTCGCCCAGGTAGACCTCGCGCACTCGCGGGTCCCCGACAATCTCCTCGGGGTGACCATGGGCCAGAACCTGCCCCTGGCTGATGATGGTGGCGTGGTCGCAGATGCCCAGGGTCTCTCGGACGTTGTGGTCCGTAATCAGCACACCAATGCCCTTTTCTTTGAGAAAGCGAATGATGCGTTGAATCTCAATCACCGCAATGGGGTCGACCCCTGCAAACGGCTCATCGAGAAGAATGAATCGCGGCGATGTGGCCAATGCGCGGGCGATTTCGACACGTCGACGTTCACCGCCCGAGAGCGACTGACCCATGCTGTCGCGAATACCCTGAATCTGTAACTCTTCGAGAAGGTTCTCTAACTCCGAATAGATGACGGTTGCCGAGAGTTTTTTGCCCTGCGGGTCTCTCTGTAACTCGAGCACGGCACGGATGTTGTCGGCCACCGTGAGTCGCCGAAAAACAGAGGCTTCCTGCGGCAGATAAGACAGGCCCAACCGGGCCCGCTCGTGGATCGGCCGCCGAGTGATTTCCGCTTGATTGAGAAGAATCTCTCCGGCGTCGGGTGGAACAAGGCCAACGATCATGTAGAAGCAGGTGGTCTTGCCCGCCCCGTTCGGACCAAGAAGCCCGGCGACCTCGCCACTCTTCACGCTCAGTGAGACGTCTCTTACCACCATGCGTCCTCGATACATCTTGCGGACCGACCGAACGGCGAGTTCACTGGCCATTTATTTGCCTGGGCCCGCTCTACCGGAGCCTGTGTTGGGCATGACCGACATCGTGGCCCGGCCACTGCCGTCGGTGGCTTGCACTTCATATACTTCCGTGACACTCGTGTAGACCAACCGATCTCCAGCAATGCGGTCTTTCTCGGTCTCGCCGGCGAGACGCCGCATAACCGCATTGCCAGTTAAGACCGAGATCTCAGTCTGGCTGTCGTAATCAATTCGACTGGCATTGCCCACCATCCATTCATTTTCCACAGCCCTGCGCTGACGAATACGGGCAGGGTTTCCTGTTAAGACACTTCGGCTTGACCCATCCGGCATCTGTTGCAACTCGAGCCGGTCCCCCCGCATGACGAGACTGCCTTTGGTGAGGACCACGCTGCCGGTGAAAACAGTGAACCCCTTCTTGTCATCGTGCTTGAGTTGGTCGGAATCCACCTTTGTCGGGGCCTCTCTATCGGACGCAGGGGCGGCCCATAAAGGTCCCCAGGCAGCGATGCTCCCGAGCAGAAGAATCAAGCCCATCTTGCGAAGGAGATGCCCCCTGGGCGGAGCGGACATGGGGGTGACGGGGGGGCTTGGAATCATGGGCTTACTGGGCTTTCGAACTCTGCGCTTTTGAGGCCTTCTTGGGCTCTTGGGGTATCACCATTCGGCTGTCCGCAAGCACATCGAGTCGCCCGGTCTTCTGATTCGCAAACATTCCGACACCATGCAATTCCGAGTTCCCTCGCTGAACGCGGACCGGGTCGGAGGTCTTGGCAATCTCGTCATCCACGAGGTACTCGAGGTTCTCGGTCTGCACTCGAACGGCAGCCCCCTCGTTGAATGCCGACCGCTCAAGCACAACCTTTCCTTTGAGCTTGACCACCTTCTGATCGGAGGATATGTCGGCCTGCCGGGCCCCCACTTGAACCACGGCTTGATTCGGTTTGGTTTGAATAAGAACCGGCGCAGCCAAGGTGGAGCGGCCATCCCTGAACTGTTCGAGACGCAGCGACTTGATTTCTTGCTCGCGGTCGCCATCCGGTCCGGTGCGGTAAATTGTTGCAGCCTTCACCACGGATGTCAGGTCTTGGCTGTCTCGCGCAGTCGATGTGAATTCGCCCGTCGACAAAATGGTTGCGATTAGCCAAGAGCCGGTGGTGAGCACGGCCAGCAGCGAGAGACTGACCCACTGGCCCACACGGTCTCGCCAGGCCCCCCTCATCGTTTGGCCCCAATCACCAAGTCACAGAGTTCACGCACAGCGCCTTCGCCCCCCTTCGACCGAGAGACCCAGTGGGCGCACTCCAATACGCGCGAATGAGCGTTTGGAACGGACGCGGCCAATCCGACAGCCTTGAGAACGGGCAGGTCGGGCAGATCGTCGCCCATGTGGCCGATCTGGGTCATGCTCAAGCCCTTGCCTTCCATCCAGCCTGTGAGCGAGGCGAGTTTGTCCCCAACGCCCTGAAAGACCTCTTCAATCCCGAGTTCTCGGGCACGGGCCGCCACCGATGCATGACTGCGCCCCGAGAGAATCATGATTCCCACGCCGCGGCTCTGCAGCTCTTTGATTCCATGCCCATCCAAGGCATTGAATCGCTTCATCACCTCACCAGATTCTCCATAGAAGAGGCTGCCATCGGTGAGAACACCATCGACATCGAATGACATCCACAACAAGTCTCGCGCGCGCGCCTGAAGTGTGAGGTCGTTCATACGATCTTCGCTTCAAGGAGGTCATGAAGACCAATGACACCGACCAATTCGCCTGTCTCGTCTCTCACCAGAAGGTGGTTGATGCGCTGTGTGTCCATTCGGTTGGCCGCTTCTGAGGCGAGCGCCTTGGGGGAGATGGATTGCCCACCCGGGGTCATGGCTTCCGACATTTTTAAATCGGCCCGCAGCCGACCTTGTGAGAGGAGCCGACGCAGATCACCATCGGTAAAGAGGCCCATTGCTTTGCCATTTCGGTCCAAAACGACGGTCATCCCCAGGCGTTTATTGCCCATCTCTACCAGGGCCTCTTGAAGCTGGGTGTCTTGCGACACGCTCGGCATCTCTGTCCCAGATCGCATTACGTCCTCGACCTTCACCAGCAGGCGTCGGCCAAGACTGCCCCCTGGGTGAGAGCGCGCAAAGTCCTCCGGCTTGAAGCCACGAAGTTCGAGCACACCCATTGCCAAGGCATCGCAGAGGGCCAGCGCTGCAGTGGTGCTGGCTGTGGGAGCCAGGTTCAATGGGCAGGCCTCTTCCTCGACCCTTGCTCCGAGGTGGAGATTGGCCAATCGGGCCAGACTCGATTCTGGATTCCCGGTGATGGCAATCAGGGGAGTACCCATGCGTTTGAGGATGGGCGCGATCTCCTTGATCTCCTCGGTCTCGCCCGAGTAAGAGATCGCCAAAACGATGTCCTCGGGCTGAATCATTCCAAGGTCGCCGTGTTGGGCCTCGGCGGGATGCACAAAAAAAGCTGGGGTACCGGTGGAAGCGAAGGTGGCTGCGACTTTTCTCGCAATATGTCCGCTCTTGCCCATTCCGGAGACAACGAGGCGCCCGCTCAACTGGGAGATCAGTCGAACCGCTTCGAGGGCGGCGTTATCGAGTTGATCGAGAAGGCCTGAGATGGCGTTGGCCTCGATCACGACGACCTGTTTCAAACGGGCCATCAGGGCGCGCGACTCTTTGGACATCTCTGGCGTTGAGCCGATCATGGAGACCGAGTTTAAAGCAATTCACTTGCCAACATGGGTTCGATCGGCCCGTCAAGCCGCCCCTCTGGCCTCTGTCGTTACAATCGGGGCGATGGGCAACGCTGGTTCTACCTCCCCATCATCAACCACTCCCGCACTTCGTTTTAACGACGTGCAGTTTTCTTATGGGCGTCGCCCCATTATCGATTCGCTGAGTCTTGAAGTTCGTCAGGGCGAGTTGTTGGCCATCATGGGCGGTTCAGGGGTGGGGAAGACCACCCTCCTGAGGCTGGTCGCCGGCCTGGTCAGGCCCACGAACGGGTCGATTGAATTGCTCGGTGAACCCTTGCGAATCGATGACCAGGAGAGCTTGTATGCCCTGCGCAAGCGGATCGGTCTGCTTTTTCAGTTCGGGGCCCTATTCACCGATTTGAATTGCTTCGAGAATGTGGCCTTTCCGCTTCGAGAGCACTCAAGGCTCTCGGAGTCCCTGCTCAAGGATTTGGTTCTGCTCAAGCTCGAGGCGGTTGGGCTGCGTGGTGCTGCCAGCCTGATGCCCAGCGAGATCTCGGGCGGGATGGGCAGACGCGTCGCATTGGCCCGGGCCGTGGCACTAGACCCGGAGTTGATTCTCTATGACGAGCCCTTCGCGGGCCTCGATCCAATATCCCTGGGCGTCACCGCTCGACTGATTCGCCGGCTCAATGATGCCCTGGGTGCGACCTCGATCGTGGTCACCCACGATGTGGCAGAGACCTTTGCCATTGCCAACCGCGTTGCGGTGTTGGCGCCCTCCGAGCGCGGTGCACGGCTCGTTGCATTGGGCACCCCAGAAGAGTTGCGCAACTCGGTGGACCCCTATGTCCGCCAATTTTTAGCGGGCGACGAATCCGGCCCAGTGCAGTTTCATATGGCCGCTGCGGCGCTCGAGGACGACTTTCTATGACTGGCTTGCTCGATCGTGTGGCTCACCTGGGGAAGTGGGTGATTGGCGTTCTCATTGGTCTGGGCGCGTTTGCTCGGCTATGCGCCGCTGTCATCGCGAGACTGCCGCGGGTCGTCAAACGCATGGAGTTGGTCTCCGCACAGGTTCACTTTCTTGGCAATCATTCACTCGCCATCATCCTTGTCTCTGGCTTGTTTGTTGGCCTTGTGCTTGGCTTGCAGGGCTACTACACCCTTCGGCGCTATGGCTCGGAAGAGGCCCTGGGCTTGCTGGTGGCCCTCTCTTTGGTGCGCGAACTGGGACCGGTGGTGACTGCTTTGCTCTTCGCGGGCCGCGCAGGAACGTCGCTGACGGCAGAAATTGGCCTAATGAAAGCGGGCGAGCAACTCGCCGCTCTAGAGGCCATGGCGGTCGATCCTGTGGAGCGAATACTCGGCCCTCGGTTTCTGGGCGGCTTCATCGCCATGCCATTGTTGGCTGCCCTTTTTTCCGCACTCGGTGTGGTGGGCGGTTGGCTGGTAGGCGTGGCCCTTATCGGGGTGGATGCCGGCGTATTCTGGTCCCAGATGTCAGAGGGCGTGGACTTTTGGAATGACATCATCAACGGGGTGGTGAAAAGCATGGTCTTCGGCTTTGCTGTGACCTCCATTGCGCTCTACATGGGTTACTCCAGTCGACCCACTCCCGAAGGGGTCTCGCGCGCGACCACCGCAACGGTCGTCGCCGGCTCTCTGGCGGTCTTGGGCCTGGACTTCGTGCTCACCGCTCTAATGTTTAGCTCGAACTAGCCGCCCCACACCGGATTTCTCAAGACAGCCTTCTGATAGTCTTCACCTATGCAAAAAACGATTAACTTATTTGTCGGCATTTTCGTGCTTCTTGGGCTCGTGGCCCTTCTTTTTCTCTCACTTCGCGTGAGCAATCTGACGAGTTGGTCCACTGCATCGAGCTATGAGCTCGTTGCCTACTTTGACGACATTGGGGGGTTGAAGCGGAGGGCGGCCGTTCGAAGCGCCGGCGTGTTGGTGGGTCGTGTCAGTTCCATCGGGTTTGATGACAAGCGTTATCAGGCGGTGGTCACTCTTGAAATCGATTCCTCGGTCTCCTTCCCCAAAGACAGTTCGGCCCAGATTCTCACCGCGGGCCTGTTGGGTGAGAAGTATGTGGGCCTCCTTCCAGGTGCCGAGGAGCAGGCCCTCAAGGACAAAGACCGCATTCGACTGACCCAGTCTGCCCTCGGTTTAGAGAGTGTGATTTCGCAATTTCTCTACAACCGGGAGCCCGGTGGATCGGCCTCTAAATGAAGGCGGCAATGAAGAAGGTTCTGCTCGTCGCCGCGACCATCACTCTAATGAGTGGCTGTGCGACAAATCTTCCAGAGGGCCACGTTTATGATCCCCGTGATCCTTACGAGGCCTACAACCGCTCCATGTTTGAATTCAACACCAAGGTCGATGAGGCCGTGGTCAAGCCTGTGGCGCAGGCCTACCAGTCCGGTGTGCCCCAACCCATTCGCACAGGGGTGAGCAACTTTTTTGGCAACCTCTCTGATCTGGTCAGCACCGTTCATCATATTTTCCAGGCCGAGGGCATGAAGGCGGGACAGTCCGGGGGGCGGGTGCTTATCAATACCACCATCGGGATTCTCGGATTTTTAGACCCCGCAACGGAAATGGGTGTTCTCAAGACCAGCAAGGAGGACTTCGGCCAGACATTCGGTCGATGGGGGGCGGAGCCCGGTGCCTATATTGTTTTGCCATTCCTGGGCCCGAGTAGCGGCAGAGATGCGGTCGGAACGGTATTGGATATTGCCGCCGATCCCATTGGCCCTCTGCTGGATATGAATACCAGCGGCCGGGTCGCCACCTGGGGTCTGAAGATCGTCGACACGCGGGCCGGGCTCTTGGAGATCGAGCCGATGATTGATACCCTCTCCTTCGATCGTTACCTCTCCGTTAGGGACGCCTATCTGGCACGCCGCCAGCAACAGGTCGGCAACTGACCCACTCGAAACTCACTATGAATACCTGCTCATCGTCGCTTCTTGCCCCTTTTGTTGCCCCGGTCCATAGGCAGCGGCCCCCACTGGCCTCGGGACTGTTGGCTCTGGTTTTTGCCGCAATCGCCTCGCTCGGGCTCTTGTCAGGGGCCCACGCCAACAACAACCGCCCGCCCGACGAGCTCATTCGGGGCGTGACTCAAGAAATTCTCGACTCGATCAAGGCCGATCGATCTCTGCAGCGTGGCAACCTCGCCAGACTCAACGACATGGTCGACCAACGCGTGATGCCTATTGTGGACTTCGGCAAAATGACCGCGCTGACGGTGGGCATTCACTGGCGAAGGGCAACACCGGAGCAGCAAGAGGGACTCATGAAAGCTTTTCGTGAGTTGCTCCTCCTGACCTATGCGGATGCCCTGCGGCAGGTTCAGGACACCAGTGTTCAGGTCCGTCCAGCTCGTTACGCCCCAGAGGACACCGATGTGGTGGTTCGCACTTTGGTGGTCCGAGCCGGCAAGGAGCCCATTCAACTCGACTACCGGCTTCACAAGACCGCCGCCGGGTGGAAGATTTATGACTTCAATGTCTTGGGTCTCTGGCTGGTTGATCACTATCGGGCCCAGTTTGCCCAACTCATTGGTTCCAAAGGGGTCGATGGATTGATCACTGCCCTCGAGTCCAAAAACGCCGGTATTCGAAAGTCTCTTCAAGCCCGGGCCTCTTAGACATGCGGGCATTTGTCGGCCCCCTCACACGTGACCTTGCCAATGCAGCGCTCGCCATGGCGCAGGCAGAGCTGCTTGCGTGGCGTGGCAACAATCCTCAAGGGCTGAAATGCAGAGTCGACCTCTCGAACCTCGGGCGAGTCGACACATCGGCGCTTGCGGTGGTCTTGGGTCTTCAGCGTTACGCCCGTTCACTCGGATTTGAGTTGGTCTGGATCGCCATGCCGGCGGCCTTGCTCGAGCTGGCCAAGCTCTCGTCGGTCGATCGGCTCATCGCCCGCGCATGACCCCGGCGGTTGTTTTCCAGGGGGTCGGAAAGACCTATGCCACCTCGGGTGGTCGTCCCGTTCATGCCTTGGCTCGGGTCGACCTTGAGATCCAACCCGGCGATTTTTTTGGATTGCTTGGGCCCAACGGGGCCGGCAAGACCACACTCATACAGATCATGGCCGGTCTCGTTCGACCCTCCACGGGTCGGGCCGAAGTGATGGGCCACGACGTGCTGACTGACTCCGTGGCTGCCAGGCGTTGCCTGGGAGTGGTCCCCCAGGAGCTGGTTTTCGACCCTTTTTTTACTGTTCGCGAGACCCTTGAGATTCAGTCGGGTTTTTTTGGCATTGCAGACAACCGCCTCTGGATCGACGAGCTACTTCATGCCCTGGGCCTGGAGGACAAGGCGGCGACCAATATGCGAGCACTCTCTGGCGGAATGAAGCGGCGCGTGCTGGTTGCGCAGGCACTGGTGCATCGGCCGGCGGTCATCGTGCTCGATGAGCCCACGGCAGGCGTGGACATTCAGTTGCGCGAGAGCCTCTGGCGTTTCGTGAAGTCACTCAATGAACAGGGCCACACCATTATCCTCACCACCCACTACCTGGAAGAGGCCGAGAGCCTCTGCAGACACATTGGTTTCCTCAAGGGAGGCGAGCTTGTTGCAGTCTCCGATACACAGAGCCTCTTGTCGGGGGCTTCGGCCCTCGAGGGGCGATCGCGGCTGGAGCAGGTTTTCCGTCGAATCTTTGAGACCGAAGACACTGACTTAAAATAGCGAGATGGTCACCCCTGAAAATATCCAGAAATACATTGCCGATGGCCTCTCCTGTGAGCACATCGCGGTCGATGGCGATGGCCATCACTTTGAAGCGGTGATCGTCAGTCAGGCCTTCGAAGGCAAGCGGCTGGTGGCCCGTCATCAACTGGTTTATGGCGCCCTGGGCGATCGCATGCGCCAGGAAATTCACGCGCTCTCCATGAAGACGCTCACGCCCGCTGAGTGGGCGCAACAACACTAAGCCCCCCACAAAATGGATCGATTTCAAATTCAGGGCGGCAATGCCCTTCGGGGCACTGTTCGCATCTCTGGTGCCAAGAATGCGGCGCTGCCCATTCTCTGCGCTGGCTTGCTCAGCAAGGAGCCTCTGGTTGTTCACAACGTGCCGCCACTTCGCGATGTCGCCACCATGCGACGTCTTCTCGAGGGCATGGGCATGGCCTGCGAGCGGCATGGACAGTCGCTCGATGGCCAAGACACCTTGGCGCTTCGTGCGGACAAGGTCGACAATTTAGAGGCGCCCTATGAGTTGGTAAAAACCATGCGCGCCTCGGTCTTGGTTCTTGGGCCAATGCTGGCGCGTTTTGGTGAGGCCACGGTGAGCCTGCCCGGTGGCTGCGCAATTGGCCAGCGGCCGGTCGATCAGCACATCAAAGGCCTCCAAGCCATGGGCGCCCAGATTGAAATCGACCACGGCTATATTCGTGCCCGATCCGGCCGACTCAAGGGCGCCCGCATTACCACCGACATGGTCACGGTGACGGGCACCGAGAACCTAATGATGGCGGCCTGCCTCGCGCAGGGCACCACCGTGCTTGAGAACGCTGCCTGTGAACCCGAGGTGGTCGACCTTGCCAACTGTCTGGTGGCAATGGGCGCGAGAATTCAAGGCGCGGGCACCGATCGGATTGTCATCGAGGGGGTGGAGTCGCTCCACGGGGCCGACTACACCGTCATGCCAGATCGCATCGAGGCCGGCACCTTTCTATGTGCGGTGGCCGCCACCGGGGGCGAAGTCTTTGCGCAGGGTGTACGGGCCGACCAGATGCGAGCCACGCTCGACAAACTCCAAGAGGGCGGGCTTCAAATTGAAGAGACGGCCGAAGGCATCTGGGGCCGTGCAGATCGGCGCCCCAAGGCAGTCAACGTTCGAACCGCTCCCTACCCCGTTTTTGCCACCGACATGCAGGCGCAGATCATGGCGGTCAATTCCATTGCGCAGGGCACGGGCCTGGTGGTGGAGACCATCTTCGAGAATCGCTTCATGCATGTCCAAGAAATGCGGCGACTCGGGGCCCAGATCGAGATCGATGGCCACACCGCCGTGGTCAAGGGCGTTGAGCGCCTCACGGGCGCAAGGGTCATGGCCACAGACCTTCGTGCCTCTGCAGGACTTGTTATTGCGGGCCTGGTGGCCGATGGGGTCACCGATATCGATCGCATCTATCACCTCGATCGTGGCTATGATCGAATGGAAGAGAAACTGTGCAGTCTCGGTGCGCAGGTGACCCGCGTGGGGGGAGGCAAATGATCACTCTGGCCGTTTCAAAGGGCAGGCTTCTGGAAGAGGCCCTGCCGATGTTGCGCGCCATGGGCATCGCCCCGACCGAGGACCCAGAGAAGTCGCGTCGCCTGATTATTTCCACCGAGCGCGCGGACCTTCGCCTTCTTATTGTTCGCGCTAGCGACGTTCCCACCTATGTCCAATACGGGGCTGCAGAACTGGGCATTGCGGGCTCGGATGTCCTGTTTGAGCATGGCGGCACCGGGCTTTATCAGCCTGTTGACCTCGGCCTGGGACGCTGCCGAATGAGCCTGGCCGCCGCACAAAACAGCGATATCGCTTCGCGCATGAAGCCAGGGGCACGACTGAAGGTGGCGACCAAGTACATTGCCACCACTCGCCAGTTCTGCTCCGACCGTGGGCTTCATGCCGACTTGATCAAGCTCTATGGCTCCATGGAGTTGGCACCCTTGGTGGGCCTTGCCGATGTGATCGTGGACTTGGTCTCAACGGGCTCGACGCTCAAGGCCAACGGCTTGGTCGAGATCGAGACCATTGCAGAGGTGAGTTCAAGGCTCATCGTGAATCAGTCGGCACTCAAGACACGCCTCTCTGAAATCCAGCCCCTTATTCAGGAGTTTGAGCGCCACGCACTGATCGAGTCGGAGGCCAAACAATGAATAGTCCCGAACGCATTCCCGGGCAGACCCTGCCCATCACGCGTCTCTCGAGTGTGGCGGCCGACTTTCAGGAGCGGCTCAAGACCATGCTCGCCATCGACTCCGAGCAAGACGAATCCATCTCACAGACGGTCAAGGCCATCTTGAAGGATGTTCAAAAACGCGGTGATGCTGCTGTTCTGGAGTACACCGCACGGTTCGATCGTGTCTCGGCCAAATCTATGCAGCAACTTGAGATGCCCGTTGCCGAACTCAAGGCTGCATTTGAGTCGCTCTCGCCCCAACACCGCGAGGCCCTGGTGGCCGCGGCCAAGCGCATTCGTATATTCCACGAGGCCCAGCGACAGGAGTCCTGGTCGATGGGCGATGAGCATGGCAACCAGTTGGGGCAGCGCATCTCGGCACTCGATCGAGTGGGCCTCTATGTGCCCGGTGGCAAGGCGGCCTACCCTTCATCGGTTCTTATGAATGCCCTGCCTGCCAAAGTGGCGGGTGTGCCCGAAGTCATCATGGTGGTGCCCACGCCCGGGGGTGAGCGCAATGCCTTGGTGCTTGCGGCCGCGCATCTTGCAGGGGTCGATCGCGTCTTTGCCATCGGCGGGGCGCAGGCCGTGGCCGCCCTGGCCTATGGAACCGCCAGCGTGCCCGCAGTCGACAAGATCGTTGGGCCCGGCAATGCCTATGTGGCAGAGGCCAAGCGCCAGGTCTTTGGCAAGGTGGGCATCGACATGATTGCGGGCCCCTCCGAAATTCTGGTGATTTGCGACGGCAAGACCAATCCCGATTGGATCGCCATGGACCTCTTCTCTCAGGCCGAGCACGACGAGATGGCCCAGAGCATTCTGCTTACGCCGGATGCTGCCTATATCGATGCCGTTCAAGAGAGCATCGATCGACTCTTGCCGGATATGCCCAGGCGAGCCGTTATTGAGACCTCGCTTCGCAATCGCGGCATCCTGATTCAGACCCGCAATCTGGAGGAGGCCTGTGAGATTGCCTCTCAGATTGCGCCCGAGCACCTAGAGGTCTCCACCGCAGATCCCGAGCAGTGGGTCGGCCGCATTCGACATGCGGGCGCCATCTTTCTGGGTCGGTATGCATCCGAGTCCATTGGTGATTACTGTGCCGGCCCGAACCACGTCCTTCCAACCATGCAGACGGCCCGTTTCTCTTCACCCCTGGGAGTCTATGACTTTCAGAAACGCACCTCGCTCATCAACGTCTCTGAGCAGGGCGCTCAGGTGCTTGGACGGGTGGCCTCGGCCTTGGCCTGGGGGGAGCATTTGCCGGCCCATGCCCGGGCGGCGGAGATGCGGCTCAAGGACTAGCGTGCAGGCGCCGCTTGGTTGGCGCCTGACATGCCTGTCATGTCGGTGATGCCTGTGATGCCTGATAGGGCCGCAACAAGCGCCTCGCACTGGGGCCGGGTTCCTACAGTAATTCGCAACCACTCCGAGATGCGCGGCTTCTCGAAATGACGCACCAGAATCTTTCGCTCGCGCAGTGCCTGTGCCAAACCCTTAGCGGCATGGCCTGGGTGGTGCACAAAGACAAAGTTCGCCTGCGAGGGCAGTACCTCGAAGCCCAGGTACTGCAACGCCCCGGTCAGCCAATCGCGATCGGCGATGATTGCTTTGCGATTGCTCTCGAACCAGTCTCGATCCTCAATCGAGGCCACGGCCGCTGCAGCGGCCAGGCGGTCAATGGGGTAGGAATTGAAACTGTCTTTGACTCGCACCAGCGCTTCGATGAGCCCCGCCTGTGCAAACGCCAGGCCCACGCGCATTCCGGCCAGGGCCCGCGATTTCGAGAGCGACTGTGTCACCACCAGATTCGCAAACCGATCGATCAGTGGCACGCAAGATTGGGCCCCAAAGTCGACATAGGCCTCATCGACCACCACCAGGGTTGACGGACGCTCTGATAGAAACCGCTCGATCCACTCGCGCTGCAAGGCTTTGCCCGTGGGTGCATTGGGGTTGGGAAAGATCACGGAGTCCAAGTCCTTGGGAACTGCAGGCAAATCAATTTCGAAGCCATCGTTGAGCGCGAAGACCTCGGCCTCCATTCCATAGAGCCGGCAGTAAGACGGATAAAAGCTGTAGCTGATGTCCGGAAAGCCCAGCCGTCCGCGGCTGAGCAGGCCCTGAAAAACAAAGGCAAGCACCTCATCGCTGCCGTTGCCCGCAAAGACCTGGTCGGGCAAGAGATTCCAGTACTTGGCGGCTGCCTGGCGAACGGTCAGTGAGGTTGGCTCGGGGTAGAGACGAAGCGGCTCTCCGTCGACACCCAGCGCTGCGCGAATGGCCTCGACCGCATGCGCCGACGGGGGGTAGGGGTTCTCGTTGGTGTTGAGCTTAATGAGTTGATCGACGGCCAGTTGTTCTCCGGGAACGTAGGGCGAGAGCCGCTCGATCAAAGGACTCCAGAACGCATTCATTGCGCGAATGTATCATTTGGCTTATGAGAGTCGCTGAAGTTCAACGCAATACTGCGGAAACCCAAATCTTTGTCAGCATCAACCTCGATGGCACCGGCCAGCGCGAGTTGGATTCGGGCATTCCTTTCTTGGATCACATGCTCGATCAGATTGCACGACATGGCCTGATGGACCTCGTGGTGCGAGCAAAGGGCGACCTTCAGATCGATGCCCACCACACCGTGGAAGACCTTGGCATTTCGCTGGGCCAGGCATTTGCCAAAGCCATTGGCGCCAAGCAGGGCATCGTTCGTTACGGTCACTTCCTCGTGCCACTCGATGAGGCGCTCTCGCGAGTGGTGGTCGACCTCTCGGGCCGGCCCGGCCTGTTCTTTGATTGTGTCTGGAAGCGATCCGTGGTGGGCCAGTTCGACCTCGACCTCATTCACGAGTTCTTCCAGGGCTTTGTCAATCACGCCATGGTCACGGTCCACATCGACAACCTCAAGGGCGAGAATGCGCATCACCAGTGCGAGACCATCTTCAAGGCCTTTGGCCGCGCCCTTCGCATGGCCGTCTCGATGGACCCGCGCTTGGATGCCCAGTCGATCCCCTCGACCAAAGGCACCCTCTAGTTCGCTCGGCTGTCTTGCGCTGTGATCGCGATCGTCGACTACGGCTCGGGCAATCTGCGCAGCGTGGTTCGTGCGGCCGAGGCCGCGGCGTATCGCGCCGGTCTCTCACTGCCTGTGGAGTTAGTCTCTCGACCTGAAGGCCTTCGCAAGGCAGAGCGAGTGATATTTCCTGGGCAGGGGGCCATGCCAGATTGCATGGCGAGCCTGCGCGCATCCGGGCTTCACGAGGCCCTGCTCGAGTCGCTTGCGAGCAAACCCTTTTTAGGAATCTGCGTAGGCCAGCAGATGCTCTTTGAGCGAAGCGAGGAGGGGAATACGCCGGGCCTGGGCATCTTCAAAGGCGAGGTGGTTCGTTTCTCGGCCGAGCGGGGTGCGGTGCGCGCCGATGCTGCGCCACTCAAGGTTCCCCATATGGGCTGGAATCTTGTGCGGACCAGTCGGCCGCACCCAGTTTTGCAGGACCTCGATCGTGTCCACAATGGCCATTGGTTTTATTTTGTTCACAGCTACCATGCGGCGCCGCTCAACCAGGCCGATGTCCTGGCCGAGTCGCAATATGGCAAGTGGTTTGCCTGTGCGGTGGCTCGAGACAACATTGTGGCCACCCAGTTTCACCCAGAAAAGAGTGCGGCTGCTGGCCAGCAGCTGCTAGTAAACTTTCTGAAATGGAAACCGTCTTAACCACGAGTGCCATGAATGCCGTTTTGAACCGATAACCGTCCAAACCCTTCTCCTTTTATGTCTCTGTTGTTAATTCCCGCCATCGATCTCAAAGACGGCCAGTGCGTTCGACTCCAGCAGGGCGACATGCAAAAGGCCACCGTCTTCTCCGACCGACCCGCCGACATGGCCGCCCACTGGAAGTCCCAGGGCGCCAAGCGCCTGCATGTTGTCGACCTCAATGGCGCAGTGGCCGGTCGCCCCAAGAATGAGTCGGCCGTGCGCGCCATCATTCGCGCAGCGGGCGATGACCTTCCGGTTCAAATCGGCGGCGGCATTCGCGACCTCGAGACCATCGAAACCTATCTCGACGATGGTGCCTCTTTTGTGGTCATTGGCACTGCGGCGGTGAAGAACCCCGGGCTTCTGAAGGACGCCTGCGCCGCCTTCCCCGACCAAATCATCGTTTCCATCGATGCCAAAGACGGCAAGGTGGCCACCGACGGCTGGAGCAAACTCTCCGGTCACGAGGTCATCGACCTCGCCAAGAAGTTCGAAGACGATGGTGTCTCTGCCATTCTTTATACCGACATTGGCCGCGACGGCATGATGTCGGGCGTGAATGTCGAGGCCACTGTTCGATTGGCCCAGGCCGTGAGCATTCCCATCCTCGCCTCGGGTGGGGTGGCGAGCATCAAAGACATTCGCGACCTGATGGAGGTGGAGTCCGAGGGCGTGGCCGGCGCCATTCTGGGCCGGGCCCTATACGAAGGCCAACTCGATCTCGCCCAGGCACAGGCGCTGATCGACGGCCAAGCCTAGCCCACCGTGCTGGCCAAGCGAATCATCCCGTGTCTCGATGTCGACAAGGGTCGCGTAGTCAAGGGCACCAACTTTGTCTCACTGCGAGATGCCGGCGACCCCGTCGAGGTTGCGCGCCGCTACGACGAGCAGGGTGCAGATGAAATCACCTTTCTCGACATCACTGCCTCCTCTGATGACCGCGGGCTCATTCTCCCGGTGATCGAGGCCGTGGCCAATCAGGTCTTCATTCCGCTCACGGTGGGCGGTGGTGTTCGCGCAGTAGAGGATGTCTCTCGACTTCTCAATGCAGGGGCGGACAAGATCAGCATCAACACTGCCGCAATACAGAACCCTTCTCTTATTGCCGCTTGCAAAGACAAATTCGGTGCCCAGTGCATTGTTGTGGCCATTGATGCCAAGCGCCGCAGCAATGGGGAAGGCTGGGAGGTCTTCACTCATGGGGGCCGAAACCCAACCGGGCTTGATGCCGTGGAGTGGGCCCAGCGCGTCGAGGCCCTTGGAGCAGGAGAAATTCTGCTCACCAGCATGGACCGAGACGGCACACGGCAAGGCTTCGATCTCGAACTCACGCGCGCCGTGTCGCGGGCCGTGAACATTCCGGTGATTGCCTCCGGCGGTGTGGGTTCGCTCGATCACCTGGTCGATGGAGTTACCCAAGGCGAGGCCGATGCGGTTTTGGCGGCGAGCATCTTTCACTTCGGTGATCACACGGTGGGCGAGGCCAAGGCCTTCATGGCCCAGAGGGGGGTCTGTGTCCGACTGGATTGATTCAGTGCACTTCAATGAGCAGGGCCTAGTCACAGCCATTGCGCAAGACCATGCCTCGGGGCGCATTCTCATGGTGGCCTTCATGAATCAGGAGGCCTTGCGCGAGACGGTTCAAACCGGCCGCGCCTGCTACTTCTCGCGCTCCCGAGGGCGTCTCTGGCGCAAGGGCGAGGAGTCGGGCCATGTGCAGACAGTTCATTCGGTTCATCTCGATTGCGATGGCGATGCAGTGGTATTGAAGGTCACGCAGGCCGGAGGCATCGCCTGCCACACCGGCCGGGAGTCTTGCTTTTTCTCGGTGCTCGAGAACGGCCAGTGGAAGGCGGTGGATCCTGTGTTAAAAGATCCAAACGACATCTACCGCTCCAAATAGCCATGGACCCCAATCCCTCCAATGACCCTGCCGGTTATCCGGTTGGGCCGACTGAGTCCCCCGTGCTCACGCGACTCGCGCAGGTGATTTCCTCGCGCCGAGGCCAGAGCCCCGAGAGCAGTTACGTGGCCAAACTGCTGGCCAAGGCACCCGATGCCGCCCTAAAGAAACTGGGCGAGGAGGCCACCGAGGTGGTGATGGCCGCCAAGGACGGTACGCCCGATCGAATCGTCTCGGAGATGGCCGACCTCTGGTTCCACAGCCTGGTGGTCCTTGCCCAGCACGGACTTCACCCCAACGACGTTCTTCTGGAGTTGGCCCGGCGAGAGGGCATATCTGGTCTCGATGAGAAGGCCTCAAGAATAGAAAAGTAAATGGAGCGCTGCCGCATGCGTTGTTCACCATGAGTTGTTTGTTCTGCCGAATCGTTGTGGGCGAGATTCCCGCGGCCAAGGTCTATGAAGATGATGAACTCCTGGCCTTCAAGGACATTCATCCCAAGGCGCCCCTGCACCTGCTGATCATCCCCAAGGAACACATCGAGTCCATGGCCGCGCTCGAGGACCGGCATGCACCTCTCATGGGCCGAATGATGGTTT
>Ga0194115_10000169_pt1 | contig 104057 bp, 96 predicted proteins | sample TA2MahsurfametaG_3_FD_148656 | JGI IMG/M metagenome (GOLD analysis project Ga0194115, IMG submission 148656) | Freshwater microbial communities from Lake Tanganyika, Tanzania - TA2015002 Mahale S4 surface | ecosystem: Environmental > Aquatic > Freshwater > Lake | place: Tanzania: Lake... | reverse complement strand
GGCTGGTCTAAGAAATACTGAAGAATGCGTTTACGACTTTCGGTTACACTAAGCGCCTGACGCTTTAGCAAGGCAGTGATCTTCTTTTCGGTAGAGGCAGCAACACGAGGCATAGACCGGTAAAATTAGTTTTTCTCCTCAAGTAGTTTTCGGGCATCGGCTATCAATTCTTTAACCTCCGATTCTTTGAGCCCGTCATAGATCTTTTTTACATCTCCGTTGCGATCTACGAGCGCCCAGAATTGGGTATGTAAAAAATCATCTTCGATAGAGGTAAGATTGTTGGCTGGATCGTCGATCGTATAACTGATACGGGCGGCATAATACAAACTTTCTTTGCGACCGGTCAGAAATACCCATTTGCGCGTATCAACTTGCAAAGAATCGGCATATCGCTTTAACTGAGAGACCGAATCGGTCTCGGGATCACAGGTATGAGAAACGATCAAGAATCCGGGTGCGGTATGCAATTCGTCATATACCGTTCTCAAGTAGTTATTCATTCGCGGACAGATCCCCTTGCACGTAGTAAAAAAATAAGAGGCTACATAGACCTTACCTTTAATATCCTGCTCCGAAAAAAGGGTACTATCCTGGGTCAAGAAGCGAAATGGGCGCACATAGCTGACCGGGGCTACTCCCTTTTTTGTATACCCCGGAATTAGGACCGCCAGGGTCGCATAGAAGCCGATCGACAGCAAGAAAAAAAATAAAAGATAGAGCCATAGTTTTTTTGACATGACGCCGTATTGAATGTCAAAATTACGAAGGCAGACTGGCTTAAAAGAGGCGGAGCTGAATTTTTTGCAACTATGTTGCTATTTTGGTAATTTTGCCCTATGCGTTATCGGATCAACTGGGATGCCTTAGGCATTAGTGCTTCTGTTATATGCGCCATTCACTGCGCCCTGCTTCCACTGCTACTGACCAGTCTCCCCCTGTTCGGCGTCAACATTATCCACCACCTGGGCTTTGAACTGGGAATGATCGCACTGGCACTGGTCATTGGCAGCTACTCCATGTATCATGGTTATACCAAACACCATCACCGGTTAACGCCCTGGCTACTTTTCTTATTGGGCGGCGTTTTTTTGATCTTAAAACAACTCTTTCCAACTTATCAACTCTTCTTACTGGCTCCGGCCGTTGGGCTCATCATCTATTCGCATTTACTCAACGTGCGCAGCTGCCGATCGCATAATCATGCGCATACTGATGATTGCAGGCATTAGCAAGATCTTTTCAGTTAGGCTTTCGGCCTATTTCGACTTGTAGTAGTATACTGGCATTCTCTACTCGGTTCTTTCGAGAACGGGCTTTCAGAAAGAATAAATAAGGGGCTGCCCTCCACTTGTCAGAAAAATAGCGCTCAAAACATTCAGCTCTCTCTGCATGGGTGCTGTACAAAACCTCAACTTGCCGGGCTTCTCCTCGCTCAATTCCTAAGAAACGAACCGCAAGAACAAACGAGGCGGGTAACTCAATGGGAGCAGGTAAAACTATTCTTGCCTGTGTAATTGGAATATCGGCCGCTTGTATTCTAAAAAATTGCTCATATACCTTTTCTGAAGGCAATTTTTTTGTCTGATCAAGGTCATATACAGCAAAAGATAAAAGCTGAGTGGTCTGTAACAAAGGAGCGAAATGCAGTGTAAAAGCACCCAGTGTAGATAAAGAGTCCTTTACAGTGAACAAACGACCCAATTCTAATTGAGGGAACATCATTATTCTACCATCTGCAATTTTTGATGAAGACCCTAACACGTTGACGGGAATAAAATCGTTCGAATAAAGATTGAGCAGGGGCAGCTCAACTACACTACGTTGCAACGATATAACTGCGCCCTGCTTAACTTGTTGACTGGGTATAAACGCTTGAGTATAGCCTACTCTCGAAAAGAAAAGAGTATCCCCTGCTAAAAACGGAATAACCACTATCCCCTGGCTATCGGCCATTGAACAAACACTTCGCTGTTGTAAATAACATACGACAGCACTCGATAAAGGTTCGCCACTTATACTATCCACGCAACGAAAGCGAAGCGGCTGTGCCGTAATCAGGCCTGAAGAAAAAAAAGAAAAAAAATGTCACCAGCCAACCCATAGGAATTGGAAAAATAAGAAAATTAGACGATCAGTATCCAACCGGTTCTACAGTTGCTACCGAGGAGGGAGACTGCCAACAAGGACCGGACCAATGCTCCGTATTAACAGCAAATAAAAAATAATAGGTACGGTGGCAATATTGAATTAGATTTAACAAATATGAGGCCATTACTCCTCTTACTAGGGATTGCTCTTCTCGGAGTTGCTAAAGCACAAGACGCTGAAGTACTGGCCATCAAGGGCCTATTACAAACACAAACCCTTGCCTGGAATCGGGGCGACCTGGAAGGCTTTATGCAGGGATATTGGAAGAACGACTCGCTTTGTTTTATCGGTAAGTCAGGAGTAACTTATGGATGGAACAACACACTGGCCAATTATAAAAAAGGATATCCCGATACAGCCGCCATGGGAAAATTGCAGTTTACGATCTTGCAGGTGCAACTGCTTTCTAAAACGTATGCGCAGGTCATTGGCAAATGGCATTTAACAAGAAGCATCGGGAATGTACAGGGCCACTTTACCTTACTCTTAAGACGACTCAACGGTCAATGGGTCATCATTTCGGACCACAGCAGTTAATGATGATGTTTTTTCCAGGCGTTACGTAAATACCGTAACAGGGCTACGAAAGAGGCCAGTAATAACACATAAAAGAGTGTCGTAATCCAAGCCGCATAGCGACCGGGAACCGCCAGACCTGCATACAGACCGATGGTAGAAGCAGACAGCATCCAAATTATCGTTACGGCAATGGCATTGACGATACGAATAAAAAAAGCGCTGACTTCCGAATCCCATCCCTGCTCCATGTAACTGAATTAGGGGATCAAGATACGACGGAATGCAGAGGAATCACCGTTAAATACATTAAAGTCAACCGGGCCTTCTATTCCATTGACCCGACCTGCATCACTATGTTGCCAAAAGGTCCACCCTCTGCCAATACTGGGCTGGCGAGGCTGATAGTAATGAGCCACCCACAGCGGATACCCATCAAAAGCGCGACCCAGGTACTGTTGATAGAATCCAACATTCGTATAAAGAATGGGGCGAATGCCGGTAGCACTCTCTACCGTGGTCAACCAAACAAGGGCTTCTTTGCGCAATTGCGAAACAGAGACTCCCTTTACCTCTTCCAGGTCGAGTACAGGAGGCAGGTCGCCTTGCGAAAAACGAGTCACCCGCAAAAAATAACGCGCTTGCTCAAGACCCGATTGCGTGGAAATAAAATAGTGATAAGCACCGCGCACCAGTCCGGCCTGTTTAGACTTTTTCCAATTTCTGCTAAAATGAGGATCGGTATGTCCTGTGCCACGGGTCGCTTTAATAAAACAAAAACCCAGTCTAATGCCGAATACGTTCATAGCAGAAACGGCCGGCCAACTAATGTAACGCTGGTAGCGCGACACATCAATGCCATGAATAGTATGATGCGCAGGCATGGCAATACCGATTTCGGGAAAGCGTGAATGCAACGCACGCTGGTACTGCCGCCACTCCGTGTAGAGCCAAGATCCGGTACCTAAGAAAGCGATCGCAATAAGCAAAAGAAGCAGGGCCCTTATTCGCGAACGAGCCTTAGCAGAAATCTTACCACGGTCTTTCGATCTTTTTTTATTTCGTGTGGAGCGGGGCATAGATTCAAAAAGAAAGATCGCGATGGGTCTTAGTCCACAATGCGAAGGCGGGCATAATTGAGCATGATCTTTTTTTCTCCATTCAGCTCAAACCGAACCGTTGCGACCGGGTTATGTGCCGCTCCCTCTACGCTGATCACATGGCCAAAACCGAATTTGGTATGTTCTATTCGCTGTCCCACCGCAATTTTCGAAGCATCACTGGGTACAAAATTGGGCGAGGGGGTATGCGCTACCACCTTAGGCGCCGCTTTGGCCGGCGCCACATACGAGGGCGCTTCTCTTTTTTCTGTCGCTTCGCCAGCCTTATTGCTAGAAGATGACCCGCGCGAAAAATAGCCCGCAGATTGATCGGCTGCGCCGGAGCGTCCATACGAGTTGCCTCTCGAAAAAGGTCCACCGCCCGAAGCGCGTGAAAGGCCGGTTGGGGTTCCTCCTGCATACCGCTTATCGAGGTGCGCCTCTGGAATTTCATTAATAAAGCGACTGGGTTCGTTTTGTACCAGTTGTCCGAAACGATACCGCGTATTGGCATAGCTAACCCACAAGCGTTCTTTGGCGCGGGTAATGACCACATAAAAAAGTCTTCGCTCCTCTTCGAGCTCTTCGCGTGTATTAATGGCCATGGCATTCGGGAAAAGCATTTCTTCGAGTCCGGCCGCAAAGACACAAGAGAATTCAAGCCCCTTGGCCGCATGGATCGTCATTAACTTGACCGTATCGGCGTCGGTGTCCTTTTGATCGGCATCGGTAAGCAATGTGATCTGTTGTAAATAAGCGGCGAGACTCTTATCGACCAGCTCGCCGTCTTCGTTGTCGGGACTCTCTGTCCACTCTTTAATAGAGTTGAGCAATTCCTGAATATTCTCGTAGCGCTGAATGCCCTCCGTACTCTTGTCGTTGAATAACTCCTTGACCAGGCCGGTTTGTTTTCCTACATAAAACGCCACATCGTAGGCATTCGATTTCTCGAGCATACTGGCAAAACTCTTGATCATCGTTACAAATTCTTCCAGCACGGTAAGGGTACCTGCCCGAAATCCATAGCTGCGCGCCTCTTGCAAGATGGTCCACGAAGAACAATCTTTTTCGTTGGCAGCCAGCAGTAGTTTGTCGAGCGAGGTCTTGCCAATGCCACGCGCAGGATAATTGATAACGCGCTTTAGCGCCTCTTCGTCGTGCGGGTTAACGATTAACCGCAAATAGGCCACCAGGTCCTTTACCTCTTTTCGTTGGTAAAAACTAATCCCCCCATAGATGGTATAGGGAATTCCCATGCGACGAAGGGCCTCTTCGAACGCCCGGCTCTGTGCATTGGTGCGGTACAAGATGGCAAAATCGCGATGCGCATAATGGTGCCGCAGCTTAAGCTCCTGAATAGAATCGGCTACGAATTTTCCTTCGTCGTTATCGGTAAGCGTGCGCACCAATTGAATTTTTTCGCCGGGTGCATTTTCGGTAAACAATACTTTTTCGATCTGGCTCTTATTGTTACTGATCACCTGGTTGGCTACGGCCAAGATCTGGCTAGTGCTTCGATAATTTTGTTCGAGCTTGACCACTTTTACCTGATCGTAATCACGCTGAAACTGCAAGATATTTTCGATCGTAGCCCCGCGAAAACTATAGATACTTTGCGCATCATCGCCCACCACGCAAACATTCTCGTGCATGGCCCCCAGCAGCTTGATGATCTCGTACTGCGCGGGGTTCGTATCTTGATACTCGTCGATCAGTATATACTTGAACTTTTGCTGGTAGCGAGAAAGGCACTCAGGGATCGTACTCAGCAGTTGATAGAATTTTAAAAGCAGATCATCAAAATCCATTGCCCCATTACGAAAACAACGCTGTACATAACTTGAATAGATCTGGGCGATCGCCGGACGGCCCGAACGCATATCCTCTTGCTGCAAGGCATAATCATTTGCATAGTCGGCGGCACTAATCAATGCATTTTTAGCGGCCGAGATACGATTATAGACCACGTTGGGTTTATACTGCTTATCGTCGAGATCCAGATCATTGATAACCGCTTTGACCACGCTCTTACTGTCGTCGGTATCATAGATGGTAAAATGCTTGGGATAGCCAAGTTTCTCGGCCTCGAATCGCAAAATTCTTGCAAACACCGAGTGAAAGGTGCCTATATAAAGATTTCGTGCCTCGCCATCTCCTAAAATGCGCTCCACTCGTTCTTTCATTTCGCGGGCAGCCTTGTTGGTAAACGTCAACGCTAAAATGTTAAAGGCATCTACCCGGTGGGCCGCCATCAAATGAATAATGCGGGTAGTAAGCACCTTGGTTTTTCCACTACCGGCTCCGGCTACCACCAATAAGGGTCCATTATGATGAAGTACCGCCTCGCGCTGTCTTTCGTTTAACCCACTGAGATAATCCTGCATGCTTGCAAGTTACAGTGAAAAAGCAGCTTAGCGATGACGACTCTGCAGATACTTTTCGCGAATTACTTTCTCGAGCGACCGGCCCGATAATTTGGCCTCCAGCCACGAGATCACGTCGAGGTAGGCAAAGGCTCTGGTCTGAAAACGATTTTTTTCGAGATGCTTGATCTGCTCCAGCAGTTCCGCAAAAGCCGGCACCAGCTGTCTGGGCGAAAGCGTTATGGAACGACGTAAAAAGCGGAGCATAGCCTCTTCGACCACGGTAAAATTTTGCAGCTTTGACATAAAGCGGTAAACCGACTTGGTCAATGATTCCATCAGCACGTCATTTCCCAACTCGTAGTGAGCGATCAAGTGTAACAAGCGTGCATAGCATTGTAAGTCGTAGCGCAAATGCGAGGAACTTTGGATGATGGGCTGCAACTGATCGATACAACGGCCAAAGTCGCCGCTGCCAAAGTAAAGCATGGCAAATTTATAATGAAGTACAAGCCCATGGTGGCTATCGATAAAAAGATCGTATCGGCTTAATTCTTTCTTTAGGTCCGGAATTCGTTTTACGCCCTCTTTGAACGTACCCAACATAAAGTGCTGGTTGATACGCGCCGTACTCAGGTAAATAAAGCATTGTATCCTAAAGTTATCGTTAGTGCGAATGCGGGCAAGGGAGGCTACCGATTCGAACAAGCGAAGGGTCTTGTCAAAGCCCCGATGATTGCGCAGATCGAAATGCGCATTAAGCAATTGATGGATCCCTTTGATATAATGGCCGGTCTCTACACGTACCATGGCCGGTTGCTGGGTAAAAAGATCGACCCATCGCTGGCTGTAGCGATAGTACTGTAAAAAATCTTGTCGAATAAAAGCGTACCAGGTAATACTTTGATACAGGTAAAGTCGTTCATAGAATCCCTCCAGTTGCCAGGCATCGGTCGGAAGATTCTCCTGAAAAAATTGCTTGACCCCCAGCTCATCGGCTTCGTTACGAGCATGGCCGTGCTGTACGAACCAGCTAAAAAGTCGAAGCGATAAGTTAGAGAGACGCCCTACCCGGTCGATATGCAGATTGGCATTGTTGACCTCAGACGCCAGCGTTTCGGCGCGGTCTTGAACATGGGGGGTAATATGAAGACTTTCAATACGTTTTTCGAGTGATAGTAAGGGCGGAATAATATTGTACTTGTGCTGAGATCGAGCTGTTTCTTTGGCTTTATCGATGTAACGGAGACTTTGCAAAAACAGTCCCTTCTTGTATAGAATATGGGCAAAATCGAACAGCTCTGTCAGTTGCAGGTCTACACTGTCCGCACTTTTCAGCAACCGAAGACTCGATAAGATCTCTTTGTACAGGTGATTCTTTAAGTTCGCGAGTCGGGGTTTGGTAAGACCAGGCAGTTTTTTAAGCAGCGCCTTTTCGTCGTACTCGCCGCTGCGTTCGATCGCATCGAATAGCTTAACGATCTTAAGGTCGGTCTTTCCTGAATTTCGGGTAATGTAGAGCTTGAAATACCTTTTTTCGGCTTTCTCCAGCGACTTGATCAACAAGAACAGAATATCGGCAGCGCGGTTGGACATCATAAATTTATTATGCTGAAACCCATGTCTGACAAGCGTTTCAGCGTTTGGGCCTAGTGTTAGCCATGCGATCGATAACAATTTTCTATTCGTAGAAACATCGTGCACGCCGCTACATTTGTACCCTACATCGACAATTTCTCTCGCGTTTTTCGCGCAAGATTTTCATATGGCAAGCAATCGTTAGAGCCCTTCCGTTTCTACGGAGGGGCCTTTTGTTTTACGAAGGTAAAGATCGTTATTATTGCGTCTGTGCTACCTTCATGTAAATTTTCGAAAATGGCCGTTCGCATTTTTATTACCGGTGGCACCTTCGATAAGGAGTACAACGAAATTACCGGACAACTTTTTTTTAAGGATACCCATATCAACGATCTGTTAACACTAGGTCGATGCAAGGTCGATGTAACGGTTCGCACCTTGCTGATGATCGATAGCTTAGAGATGAAAGACCAAGACCGGGCCCTGATCGCTGAGCATTGCAATAGTTGTGCCGAAGACCAGATCGTCATTACACATGGAACCGATACCATGGCGCAAACCGCTTCGCTCTTGGCCGCACAAGTACCAAACAAAACCATCGTACTAACCGGTGCCATGATTCCCATCAAATTCGGCAGCTCAGACGGACTTTTCAATTTAGGAAGTGCCCTGGCCTTTGCACAAACCTTGCCGCCCGGCGTCTATGTAGCCATGAACGGGCGCTGGTTCGCGGCGAACCGGGTACGCAAGAACAAAGAGACCGGTATGTTCGAAGAGATCGACTAAACAGCGCTGTCTACTGCTTCTCTAGCAACTTAAAGAATTGATCGAGCTGTGGCAATACCACAATACGGGTACGCCTGTTAGCCGAACGTCCTTCTTTTGTACTATTATCTGCAATGGGGCGATATTCTCCACGACCCGCTGCCACCATGCGAGCCGGATCGAGTCCGTACTTGGTTTGCAGCAACCGGACCACGGTGGTAGCACGCATAGCGCTCAGGTCCCAGTTGTCGGCGATTACACCCGATCCTTTAAAAGCAACTCCATCGGTATGTCCTTCGACCATAAACTCCAGGTCGGGTTGATTTTTGAGTACCGTAGCCACCTTGCCGAGCACCTCGCTGGCGCGATCCGTTACATCATAGCTGCCGGTCTTAAATAGCAATTTGTCAGAAATATCTACATAGACCACGCCCTTGTCGACTTTAATATTAATATCTCCATCCTCCAGATTACCAATGGCACCCTTTAGGTTGATGACCAATGCCATGTTCAATGAATCCTTATACGACATCTGGCGCTGTATGTTCTGAATGTAGGCATCCTTAATGCCCAGGTTATCCATTGACTTCTTGATGCTCTCGGCTTGTTGCGTAGAGATTACCGATAAGCTCTCGAGTTGCTTGAGGGCTTGGTTGTTATTGTCCTTTAAATACGCGATCTGCTCTTGTAGTTCTTTGATGCGAGCCGTCAATAACGCCTTCTCTCTTTCGAGCGTTTCTTTTTGTCTCAATAAAATTCCCTTCTCTTCTCCGCACGCATTATTCTCGGTCTCGAGAGTTTTGTAACGATCCTGCAGTTTGGCATAGTCTTGCTGAGAGGTCTTGAACTTTTTGCTGCTTACACAGGCGCTCAGCGAGAGCAGGGCAATGGCCGGTACTACTAAGAAACGAAAGGGCATAATGGGGTAGATTTTTGCAAAGATAAAAAAATCGCAGTTCAGCCTACTGAACGATCGTTCGTTTAATTTGGATACTATACCTTTGCGCCTTTCACCGGTCGCGTCGGATCCAGTCACTAAAACGTTGCTATGTCTACCCAACAAAGTTTTCTTGTAACAGAAACTGCCAAGGCCCGTACCGAGCTCGATACCTGGGTCAAACAAATGGCCGCCCATTGCGATGCCAGTGCCGTGCACTGGTGCGATGGCAGCCAAGAGGAGTACGATAATCTTTGTGGCCTGCTCGAAAAAAAGGGCACCTTTATTCGACTCAACCCCGAAAAAAGACCCAACAGTTTTGCATGCTTTAGTGACCCCAGCGACGTAGCCCGGGTCGAAGACCGCACCTATATCTGCAGTCTTCGCAAAGAAGATGCCGGACCCACCAACAACTGGATGCATCCGGTAGAAATGAAGAAAAAGCTCAACGACCTACTGCAAGGCAGTATGAAAGGTCGCACCCTATATGTGATCCCCTTTTGTATGGGGCCGGTAGGTTCTCCGTACGCTCGGTATGGTGTGCAACTTACCGATTCGGAATACGCAGTGGTCAATATGCGGATCATGACCCGTATGGGATCGGCCATTTTGCCGTACCTGCAAAAGAAGAGTTATGTAAAATGCTTACACACCGTAGGCGCCCCGTTGCAAGGCAATAAAAAAGACAGCCTCTGGCCCTGTAATCCCGACGTAAAATATATTTCGCATTTTCCAGAAGAGCGACTGATCATTTCGTACGGAAGTGGTTACGGCGGAAACGCCCTGATGGGAAAAAAATGTTTTGCCCTTCGCATTGCCTCGGTAATGGGAAGAGAAGAGGGATGGCTCGCCGAACACATGCTTATACTCGGCGTCACCTCTCCTGACCAACAAAAAAATTATCTCGCGGCCGCTTTCCCCAGCGCCTGTGGCAAGACCAATTTTGCCATGCTGATTCCTCCCAAAGAATTCGATGACTGGAAAGTAACTACCGTTGGGGACGATATTGCCTGGATCCACAAAGGCAAAAAAGGTGGATTGCATGCCATCAACCCCGAAGCCGGTTATTTCGGTGTTGCACCCGGTACCAACTACCACACGAACCCCAATGCGATGGAGACCATCAAGGCCAATACCATTTTTACCAATGTGGCCGTTACACCCGATAAGGATGTATGGTGGGAAGGCCTGACCAAAGAAGCGCCCGAAGGGCTCACCGATTGGACCGGCAAACCCTGGGATCCGTCAACAGGCAAACCCGCTGCGCATCCCAACTCGCGTTTTTGTGCCCCGGCGGTACAGAATCCGGCCATCGATCCAGAATGGGACAATCCCGAGGGAGTTCCTGTTTCCGGATTTATCTTCGGTGGAAGAAGAAGCACCAGTGTTCCATTGGTCTACCAAAGTTTCAACTGGAATTTCGGCGTCTATCTGGCCACGACCATGGGTAGCGAAATGACCGCGGCCGCTTTTGGAGAAGTAGGAAAAGTAAGAAGGGACCCCTTTGCCATGCTACCCTTTATGGGCTATCATATTGGGGATTATGTCAACCATTGGTTACAGTTCGGTAGAGATCTACCGAATGCACCCCGCATCTTTAGCGTCAACTGGTTTAGAAAAGACGAGAACGGACAATTCCTTTGGCCCGGCTATGGTCAAAACATGCGCGTACTCAAATGGATCGTAGGCCGCATTCGCGGACAGGTTTCTGCCGTAGAAAGTCCGCTCGGATGGCGCCCCCGCTACGGCGATATGGATTGGAGAGGAATGGAAAGCTTTACCAAAGAAGATTTCGACAAGGTCATGATTATTGATCGCGAGCAGGGCAAAAAAGAATTACTGGGTCACCAAGAATTATTCGAACAGGTCTACGATAAATTACCCAAAGAATTTTTCTTTATACGAGAGCTCTTGCTCTCGGCCCTTTGGCGCTCGCCCGAAAAATGGGAACAACAACCCGAATAAGACTGAACTATTTAGTTACTTTGCCCCTAATTTAATCGTATGGGCAAAGACCAGGTGTTTCGCGACGAGATCGAAAAAGTAAGCGACTTTAAATTTGGCGCCAATGTGGCCAGTGTGTTCGACGATATGGTCAACCGCTCGGTTCCCTTCTACGGAGAGATTCAGCGCATGATGGCCGAACTGGCCGCCGACCATGCGCGCGAAGGAAGTTTTGTGTACGACCTGGGATGTTCTACCGGCACCACCATGATCGGCATGGATACCCTCGTCGAAAAATCCATTCGTTTTATTGGCCTTGATGATTCGCAAGAAATGCTCGACAAGTGCAACGCCAAATTCGAAGAGATAAAATTTGCAAGACCCTTCGAATTGCGTTGTGTCGATCTAAGCGAGGGCGTCGAGATCCATAATGCGTCGGTAGTCGTACTTTGTCTTACGCTGCAATTCGTGCGCCCCATTTACCGCGAAAAACTAATTCAGGATATCTGTAAAGGGCTTAATCCGGGCGGCGTATTGATCTTGGTCGAGAAGATCCTGGCCGAAGAAAGCAACTTTAACCGTGACTTTATTAACTATTACTACAACTACAAAAGACGAAACCAGTACAGCGAACTCGAGATCTCACAAAAAAGAGAAGCCCTCGAAAATGTACTCGTGCCCTATAAATTAAGCGAGAACGTATCGCTGCTGCGCGACCAGGGATTTGCCTCTTGCGAGGTATTTTTTAAATGGTACAATTTTGTCGGCCTGGTGGCTGTCAAAAAATAATCTGTGGTTATGATCGCTATCGGAAATTTTTTCTTCAAATACCGCAACTACCTCTTTGTTCTGTTCTATGCGGCGTTGTTTGTGCCTTCGCTGCCGCTTTTTAGTGCCGCCAGTTGCGGACCTTCTTATTATGGGTGGCCGATCGTGCTGGGTCTGTTCATTACCTGTGCCGGTCAGGGCATCAGAGGGCTCACTATCGGATTGGCCTATATCGTAAGGGGCGGCAAAGCGGGTAAACCCTATGCAGAGGGATTAGTTACCGAAGGTATCTTTCGGCACTGCCGCAATCCGCTCTATGTAGGGAATATTTTGATGCTGCTCGGTGTGGGCATTTTGGCGAACTCTGTTTTTTATGTCGCGGTCATGATGCCCTTGTTCTTGTTTATTTACCAGGCTATTGTGCTGGCCGAAGAAGATTTTCTCAGAAAAAAATTCGGAGCGGGTTTCGATAATTATTGTAGCGATGTAAATCGCTGGTGGCCCTCGTTACAAGGCTTGGGCAGCACGCTACGGAGTATGGAGTTTAACTGGAAGCGCTGGATCTTAAAAGAACATACCACGCAATTTATCTGGCTGTTGGGCATCTGTCTACTATTGTTCGCGCCGCTGCCTGTGCTACGCTATCCCGAGCTGCTGGCAGGCTGTGCATTGCCCCCGCATAGAATTTTCGCTATCGCGTTGGCCTTGCTCAGTTTGCTGTACGCGCTAATACGGATACTCAAAAAAACAGGTCGCTTTACGGCCTAAGCGAACCCTTTCGGCCTATTTTGGTTATTTTTGCATACCAATTTGTGGAATATGATCAAGACCGGAAATCCTATTATCAGCATTTACACCGAGATGACGCCCAATCCCGAGACCATGAAGTTTGTGGCTAACAAGCTGCTATATCCCGGCAAAAGCGTTGATTTTCCTGATATTGATAGCGCTAAACCCTCTCCACTGGCTACCGAATTGTTTGGCTTTCCATTTATCAAGGCCGTATTTATTGCCAGCAATTTTGTGACCCTTACCAAAACGGCCGAGACCGATTGGAACGATGTTATCCCTTCGGTCAGACAATTTTTAAAAGACTACCTCGAAGAGGGAAAGGCGGTGGTGAACGAAGAAGAACTGGCCAGTATAAAATTATCGGGCAGCAACGAAGTAAGTGCGGACGATGACGATGTGGTCAAGCGCATCAAAGAATTACTCGACAACTATGTTCGCCCCGCCGTTGAGATGGACGGAGGCGCCATTCAATTTAAAAGTTACGAGTCCGGAACCGTCAGTCTATCTATGCAAGGCAGCTGTAGTGGTTGCCCTTCTTCGATGATCACGCTCAAGGCAGGCATAGAAGGTATGATGAAACGAATGATACCCGAGGTCAAAGAGGTCGTGGCCGAATCGGAATAATCAATCCCCTCTCCTTTGTACTCCGAACTGATTACTGCGCTAAGCTCCGCCACCTGGTGGGAATGGGCCGCCGTTATCAGTGGCATTACGAGCGTCTGGTACAGTCGTCAAGAAAATGTATGGGTCTACCCGCTCGGACTCATCAATACCATTATCTACACCTGGATTAGTTTTGAGGCGCACCTGCCTGGTGAGGCCCTCGTTAATTTTTATTACACGGCCATGAGTATCTATGGGTGGTATTGCTGGCTGCAACGAAACGAAAAGAAACTTCAGGTTCGTTTTAGCTCGGCAACGTATTGGAAAGCGCAGTTAACTTTTTTTGTGGTTTGCTACGGGGTCTTGTATTTGTCGCTGGTCTATCTAAAACAGAATTTCTTCGAAGGGACCATTCCCTGGGCCGATGCACTGGCCTCTGCCGCCGCCTTTACCGGCATGTGGCTGATGACACAGAAAAAAGTAGAGAGCTGGTACTGGTGGTTACTCACTAACATAACGGCTATTCCACTGTACTATACCAAGGGGTTGGCATTGACCAGCCTGTACTATTTGGTGTTGACACTACTTGCCATCGACGGGCTGATCAAATGGAAAAAACTGGCCACCGCATGATCAAGAAGATCGTTATTATAGGACCCGAGAGCACCGGCAAGAGCACGCTTTGCCAAGAGCTGGCCGATCATTACCAAACTGAGTGGTGCCCCGAATATGCCAGAACATTCTTGCAACAACAAGGCAAACAACAAGGAAGTCCGTACACATTCGACGACTTGCTCACCATCGCCAAAGGACAACTGGCCCTCGAAGACCACACCTTATCGCTTGTTCAAGAAAAAGAGCGTCGCCATGGCGACCCCACTAAAGTATGGCCCTACTTTATTGATACCGATATGTATGTAATGAAAGTATGGTCCGAGTTCGTATTCAACAAGTGCCACCGTTTTATCGTAGAGCAGATCTTGCAGCGTCGTTACGACCATTACCTGCTCTGCAACACCGACCTGCCTTGGGTAAAAGATGAACTGCGTGAATATCCCGATCTGGCCACCCGCGAAAAATTATTGCTCTATTACAAAGATTGCATGCTAAATCAATCGACCCCTTGGACACTGATCAGCGGGACGGCCAAGAGTCGGCTTACGCAGGCTATCAAAGCCATCGATCCCTTGCTGTCTTAACGATTTTCGATAAGCGCCCGAATGGCATCATCATAAAACAAATGATGCATTTGACCCACAATAAAAGACGCTCTACGTTGCATATACCCCGAAGCCGGTTGAACGCGATACTTCTTAGGGTTCGGAAGCGAAGCAGCGATCAGGGCCGCTTCGTACCGAGATAGTTTTCGGGCCGGCTTATTGAAATACCGCTGAGCGGCCGCCTCTATTCCATAGATACCCGGGCCCATCTCGATTACATTCAAGTACACCTCGAGGATCCTTTTTTTACCCCAGATCCATTCGATCATAAAGGTAAAATACACCTCGAGCCCTTTTCGGACCCAGCTGCGCCCCTGCCACAAAAAAACATTTTTGGCCGTCTGCTGACTAATGGTGCTGCCCCCCCTGAGTCGATTGGGCTTTCGTTTATTATACGCAAAAGCTTTTTGAATTCGCTCCCAATCAAACCCGCTATGCGAAACAAACAATTGGTCTTCCGAAGCCAATACGGCCAGTCGTGCATAAGGGGCCACCTGGTCGGCCCTTACATAGTTGCGTCGAAGCCCATCTTTAGAGACCCACGCCGTTAGCTGCGTAAGGGTTATGGGTGGGTCGACCCATTTTAGCAGTACGATATAGACAAGCTGAAAAATAAAAAGGTAAAGTAAGGCCCGCTTTATTCTAAACCACCACGACCTGTTTGCAGCAGCAACTGCCATTGATAGTTAATTAAATCAGTTAGTAGAACGAGATCGTAAAAAATTGTCCCAATCGGTAAGCATCTTTCCTTTCATGACCCGCGGAAACTTATGCTGGCTACCCAACTTTCCGCGCTGCTCCATAAACTGTAGAAAGACCGCCTCGGGAAGCACCTCCAAGAAGATCTCCTTTAAGGCACTATCCCTTTCTATACCATAATCATCGTTCAAGTCGCGCAGGTGGCTATCGATGCGTTGACGAAGTTTCTCCGGATCGACCTTATCGTCGGTGGCAATGTACCAGCGATGCGCAAAGAACTGCTCGTACGGAAACCCCGTAACCGTATATTCGGGAATACTGATATTGAATTCCTCGCTAACCAGTTCGATGGCCTTGTTCATATTGTCTACACTCAGGTGCTCGCCGGTCAGACTTAAAAAATGTTTGATACGGCCGGTAATAACCACTTCTGATTTTTCGATATCCACAAATCGTATCGTGTCGCCGATCAAATAGCGCCATGTTCCGGCATTGGTACTTATTACCAACGCATATTCTTTTTCAAGAACCACTTCGTGGATCATGAGCGCCCTATGGCCCCGCAACAGGTTTCCATCGGCATCAAAATTTTGCTCATCGAACGGAATAAACTCAAAAAAGATATTGTTGTTGAGAATCAGTTGCATGCCCTTGGCATGTTCGCGGTGCTTGAAACCAATAAACCCTTCGCTCGACAGATAATTCTCGACATACACGATCGGCTTGCCGAGTAACTTTTCGAATCCTTTTCGGTAGGGCTCAAAGGCGACGCCGCCATGTACAAAAAAACTGAAGTTGGGCCATATCTCGTGAATGTGGTTGACCTTATAATACGCAATGATCATCTCGATGCACATTTGGCACCAAGCCGGTACGCCCACTATAAAACCAATATCCCAATTGGGAGCTTGTTCTACGATCTCGTTCAACTTCTGGTTCCAATCGGTAATGGCCGCAATGCGTCCGCCGGGCTTATAAAAAGTCTGAAACCAGAAAGGTCTTTTTTTGGCCAGTATACCGCTTAGGTCGCCGGCATACCAGCCGGCCTTTCCTTTTTTAAGACCCGTGGCGCCGCCCAGCATCAAAAATCCCTTGGTCATAGCCCTTTTGCTCGCCTCTTCGTAGCGGATCAAACTCAATAGCTGTCGCAAGTAATTGATCATGTTGCTGCGTAACAGATCGTTGGTAACCGGTATGTATTTGCTGGCCGCTTCGGAAGTGCCTGAACTAAGGGCATAATACTTGATCTTGCCGGGCCAGGTTACATCGGGGGTGCCATCCAGGGTTTGTATCCACCACTCATTGTAGATCTTATTGTAATCGTGAACCGGAACCAATTCTTGAAAGCGCTTACCGGGGTGTTTGCTAAATAAGGCTTCGTCGAAATGATACTGTTGGCCAAAGGCAGTAAAGCGGGCTTTGCGAAGCAGCTTCTTTAAGACACGCAATTGCTGTCGGCGCGGATCGCTTACACCCAAGCGAAGGGCCGAAGCCAAACTGCGTGGTAAACTGCTATCTAAAAATGAAGCCATGGTATGTAACCAGAATAAGATGCTAAGGTAAGCAATTGAGCCATCGAGGCAGTATCTTCGCGCATGCTTCGCTCTACCCTTATAGCAGCCACTAAGGCTGGCGCCGAAGAGAACGTACGTTTCTTTCAGCGATCATTTGCCATTCATAATAAAGAAGGGGTCAATAACCTGGTTACCGAGGCCGATCATGCAGCAGAGAAAGCCATTCTGGCCGTGATCAGAGATGCCTATCCCGATCACCAGATCTTGGCCGAAGAGAGTGGCAAGCTTACGCAAGATTCTGCCTATACGTGGATCATCGATCCCATTGACGGTACCGTCAACTTCGCACAAGGCATTCCGCTAAACTGCGTATCGATCGCCATTGAGCATAATGGACAAATAGTGATGGGCGCCGTTTATAATCCGCATCTCAATGAATTCTTTTTTGCAGAAAAGGGCCAGGGCGCCACACTCAACGATACACCCATTCGCGTAAGTAGCAAGACGGAGACCCTTCGCTCTTGTTTGGTTACCGGTTTTCCGTATACCTATATCAACGAACCCAACGGGCCACTCGAGGTCTTCGAGCGCTTTGTTCGAAAAGGCGTTCCGGTGAGACGTCTGGGCTCGGCAGCTATCGATCTTTGCTGGGTAGCTTGTGGTCGCTTCGATGGATTCTTCGAGCAAAAACTTGAGCCCTGGGATAGCGCCGCCGGTTATTTGATCGTAGAAGAGGCCGGAGGAAAGGTTACCGATTTTTCGGGACTATCCTTTTCGGTCTACCAGCATAAGATACTGGCCACCAACGGAAAGATTCACGAAGAAATGCTGCAGGTAATCAATGGGCAAAAAGAACTTCAATTGTAGTATATGAGCAACGAACGTACCGAGATCGGTTCACTGGGCGAGTTTGGATTAATCGAACACTTGACCCGCAACATAGAATTACAACAGGCCTCTTCGATCGTAGGAGTAGGAGATGATGCGGCCGTTATCGATCACTTCGGTAAACAAACTGTCGTTACCACAGACTTGCTCTTAGAAGGCGTGCATTTCGATCTCATGTATACGCCACTCAAGCACCTGGGATACAAAGCAGCGGTGGTCAATCTTAGTGATATCTATGCTATGAACGCACAGCCGACACAACTAGTGGTCAGCATTGGCATTAGCAATCGCTTTAGCGTAGGGGCCGTAAGTGAGATCTACGAGGGCATCTATGCCGCCTGCAGCAAATATGGCGTAGACCTGGTGGGCGGCGATACCAGTTCTTCGCAAAAAGGATTGGTCTTATCGGTTACTGCCATTGGCGAAGTCGCACCCGATACCTTCGTAAAAAGAAGCACTGCGCAAAAGGGAGACCTGCTTTGTGTTAGCGGAGATCTTGGTGCCGCCTATGTGGGGTTGCTGTTCTTAGAGAGAGAAAAGAAAATATTCTTAGAGAGCCCACAGGTGCAGCCCGATCTCGAGCAAGAGCAATATGTAATCGGTCGCTTGCTAAAGCCCGAAGCCCGAAAAGACATCATTGAATTTTTGAGCAAGGCTGCTATTACTCCTACGGCCATGATGGACATTAGTGATGGATTAAGCTCCGATGTCTTGCACCTCTGTAAACAAAGTCAATTGGGTTGTGTACTCTACGAAGAGAAAATTCCCGTTGCAGAGGCCACCCGGCTGGCGGCCTATAAATTCGAGATCGATCCTACGGCCTGTGCGCTGAGCGGGGGCGAAGATTATGAACTGCTCTTTACACTTTCGCAAGCCGACTACGATAAACTCGTACTCAATGAACAGATCAGTGTTATCGGATATATGACCGAGGCCGAACAGGGAGCTACTATTATCACCAAAGGAGGCTCTACCTATCCGCTTACCGCCCAAGGCTGGAATCACCTTAAGAAATAAACTAGCTCAGCAGTTCAAATGCATCTCCATCCTTTAAAAAAGGAAATTGTTCGCGGATGCGCTGTAAGGACTCCTTCTCTAGGGATATCGTGTGTATACAAGGCTCATCCTTTTTCGTAAATAAGATCTCTCCTAGCGGATCGATGACCATCGAATCGCCGCTATGATAAATTTGATGTCCATCTTCGCCCACACGATTGACCCCGATTACATAACATTGATTTTCGATGGCGCGCGCCTGCAACAACTGCATCCAAGCCGTTCGGCGTTTTTCTGGCCAGTTAGCCACATAGATCAGTAGATCATACTCGGGCTGTCCCTGAACTGACTGCTGACGCGACCAAACCGGAAACCGCAAATCGTAACAGATCTGCAAGTTGATCTTGAATCCATTGGCCGATGCGATCAATCGTTTGGTTCCGCGCTGGTAGTGACGATCCTCTCCGGCGTAGGCGAATAAATGTCGTTTATCGTAACGACCCAACTCGCCGGTTGGCAACACCCAAAGAAGCCGATTGTAATACCGGCCCTCTTCTTCTATTATAAGACTGCCGGTCAGGATCAACTGCAGACGCCGGGCCATAGACTGCATCCACTGCACCGTAGGTCCATCCATGGTCTCGGCCAGTTGCCGGGTCTGCATACTAAATCCGGTACTGAACAGCTCGGGTAGCACGACCACTTGGGTTTTTCCCTGTAGTGAAGCCAGCTGCGTTTCGAGGTGCTGCAGGTTAGAGGCCTTGTCTTCCCAGACAAGGGCCGTTTGTATAAGCGAGATCGTAAGCGAAGCCATAAAAAATTTATTTAGTAGCCGATCGGCACCTGGCCAGGGCCGTCCTGATCAACTCGGGCTCAAAGCCCCTGGCAATCAGGTAATCGGTGGTTTTTTTATAACGAATAATATACTGATGCGCTGACAAGAGCTCGTATTTTTCAGCGGCCAGCTTCGATAGCACCGCTACGTAATCGTCTTCGTCGATCTGCCCCAGTGCCTTTTTGATACAAAAGTCGCTGACCTTTTTTTGCTTCAACTCGTAGCGTATCCGTTGGCGGCCCCAGTGCTTGGCACGCCACTTGCCACCGGCAAAGGCCATCGCAAATCGCTCTTCGTTCAGATAATCATCCTCAATAAGGCTAGAGAGAATGGCATCATGCTCCTTTTTTGCACAGTTGAGCTGTCGCAATTTATCGCGCACCTCTTGGTGAGAACGCTCCTGGTATGCGCAATAATGGCGCAGCTTTTGCAGGGCCTGCTCGGGAGTCAATGCCTTTTTATACATCCCTTCAAAACTACCCAAAAAATCAGTAGTTTCGCTCGTAACCCACAATAGAGATTGTATGAAATTCATAGCGAATTCTTCGGTACTGCTCAAACAACTTCAGCACATTTCGGGCGTTATCAATACCAACACCGTGCTTCCTATTTTGGAAGACTTTTTGTTCGAGATCGAAAAGAATAAATTGACCGTAGTGGCCACCGATCTCGAAACGGTCATGCGCGTACAATTAGACATCGAGGCCAAAGACGCCGGCAAAGTGTGTATTCCGGCCCGCATCCTAATGGATTCGCTTAAGAATATTGGTGATCAGCCCCTCACCTTTACCATCGACAAGAATTTTGCCATCGAAATTACCAGTGACAATGGTAAGTACAAGGTGATGGGAGAGAATCCCGACAATTTTCCGAAAGAACCAACGGCAGACGACACTACTTCTTTTTCTATGACCGCCGCAGGCCTTCTTACGGCTATCAACAAAACTATTTTTGCCACCAGCAACGACGATCTGCGTCCGGCCATGACAGGTGTTTTTTTCGAACTCGATAAAAAAGGAATGCAGTGTGTGGCTACCGATGCGCACCGACTTGTGCGCTACAAGCGCACCGATGTCAAGTGCCCCAAGTCCGATTCGTTCATTGTGCCCCGCAAACCACTCAACCTGGTCAAGGCGGCCATTCCGGTAAGCGACGAAGAAGTAACGCTCAGCTATAACAGCAATCACTTGTTTATTCGCTATGGCACTACGCAAATGAGTTGTCGCCTTATCGATGCCCGCTTTCCAGATTATAAAGTGGTGATTCCCGCCGAGAACCCCTATCGCCTTACCGTCAATACGGCTGACTTTCAGAGCGCCCTTCGTCGCGTTAGCATCTTTAGTAACAAGAGTACGAACCAGGTAGCCTTGAATATCTCTGGCAGTGAATTGCAAATGGCCGCACAAGATGTCGACTTTAGCTTCGAAGGCAACGAACGAATGAAATGCCAGTATTCCGGCGAAGACCTGGTGATCGCCTTTAATGCAAAATTTCTAATCGAGATGCTGGGCGCAGCCGATAGCGAAGAGGTCAACCTCGAACTTTCTACGCCTACCAAGGCCGGTTTATTGAAACCCTGCGATGCAAGCGATAACGAAGAATTGCTGATGTTGGTAATGCCGCTGATGCTGAATCAATAACTGTGTTCTATGGATACCTGGTCTTCGGTGATCAACTATTTTCAGGATCTCGAGCAACGACCCCTCGAACGAATGGCCATCTTGGTCGGTGGGCTTTTGTTCTTCTGGGTACTCGAAGGGGCCATCCCGGTCTTTTCGCTTCGCTATCGCACCACCAAACTCAATCACGCCGCCGTCAATTTTGCCTTTACGGTCATTCACCTGATTATTCACAGTCTACTCGCCATTATTATCGTAGGACTTTCTGATTGGTGTCAGACACATTCGTTTGGGATCGTACACTGGACTCAAGCGGGCATCGGCTGGTCTGTGCTAATCGGTGTGCTGGCACTCGACTTTAGCAGTTGGTGGGTGCATTGGGTCATGCACCGCTCGTCTTGGCTCTGGAAGTTTCATCTCATTCATCACAGCGACACCAAAGTAGATGTGACGACCGGATTGCGGCATCATCCCGGAGACAGTTTGCTGCGAGGACTATTTTTTATTCTCTTTATTTTTATTTCGGGCGCTCCCATGTATGCGGTTATGATCTATCAAACCCTCGTCGTAGGCTTTACAGCCTTTACCCATGCCAATATATCGCTACCGCCTGTCGTCGATAAAATAGTCAGCTATCTATTCGTGTCGCCCAATATGCATAAAGTGCATCATCACCGGTCACAGCCCTATACCGATACCAACTATGGAGCCGTCTTATCGATCTGGGACAGAACACTTGGTACGTTTTCGCAGTTGGCCATTCACGAGGTTCAATATGGCATCGATCGCTATTATCCTGCCGAGAAAGACGAAGAGCTGGGCAGCTTGTTAAAAAATCCATTTCTTTCTTCTAACGATTAAGTGCAGTTGCGTATGAAGGCCATCGCCATGATCCCTGCCCGCTTCGAAGCCTCGCGATTTCCGGGCAAGTTAATGCAACTACTCGGCGACAAGACCGTCATTAGAAGAACGTATCAAGCAGCGCTGGACACCGGGCTTTTCGATCAAGTAGTGGTAGTTACCGATAGCGATCGCATAGAAGAAGAGATCACTAAATACGGAGGGCAGGTGCTCAGAAGCAAGCGGCCCCACGAAAGTGGAACCGACCGAATCGCCGAAGTGGCGCAAGACAGCCCCTTCGACGTTATCGTAAATGTGCAAGGAGATAGCCCTTTTATTAAAAAAGAACCCCTGCAACAATTACTGGCCCAGTTCAATGACCCCACCGTACAAGTCGGATCGCTCATGCGCCCCCTTACCCAAGCGGACGATATTCAAAACCCCAATGTGGTAAAAGTGGTGGTCGATCTCAACAACAATTCGATCTTCTTTAGTCGCAGCGTTATTCCTTTTCTGCGCGACCCGCAAGCAGCAGCGCCCTATTACGAGCATATCGGGGTCTATGCCTTTCGCAAAGAAATGTTGCTGAAATTTACCGCGTGGCCGCTGACCCCGTTGGAGAAAACAGAAAAACTGGAATGCCTTCGGCTATTAGAGCATGGTATTTCTATTCGTATGGTGCTGACCGCCGAAAAAGGAGTAGAGATCGACACCCCGCAAGACCTCGAAAAAGCGCGCGCGCTGTTGGGACTTTAATTAATTAATTCTTACATCGCGCATTTCGCGCTGCATAAAACGAGGCATCCCCGGCATCCCTTGTGGCTGTGTGGCATTTTTACCCCCCATCCTATTTAGATTAAATAAGAAGCTGACCAAGAAATAACGGCGCAGCACCATGCTGCGGGTATCTTGCAAAAAGTTATCGCCTGCATTTCGGGTAATGCTTTCGTTCTGGTTAAGCAGGTCATTGACCGAAAATTTAAGCTCCCCGTTCTTTTTCTTGAACATTAATTTACTCAGGCTCGCATTCCACAGCGGAATGCTTTGGTTAAAGCCTTCTGCGCGACCCGTGTTGATCAGGTAATCGAAATTGGTCGATAGCAAGATCCCTTTCGGAAAGGTAAACGTTACATCGGCATTATAGGTCTGTGTCCAAAAATCTTCGTTCAGTTGTTTGTTGATGCTATAGTTAAGATTCGTGTACGTAAGATTGGCGCGCAATCCAAAATCGATCTTTTCTTTGTTGATATTTATTCCTGCCCCTTGTGTAAGAGCGAGTGTCTTCGTTACATTCTCCTGTTTATTGACCATACTAATATCACGCAGATACAGGGTCGTATTGGTCAGGCTAATATTGGAGCCTTTGAGTTTGGGATTCTTGAACGGAAGGCCCAAGGTAAAGAACGAAAACGCGCGCAAGTATCCATCTACGTTAGCATAGGTGGTCGTTTGAACCGGGCCTCGTACCGAGATACTATTCACGATACGATTTTGGGTAGTGGCAATATTAAAATTAGCCGCTACAAAACGAAAGGTCGCCAGGTTAAAGGTGTTATAGCCAATATTAAAACTATGGTTGAACTCTTGCTTCAGGTTCGGATTACCAATACGCACATTGAGCGTGTCGGTGACGTCAGGTACATTTTGTAACTGCGCCACGGTGGGCTGGTTGGTGCGTCCATTATAAGACACACGAAGGTTCTTACTGCGGGTGGGTGTAAAATTAAAATTGGCCGTGGGGAAGAGATTAGTAAAGGTTTGTCGACTAATCGAATCTTTATTGGTCAGTGCTTGGTAACTATGATTCTCGAGTTCGGCCTGTTGTACGCCGATCCCAAACTGATAATTATACTTTTTCTCTTGCAAACGGTAATTGACCCCTACCCGATGCGCCGTAAAAATATTTTTAAACTCGTTGGTCTGCAGCAAATTGGGGTTGTCATATTTACCATTGCCGCTATTGTAATTAAAGGTCTCTTTTTCACTGCGATTAAAATTATTGGTATACGCGTAGTTGAACTCCAGCAATTTGTTCAATCCGAGCGGCTCGGTATACGACGTACTCACCACGTTGTTTCTGGTCTTGGTTTGTTGATTGTACTGTTGGTTTTGCGAAAAGTTAAGCCCGATACTTCCATTGGGTCTTAAAAAAAGATTATTGGCAATGGTCTTTCCATCCGCGTCACTGCCGCCGATCGTATTATTTAATCCGATCGTCAAGGTTCTACCCACCTTAAAAAATTTTCTTCTAAACAAGACATTATTGTTGATGGTAAACCCATCGCGCACATTGGTGTTCTCAGATCTCGTCTGAATGGCCAAAAAAGAAGCTAACGGTGTTTTAGACAGCGTGCTGCTGCTATCAATGTTGTAATTATCGGAATGCTGCAGCGTTACAGAGGGCGTGTACAAGATAGAGGTGAGCGAATCGAATTGATGTTCGAATCGAATATTGACCCGGTGGTTTTGATTGAGGTTATCAGAGCGCGTACTCCGGTTTTGATTGGCCGAAGAGTCATTGGCAAAGAACGTTTGACGCAGTACCGTTTGTTCTTGTACGGGTCGATTATCCGAAAAAAAGTAACTGCCGGTTAATTTCGTCTTGCCTCCGCGCCATTCGTTAGAAAAATTGGTGCCGGTAGAAAGAGATCGAATAATACCGGTATTTCCGCCGCCGCCAAATCCGCCGCCACCGCGACCACCGGTCATGGTCATACTCACCATACCACCTCCGCCGCCGCCGCCAAATCCACCTCCGCCACTGCCGCCGGTCATCGTTATGGTTGTCATACCGCCGCCAAATCCACTAAACCCTCCCATCGAACTGATAATATCATTAAAGGAGAATCCTTGCTTATTGATATTATTGGCATTAAAGAGCACAGAGATACGGTTGTTGCCATCGAACTTATTAAAGCTTAGGTTTTGCTCGTAACGATCCTTGCTGCCATAGCCGGTAAGCGCTCTTCCAAAAAATCCTTTGTTGCGATCTTTCTTAAGTTTTATGTTGATGGTCTTACTCCGACTTCCGTCATCGATCTTGGTAAACTTAGCTTGCTCGCTCATGTCATCAAAGACCTGCACGCTCTCGACCATATCGGCTGTTAAGTTCTTGGTGGCCAGTTTAGGGTCGTTACCGAAAAACTCCCTTCCGTCTACCAAGATCCGCTGTACCTGTTCGCCCTGTGCTTTGACCGTCCCTTCTTTGTCGACCTCCATACCCGGAATTTTCTTTAGCAAGTCTTCGACCGTAGCATTGGGAACGGTCTTAAAACCACTGGCATTGAATTGCACCGTATCGTTCTTGACCACGATCGGCGATTCGCTGGTAATGGTGACCCCCTCGAGCATTTTATAATCCTTGTTGAGCGTAAGAGTGCCCAGATCGACCAACTTGTTTTCGGCCGTGATAGAGAAGGGCAAACGTATTTCTTGCAATCCTTTACTGCACACCAATAACTTGTAGTTACCGGGCAGCAAATTTTTTATCTCGAAAGTTCCCAGTTTTGTAGAAAGGGTAAAACTGGACAGCGAAGAATCGCGGGCGCTGATTACCGAAACCGTTGCGTCCGTTACAGGTAGTTTAGCCGTAGAATCAATTAGCTTCCCCTTGATGCTGCCATCGGCCCGCTGGGCAAAAACAGGGGGTAGACAAAAGGTGATCGCGAGCAGGGTCAGAAAGAATATTCTCATAGCCGTATAAATGGTGCGCAAAGATAGACGCAAAACGGCTCTTGTACTTGCTTAATTATCGTTAAATGGGGCAATTTAGTTGATTGCCAGGGCTAAAAGGGCCTGTTTGGGTATAAGCGGCATCTCCCGGCTTATCAACTAAAGAGGTATTCCACATCCTCGCGCGAAAGGGTCTTTACAAATCCCTGGTCATCGGCTATAATATCTTTAGCCAGGTTGCGCTTACGTTCTTGAAGTTGTAGAATTTTATCTTCTATCGTGTCTTTGCAGATCATGCGATAGGCAAAAATATTTTTGGTTTGACCAATGCGATGGGTTCTATCAATTGCCTGCTGTTCTACGGCGGGATTCCACCAGGGGTCCATAATGTACACATAGTCAGCCGCTGTTAAATTCAATCCCACGCCTCCGGCTTTTAGCGATATTAAAAACACACGCACCGAATCGTCTTGTTGAAACCGTTGAATCGCTTTTTCTCTGTCGGGCGCCGAGGTGCTTCCATCAAAATACACATAGGCCACTCCCAACTCATCGAGCTTTTCTCTGATCAACGACAGCATGCCCAAAAACTGAGAGAAGACCAGGGCCTTATGCGAACTGATCCCTTCGCTCAGCTCTCTCGATAACTCGTCGAGTTTAATGGAGTGATTCGGAAACTTTTCGGCCTCGTTTAAAATAGCCGGCGAATCACAGATCTGGCGAAGCTTCATTAAACCCTGCAGAATAGTGAGTTGTGATTTTTGTATTCCTTGCGACTCTATAGAACCAAGTATCTGATTTCTATAATTATTACGATAAGCATCGTATATATTTCTTTGATCTTCTTCCATCTCGCAGAAGAGTACCATCTCTTGCTTTTCGGGAAGGTCTTTGGCCACCTGCTCTTTGGTGCGTCTAAGAATAAAAGGATAGAGGAGTTTACGAAGATGCTCCTTTCGATCTTGTTCGCCCAGCTTGTCTATAGGAATGGCGAACTCTTGGCGAAAGAACTCCACCGAACCCAACATGCCCGGATTTAAAAAATTCATCTGCGCATAAATATCAAACGTGTTATTCTGCAACGGTGTTCCGCTCATGCAAAGTCGGTGACGGGCCTGCAACAAAGAGGCAGCCCTGGTTACTTTGCTCGATGGATTTTTAATGGCTTGCGATTCGTCTAAGATGGCGTAGTCGAATACAACGGTGCTAAGCAGCTTGATGTCGCTACGCAAGGTGCCGTAAGTGGTGATCGTAATATCGTGATCTTCGAGTTCTTCTTTTTTTCTTGTGCGCGATGCTCCGTGATGAATTCTAAAGCTAAGCGAGGGCGTAAACTTTTTAATCTCGTTCTCCCAATTATAAATAAGGGTGGTGGGGCAAACCACCAAGGCTTTTAATTTTCCTTCGCTTCGCTTATAATATTCCAAAAAAGAAAGGGCCTGTACGGTCTTACCGAGTCCCATATCATCGGCCAAAATTCCACCCCAATTAATGCCCCTCAAATAATTGAGCCACTGATACCCGGCCACCTGGTAGGGGCGCAATACGCTAGTAAGCGGACCCTCAAGTTCTATTGATTCGATCTTATCGAAGCGGCGTAGTTGCTCATACTTTTCTTCTAGCTGCAGTTCAAGATCTTCTTCTTGACGATTGGCATAGAGCTCATCGACCACGCCCAAATGATAGCGCGACAATTTTAAAGAATCGGTCTTGCCCTCTCCGACGCGAAACAAAAGCGCATACTTTTTTAACCACTCTTCGGGTAATACGCCCAGCGAACCGTCGCTGAGTTGCACATAGGGTTGTTTGTTGGCCAGCGCCTTTTTTACATCGGCCACCGTTACTTGCTGGTCGCCAAAGACAATGTTGACCTTGGCATCGAACCAATCGGTATGACTGCTAATAAAGATGCGGGTCTGTGGCTTGGCCGTATTAAAGCGATAGTTTTTGAGCAACTCAAACCCAAAGACCGGAGTCTTGGCCTCTTTCATGGCATCGATAAACAGAAAGAACCAATTGTTGCGAAGTACATCGGGGCCCTTTAGGGCCAGGGTGCCGTCCTCTTTGTTATAGACAAAGCCCGAGTGCAAGCTTTGCAATTTCTGTAAAAAGATATTTTCTTTTTCGGTCTGTCGCTGAATAATAAGCACCCCATCTCCTTGCGGGACCAGCACCCGTTGTCCGTCTTTGAAACCGGCTTCGTATCCCTGGTATAAAAATCGGGGGGTAAAGATCAGGTAATCGCCTTTTTCGGTAAGCACCACCCTGGGTTCGGGGCTTGTATTGCCAATCGCGCTCGTCAGCGATTTATCGAACTGCACGTTGTACTCTCGAGACAAGGGCAAGATAAATGCTTGCAGCTCTTGTTTCCATTGTGCATTTTGAATAACCCGTTTGCCGGTACCTCTAAAGGGGTCGATCAGCGCAATGGTCTCTTTATTTTTCCAGCAAAAAGCCTGGTGATTATAGCAGAACAGTAGGGGCGTCGGGGCTTCGTTATCGGATAGATCCAATTCGGCGATCCCGGCTTTTACTTTACAAGACAACGTATAGTTGCTGTTCTTTTTGACCACGAATAAAGGCTGGGCTTCGCCAGCCTGCAAGTGCAACGATGCTAAGTGAGCGGTCTTAAAGGTTTTGCCGGCGGCCAGAGAATAGACCAATGCCTGCGAACCAAATTCTTGAAACAAGCGATGCAACTTAGGTTGAAGGTATTCGGTAATCAGCTCCTTGGTCTCTTCGGGCAGATCATCGGCCTCGTGATGCAAGATATTCTCCCAGATGCCCGAAAAAGGAGAGTTACGATTTACGTATTTGTTGATCTCATTATCCTGCAGCTTACGCAGTAGCTGCAATAGCGCCGTGTCGAACTCGCTTAGCGCATCGGTATTAACAAAGCGGGCAATGTCGAGTTTCTCGACATTGCCGGCAAATCCGTCATTGGTCTCGTTGGGTTCACCTGTTACTGCATCTACCGAAAATCGTGGAAACGATTTCTTATTAAAATTAAATACCACCCCCAGCCGTTGTTGCGGAGCGGTCACCGCGGCCGGTGCAGGTGTTTCGGGTATTGTAGTAACAACTTCGGGGAACGAGCGCAAGGCCGGACGAGCCACAGGGGCCGTTACCGCCACTCGCTTAATAGAGGGTTCGAGCACACGCAAAAAGGGTTTGCCTTCTTGGTAGGTAAATTCAAACTTTCCTTTTAGATCGTCCTTTAATGAATACCCGTAGGCCTCTAACAATTTATTTTTCTCTTTGTCCCAATTACGAATGCTGTCAAAATAATTGGCCCCATAGGTATTGAGCAGCTGTAAGAACACGATCACTTTGGGTAAGCAAAGAGGATGTTCGGTGTCTTCGTATTCACAACGGGTATCGAAGTTGCGCTCCTCGTTTTTTTTGATCAACACCTCGTAGGTCTCTGCATCAAGGGTCACTTGCGCCTTGACCGTTTCGTTCTCTGCATATTCAATTACCGCTTTTTGGGTTCGCAAAAAAGTTTCGGCAGCTACTAAGGTTTCGGCGGCACAGAGCAGTCGAAGATGCTTAAGATCGATCGACTTCATCTTGACTACCGTATGTCGTTGGTCGTAGCGAATATGCCCCGTTTGCAAGTGCCCGCGATCGAGCAGTTCCTGCAGTTGAAACAAGGCCGCCGCCTCGTGGCGACAGATATCGCCCAAATTGTACGGACACCCGCACCGCAGTGAGGTTGCCTTGGGGTCTCTAAAATGATGGATGTATACTTTGTAGTAAGTGCTATAGCTATCGTCTTTTACGCGAAAAGTGGCGGTGCCGAACAATTCGTCATATTCGACGAGTTCGACATACCCGATGGCATGGATCTTCTTTCCTCGCTTAATGACCTCGTCGGTCCCATGCGTGTAAACGTGTTTGACTAAATGCGGTAAGGCCAACGCTCTGTTTTATTAAAAGAATACCCGGTTAAAAAAAGGATAACCTACAAATCTAAAGGAATGTGATTCGTATTTCCATCAATTTTAAAATAAAAAAATAGAGAGGCCCCGTTCGATAAACCAGTCAAAAAATGTCGTATCTTGAACGATTTTATTTTTTGATGATCAGCTTACCATCCTGGTAATACGGAAGCACATTGGCGGCGTCGGGCGTCAAACAAAATGTAATATCCTCTATTAATCCAAATCGCTGGACCAGCCGGTGATAATGCGTTAAGCGCGGTGCAAACTCTAACAGGTTCCCCTTGTGTTGTCGATACAACGATACGGCCATTAACGAGCTATCGCAGTGTATGGTAAATGCTTCTTGCAGCCGGTCAATAACAGCCCCTGCAAACAGGGTGTCCTCTACATTAAATCGGTCCTTCCAACCGGCACAGCCCAATACCACGTTCTTCTGTTGCTGCTGCAAGTAATCACAAATGGCGCTCAGGTTCGGAAAGCTACCCGATACGATCGTCGACGCATTTCGGTCTAGTGCCATCTGCAAAAGGCGAGTACCATTGGTCGTTGTCAGTACCAGGGTGCGATCGCCAATAAATTCGCGGGTATATTCGAGGGGTGAATTTCCATGCTTCAATCCTTCGGCAATCATACCATCGCGTTCGCCGGCTGCGATACCATCAATGTTTTTACTGATCTCGATGGCCTTTGGAACGGAATCGACCGGAATAACGGCACGAGCCCCATTGGCAAGCGCCGAGGCAATAGTAGAGGTGGCCCTAAAGACATCGATGATCACCACAATGCTATCGGTAAGATCATAGAGATGAAGCAGGGCAGGAGAGAGCGACGTATAAAGCGAGGGCTTGGTTTTCATGCAAAAAAATTCGCAGCTATTTGATAAGTATTTTTTTCCAACGATCCGTTTCGGCAAATCGTTTGATCGTCTCGTTGCGTCGGTGCAAGAGTGATTCCATATAACCGGTAAAATAAAAGGAGTTAAATAATCGACCCAGGCTGCCATAGGGCATTTCAAATTCGAGCAGGTCGATCAACAGCATTCCGTTATCGATCGATTTAAAATAATGCTCGTGTCGTAGACTGGCCAGATCGCCTTGCAACTGGACCTCGATCATTACATCGGGTCGCTGCAGCTCTATATACTTGACGCGCTGCAACCGCTCCTTGAACAAATGGTGTGAACGCCAAGTAACGGTATCGCCCTTTTCGATCAACCCAAATCGCGTGCCGGCCACCGCCTCTTGCTTATACGGGGCCATCGATTCTTTATACAATGTAATATGGCGACTCAAGTCAAACACCACCTCGGCAGCGGCCCCAATAAATGTAGTAAGGTGAATCTTAGGCATAGCGATTACTATACAAAAGGAATTTTTACAACCTGGGCCTTGAGCTGTTTGTCTCGCACCTGTATATAGATGGTGTTGTCAAGTTGTGCTTGAGCGGTTTGCACATATCCCATACCAATGGCCTTTCCCAAGCTGGGTGATTGGGTGCCGGAGGTCACTACGCCAATGCCCGTACCGGTCGCATCTTTTATTTCGTAGCCATGACGGGGAATGCCTTTATCGATCATTTCAAAGCCCACCAGTTTTTTGGCAAGACCTTCTGCCTTTTGACGGGCAAACTGCACCGACGAAGAAAACTCTTTGGTAAACTTCGTAATCCAACCCAAGCCGGCCTCGAGCGGAGAGGTCGTATCGTCAATATCATTTCCGTACAAACAAAACCCCATTTCGAGTCGTAGCGTATCGCGAGCGCCCAGACCAATGGGCTTTAACCCTTGCGGGCCGCCCAGCGAAAAAATAGCGTCCCAGATCTTTTCGGCATGGTCCTCTTTGTCTTCGAAATAAATCTCTACACCCCCGGCACCGGTATAACCGGTAGCGCTAATCAGCACATTCTCGACCCCTGCAAAAGTTCCTTTTACAAATGTGTAGTAGGCCAGATTAACAAGATCGAGATCGGTGAGCGGCTGCAGCATACGAGCGGCGAGCGGACCTTGCACGGCCAGCAGACAGGTTTTATCAGAGATGTTATGCATCTCTACCCCCTTGTGATTATGTTGCTGTATCCAGTTCCAGTCCTTTTCTATGTTCGAGGCGTTCACCACCAGCATATAGGCCTTATTCGGTTCCAGGCAATAGACCAGCAGGTCGTCTACAATTCCTCCTTTGTCGTTGGGTAAACAACTGTACTGCACCTTTCCGGCAACAAGTTTAGCGGCATCGTTGCTGGTAACCCGTTGAATAAGGTCTAGCGCATCGGGACCCTTGAGTACAAACTCTCCCATGTGACTAACATCAAAGACCCCTGCATTTTTGCGAACGGTGGCATGTTCGTCATTGATGCCAGAATACGAGATAGGCATTTCGTAACCAGCAAAAGGAGCCATCTTGGCCCCCAGGGCTATATGCTTATTGTAAAACGGGGTTCGCTTAACAGACATGTGCTTTTTTTCAGAGCACAAATGTACGCGAATCCGGGTTTCTTCTAGAGTGTGTCGGCAGACAAGGAGTCTTCGACCGGACGCAGTATTCCTCCAGGCATCATTTTGTAGAGAGTGCCGCTTTGGTAGGGAAAATCGGCATCCTCCCAAGAGAACTCCTTTACCCGACCCCGCTTGTTATAGCCGATATGCAATTCTCCTTGTGTCAGCTTTTCTTTGATCGACTCATCGAACGAAATGGTCTTTCCAACCGGTACTTGTACTACTATCTTTACCTGCTGGCCGCGATATTTATTGTTAGCCGCAATGGCATAGAAACTAGGCAGATCTACCAGGGTAACGGTATCAACTGTATTGGATCTCCTACTAGCATATCCTTGGGTATTGACAGGATAGTGTATCGTTTCGGCACGAGCAATGGCCTGTTGGCTATTTCGCCCGGTAGCTATTCGCAGCATTTCTATATGGTAATGGCTGTCCCGACTTTCGATTGTTTCTATAATTACCGCAGAAAGCTTGAGGGTATCCTTCGTCAGATCCCATCCCGTTTCTTCTCCCTGAATATGGATCCACGGAACCCTATTGCTATAATGGAGGGCCGGTTGCGAGACCGTAAGATGCAACGAAGAAGGATTCGCAACAGTGAGTGGCACAGGGGTAACTACTTGCTCCCGCGCAGAAAATTCTTTGCCCAAACTGCTGAATAAAAGAAACATCATTACCCATCCCAGTGTCCAAAGAGAGAAAAAACTATAGCGTAGTACGGCACTTTTTTGTTTGTATCCCACGATTCTTCTAACGAGCCAAATAATAAATCCTAGCAGCGGAACCACTACAAACAAGAGTAGGGCTGCCCAAGCCATTAACTGCTGCGAATTGTTAGCCCACAAAAAACTTTGATAGGGCCAGGTAACCGCTCCAGCAAAACAAATAGCTAATAGTGCAACCAATAGCGAAAAAGCCAGAATGCCGAAGAAAAAAGCAAAGAATACTTTGATCAATAACCCGATCGCCTTAAAAAGACGGCTGCCAATAGTTCGGTCTTTGTCGCTGAATTTTTCTTGTACGCGTTGAGTGACCTCGCTAGCAAACTTCTCGGCCTTACCGGGTAGTTCGTTGGCTACGGTCTCTACCTCTTTCCCCCAGTTGCTTACTTTTTCTTTCAGCTGGTCTGCGCCTTGCTTTACTTGTTTTTGAATAGAGGCCAGGTCGATCTTCTCGCCACGCATCTCCATTTTCTGGTAGGGGGTAACCGCTTTCGGCAGAATGACCCAAAGGGTAATATACACAATGATCGAAAACCCGACCAGCGATCCAAAACTCAGATTAAATAGCACGATTGTGAAATCATCATCCGTCCAATCCAAAATAGAAAAAAGAATTTGTAGCAGTAACGGCGACAAGAAAAGCAATCGGATATTTTTAACTGGTTTATCAAAATAAGCGGCCAACCCTCCGGCCACACCGCCTAGTACTTTATTTTCAGGATCTCTGTAAAAACGTTTCCCCTTGAATGTTTCTACAGTAGAGGCGGGCAAAAAGATCCACATCAATACATAGCCGAATAACGCCAATCCAAAACTCGAGAATGCCAAGATCACCAATAAGGCACGCACAATGGCCGGGTCAATGCCCAGGTATGCTGCCAAACCGCCGGCTACGCCTCCTATTACAGAATTTGTTTGGTCGCGGTATAGTTTTCTATGAGCCGCTCCCTCGGTATAACTTGCATTTTCTTTCTCGCTTGCCTTAGCGTTAGCCGAGGCGCCGCTCATTGTTGTATCCGAAGCCCCCTCTTGGGCCAACTCTTCGGGTCGACCCATAAGCGCGATCAGTTCTTGCACATCCAATTCTGTAATACAAGCCGTTCCCTTTTTAATTTTTTCGTGCATCAATTCGGCGATCCTGCCTTGCATATCGCTGATGATCTCTTCTCGACTCTCTTCGGTCGCAAAAAAATCGCGCAACCTTGCAATATAAGATTGCAGTTGTTCGAAGGCAGGCTCTTCTATAGATAGAATCCGGCCGCTTAAATTGATGGTGATGATCTTTTTCATGGCTATACTGATAATAGTTATTGTTTATGAATGGATCGGGTACTAGATTAGAGATTAGTGGGTTTGGGCAGGGTGGCCTTATTGACCGCTTCGGATAGTTCTTTCCAAGTTTGTTCCAGTTCTTTATAAAAGAGTTGGCCCTTTTCGGTCAGTGAAAAATATTTGCGGGGTGGGCCAGAGGGGCTTTCGACCCAGCGATACGATAACATCTCGGCGTTCTTTAGTCTGGTAAGCAACGGATAGAGCGTACCCTCCAAAATTTGCAAGCCGGCCGAGCGCATTTCGTCGACAATGTCTCCCGGATACGCTTCGCCTCTTTTGATGGCCGAAAGGATGCAAAACTCCAAGATTCCCTTGCGCATTTGGCTCTGTGTATTGTCTATATTCATAGTGTTTTTATCGATTGACAGACCAAAGATAGAGAATAATTACAGTACTATGCATAACAAAGTACCTTTTTTAATAAAATGTTTTTGCCTCACTAAAGAAAGCTTAATGACCTATTTACCGAAATGCCATATTTTTTACCGATTTTTGCCCATTATGAGCCGAAAAATAGCCTATTTAGCCAGTTTTTTTCTTGTTTTGGCCCTTTTTGGATGTGCCGATAAATACCAATCCTACCGGTCAAACTATCCCTTTAAGAGCCCCAATGGCCAGCCTGATTATACCAATCTGGACTACTGGGCCGCCCATCCCGACAAAAAAGACCCCTCCGACAGTATTCCCGGGCCGCTTAGAACAGAGACCAGAGACACCCTGGCCGATGTTTTCTTTTTGCACCCCACCACTTTTACCGACAAAAAAGAAGCAGCTCGCCCGAATGCCGCCATTGATGATGATTATATAAATGCCAAGACAGATTACTCGACCATTCTGTTTCAGGCCAGTGCCTTTAACCAACAAAGCCGGGTGTTTAGTCCACGCTATCGCCAGGCGCACATCGGTAATTTCTATGGAGCCGATTCGGCCCTGGCCGTACAGGCCTTACAGTTGGCATACGCCGACGTGCGCAACGCCTTTCGCCATTATTTACAGCATTATAATAACGGACGTCCCATTATTATTGCCTCGCACAGCCAAGGCGCACTAATGGCGATTGAACTACTCAAAGAATTTTTCGATAACAAACCGCTGCAACGACAACTTGTAGTGGCCTATGTGGTAGGATGGCCCCTCGAAACAAAAAGTTTCAACTCGCTGACCGCTTGTGTGCAACCTACACAAACAAATTGCGTGTGTAGCTGGCGAACTTTTAAGATGGGATACGAAGCGCCCTGGGTCAAAAAAGAAAAAGAGCGCGCGGCCTCGATAATCGTAACCAATCCACTCAGCTGGACCACCGATTCAGGTTTCGTATCTCGCAAAGCCAACAAAGGGGCCGTTCTTACTCGGTTCAACAAGGTTTTTACAGGCGCTGCCGATGCACAGATTCAACAGGGTGTGATATACTCGTACCGCCCACATTTTCCGGGCAGCTTTTTATATAGAACCGATAACTACCACATAGGAGACATTAATCTCTACTACCTCAACATCAGAGAGAATGTGCGCACCCGTCTGTCTGCTTTTTTAAATAAAGGAACAAGCAACAATCAGTCGGTAAGATGATCGTCATCATTTAAAAAGGTAGTGGCTGCTTTTATCTTTAAAAGAAACAGCCATCCATGAGAACGATCGTTGTTTCATGTTTACCAGGTTCCGGTCAGTTATACCGATGCGCCTATTGTGTTAGTATCGGTAGAGGAGCTTAGGCATGCGGCCGAAAAAAGAATGGAACAACTAAAAGACCTAACGCGAAAAGTGCTAAAGGCCGAACAAAAGATCTACAGCGAAACGCGGCTGGGCAATGTAACCGACGAGTTGGAATCCATTTGCGAAAAGATCAGACCCTTTGCCGTAGTAATGGGAACCAAGGGGGCTTCGGCGTTTGAACGGGTCGTTTTTGGCAGCAACACGCTAAGTGCCATCCGTCATTTGCATGTACCCGTTATTTGCGTGCCTCCGGGTAAGGCCTTTGGAAAGGGAATAAAAAAGATCGGGTTTGCCTGCGATTGCAAAGAAGTGGTAGCTACAACACCTACACGCATCATTCGAGACCTTGTTCGAAACTTCGAGGCCGAGTTGCATGTACTCAATGTTAATACCGACGGCAGTAACGAAGAAGAAAAACCCGAACAGACCGTATTGTTAGAGACACTCTTAAGCGATCTCCGCCCCATCTATCATTTCTTGGAGCACACCGATATAGAAGATGCGATCAACGAATTTGCCGAAAAGAATAATCTCGATCTGATCGTCAGTATCCCCAAACAACACAAGCTGGTCGACAAACTCTTTAAGAAAAGTTCAACGCGGCAACTGGTCTATCAAAGCCATGTGCCCGTAATGTGCATACACGAAGAATAAGCCGCGTATAATTATGAAAAGCAGTATATGCTAAAACTCGGCAGCGCCGGGGGTACGCGGAAAAGCGATCACGTCGCGAATATTGCTCATTCCGGTCACAAATTGCACCATGCGCTCAAAACCCAGTCCGAAACCGGCATGGGGAACCGTTCCAAAGCGCCGCGTGTCGAGATACCACCAAAGCTCTTCTTCGGCAATTCCCATGGCGGCCATCTTTTGTTGCAGGTTCTCCAATCTTTCTTCGCGTTGCGAACCGCCCACAATTTCTCCAATGCCGGGGGCCAGAATATCCATGGCCGCTACCGTCTTACCATCGTCGTTCTGCCGCATATAAAACGCCTTGATCGAAGCGGGATAGTTATAAAGAATAACCGGCTTCTTAAAATGCTTTTCGACCAGATAGCGCTCGTGCTCACTTTGCAGGTCCATGCCCCATCCGGTAATCTCGTATTGGAACTTCTTTTTCTTGTTGTAATTGCTCTCGCGCAAAATATCGATAGCCTCTGTATAGGTTAATCGCTCGAATTTATTTTCGGTTACAAAGCGAAGCTTGTCGAGGAGTCCTAGTTCGCTGCGCTTGTCTTGCGGTAATTGTTTTTCTTCTTCGGCCAATCGTTGGTCCAAGAATTGAAGATCATCGGCGCAATGCTCCATGGCGTAGCGAATAATATAGCCAATGAATTCTTCGGCCAGGTTCATATTGTCTTCGAGATCGTAAAAGGCCATCTCGGGTTCTATCATCCAAAACTCAGCCAAATGACGAGCGGTATTACTGTTTTCCGCCCGAAACGTAGGGCCGAACGTGTAGATCTCGCCAAAGGCGGTCGCCCCTAATTCTCCCTCAAGCTGACCGCTTACCGTTAAGTGCGTAGAGCGACCAAAAAAATCTTCTTTGTAATCTATTTGTCCGTCTTCGGTGCGTGGGGCTTTTCCGTCGAGCGGAAGAGTGGTTACCCGAAACATTTCTCCAGCGCCCTCAGCGTCACTGGCCGTAATGATGGGCGTATGGAGATATAAGAATCCTTTGCTATGAAAGAACTGGTGCACAGCAAACGATAAGGCATGCCGAACACGAAATACCGCTGCGAATGTATTGGTGCGAAAACGCAGGTGCGCTTTTTCGCGTAAGAACTCAAGGCTGTGTTTTTTGGGTTGCAGCGGATATTTTTCTGCATCGGAATCACCTAAAATATCTACGGTCGTCGCCTGCAGATCTATTTTTTGTCCTTTGCCCAGCGAGGCCACCACTTTTCCGGTTACCCGAAGAGAGGCCGATGTGGTAATGCGCGATAACAAACTGTCCGGAAACTGACCCAGGGTGAGCACCACTTGTAAGTGTTGGTTGGTACTACCATCGTTGAGGGCCACAAACTGATTATTGCGAAAGGTGCGCACCCATCCCATTACCGTCACTTCCTGACCGGCGGGCTCTTGCTGCAACAGTTCCTTTATCTTGATTCTTTTATTGAACATGAAAGGGTAATTACGAATGCAAAGGTAAGCGCTGAGCCCCGTGGAGCTGACAGCCGTCAGTTGAAAAAATTTTCGGAATTGACCTATTTATAGTAGTATTGCATCTGAAAGAGGCCCATTCGGCCCGGATTCTACTCGTTTTTCTTTCGTTTGCCGCCTCTTTGATCTGGTTAACACTCAAATTTTCAATTATCAAGTCGGGTTATTTTTAGTTGAACCCTTGATCAATTTTCATTCATGTACGATATTTTACAACTGAACGACATGCTCGTTCCCGAGTTGCTCGACATTGCCGAGCGCCTCAAGATTCCCCAGGCCAAACGACTCAGTAAACAGGACCTTATTTATAAGATACTTGACAGCCAGGCCATTGCAGGAGCCAAACAAGCCAAAGGAACCGAACCCGATCATAAACATAAACGCATCGTAAAAACCAGTACAGGTATCGCCAGCGAAGAAGCCATTGTAGAAAGCGGCGACACCCAAACCCCACCTTCCAAACAATTATCCATGACTGCAAAAAACGAGGACAACAAGCCCAAGAAAAGAGGAAGACCCAAAAAAGAAGAGAAGCCCGACGCTGCTGCTGCAGCCGGAGCTACCCTTCAAGAAAATGCCAACGCCCCCAGCAAGACCGACCTGTTGGCACAGACCATCTTGCAAAATACGCCCGAGCCGGGTGCTTCGCCCGAACCACAAGGCGGTCCCGCTCGCTTTGTTCCTCAAAAAAAGGAACCGGTCTTTACCGTAGAGTTCGATGGCATGATCCCGGCCGAAGGGGTATTAGAGATGATGCCCGACGGATATGGTTTTTTGCGCTCATCCGATTATAACTATTTGTCTTCGCCCGACGACGTATATGTATCACCCTCGCAGATCAAATTATTCGGACTCAAAAGCGGTGACACCGTCTATGGCACCGTTCGCCCTCCCAAAGAAGGAGAGAAATATTTTGCACTGCTCAAAGTAGACCTGCTCAACGGAAAGAGTCCCGACGAAGTACGCGACCGCGTTCCCTTCGATTATCTGACACCGCTGTTCCCGTTCGAAAAATTAAATCTGTTTACAACGCCTTCGGAATATTCTACGCGCATTATGGATTTGTTTACCCCCATTGGTAAAGGCCAGCGCGGATTGATCGTGGCGCAACCCAAAACAGGTAAGACCATGTTGTTAAAAGCGGTGGCCAATGCCATCGCTGCCAACCATCCTGAGTGTTATTTAATGATCGTTCTCGTCGATGAAAGACCCGAAGAGGTTACCGATATGGAACGAAGCGTAAAGGCAGAGGTGATCGCTTCTACCTTCGATGAGCCCGCCGAAAAACATGTTAAGGTTTCTACCATGGCACTCAATAAGGCCAAGCGATTGGTAGAGTGCGGACACGATGTAGTAATCTTACTCGACTCCATAACCCGATTGGCGCGTGCGCACAATACCGTAGCACCGGCCTCGGGTAAAGTATTATCGGGCGGGGTCGAGGCCAATGCCATGCAAAAGCCCAAGCAATTCTTTGGTGCCGCTCGTAAAATAGAGAATGGCGGATCGCTCACCATTATTGCCACCGCGCTGGTCGATACCGGCAGTAAAATGGACGAGGTGATCTTCGAGGAATTCAAAGGAACCGGTAATATGGAATTGCAACTCGATCGCAAACTCTCTAATAAACGGATCTATCCGGCCGTAGATCTAAATTCTTCTTCGACCCGTCGCGACGATCTGTTATTAGACCCCGCTGCACTGCAACGGATGAATCTGCTGCGCGTGTATTTGGCCGATATGAATACCGAAGAGGCCATGCGCGAATTACAAAACCGAATGAAAGGCACCAAGAGCAACGAAGAGTTCTTAGCCTCCATGAATAAATAACCAAAGAGGACCTAGGTCCTCTTTTTTTTATGCCTGTTCAGCGCGTCGATATCGAAGAGTTTTTATCGTTAGCGGCTTCTCACCCGGTGTTGGATGTGCGAAGCCCCGGCGAGTTCAAGCATGCACATGTTCCGGGGGCCATATCGTTTCCGCTTTTTACTGATGAGGAACGAAAGATCGTCGGCACGACCTACAAACAAAAAAGCAGAGAGGAGGCTATTAAGATCGGGCTGGACTTTTTTGGCCCTACCATGAAAGACAAAGTGGTCGCCGCCGAAACTATCGCGGCCTCTTTTTATAAAACCGACAATGCCCGTAATACAACCCTGCTCGTTCATTGCTGGCGGGGGGGCATGCGAAGTGCAGCCATTGCCTGGTTACTCGACCTCTATGGTTTTACCGTTTATACACTAGCCGGGGGCTACAAACGCTATCGTAATTGGGTATTAGAAGAGTTGAGCAAACCCCATTCATTACGAGTGATTGGAGGATACACCGGATCAGGTAAGACAGAATTATTACAAGCACTGGCAACGGCGGGCCAACCGGTGATCAATCTTGAAAAACTCGCCTCACATAAGGGATCTGCTTTTGGAAGCATTGGTCAACCCGCGCAACCCGGGCAAGAACAATTCGAAAATAAATTGGCCCTGGCATTACGTTCACTTCGCACAACATTTTCTGTTGATACTATCGCACCCTCTTCGGTACACGATGTGGATGGCGACTTACCGCCCATTTGGATCGAAGACGAATCACAGCGCATTGGGTTGGTCAATCTTCCCACTGCATTTTGGACTACGCTGCGCCAGGCGCCTGTTTATTTTTTAGAGATCCCTTTTGAGGAACGACTCAGTCATATCGTGGCTGAATATGGGGCGCTAGATAAAACGGCATTGATCGATGCCACCACCCGAATTACCAAAAAGTTAGGTCACCTACAAGCTCAACAGGTAACCGACCTGATCACCGAGAACAACATCAAGGCCGCCTTCGACATTTTATTGCGTTACTACGATAAACTCTACGCCAAGTCGCTGCAAAATCGCAAGTCGTTAGAAAAACAACTCACCATTATTCCTTCTACGAAGACCGGAGCGGAGAATTTACGGCTGGTGTTGAAAGGCTAGCTTTTAATTACTTTCTGATCGGCGAAAAGCCTGTCGTTTTTTTGTCGTAAAAAGGGGTTGCCCTTTTGAACTAATTGTAATAACTTTGTAATTACAATTTAATCACATGGAAGTCTCCTTGATCTCTATCGGCAACTCAAAGGGCATTCGCCTGCCGAAAACCATTCTCGAAAAATATCAATTTCAAAACACGTTAGAGCTGGTATTTGAAAAAGAGTACATCATTTTAAAACCCAGAAAAAACCCGCGTGCCGGCTGGGAAAAATCATTTCAAAAAATGCATGAAAAAGCGGATGATAAACTGCTTCTCCCTGCTATTTTTAAGGACGAAGAATTGGACGAATGGAAATAAAGCAGTACCAGGTCGCCTTAGTTAACCTTGAGCCCACCATTGGGCGAGAGATCAGAAAAACGCGACCCTGTGTTATCATTTCCCCCAACGAAATGAACAACTTCTTGGAAACGCTCATCATTGCCCCAATGACCACTGCTACAAAAGATTATCCTACACGCGTTGGGGTTCGATTTAATAAAAGAAAAGGAAGTGTCGCTCTTGACCAGATCAGAACAATAGACAAGAAAAGAATTATTAAAACATACAACAGCCTGTCTCAAAAAGAAATATTGAACGTAAAATCCATTTTGCACGAAATGCTGGTTTTATAATTTATGGTTAGACACTCGTTGAACCGCGCCGCGCTATAATCCCCACTCCATGACCACACCCCTACTTACCGAATTTTCTAAAGGCGGCGGCTGCAGTTGCAAAATTGCGCCACGGGTGCTCGAAGAGATCTTGCATTCGACTATTCAACGCCCGGCCCCTGCGGCCTTGTTGGTAGGCCACGAGACCAACGACGACGCGGCGGTCTATGATCTGGGCAATGGTACGGCGCTCATCTCGAGCACCGATTTTTTTTCGCCGCTGGTCAACGATGCATTTACGTTCGGAAAGATCGCTGCGGCCAATGCCATCAGCGATATCTATGCTATGGGGGGCAAACCATTGATCGCAATCGCGATCTTGGGTTGGCCCGTCGAAAAATTGCCGACGGCCATGGCACAACAAGTGATCGAAGGAGGCAGAACTATTTGTGAGCAAGCGGGCATTCCGCTCGCAGGCGGACACAGCATCGACAATCCTGAGCCCATCTTTGGATTAGCGGTAAGTGGCATTGTTCCTATCGAGAATCTCAAAAAAAACAATACGGCACAAGTGGGCGATTGGCTGCTACTTACCAAACCGCTGGGAACCGGGGTGCTGGCAAGTGCAGAAAAAAAAGGATTGCTTGATGCAACACAGCAGTCTATGCTATTCGAAGCGCTGTGTTCGCTCAACCAGATCGGGACCGCACTGGGTGCCATCAAAGGCGTTAGCGCCATCACCGATATAACCGGGTTTGGCCTGATGGGTCATTTGGTAGAGATGGTAAAAGGAAGCAATGCAAGCGCCGCCATCTACTATGACCGGCTGCCTGTATTACCCAATGTAAAAGAGTTGATCGCCCAACGCGTGTTTCCCGACGCCACTACGCGCAACTGGAGCGCCTATCAAGATAAAATTCGATTTGAAAAAGGGGTCAATGTAATGGAAGCCTTTACACTGCTTCCCGATCCGCAAACGAATGGCGGATTATTGATTAGTGTGGCTCCCGATGCCCTCGAAACCGTGCAAGAACTATTTAAAGAACAGGGATACGGCGCACAGATCGAACCCATTGGAAAGATCATCGACCAAGAAGAAAAGACGCTGATCGTTTACCCGAATTAAAAAACCAGATTCTCTTTATTTTTTACCTGATCGATGGGTAGCTCTGCCACCAGCTGTACGGCGGCCAGACTACGAATGGTTTGAATGGTTTGTTGCAACGAAGCATCGCTTACTTCATCTTCTTTCATTAACCATAAAAAATCGAGGTGCTTGAACTCGGGTAGCAAGAATTCACCGTCGAATTTATTATTATAGATATAATGCTCCAGCGATCCGGTGGGTTCGCGGTACTCGTAGACCGAAAAAGAGTATTCGCGCTTTTTATAGATTCGTTTTATCTCTAACTCGTTGATGCGAAAATCAAGCCCGATCACCTTGTTGAGATGCCAGCAAAACTGATAGCCGCGAATGGGCGCTACAATGCCCAGTAGGCGTGTTCCCTCGAAGAAAGCTTCGGTGATCAGCGAATTATCGAGCACCAGTTTATTGACCCGCTCTGCCATAGGTTAGTCAATACAAGGTACAACTTATCGACATTAGAACTGTATGTCGGCCACCAACTGCTCAGCACCTCGCTGGTAAATGACCTTTACCTGATCGCCTTTTTTAAACTTGCCGAGTGTTTGCATATAGCTTTCCATAGAGCCGATCTTATAGTCGCCGATCTGCAAGACAATATCGCCGGCACGAATACCGGCTTTTTGTGCCGGGCGACCTTCGCTAACGCCATCCGCTCTTACCCCGTTGCCGCTATAGGTATAGTCGGGCATAATCCCCATAGAGACACTAAAACGAGCACTGGTAGTCGTTTGCGCTTCGCGGGTCTTTAAAAAAGCCAGTCGGCCGCTTTTATCGGCTTGGGTAATCAATTGTTCTATATGGCGCAGTATAGAGACCATGCCCTTGTAATTGATACGATCGGCATCATCGCTAGGCTTATGATAATCGGTATGCAGACCGGTAAAATAGAAAAGCACCGGAATGTCCTTTCTATAAAAAGAAGTATGGTCGCTGGGGCCCGAGCCACTCGAGTCGATCTTTACGCTAAAACTTCCTTTTGCGCTACTGTTAATAACAGAAGACCAATAGGGCGAGGTGCCATAGCCGCCAATGGTAACCGTCTTGGTGCTATCGTTAAGACGACCGACCATGTCCATATTGATCATATAGTTGATCGATTTTAGGTCGATGGTAGGATTCTCAACAAAATGTTTGGAGCCATACAACCCTAACTCTTCGCCCGAAAAAGCGATGAGTAAATAGTTGTTAGACCGAGCTGCCAACTTTTTTAATTCGTAGCCCAGAGCCAACAAGGTGGCTGTACCACTGGCATTATCATCAGCGCCGTTGTGAATGGCGGCTTCTTTTTTCTCGTAACGCGAGTTTCCATCTTCGCCATAGCCTAAATGATCGAAGTGAGCGCCAAGCACCACTGTGGTGGGGGCACCATTATCTATATATCCGATCACGTTCGCTCCGGTTCTGATTTTATCGGCCAGCGAGGCGCGAGCCGAGATCTCGAGCGAAGCCACCTCTTGATTGGTAAATGCGGCCACCGCTGTGTGCTTAACATAAAAAACAGGAATGGCCACCGAAGGCAATTTATCTTTTGAATTAAAGCTTAGCTTATCATCGATCAAGCTGCTATTATGCCAGAGCAGTGCTGCTGCTCCTTTTTCTTTTGCCTTTGAACTGAACTCGTATATGTAGCCGGGCAGATCAAAATGAGGATTGGTCTTGTTCTCTTCGAGCACGTCGCGCAGATCGATCAGCCAGGGAGCGCCCATCTCGCGAAGACCCGGTGTTAGTGGAGCGGTTATCGAAGCAGCGGCACTATACGGGAACACAAAAAAATCTTTTTCGGGGGTCAGGACTTTATTTGCAATGATCATTTTGCAATCCGGTCCCATCTTTTTTCCCTCGTTCACAGAAAAAGACTGAAAATATCCATCGGTCCCTTTCGGCACCAGCCCCGCCTTGCTGTATTGGCCGGCAATGTATTCCATAGCCAATTTTTCGCCGGCCGTTCCGGTACGACGTCCTTCAAGACGATCATCGGCCAAATAGGTTACAAAGCCTGTCATTGCATTTTGCAGTAACTCATTTTTTTTGGCTAGTCGGCTAGACGCCGAACAGCCGCTTAGCACAACCAATGAACAGAACAGGGCGCTTTTCATATAGCATTTCATAGCGAAATCATTTATGGGCTGCAAAGTTACCAACTACAAAGATGCTTTGCGCAACAAGACCGAGATTTCGGGCGGGGTTTGCCATTGAGTATCTACTTTTGCAACCAATAATAGTATGTTGAACCCCCTTGGTGTCCATATTGCGCTGGTCGGCAACCCCAACAGTGGAAAAAGTTCGCTTTTTAACTGCCTCACCGGTTTGCAACAGAAAGTGGGCAACTTTCCGGGTGTTACCGTCGATAAAAAGACCGGGGCGGCCACGATCGGAGGCCTGCAGGCATCCATGATCGACCTGCCCGGGACCTATAGTTTATACCCCCGAAGGCTCGATGAATGGGTTACCTACAAGGTGGTGATGAAAGAAGACGAAGAGATCGACCCCGATCTATTGGTGGTGGTGGTCGATGCCAGCAACCTGAAAAGAAATTTACTTTTCTGTACACAGCTTATCGACCTTAAGCAACCGGTCGTGGTAGCTCTTACCATGATGGACCTGGCCCGTCGCCGCGGCATCAAGATCGACATTGCGGCGCTGGAGCGCGAATTGGGAGTAGCCGTGGTAGCGGTCGATGCCAGAAAAGGCAAGGGCTTGCAAGAGTTAAAAAAAGCAATAGAACTTACACTGCAAGGCGCGTACAAAGTTCCGACCAGAGATTTTATCGATAACTATGCACTGGCACCCATCCCCATTCAAAAAATCAAAGAGGTCCTCTCGGATTGTAGCGATTATAAAGCCATTCATCTGTTAACGCATCGGGATTCGTTTATAGTACCCGCGCCCGTTCAGCACCAGATCGATGCCATAGAAAAAGAAGGCAGGTTCAATGCCACTAAAACGCAGGCCGAAGAGATCTTGCAACGCTATGCTCGCATTCGGCAAGTTATGCAGCAAGCCGTTTTAGAACCCGACCCTTTGCAAAAAACGCTGCGCACCGAAAAACTCGATGCGGTATTGCTTCATCGCCGCTGGGGATACTTGATCTTACTGACCGTTTTGTTCTTACTTTTTCAAAGCGTCTTTTTGCTCGCGCAGTATCCAATGGACTGGATCGAAATGGGGTTTGGAAAAGCCGGAGAATGGCTTACGCTGCGACTTCCCACTGGTAAAGTAACCGATCTGCTCGTCAACGGCGTGCTGGCCGGATTAGGAGGAATCTTAGTGTTTGTACCGCAGATCATGATCTTGTTCGGTATCATTACCCTGCTCGAAGATTCGGGATACATGGCCCGCATTAGTTTTTTGTCTGACAGGCTGATGCGCAGCGTGGGGCTTAACGGAAAAAGTGTGATGCCCATGATCAGTGGCTTTGCCTGTGCGGTGCCCGCTATTATGAGTGCTCGCAATATCGAGAACAGAAAAGAGCGGCTGCTCACCATTCTGATTACTCCGCTTATGAGTTGCTCGGCCCGATTACCGGTTTATACGACCATTACCGGGCTCGTGATTCCCAATACCTATTTATTTGGATTTATCAGCTTGCAAGGTCTCGTATTGCTGGCTATGTATATGTTAGGAATCGTAATGGCGATGTTGGTCTCTTATGTCGCTAACTTGTTTATTAAAATTCAAGAGAAAAGTTTTTTTATTTTAGAACTACCCTCTTACCGGTCTCCTCGCTGGTCTAATCTATTGCCCACCATGCTCAGCAAGGCCAAGATATTTGTGCTCGATGCCGGAAAGGTCATCATGATCATTTCTCTTGTGCTATGGGGGCTTAGCTCGTACGGCCCGGAGTCTGGTATGCTGGCAGCGCAGCAACAGTTCGAAGCGGCGCAGCAAAGCGGCTTTACTGCAGCGCAAGCCGAAAGACAATACCAGACCGCCAAACTAGAAAACTCCTACGCCGGATGGCTCGGAAAAAAAATAGAGCCTGTCATTACCCCGCTCGGGTTTGATTGGAAGATCGGAGTGGCTCTTATAACTTCTTTTGCGGCCCGCGAGGTATTTGTAGGAACCATGGCCACTCTCTACAGTGTAGGTGATGAGGGCAGTCACCTGCTTAACGAAAAAATGAAGGCAGCCGTTCGTCCCGATGGAACGCCTGTATTTACCTTAGCCACCGGACTTTCGTTAATGATCTTTTATGTATTTGCCATGCAGTGCATGAGCACGCTGGCAGTGGTAAAAAGAGAGACCAAGTCGTGGAAGTGGCCCGCCATTCAATTGTTCTATATGACCGGGATGGCCTATTTACTTAGTTGGGCCTGTTACTTATTTTTTCGTTGACCGGTGCAACCCATTTGTCGTTAGGCTCAAAATAATTCCACAATAGGGTCGCTACAGAACGCGCTAGCGTCCAGGCTTCGTTATCGTGTGTCCAGCGCTGGTCTTGATTATTCTTGGTAAAAATGCAAAACACAAATGGTCGGTTAGGGGCATTAACGATCATCGCTTCGCTTCGAGAAGCATTCACGCATCCATTCTTGCTAAATACTTCGATATAAGGCGGAAAACTTCCCAGCGATTCATCTTCGTCCCAAAAGTTGCGACTCATAGCCCTTAACATCTTTTCGCTGGCATAAGCCGATATCACTTCTTTGCGGTAGATCTTTTCTAACAAACGGCCCATTTCGGCAGGCGTGGTTTGCCCCCAGCCATACTGTGTGCGATTAGCTTCGCGACCGGGCGTTCTGGAATTTACATAGGTATTTAAAAGTCCTTGTTGTAGAAGCAACTCATTGATGCGCTTTCCTCCTCCGGCCAGCGATTGCAGCCATAAGCTGGCCGTATTGTCGCTGGTGGTCATCATCAACATAATTATTTTTTTGAGTGCAATTTTTTCGCCGTCCTTAAAAGAGCCGAGAATATCTTCTCCTGCATAGAGCAGTGAGTCGCGGTAAACATGATTGCTGTCGTAAGAGAGTTGTCCATTATCTACCGCAGCAGTAATACCCAACAAGATGGGCACCTTTACAATGCTGGCCGTCGGAAAAACAGTATCGGCATTGTACAGCGACACCCGACCACTGCGCAAGTCCTTTACATAAAGGCCCACCTCTCCTTTAAAGCCTTGCAGGCGCTCGGCAATCTTTGCTTCTAGCTTTTTATCGTGTAGCTGTGCAAGCAGCGTAGAAGACGCGATCAACCCAACAAACAATAATGCGATAAAGCGTGGCATGTTCTTATTTTTTTGCCATCCGCATATAATCGAATACCAGCGCGCAGAATGTTTTAACCCCCGGGGGCATGCCGCTGTTGTCTACATAAAAATCGGGGGTATGATGCGGAGGTGCTTTGTTTGGGTCGTTCCCCTTTGGCATACCTCCCAGTGAGAAAAAGAAAGAAGGGGCTCTGGTACCGTAGTACGAAAAATCTTCGGCACCGGTGACCCAATTAGTCTCTCCCACATTGGCGGCGCCCAGCGTACGCTCTATCGTAGGCACCATTTGTTTGACTAGCTCGGGAGTATTATAGGTAACCAGCGTTTTAGTTTCGATCATTACCTCTGCCGTTGCACCGCTGGCCGCTGCGATCATGGTGGCGGTTTGTTTTATTTTTTCGTGTACGATCTTTTGCATCTCGCTGTCGAGGGTGCGGATCGTTCCTTTTAGGGTGCAAGATTCAGAAATAATATTTTGTCGCACCCCTCCATTGATCATCCCCACTGTAATAACGACAGGCGCCTTGGTTAGTTCCATCTGGCGACTAACGATACTTTGCAAACCATCGATTATTTGAGCGGAGATCTGAATAGGATCAACCCCTCTCCAGGGTTGCGAGCCATGGCTTCCCTTTCCTTTTACTTTAATAGAGAACCAATCGGCCGCTGCCATAAAGGCGCCGGGTCTGTAAGATACCTTGCCGGCCTCGAGGTCTGAAGAGATATGTATCCCAAAGATCACATCGACCTTGGGGTTATCCATCACACCTTCTTTGACCATCAGCGGCGCCCCGCCCTCTTCGCCCTCGGGGGCGCCCTCCTCGGCGGGTTGAAAAATAAATTTAACACCGCCTTGTAATTGGTCTTTCATAGATGCTAATACTTCGGCCGCCGCCATTAGCATGGCCACGTGCGTATCGTGTCCACACGCGTGCATCACCCCCACCTCGTTACCATTATATACAGCTCGCTCTTTAGACGCAAACGAAAGGGGTACGCGCTCCGTAATAGGAAGGGCGTCCATGTCTGCACGCAGACCAACACAAGGGCCGGGCTTAGCGCCGCGCAACAGACCCACCACTCCTGTTTTGGCAACGCCTTCTGTTACTTCTATGCCGAGCGAACGAAGATGGTCGGCTACCAAGCGCGCTGTTTTTACCTCGCGGTTGCCCAACTCGGGGTAGCGATGTATCGTTTCTTTCCACTGGTTGGTCTTTTGCTGAATGGCATCGGCCTTAGAAAAAGCAAGGGCAATAGGGTCTGTTGATTTCTGTGCCTGGCCACTATAAATTACCAGCAGCAAGCAAACAAGGGAGCAAAAACTTTTCACGGGTAGACTATTTGGTGTGAAAATAAGACAATCGCCCCTTTATCGTAAACCGCTTATCGATTCGCTCTTCGTACCCCGCGAATTATTTTATAATTTTAAGGGACCATGCTGCTTAGACACCTTCCTTTTTTGCGGGCTGTTTTTTGGCACAGCGTTACTGCCTTTGGCGGACCACAGGCCCATGTAGGAATGATGTTGAAAACCTTTGTTCAAAAAACTCCGTACGTAACCGAAGAAGAGCTAATGGAGTACAATGCTTTTTGTCAGCTGCTGCCCGGCGCCTCGTCTACCCAGACCCTGGCCCTTATCGGATACAAAAGAGGTGGGGTGCTATTAGCCTCTCTTACCCTGTTAATCTGGATCTTACCGGCCAGCCTGCTAATGGGGGCATTGTCTTTTTTGCTGGTGGGTCTCGAAGATCATCCGCAGCAGACGGCCATCTTTCGCTTTATTCCCCCTATGGCGGCCGGGTTTTTGGGCTTCGCCATTCTAAGGATCTTTCCGCTTTCTATTAAGAATACCATCACCTGGGTCATTATGCTGGTCAGCTTCGCAGCCACCGGTCTTTTATTCGGCAGACCCTGGCTCGTGCCGCTGCTAATTGTGGCGGGTGGAATTGCCACCAACTTTAGCATCAAGAGAATTCCGCAAGGCGCCGACAAACCCAAAGCGGTGCGCTGGTGGAATTTCTGGTTGTTTGGGATCATCTTTATCATCGCCGGTCTTCTTAGCGAAGCGGCCAGAACCAATAATTGGGCCGAACGAAAACCGATCAACCTTTTTGAGAACACCTACCGAATGGGAAGCTTCGTTTTTGGAGGCGGACAAGTGTTATTGCCCATGATGTACGAACAGTGGAGCGTGCGACCCGCAGCCGTAAAAGACAATAACCCCAATGCCATCCAAATCGACCAAGATAAGTTGTACACCGGCATGGGAATCGTGCAAGCTGTACCCGGTCCGGTTTTTTCGTTTGCCTCTTTTACCGGAGGGTTGGCTTTAAAAGATATGGGACCCTCCATGCAATTGTTGGGTTGCCTGATCGGCACCATCGCCATTTTTTTACCCAGCGCCCTATTGGTACTTTTCTTTTTTCCAGTATGGCACAATCTAAAAAAATACGCCGTTGTCTATCGATCGCTCGAGGGAATCAATGCAGCGGTGGTAGGAATTATGATAGCGTCTACTCTTTATATTTCGAGAGACATCTCTCTTACCGATGGAAACATCATTAGCAGCATTAACCTGTTGGTGATACTGGCCACGATGTTGCTGTTGCGATTTACAAAACTGTTATCGGCGCTGATCGTGCTGTTCTGCTTAGCGCTGGGTTATTTCTTATAATAGCCCCCTCTTTCTATTTCTTCTATGACCGCTTCGGGCAACATATATCGAATGGATTTTCCATTGGCAATACAAGCGCGTATGTATGTAGAAGAAAGTTGTAGCAGCGGGGCATCGATGAAGGTTGCTTTTGCTCCCAGCAAATTTTCGCTCCCATAGCCCATTCGGGGATACACCAGTATCTCATATTCGCCGATCAGGGTTTGATAGTTCTTCCAACGAGATAGGTTTTGAAAACTATCCGCCCCCATAATAATGCGGAACTCGTGTTGCGGATATTTTTCCTTTAGATAAATAAGGGTGTCGATGGTATACGAGGGTTTGGGTAGCGCAAACTCAATATCGGTGGGCTTAATGCGGGTGTCGTGCTCAGTGGCCAGCGTTGCCAGGTGTAACCGGTGATACTCATTGAGCAACGTATTCTCATTTTTCAACGGATTTTGAGGAGAGACGACCAGCCAGACCTTTTCGAGATCGGTCTCGTTGAGTATATAATTACCCACGATCAGGTGACCATTATGAATAGGGTTAAAGGATCCGAAATAAAGACCAATTTTCATTGTAAAAGCTTGAAAATCAATTTGTTATTTCAATTAAGATCGCATCCGCCTCGTTCAACCGGAGGCTAAGGTGGTATCCGGAAACTGACACCGAAAGAGGATCCCCCAGCGGGGCCACCTGTTCTACCAATATCGTCTCGCCGGGCACGCAGCCCATTTCCATCAGCTTTAAAAAGATCTCGTTGTTTTGAAACTCCTTGATTGTTCCCGCCTGGCCCGGCTTTAGCTCTGAGAGACGAATCACCATGATCAAAATATTATTTTACAAAGCTACCCTTGTTGGGTGGTATTTCTTTACGATTTTTGATAATGATGCGCTCAGGATCAAAAGTTTATTTCTTCTTCGAAAAAAGGGGATTCACCCTTTCTAGCAGAGCCTTGCTAAAGGGCTTTATTGAAAAGCTGTTTAAAAAAGAAAAAACCTTGCTGGGGTGCGTCAACTATGTCTTTTGCTCCGACAAAAGACTGCTCGAGATCAATAAAACATATCTAAAACACGATTATTACACCGATATCATCAGTTTTGACCTCTCTTCCGGACCTCAAAAGGTGGCCGAGATCTATATTAGCATCGATCGGGTCAGAGAAAACGCAAAAAACTTGGGTGTTTCATTCAAAAACGAGCTTCACCGGGTAATTTTTCATGGGGCGCTGCATATCTGTGGGTATAAAGACAAAACCGGTACCCAAAAAAAGGCCATGCGAATAAAAGAAGAGCAATGCCTCACAGCCTATGGGATTGTTCCACGTGGAACGAAGTATTCGCCCCGACCACAGGCTCGCCGTTTCGCGTGAAACACAAGCCCTGGAGCTGATCCACCCTCCGCTATTCAGATTGCCCCCTCTCTATAGGAACTATAGCTATATCTTTGCAGCGCATGTTTAAAGAATATGATGTAATCGTGGTGGGGGCTGGTCACGCCGGCTGTGAGGCGGCCGCGGCAGCAGCCAATATGGGCTCTTCTACCCTATTGATTACCATGAACATGCAAACCATTGCCCAAATGAGCTGTAATCCGGCTATGGGGGGTATCGCAAAAGGTCAGATTGTAAGAGAGATCGACGCCCTCGGGGGATATTCCGGCATTGTTACCGACCTATCCACGATTCAGTTTAGAATGCTTAACCGAAGCAAGGGTCCGGCCATGTGGAGCCCGCGGGCACAAAACGACCGGATGCTGTTTCACCTAAAGTGGAGAGAAATGCTCGAAAACACCAAGGGTCTTGATTTTTACCAAGACATGGTGGTGGGGCTTCTCATCAAGGGCGGTTATTGCTATGGTGTAAAAACAGGCCTGGGCCACGAAATAAAGGCCAAGTCGGTGGTACTGACCAATGGGACCTTTTTAAACGGTATTGTACATATTGGAGAAAAGAATTTCGGGGGCGGAAGAATGGCCGAAAAGGCTGCCACAGGTATTACAGAACAGCTTGTAAATCATGGATTTGAGAGTGATCGGCTGAAGACGGGCACTCCCCCGCGTATCGATGGAAGAAGCCTCGATTATTCTAAGATGGAGGAGCAACCCGGCGATCAGGAGATCAGCGGTTTTTCATATACGAATACTCCAAAACCAAAAGAACAAAGAAGCTGCTGGATCGCCTACACCAATAATGAAGTGCACGACACGCTCAAGGGCGGCTTTGACCGAAGCCCCATGTTTGCCGGTAGAATTGATGGGGTTGGCCCCCGCTACTGCCCTAGTATAGAAGACAAGATCAACCGTTTTGCAGAAAGAGATCGGCATCAGCTCTTTATTGAGCCCGAAGGTTGGAACACAGTCGAGATCTATGTAAACGGATTTTCCACCTCGCTTCCGGAAGAAATTCAATACGACGCTCTTCGTAAAATTTGTGGTTTTGAAAATGTTAAGATGTTCAGGCCGGGCTATGCGATAGAATACGACTTTTTTCCGCCCACCCAGCTCACCTACTCGCTCGAAACAAAGCTAATCAAGCGTCTTTTCTTTGCCGGCCAGATCAATGGCACGACCGGGTACGAAGAAGCGGCCTGCCAGGGATTGATGGCGGGAATCAACGCGCACCGAGCAGCAATCAATCTCGAGCCCGTTGTTTTAAAAAGAAGCGAAGCGTATATCGGCGTTCTTATAGACGATCTTATCAGCAAGGGAACGCAGGAGCCCTATCGCATGTTTACTTCGCGGGCCGAGTTTAGAACGTTGCTTCGCCAAGACAATGCTGATTTACGGCTGACCGAATTGAGTGTTGGATGGGGTCTCGCAACAACAGAAAGAAGCGATCAGGTAAAAAAGAAAAAAGAAGAGGTAGAGGCCATAAAAAAAATATTGTTCGCCTTGTCGCTCGAGCCACAAGAGGTAAACCAATGGTTGCAGTCGCTACATGCAGCGCCGATTGCAGAAAAACAAAAAGCACAAAAGATCTTATTGCGACCCGACGTGTCGCTAAACGATCTTGCGAATTCTGTACAAAAAGTTGGCGAAGCACTCAAGCGTTTTAGCGCAGAGAGTATTGAACAAGCGTCCATTCAAATAAAGTACGAGGTGTATATAGAAAAAGAAAGAGAGCTCGTACAACGCATGGCACAACTCGAAGAGCTGGAGATTCCTGAAACGTTTGATTATGGAAAACTTTCCTCGCTTGGTAACGAAGCGAGAGAGAAGCTCATCAAGATAAAACCCAGAACGCTCGGGCAAGCCAGCCGTATATCCGGAATCAACCCCAGCGATGTGCAGATCTTGATGGTATACATGGGTCGTTAACCGTCCGTTTTTCGCAGCTGCTCCCTTTTTGTAAGTGTATTCCCTTCGGGTCCGCTTATCGTGCCGCGGCATTTGCTGCTGCCGCACTGGCAAGCAAAGGGCTCCATACGCGGGTCCAAAAAAGTCGCATAGTCGAGGGTAAGTTCCTCGTGGGCAAAAACCGCTCGCGTGGTACAAACGTTTAATCCATCAAACACGGTGTTGGCGTCGCAACTGTGGTTTTGCGGTGCCCAGGTAGCGGGGTCTTCGTCCCAAAGCGCAAACACCTCTTCGCTAATCGGATAAGCGTAGCGTCTAAATTGAAGTTGTTGTTTCGCATTCCAACAACTATCGATATAGTGTTTGGTAACCAGGCGCTGCGCCCGTTCTTCGCCCACATAAATAATTTCGCCCACAGCCAAGTGGCGGCTGGCATAAATGCCATACCCGGCTATTGAATCTCCTTTTACATAAAAAGGTTTTTGTTTTCGTTGATGACGGGCAATGCCTTCGTTGATGATCTGTTCTAAAAATCCGCGCTTGCCGGCCCTATCAAAATTGAGTATATGATCGGCGGAGCCTTCGTATCCATCCTCGTAAAAAACAGAGCAGGTTAGATTCATCTCTAAAAAATATACCTGTCCTTCATTGTTTACCCGAAAGTCCAATCGGCCATATCCCATGCATCCGGCTGTAATAAATATTTTCTCGCTCGCTGCACGCAATTCTGCTTCGAGGGCGGGGTCATTACAAGGAATATTAGAAGCGGGGTGTAACGATGATGTTTTTAATGCATAGGTTTTAAACGCGTCTCCTGCCGGAAAAACATATTCGACGGGTTTATAGGTGGTGCAGGTGCCCGGTGTAACGCCGGCTGCAACGAGTACCGTAAACTCGCGGCCCTCTATGTACTCTTCTACCAACAGGCGATCAAAATCGGCAAGCAGGGTCTTGCATTTTTTTTCGAGGGCCCCTTTGTCGCGCACCAGAGAGTCTCTTTCTACCCCCAGGCTGTCTCCGGCGTAGGCGGGCTTAACAAAAAGCGGAAACCGAAGCGAAACGGCCGCTTCTTCGAGATCGGCCATATCGGTTATGGCTCTATAGGCAGGGGTGCGCACCTCTTCGCAATACGAGACATACTTCATGACCTCTTTGGGAACATCGTAGATGCGAGACGGTGGGCCGGTAAACGGAAGATTGAGCGTTTCCAGTGCGTAGATCACATCGACACCCGGCACCTCCCAATCGGGGTATCCCTCACAGAGATTTACAAAAATATCGTACTGCTTTTTAGAGAGGGTGCGCAGTTGTTTGTGTGTGGTAAGCTTATTTAAAAAAACATGGTCTACCGTAGCCTCGGGTAATAGTGGCGAGAGGTTGCGAGGCGGATCATAATTTTTGTAATCCACCCCGGTCGTAGAATAGTCGGGTTGCAAGACACAGACTCTCACTAAACAGCTTTTGCTTTTTTGTTTTTGACGGCCTGTGGCGTTTCGGCTCTTGTAATGGCATCAAACAAGATGGCCTCAATAATTTTTGAATAGCCAATCTTTGATGCTTTGATAATGGCGCCGATCGACGTGTAATTCTCGTCTTCGCTGAGCCCACACTGGGCGTTGGCCTCAAGAACATAAAGTCGACCCGAATCTATGTCTTGTCGTATGTCGATTCGCGTGTACCCTCTGCCGCCAAGGGCCGCGTAGGCTTCGAGACTGAGTTGTTGCAGTTTTTTTCTTAGCGACGCCCTAACGGGTCCATACTCGTAGAAGTTTTCGTTTTGCGGCATGGGGCTTTCGTCCTCGTAGATTTCCCAAAGCCGATCGAACGATAAAAATCGTTCGTTGTCGGGCAGCGATGGGTGAAAGAGTCTTTCGACGGGCTCGTATACCCGGCAATGGTCGGGGTAATTAGAAGAGCCGGTAATAAAGGTGGTAAACTCGGGCCCTTTTATATATTTTTCTACAAATAGCCCGTCACCCAACAGATTCCATCCGCGGTACCCCGACGCCAGCTCTTTTACGCGGTGCTGCAACTCTTCTTCGTTATTGATAACATTTTTTATGGAAACCCCCATGCTGCCCCCCGATACGGCGGGCTTAATAATAAGCGGGGTGCCGATCTGTTCGCAAACGCCTTTTAGCGAAGCGGGTCTTCCGCTAATGAGCTTCCAGGGTGCGGTAGAAACGCCGGCCTTGTCGAAGGCGCGCTTCATAGGTATTTTAGAGGTGGTAATGTTATAAAAATGCTGGTCCGAACCAGTATAGACCAACCCCTCTTCTTGTAGGGCGTCGATTACCGAAACGCCGGGTACCCCATTTACCTCATCGCCATCACAAAGATTAAGCACCAGCGGGCGGCGCCCGTTGTTGGTTTGTGCAATCCGAGCCACCGTGTTGCGCATATTCTTTATGGTAACGGGTGTCCAGGTCCAGGAAAGTCCCAGTTCGTCAAATACGACCTTGTACTCGTTGATGCTATGCGTAAAGTCGTAATAGTGCGAAAGGTTGGGGTCGTTGGTCTCTAGCTCGGGGGCCAATACCCAAACATGAAATGCAGAAAGTGGAGTGGTGGGGTTGGTGCGCTTCATGCAATCAGGCCACTTTTTTTCTGGCTTTTCGCGTAAGTCGTTGCAAAATGTAATCGGTAAAACGATAGTGTGCCACTTGTTCGCGATTTAAAAACGACGCGCCCTTTATTTCTCCTATACAAGAAGGTTTTCCGCAAAAACATTGAAAAGGTTGATTCATTTCCCACTCGGTAGAGGGGTAAAAAAAGCCCAGCTCTTCTTCTTCGGCAATAGAACGAAGGGCAACCACTTTCATAGTGGTTGTATCAAAAAAACAGTTGGGTTCGCAACTGTGGTTGATGTATTGCAAATAAGAAGGCTGCAACATAATGTGCTTGTTTGTTCCTACTTGCACGGTTAGATAAGAGGGGGTTCGCGAGATACTTCCAGAACTAAACGATGCGATCTCTTCTCCTTTTTTAAATGCGCGCTTGGTAAAAAAACAAAGCTGTTGGTTGCTTTCGTTTAACCGGGTTTCTGCAAAACCGTGATCGGCTACAAGCTTGTAGCTGGTTAGTGTTGGGGCTGTCATGGGTTAGTAATCTATAGGAAAGATAGACAGCGTTCCCCTTGTTTTACGCGTAGATGCGGTAATGTGAATAAGTCAACAATAACCTTATCGTGGTTTTTTATAGACCGGCACCGTGCTGCAAGGTTCTCCGTACATCAAGGTCTTAACGATCGGAAGTAGTCTTTTGGTGGTCTCTATATAGGCAAACTCGCCAATGGGAGTGTCGCCACATCCTTTAATAATTACCCGCTGGTCTTGGTAGGTAGAAAGATCGGCGGCGTTGATGTTCTTTAGAAAAAGATGTTTGCGAAGCTCTTCTTCGGAACCCATAAAAAGATCGGTAGCCATTGGCTGTAAGTAGCTGGCCAATAACATATAGGCCCAAACGGGTATAATGGCGTCGGCAGAGCAGGTAATAGCCACGGCCTTGTCTTTATAAACAGACCAATCGGTTTGCTTGAGGGACTCCCGAAACTCTTTTTCCTTTACGATCATACCCATAAACAAGTGGTCCTTTATATCGAAAAGGGCAATAGGCTGACGGGGATACCACTGTTCTAGGTCGAGCGATATCAACCCGCTTTCCGCAACTTTGTTGACGATCTGATCAGCCATGGTATACTCTATGCTAGTTAATAGCGGGCCTGGCGCTTGTCTTTAATGGTAGCGGCAGCGCGCAAAACAGAGATCGGGTTATTGGGGCTATACTGATTAGAGAATGCTTGCAAGGCTTGTTGGTAGCGGCTTTGGCGAATGCTGTTGATGTCTCCTTGTATCACCGGGGTGGTGCCCTGGTTGTCTACTCGAATAACAAAAACACCGCTCAGCCCTTCGATAGGACCGGCCAGTGCTTTACCCTTGTTAGAGGGGTTAAAGGCGGCGCCCGTAACTCGGGGTTCATAGCCGAATGTTCCCGTGAGTGCCCCGGACATTCTGATGCTGTCGGCCGCTTCAATTGTTTTACCGCCCAGCGCTGTTGCGGCAGCATCGATCGTGGCGGGGGTTCCCATCTTTTTAATAATCAGGGCTGCCTTCTTTTTATTGCGAAGCACGGGGTCTACCGAAGCTCTTGCGGTATTTACTGCGGCGGTACCTTCTTTGATAACATCGTATACTGCGGCCACAATATAGTTGTTGTCGATACGCTCGGGCTTTAACACATCGCCTTTGTCGGCCTCATAAATGGCGCGCACAAAAGACCGAGAAGCGCCCACCCCCCTAACCTCAAAGGCAACGGGCGTAATATCAGAAGCGGTTCCTTTGGTAAGTCCTTGGGCTTTTAGTTTTTGTTCATAAACCTTTTCGAAAGCGGCCAGGTCTTTGCACTCTCCGGCAAAAGCGTTGGCTTTATTAAGGGCGGCATTGTCGGTTTCTTGGCTAACCACGATTTCTCTTGGTAAATAAGCGACCTTGTACGCGGGGCCCGATCCTTTTTGAGAAAGCACCTCTATGTAGTGAAATCCAAAATCGGTCTTTACAATTCCCTTGCTGCCGGGCGAGCGTAAAAATATAAAGTCGTTAAAGGGGCCCACCATTTGTCCGGAGGGAACATTCTCGTATTTACCGCCGGTGGCCTTGCTGCCGCCGTCATCAGAAAATCTTGCCACCAGTGAATCAAAGATCGCTCCGGCAGCGACCGCCTTTTGCAGGCTGTCACAAAGATTGTACGCGGTGGCGGAGTCTCTGTTCTGGGTGCTGATCAAAATGTGTCGAAGCGAAACCGTATCGGGCATGTTGACCTTTCCCACCATGCGGGCCAACACATAGGTGTTTGCGTCAAGATAGGGTCCGTATACTTCGCCTACGGGTGTCTTAAAGATAGAGTCCTTCATCTGTTGCTGGATCGCCTTAGCGCTAACATATCCATTGTAGTACTGTGCGCCTTCGCCCGCCAAGAATTGTTCTAGGTTCTCCGCTTGCTTAAACCGCTCTTTTAGATTTGCCACCTCGCCCAGGGTGGTGGCGCTGTCAGAAGCAGACGGGGCCGCACTAAACGACACATAATAACTGCTGCGGCTTTCTTGTTGCTTAAACTGGTTCTTGTATTTGTTTATATATTTTTCGATCTCGGCGTCTGTTACCGTTACGGCAGAGTCTGGTATATTGGTATAAAGCTCTCTTACCAGTGATATGCGGGCCAGTTGGCCGTTTTCGGCGTTTTGTTTTTCTACAATCCAGCGGGGGTAGTTGGTGCTGTTGGCAAACAAAGAGCTGTACTTTTCTGACATCCTCATATTGGCCAGCGCATTGATATAATTAGAAATGCTGGTTTTTTGCTCGGGTGTTCCTGATTTTAATAGCTGGTCTATGTTTTGTTTCGCGAGGGTTCCGTTATAGAGGCCGGTCTTAGTATCCTTGAACTGGTTTTGCAGATCTTGTGGTGCATTGACCCCATATAATATGTCCCCGAGCTCCTTTTTTCCTACCTCAATACCAAGCAAAGACAACTCTTGTAAAAGAAGCGTTTCGCTTACTTTTTGATTCCAGGCCTGCTCGATCGCCTGTTGTGTCATGGCCGCGTTTTGGGGATATCCCTGTTGCTTCATATTCTCTTCGGCTTGAATAACCATAGGGTTAAACTCATCAAAGCTGATCGACCATCCGTTTACACTACCTACCGAGGTCTCCATTTGCCCGCCCATTCTACTTTTTCCGGCGAAATAATCGGTTAAAATAAAGCCCAGCAAGGCGAGCGCAACCAATACAACCGTTACCTTGGCATACTTGTCTCTGATATCCTGAATAATAGACATATATATAATGAATTAAAGGATGGCAAAAATAGGGGAAAAACTGTGGAAAAACGAGCGCTTTAAAGAGTGGGGTGGCTTAGAAACCGGGGGTGGTTTTATGGCTGGGGGCCGCTCCTTTTTTTTCACAACAAGTGTTGGTGGGACTATTTTTTTGTGGATAACCCGGCGTGAAACGGGGGTATGAAAAAGGATAAAAAGAAGGCATCTTAGTCGTCTGACTCCTTTTTTAGTTTCTTTGTTGATTTTGTGTATGAAATCCACAATAACCAAACATCGGCTTGTTTAATAAAAAACTAACATTTAAGATTATTTTATCAACTCTTTTTTGTGAATATCCTTTTATTTTACTCATTTGTAGTGTTTTATAAAATCTTCTTTTTTCCCTTTTTTGTGAATATCTCTTATCTAAAAATTGTAGACCTAGGGTTATTAACATTTACACAGCCCTAATAATAATAGGTTTTTATATAAAAAATAGATACTAATACTATTGCAAGGTTAATAAGGTGGACTGCTTTTAGTTTTTGAAAATTACAAATCAAAAGTTGAATATTGCCCCATGGAAATAAATTCAAAAGAGGGTTGGTTAGATATTTCAGTTGATCCTACACTCGACCTTTTTAGTGAGATCCAACAATTAAAAAAAGAGAAAAATGCCATTGTTTTAGCGCATTACTACCAAGACGCCGATATTCAAAATATAGCCGATTTTATTGGGGATAGCCTGGGGTTGGCAAGAAAAGCACAACAAACCAAAGCAGAAATGATCGTCTTTGCGGGCGTTCATTTTATGGCAGAGACAGCAAAAATCTTAAACCCGACAAGAAAAGTGGTAATACCCGATTTACTGGCGGGTTGTTCATTAAGCGATAGTTGTCCTCCAACACTCTTTAAAAAGTTCAAAGAAAAATATCCCGACCATAAAGTGGTGAGTTATATAAACTGCAGCGCAGCTGTTAAAGCACTAAGTGATGTTATCTGTACGAGCTCGAATGCAGTTTCTGTGGTGAATAGTTTTTCAAAAGAGCAACCACTCATTTTCGCCCCAGATAAAAATCTGGGGCGTTATGTTAACAAAATTACCGGCAGGAATATGTTGTTGTGGGACGGGGTTTGTATGGTGCACGAACTATTTAGTCAAGAAAAAATAATAAAACTCAAACTGCGGCACCCGGCCGCAAAACTAATTGCACACCCAGAGTGTGAAGAAGCGGTGCTACAGCTGGCCGACATGATCGGTTCTACAAGCGAATTATTAAAATTCAGTCAACAAGACTCCTCTCAAGAATTTATTGTAGCCACCGAGGCGGGCATCTTACATCAGATGATCAAAAACGCACCGCAAAAGAAATTTATTCCCGCCCCTCCTAACAACAACTGCGCGTGCAACGAGTGCCCACACATGAAGAGAAACACGCTCGAAAAAATATACACCTGTATAAAATATGAGCTACCCTCAATTGAAATGGACGAGGAGCTAAGAACGGCTGCCAAAAAACCAATTGATAAAATGCTAGCGATCAGTATGGCTGCCGGGCTCTGACCCCCAAAAAAGGCTGCGCCTGACCAAGACGATCTTCGATGCAGACAGATTGTTGCAGAAGTACCACTGTAAAAAGCGGTACACGGCGATGGTTGCAGGCAGGGCTGAGTTTCACGAGTCGGCCCTGTTTCTTTTTTTCTCCGAGCGTGTTGTAGCCCACCGATGCTAAAGAGCGACGCGCCTCTTCGTTTGATAACCCTCCCATAGGAGAAAAGTAGGCAACCCTAAAAAAATAACTTACATTGTATCGTCATTACCCCGCCAATTCTGATAATTATGAAAAAGACATTCGTTCTGTTTTTACTCACCCTCTTTTTGCAGCAAACCCACGCACAGGGCGGCGGCTTTGCGCCCACCAACCTGGGCGGCCCCGCCATGAAATACCAGGGATTGCGAGACACCGACCAGGTTCCCGATGTGGCGCTTAGAGAACAAGGGTTAAAGGAGTGGCGACTCAAACGCGACACCACGCTTGCCAAAGCAAAAAAGCTGCTCGAAGAAAAAAACTTCACCGCCGTCAACCAGTTATTGTTTCCCTATGATTACCTCGAACCCGACGACGCGCTTTTTTATGAGTATCTTGGAAAAAGCTATTTCTACGCAGGCCTTCACCAACCGGCTCTCGATTGTTTTGTGATCTCTAACGATCAAAAAAAACAAACCGAGCTGCTGTTTTTTATTGGGCAGTGCCACGAAAAAATGGGCAACGAAAAGGAGGCCACCAAGGTTTATAAAAAGGGCGCCAAAGAAGGAAACGCAGACTGTAAGGCCAAGCTAACGGAGTAGCCCGTAGTACAAAAAACCCCCATCATTTAAGCACAACTCCATGAAAAAAGCCAGCATTTTTTTTACAATCCTATTTTGTGCCCTCGCCGCATTTTCCCAATCAAAAAAAATAGCCGCACCCCCTGCTACGGAGCGAATTAATAGCTCGCTATTAGGGGCGGTCAACTATCGTCTTATTGGTCCGTTTAGGGGAGGGCGAAGTGCGGCCGTAACCGCCAGTTATAAAAACCGGAACACTTTTTATTTTGGGGCTACGGGCGGTGGTGTCTGGAAGAGCACCGACGCAGGCGCAAGTTGGAAAAACATAAGTGATAAATATTTTGGAGGAACCATTGGCGCCGTAGAGGCGGCACCTTCTAATGAGAACATCATCTATGTGGGCGAGGGAGAGAACACTATGCGCGGAAATGTATCCGAGGGGTTGGGTGGCATGTGGAAAAGCACCGATGGTGGAAAGACATGGAAGAACACCGGGCTTAACGACGCAAGACACATTACCAATATCATCATTCACCCTACCGATCCGCAAACGGTGTGGGTCGGCGTTATGGGACACTTGTTTGGTCCCAATACAGAGCGGGGGGTCTATAAGACCACCGATGGAGGACAATCCTGGAAACGGGTTCTCTTTGTAAACGAACAAACAGGCTGCAGCGACCTGGTAATGGAGACCGGAAATCCCTCGGTGCTTTATGCCGGTACTTGGCGAGTCATCCGCACCCCACACAGCCTAGAAAGCGGTGGAGAGGGCAGCGGTCTTTGGAAGAGCACCGACGGGGGCGACACATGGTCTAACATTACCACCGCAAAGGGGTTGCCAAAGGGTGTTTGGGGTATTGTGGGCGTTGCGGTGGCCCCCTCTAATACAGACAAGGTGTATGCCATTTTAGAGAACGAAAAAGGCGGTCTTTATATGAGCACAGACGGCGGCCAAAGCTGGACGCTTCAGAGTAGTGACAACAATATTCGGCAGCGTGCCTTGTACTACACCAAGGTATTTGTCGATCCCAAGAACGAAAATGTCGTTTATTGCCCCAATGTAAATTTTATGAAAAGCCGCGATGGCGGAAAAACCTTTCAGTCCGTTCGCACACCACATGGCGATCACCACGACTTGTGGATCGACCCAGAAGATGGTAAAAGAATGATCGTAGCCGATGATGGGGGAGCGCAGGTAAGTTTTGACGAAGGAAACACCTGGAGCACCTATATGAACCAACCCACCGCTCAACTTTATCGTGTAAGCACCGACAATGCTTTTCCTTATCGAGTCTTGGTAGCACAGCAAGACAACTCTACCCTTCGTATTCGCTCCTCTACATATGGGGCTTATATTGGTGAGCAAGATTGGGAAGCCACCGCCGGCTCGGAGAGTGGATATGTGGTGGCAGACCCGGCTAATCCTAATATTGTATATGGCGGAAACTACGGCGGCTATCTTTCTCGTTACGACCATAGCACCGGAGAAAATCGTGCCATTACTGTTTGGCCCGATAATCCAATGGGGGCCGGTGCCGACGGACTCAAGTATCGTTTTCAGTGGAACTTTCCTATCTTTTTTTCGCCGCACAATCCCAAGAAACTATACTGCGCCGGTAATGCACTTTTTGTTACCGAAAACGAAGGCGCCAGCTGGACGCAACTTTCTCCGGATCTAACCACCAACGATAAAACAAAGCAAATTTCAAGCGGTGGCCCCATTACCAAAGACAATACATCGGTAGAGTACTATTGTACCATTTTTACCGCTACCGAAAGCCCATTAGAAAAAGATCATATCTGGACCGGCAGCGACGATGGGCTTGTGTATTTGAGTCGGGATGGCGGAAAGAACTGGACCAACGTAACGCCCGCCATCGCCCCCACGCTAATGATGTGGAATGCTATTGAAGTAGACCCCTTTAAAAAAGGAGCCGCTTATATTACCGGAACACGGTATAAACTGGACGATTACACCCCGTATATCTATAAGACCGAAGATTATGGAAAGACCTGGAGGTTGATTACCGCCGGCATAGACAAGATGCATTTTACCCGTGTTACCCGTGCCGATCAAAAAAGACAAGGCTTGTTATACGCGGGTACCGAATTTGGCATGTACATCAGTTTCGATGATGGCGCCAACTGGCAACGCTTTCAGCAAAATCTTCCGGTTACTCCCATTACAGACCTCACGATTAAAAACAACGATCTTGTTGTGGCCACTCAGGGTCGCTCGGTATGGATCATCGATGACCTGTCGATGGTACAGCAACACGACAATAAGATCGCCACCAAAAAACTTCATGTCTATACGCCCAATACAGCGTTTCGGGTAGCGCCCGTACAAAATCGCTGGGGAGGGGCGGCATCGTTGCCCGTTAACGTGGCGGCTAATCCACCTAAAGGAGCAGTGATTGATTTTTACAGCAGCAGCGTTACCGATTCGAGCAAGGCATCGGTTGCATTTTACGAGGCAGGCGGAAAAGAGATCTCGCGCAGCAGCACCGAATCAAAAACCAACCCCGTAAAACTAAGCCGGGGCCACAACCGCTTTACTTGGGATCTGCAATATCCGGGTGCAGAGAAGATCGACGATCTGATCTTGTGGAATGGAGTGCCTGGAACCATCACGGCGCCCCCCGGCAATTATTATGCGGTAGTAACGGTCGATAACGATTCCGTTCGTGTACCTATTCGGCTGGTGGCTGACCCTAATTACCGTTGTTCGCAAGAAGACTATGACGCACAGTTTACTTTTTTGCAACAAGTACAGGGCACCTTTAACGAAACCATGAAGGCTATCAAGAAAATTCGTTTGGCGCGAACGCAGCTAAAAGAGTTTGTGCAACGACAGGGAAAAGATTGTCCAAAAGAACTCAGCAAGCTCTCTGATAGTTTACTAAAAGCAATTACCAAGATCGAAGAGGAGTTGCACCAGACCAAGGCCAAAAGCGGGCAAGATGTGCTCAACTATCCCATTCGACTCGATGATAAACTCGGTGGCGTCTTCGATATGGCCAGTAGCGGCAATATGGCTCCTCCCAAACAGGCTCGAGACGTATATGCTGTTCTTGCCGAACAAACCGATGCAGCAACACGCCAACTAAAGCAATTGCTTGACGAGGGTATCAAAGCGTTTAACTCGTTGATAAAAGAGAAGAACCTACCGGTGATTGTATTGCAGTAGCACGCTACTGCACCAGCAAATAGTACAAGGGAAAGCCAATCGTAATGTTGAGTGGAAAGGTAACGCCCAACGCCATTGGTATGTAGAGCCCCGGATCGGAATCGGGCGCTGCCAGACGCATGGCGGCGGGTACTGCAATGTAAGACGCACTGGCGGCCAGAATTGCGAAAATAAAACGCGTGCCGGTTACGTCGCTTATAAAATGACTGAGCAGCGCCACCGCACAACCATTGAAAAGGGGCATCAGAATAGCGAACAAGAAAACAAAAAGGCCATGTTTTCTAAAGCTCGAAAAACGCTTGACGGTAATCATTCCCATTTCGAGCAAGAAGATGGCTAAAAATCCTTTAAAGATATCGGTGGTAAAAGGCTTGATCCCTTCAGCCTGTTTCGAATCGGCAACGATTCCAATTATAAGGCTACCCACGATCATCAGGACGCTTCCGTTCGATATGGCATGTTTTAAGATAGCGCCCAGATTTACCGAGCGGTCGCGCGCCTTATCGTATTTGTTGATCAATACAAATCCCATAATAATGGCCGGGAACTCCATCAAGGCCATTACGGCGATCATGTGTCCGCTAAACGCTTACCCTTGTATCTCTAAGAAACTTACGGCCGATATGAATATAACAGCGCTCACCGAACCATACGATGCGGCAATGGCTCCGGCGTTGCTGACGCCCACTTTATTTTTAAGAATATAAAAAGAATAGATAGGTATCAAGGTTGCGAGGATGGCCCCAAAGACGATTGAATAGACGATCTCTGCGCTCTGCTCGCTATGTTCGAGTTCTTGGCCGCCCTTAAAACCGATTGAAAAAAGTAAATAAAGAGAGATGAATTTTATAGAGGTGGCGGGAATTTCCAGATCGCTTTTTAGTAGCGCAGCTACAATTCCCAACACAAAGAACAATAAGGTAGGATTGGTCAAGTTAGAAACCAGAATCTGAAAACTGCTATTATCCATGGCTCGACAATTATCGGATTTTGCTAAAGGTCATTCTCATTCCTTTTTGCTCATCTCTTATGTTGGTCCCATCAAAAACAATCGCTCCGTTTACCAGCGTGGTTTTAATGCTGCTTCTTACCCGGTTGCCCACTAGCGGAGTCCAACCGCATTTATAACGAAGGTTCTGCTCGGTAATTTGCCAGGGAGCATTTAGGTCGACCAGCACGAGGTCTGCAAAGTAACCCTCTTTAATATAACCCCGTTCTTTAATTTTATAGACATCAGCCACCCGGTGACTGGTCTTTGATACAATTTGCTGAAGCGCTAGCTTTTTATCGTGAAAGAATTCCAACAACATGACCAGCGCGTGCTGAATCATCGGCCCGCCTGGCTTAACGTGGTCGTATAGCCCCTGTTTTTCTTCCCAACTATGTGGGGCGTGATCGGTGGCCACCATATCAATCTTGTCTTCTACGAGCGCCTGCAATAACCCTTTCGGATTGGATTCAGGTTTTACAGATGGATTCCACTTGATCTTATTGCCCAGCCGCTCGTAATCGTCGGTACTGAAAACTAGGTGGTGTACACAAACCTCGGAGGTGATTCTTTTTTCGCTGGCAGCGCGCGACGCGAACAAAAGCGCCTCTGCTTCGGTAGAGACATGCAAAACGTGTAAACGATTATTAAAGCGGCCAGCGAGGTCCACTAGTTTTTGGGTGGATGATAAACAAGCTCGTTCGTCTCGGATAATGCTATGGTAGTGCGGCGGAATGGCGTCCCCATACGATTCTTGGGCCTTCTTGTAATTGTCGGCCATAATGGCTTCGTCTTCTGAATGAAGTGCAACCAGGTGTCCGGTTCTGGAAAATAGTTTTTCGAGATAGGGGTGATTGTTGCAAAGCAAGGAGTGATTTTCGTCAAAATACAAGCCATCGTCGGTGAGCCCGCAAACGTCTTCGGTTCCTACCTTAAGCGCCTCTTCGATATTATCGCGGGTAAGTCCCATAAAAAAAGAATAGTTCGAAACAGAGGTCTGCGCCGCCCGCTTGTATTTTTCTTCGAGCGCCTCTACGGTAATAGTATTTGGGAGGGTATTGGGCATGTCCATAAAAGAGGTAACACCCCCTGCAACAGCGGCCCTCGATTCAGAGGCGATATCTCCTTTATAGGTCAAGCCCGGATCGCGAAAATGAACATGAGCGTCGATTACGCCCGGCATCAACACCGCACCTTCTGCATCGATCTCTTGATAGCGCAATGTCGAAGACAGTCCAATCTGTTTGTCAATTTTAGCGATACGTTGGTCTTGTATGTGTACGTCGCCCACGAAGTCTTGGTCTTCGTTTATAATGCGCGCATTCTTTATTAGTATATGACTCATAGTTAAGGATTACAAATATCGCAATACATAGGGTCCTCTGTTTGTTTTTTGTTTGGGAACTCCTCTTTTTTTTCGAACAAGCAGCGCTGGCATCGGTATGTATAATAAAGGGCGGATCGGGTAGGCGAACCGCATAATTGGCAGGGTAGGCCCGGGGTGGCTTCTGTTACCGAAAAGCCAGGGCAATTACACTGGGGGCAGCCAGAGGCTATTTTTTCTGTCAATTGATGACAAGCCTGTCCGATCACTTTCATTCGCGATGGATTATACAAGGCCCGCATATCCGTTTCTACGAAAGCGCTTCCACGTGTTTCGATCAAACCGCTGACTAAGCGCTCAAGTTGTGGCCAATCGTTGATTCCTTTTGTGATACCCGTATTATCTTTCTCTGCCGCGCGAACGATCAGGGCATGCGACGGAAACTGTACTCTTCTGGCAAAATCCTTTAGCTCGTCTAGGTTTGACACCAGCGCACCACTAAAATTGGTTTCGGTACTTACGGATCGGCCTAGTATTTCGATATTATTTTTTTTATCGACCAGTAGTACTAATTCGTCATTGCCGGGTACAAATACCAGCGAGGGGTGCGCCCCAAAAGAACCCTCCGAGGCCACGGCTAAATTGCAGCCGGTCAGCTCCATTCCCCATTCGCATTTTTTTCGGGCGGTGGCCAGCGGGTCGTCTAGACGTTCAATTTCTCCGGTAAAGGTGCCAAGTAGGTCTGTATCGAGGCGGTCGTCGGTAAAACAATGTACCCCCAGAGCTGCTTCGAGTAAAGGAGACAACACCATCTCTTTTTTGTGCTTGGTAGCGATCAGGAGCCTGCGACCTGTAAACAAGGCATCATTATTTTTCGGATAGTAAATAGAAAAGAGCTCTTGCAAAGGTACAAAATTCTTTAGCGCCTGTTGCGTCTTAATTTTTGATAGTCGAGAAAATAGATCAGTCGTGCGGTCAACTCTTTGCCTTGTGCCATTCGGAATACTTCTACCAGGTTTTGGCCATATTTAGTAAAGCGAAGACCATCAATGTCTCTATCGAGGGGCATCCAATTTTTCCAACCAATAATCAAGCGACTGCCATACATAAAGTCCCAGGTATAAAAAAGATCGAGGTTATAGGCGTTGTAGTTATTGTCGTTTCCGTTTATAAAGGCCCGATCGATCCAATACCCCCTGGCATCTACATTAAAATATTTTTCGTAGCGCACACTACTCCAGTAGTGTCTGGCGCGAAGTGTTAGAAACATGCGAGGTGTAAAGTTGTACAGCCCCGATAGCAACGTTGTAAATTGTTTAACATCGCGCCAGCCCACGATCGGATCTCCGTTGGTCTCTCTTCGAAAGGCATAGCCCACGTTACCATTATCATTGCTACCCGAACCCGACCATTCGATGCTCAATCGGTCATTGAAGCGAAAGCGCAGGGTAAGCTCATAATTGATATACTCAGCGTCTCTAAAAGAGGGGGTCTGGCCCAGTCCGCCTTCGAGACTTACATACAATCTTTTTCGGCTATCTGTACTTCCGCTGAAGCCCACATAGTGCCAGGGCATCATTCGGATCATACGACCCGGGGTACGTAATTCAAAATAGTCGTGTTGCCACACCGGCTTTGATTCGTAGTTGATCGACAGGTCCCAGAAGTTCTTAAAGAAATGAAAAACAGAAGCCCCCAGCTGAACCTCTTGCCACACGTTTGGTTTGTAAAGCTGACGATTGGTGAATCGAAGCGAATATCGGTAGCTGAGAAAATTCTTGGTGGGAGTAAACTGATTGTAACTAATCTGCGCCGCTGTCGTAACCTCATTGGGCGCTTGTAAAAAACCGAGATCATTAGGATCGTAGCGATCCGATTCAATATTATTACTAACGTTAAACTGCACCTTGCCACTTACTTTTCGAAGACTTACCGTAGTATTGAAGCCATCGTAAGGGTTCGCTCCCAAAATCTTGCTATATCGACCGGTGCCTACAATGCCATAATTATTTTTCTTATCATAGAGGGCAAAATCGAGGGCCGAAACATTGGCATCACGGGCAAGACCGCTTCGTGTAACGTTCGTGTTGGTAAAGGTAACCGACGATCTTCCCTTCAGCGCCTGGTCAATAACCACTAAACTATAATTGGTAAGGGGCTCTGTTTCTATAGACTCTGTTATCCCCGTTGTCTTATTGAAGATAGAAGCGGTCATAGGAGCGCTTACCGCGTTAAAAACACCGATGCCTAGATTTTTTTTATTTCTCCCAGAAAACTTAGAGGCATTGATCAGCTGCGTAATGCCGGGGTTCTTGATAATCTCCAAGTTCGGGTCGTTGGCCGCGCGGTTTCTGACCTGCCAGTAACCAGCAGGGGTCAGACCAATTCTTCGGCTATAAAATAGCCCCGCTTTATTAAAAAGCTCTGTGCCCTCTGTAAAAAAAGGCCGATTCTCTTGAAAGCGAACTTCGAAGGGCGATAGATTTAAGATCACATTGTCTGAGATCACTTGTCCAAAATCGGGCACCAGTGTGGCGTCGAAGGTAAAGCTCTCATTTACGCCCCATTTTACATCCATGCCTCCGTTGCGAAGCCATTCTTTGACTACACCTCGGTTGGTGGGGGTATTTCTAAATCCGGTCGTAACATAAGGAAGAAACGAAAGACGTAAAGCCGGCTCAATGTTAGTAACCCCCAGCAGATCGCCAAACTGGTTTACGAATCCGGCTACGTTAGGATCTACCGGATTCCAAAAACTGCTTTCGTTCAGCCTTCTGCTAAAGCGTTGAAAATTGATTCCCCACCGCTGCTGTTCGCTTTTTGAGAAACGAAGAGAGATATAGGGTATTCGCATTTCCAGCGTCCACCCATCGGGGGTAAAGGCCACATTGCTTTCCCAGACCGCATCCCAGCTATAATCGCTGGGCAACCCGAACATCGATTGAATGGCCGGCGAGATTCTGGCATCCGATTGCACATTACGGCTGGTGACCACAAACTGAAACCCGTTTTGATCATCATTATAGGTGTCGAGAAAAATAGAAAAATAATCGATGTCTTGCCGTTGCTCTCCATCGCGGGCCGTTAATTGTTTACGAACAGCCTTTGGATCGTCGTAGTTTTTAGCCGCTACATAGAGGGCTTCGTCGTCGTATAACAACCAAACCTCGGTGCGTAGCGTGGCGGGTTTTCCATAGTCGGGCGAATTAATAATAAAGTCCGACGCCGGGGTTGCTTGTAGCCAAACACTGTCTTTTAGTAGACCGTCTATCTTGGGAGCCACCGAGGTGCGAACGGCCGAGGTGTTTTTGATAAGTGTTGACGGTATTGATTGAGAAAAAACAGGGGTGAAAAAAATGCAGCAGAGCAGTATTGGTATCTTATTCATTTCGCCAGCAAAAATGCCACTAATATCTTAAAAAACCGCCAGGTAAACATTTTATGATTAATTTTAATTACCACAACCATGAAACCAATTCTTAGAGCGCTGCGGGTAGATAATTACATTAAAAACACTGTCATTTTATTACCGGGTGTTTTTGGTGCCAAGATTTTTCAATCGAATATTTTAGGGTACACACTACTTTCGATTGTATTGTTTTCGTTGCTTAGCAGCGGTATTTATCTTATTAATGACCTGGCCGATCAAAAAGAAGATAGAGTACACCCTAAAAAACGGTTTAGGCCGGTTGCATCAGGTGAAGTAAGCCTCTCGTTGGCAATCACCGCCGCACTTTTTCTTCTTTCAACCGCCTCTATAGGGGCTTATCTATGGTTGCCCAAAGCAGCGCTTCAACTTTTTGTTGCCTACATAGCCCTCAATTTTTTTTATACGTTTTTTCTGAAAAAGATAGTTTTAATCGAGTTTTTTACTATTGCAATTTTTTTTGAGCTTCGGCTTTTTCTAGGCGGGATCATTGCTGACACCCCACCATCTCATTGGCTGATATTAACAACCTTTTTTCTAGCAGTTCTTATTGCACTCGGAAAGCGAAGAGACGACCTCCTGCTCTTTGAACAAACAGGCGCCCTAACTAGAAGGTCGACAGACTCTTATAATCGAGTGTATTTAGACAGCTTACTTACCATCTTCGCTTCTTCTCTTGTATTAATTTATGTTCTCTATACTATTTCCGAACCGGTAATGACGCGCTTTAGCCCCTATTTTTATACTACAAACATTTTTGTACTTCTTGGATTGTCCCGTTACTTGCAGCAGCTGTTCGTAAAATGCAATTCTGGAAACCCCATCCATCTTTTACTTAAAGACCGCTATATTCAGTTTTGCGTTTTGGCGTGGGTGGTGCTGGTTCTGTATTTTATTTATGTTGTATAGAAAACCATGAAAAGACGAATTGACCTTTCTTTTCTGAGCTCATTATTGATAGGGCATTACCTAATGGTTTTACTTTTAGGTAGCTTGTTTTTTTTCCTTGATCTAGCTTTTTTGGCTTTCCTCTTTCCTCTATCTCTTCTAGCGGTCGTCTTACTTTCAGCTGCGTTTCGTTCATTTTTTTCTCTTTCAAAAAAGGTATACCGCAATACACTTCTTCTCTTCTTTTTTTTAGTCTTTATTTCGGGCCTTTTGTGTTTGGTTCTTTTTGATAATTCATGGGATGGCCAAACGTATCATATGCAAACCGCACTGTCGTTGTCTGCGGGCTGGAATCCATTTTACACACTCATCTCGTCAGATATTGCAAACGCCACCTGGGTTAATCATTACCCGAGAGCATTTGAGCTACTGGGCGTTAGTTACTTTGCTTTTATAAAGAATATTGAGATCATTAAGATCTCCAATATTCTTGTTGCCTGGGCTTCATTGGCGGCCAGCGTACAATTTTTTTCGCAACAGGCACAGTTTTCTGTTTTTACAAAGCGACTTTTAGTCACCGTTACGTGGTTAAATCCAATTTCTACAACTCAGCTCTTTTCTGGGATGGTTGACGGGCAGGTCTATAATTTGCTAATTATTGTTGTAGTGGGGTTTTTAGGAGCACAGCATAGTAGACTCTTGGTTGTTGCGGCTATATCTGCTCTTGTAATTTTGGCCAGCCTTAAGTTTACGGGCTTGGTTTATGCAATTTTATTTTTAGGTTTTGGACTTTTGTATTGGCTGGTAAAAAAGCACATCACGATTTTCGCTGCTTTGAGGATGGGTGTAATTTTTATTTTTCTGACTGGTTTTATAAATTTTAGTCCGTATGGCACAAACATTAAACGAGAACAGCATATTTTTTTTCCATTGATGGGGGTGGCCCCCGTTAATATAATGATCGGGACAAATATGCCCGAAGGGTTTAAAGATCAAAATCGGTTTAACAAGTTTTTTTCTTCATTGACTGCGCGTAGTTCAAATGTGCATGGAAGCAATATGGCTCCAATGCCTGTCCCTAAGTTCCCCTTTACTATTCGCTTAAGCGAGTTGACTGTATTCAAAGCTTCTTCTGTGTTATATGGGGCAATGGGCCCCCTTTTTTCCGGCGTGTTGGCTATCTCAATTTTTTTATTGCTATGTGTTTTTTTCGCTCTATCGCCGGCGAGGTTTAAATTAAATGTACTACTCCTCGTGTTCGTCTCTTTTACAATTTTTTTAAACCCCGAATGCTGGGTTTCTCGCTACGTTCCTCAGTTATGGGTAATTCCGATTATTATTCTTTTACCCTTGCTAACACGCCCGATCACCAATTCTTTTTTACAGAGACTCTCTTTATCTTGTTTGCTTTTACTCACAGTTAATGGACTTATGGCAGGAGTCATCAACTGGGGCGCCAATTATATAATTTCTCGACAAATAGAGGACGAATACAGATGGGTATCCAAAATTAAGCAAACAGTTTACTATACCGAGAACGATTTTTGCAGTACGAGAAAACGAATGGAAAAATTTAATGTAAAAGCGGTGGCGATACCTCGCTATAGCAAACCGCCTCAAGGTAATTATACGGTTTTTAATCCACTAACCACAAAGAGCGAAGTTTTTATTCCGATCAATACACCCCCTTATCAACCCTCAAAATTCTTTTCGGTATTATTTTCTTATGTCAAGCGAAATCGATAGTAAAACACTGGTATTATTTGACTTTGACGGCACCCTTACAAAGGGCGATACGCTTTTCCATTTTCTATTCTATTCAACTCCGTTCTATAAATTGCCCCTGCTTGTTTTATTGAGCCTACCCGTGTTGGTGGCGTATGCGTTTCGAATTTTGTCAAACGACAAAGCTAAGGAGACAATATTATCCATTTTTTTCAAGGGAAAGAGAAAAGACTTTTTTATTGGTAAAGGTGAGTCGTTTGTGGAACACAGGCTTGAACGGATATTACGAAAGTCGACGGTTAGCCAACTAGTTTCTTATAAAGAGAAAAGCGCTACTATTTGCATCGTGACCGCATCTCCTCATTATTGGGTTGAGCCGTGGGCTAGAATGCAAAAAGTAGATCTTATTTCTACTCACCTTGACTTTAGAAACGATGTTTTTAGTGGAAAATTTCTGGGAAAAAATTGTAACGGAATGGAAAAGGTTATACAAATTAAAAAAAAGTATACATTAGAATCCTTTTCTAAAATCGTAGCTTTTGGCAATACGAAGCATGATTTACCAATGCTCTCTCTTGCACAGGAGTCTTTTTATCGTCAGTTTTAGTTTTACCACCCAATCCCATAATCCTCTCCATGGTTGCTGGATCCGCCCCAGAGTGTTCCGTTTTTCCAATCAAAGAGGATCGCATTGATAGGACCCGAGGTACGATCGTCAAAACTGAGCGTATAGCCCATTTTTGTGAGGGCCTCTCGAATGGCTTTTGAGGTCTGATCGTGGAGCAGCAGATTGCCTGGCTTTGGTTTTCTGTCTTTGATCGTACTACCCCCCAGCGATAACCAAAGCTGATTGCTGTTGATATTTGCCGCTTCGCAGGCTTGTTGTACCGTCATATTAAATTCGACCATATTCAAAAAGAACTGTAGCAGGTTTTGATCTTGTGTATCGCCTCCTTGTACGGCGAACGATAAGTAGGGTTTCCCGTCTTTTAATGCTAAGCTCGGTGTAAGCGTAACGCGTGGTCTTTTACCAGGAGCGATCACATTGAATGGATTAATGGCAGCGTCGAGAACAAAACTTTGTAGACGTTGGCTCATACCCACCCCTGTGTTCCCCGCAATAGTAGCCGGAATCCAACCGCCACTGGGGGTAATGGATACGACCCATCCCTCTTTATCGGCGGCTTCTACCGACGTGGTGCCGCGCCATAAACGATCTTGGTAGTCCGCAGTTGCCATAGCGATCGCTCCGCTGTCGTGTGCGGGAACGAAATTTCGCTTTGTGCTATCGCTTAGGTCAAAAGGTCTTTTGTTAAGTAATTCTATATATGGGTTTTCGGCATGCTGAAACGGATAGGGATCACCGGGGCCGATAAATCTGTCATTACTGGTCATATTTAGTTGAGCCGCCCTTTGTTTTGCATACTCTTTACTTAGCAGCCCTTGCATGGGTTCGGCAGGGGCAACCAGCGGATCGCCATAATAAAAATCACGATCGGCAAAGGCCATGCTCATGGCTTGGTATACGGTATGAATATAGGCTGCGCTGTTGTAGCCCATCTTTTTCAGATCAACATTTTCTAAGATGTTAAGCGCTTGCAGCAGAGCGGGGCCTTGTGTCCATTGTTGTAATTTATAAACCTCGATTCCTTTGTAATTGACCATTAGCGGCTCTTCCCAACGAGGTTTCCAGCTAGACAGATCACTTTTGGTTATTAATCCCCCTTGCTCTTGACATCCTCTTACGAACTCATCTGCAATGTCTCCTTTATAAAACCGATCGTAAGCCGTCATAATGGCTTCTTTTCTTGAGGCTCCCTTTTTTAGTGCCGCTTGCTCTGCCGCTACCATTTTAGTGAGTGTTTTTAGCAGATCTTCTTGAATAAAGATCTCTCCCGCACGAGGAGCCTCTCTCGATTCACCTAGATGAGGCAACAACACTTTTTTACTGTAGGGCCATTCTTTAATACGTTGTTTACTTCTCTCAATACTATTGGCGGTTTGTGCATCAATCGGGTAACCTGCGGCTAAGTCCATGGCGGGTGCCAGCACCTCTTTTAAACTTTTAGTGCCATACTCGGCCAGCATATAGCAAATTCCACCGGGAGTTCCCGGTGTGGTCGCGGCCAAGGGTCCGTATTCGGGAGGAAACTCATAGCCCCTTGATTTAAAAAATTCGACGGTGGCACCCGAAGGAGCCACGCCCATTGCATTAAGGGCAATTACTTTTTTAGTTTTTGGATTATAGAGCAAGGCCTGCGTTTCGCCACCCCAACTGAGTACATCCCACATGGTACAAGTGGCCGCCAGCATCGCACAGGCAGCGTCTACTGCGTTTCCGCCCTGCTGAAAAAGCGTTGCCCCCGCTGTGGCCGCTAACGGTTTTCCGGTTATGGCCATCCAGTTCTTGGCATGAAGCGGTGGCTTCTGTGTCTGTTGTGATGCCGCAATAAAGTTGAGGGCACAAAGCGAACAGAAGATTATAAATTTTTTCATCGGGATTATCTTATCTATATTCAAATGTAATATCTATTGTGCGTTTTATAAACTATGGTCAAAGCGGGTATTGATATTGTTTTACAGCAGGCTCCTGTGTGGAGTAAGCAACGTATCGGACTAGTCACCAACGATGCAGCACGCACCCATCAAGGGCTTTTTTCTCGAAAGGCACTTCTAGATAATGGCTTTAATCTGGTCAAGATCTTTTCTCCTGAGCACGGTATCTCAGCCACCGGGGCCGATGGCGCTCCCATGCATGATCAACAGGATCCCCTTACTCAGCTGCCGGTGGTTAGCTTATATGGAGAAAAACTGACCCCTGCTGCTACCGATCTCGCAGACCTTGACCTGTTACTATTTGATGTTCCCGATGTGGGTACCCGGTTCTACACGTATCTGTGGACCCTTTCTTATTGTCTGGAGATTTGTGCATCGATTCAAAAACCACTGATCGTCTTAGATCGTCCCAATCCCATTTCGGGATTATTGTCGTTGGCCGGCGGTCCCCTTTTAGATGAGACTACGTGTAGTTCATTTATTGGAAGATGGAGTATCCCCATTCGACACAGCTGTACGCTGGGGGAGCTGGCTTTATATTTTAATAAAGAGAAAAACATCGGCTGCTCCCTTCAGGTCGTTTGCTGCGAGGGATGGGCGCGCCACCAATTTTATCTCGATACGAAATGGAAATTTGTAGCACCGTCCCCCGCCTTGCAACAATTCGAGAGCACAGTTCTATATCCGGGCACTTGTCTGCTAGAGGCCACCAATCTTCATGAGGGCCGTGGAACGAAGCAGGCCTTTTCGCTGGTGGCCGCCCCTTGGTTAGATACAACATTATTGCGTCATCAGTTGCAGGCCTACGGAGATCTTGGCGTTGATTTTGGCGAGGAGACATTTAGATCTACCAGTACTCGCTATGCGGGTGAAACCTGTAAGGCCTTGCTATTTTCCGTTACTGATTTTCGGCAATTTGATGCGGTCTTATTTGGATTCTTGCTGGTAAAATGTTTAAAGGATAATTTTTCTGAGTTTGCCTGGACTACTTATCCTACGGCCGTCAATCCGACGGGGCAGCATCACCTCGATCGCTTATCGGGTGTTTCAAATTGCTGCCAATGGTTTGAGCTGCCGATCGACGCATTTAAAAATCGAATAGCTGAGCGCTGTGCTACGTCTAATTCCTGGATAGAAAAGATAACCCCTTTCTTAGCATACAAATGATTCTTTGTTCGGCTTACCTACTCATTCCAATAAGCCACACATATAGCCATTCGCCGGCTTTATATGATGCGCCCAACAGCAACGGGTAGGCTAAAAATAACCAGGCATAGTCTATCATGCGCAACATTCTTAACGCCTGAGTGCCCTTTTCGACCAATAGATTGATAAAATCATACCAACCTACGATGCCCCATTTAGCAATGACCCCATTTAAAATAATGGCGGTTACCAATATCACCCATCCTATTATAAAAAGTTTGATCATACGGCTTCTGTTTTTTTAGTTCTGTTCATCCTGCAACGATCACTGCAATACCGCACCTCTTCCCAATTCTTCTCCCATTTTTTTCGCCAGGTAAAAGGGCGCTGGCATACCAAACAGATCTTTTGCTGTAAGTTTTCTTTTTTGACGGTTTTTTTCAACGTGCGGTAGTTTATCAGCCTTGTAGTTTTTTAACGCCGGGCCGAATTGAGAAGATTGCGATTGATAGTAGTACCAAAATTCCCATAGCTATTGCCGTATAGGCAATCTCGGGCACATCGATTATTCGTTTTACGTAGACCCCATAAAAGGCCCAAGTCACTGCGAACGCTAAAAAGGGGTTAGCTAGTCTTTTCATGACCCACGCGACTATAATAGCAGCAACGATCAAAATGGCCAGCGTACTAAATACCTGGATTGAAAAAGGGATCGTGAAATTGAAAGCGACCAGCCACGTAGTAACGTTAGCGACAGTGGCAATACAGATCCAACCCAGATAAACGCCGAACACGATCTTTGGTAAAAGCAGTTTTTCTGTATCGGCTTGTTGGTTGATCATCGCAAGCGTTGCCAGCAGTGCAAACATTATGAGAAGCGACAGACCAATGCATTCTAACTGCCAAGCCACAATCCAAGCGCCGTTCAATAAACAGCTGGTCAAAAAAAGATAGCTATTATAAAAGCGCGATTTCTTGCTGCTGGGTAAAAACTGGGCGATCAAAAAGATAAAGACCAGCGTGTAGATCAGACTCCAAATGGCAAAGGTTTGATTGGCGGGGGTAAACAAATTGGCATACTTGTCAGACAGCTCTCGTATCGATTTACCCCCGAGTTGGGTAACTACCGATAAGTAATTTACATACAGGGCTGCCACAAAGCCAATAATATTCAGCAGTTTGACCAGAAGTTCTTTTTTCATAGTGAGGTGCTTGTCGCTGTAAAAGTTACTGACCCGGGTATTAAAAAGGATTGAAACCCTGCCTAAGATTTTTCTTTTTTACTCTTTTTTAAGAATAGCATATAGTCGGTAACCTGCTCAATTTGCTTATCGGTCAGCATATTTTCCCAGGCCATCATGGCGGTGTTGGGTACTCCTTTTTTTATCGTTTGGGTCACTGCTTTTTTCGATTCACCCTGCTTCCATTTTGTCGTGAGCAGCGAAGGGGCTTGCCCACCTTCGAGTTTTTTGCCGTGGCAGGCGCTACAGTAGTTCATATAGATCTCTGCCCCTGGATTTTTATCAGTTTGTGCCGATGTAGTTTTAATTGAGACTATGACTAAAGCCAGAAGTAGTGATAATTGCTTCATATTTCTTTTCATTCGTATCATTTGCCTTTGTAGCCTAGTTTTTCTGGGGTAATCGGTAGATCACGCACCCGTTTACCGGTAGCATTATAGACAGCATTCGAGATAGCGGCCGCCAGACCGATCAGCGCAATTTCTCCCAAGCCTTTGGCACCAATTGGATTGATGATGGGATCGGGTTTATTCACAAACCAAACCGTGGTCTTGGGGATATCAGTATGTAAGGGCACGCGATAGCCTGCAAAACTAGCGTTGATGATCTGCCCTGTGCTGTGATCGAATTTAAGTTCTTCTTTTAGCGCCATTCCAATTCCACCTACCACACCCCCCAGCATCTGGCTACGTGCCGTGTTTTCGCTGATGATCTTTCCGGCATCGGCTGTAGTGACCACCTCTTTGATCTTTATCTCCATCGTCTTGGGATGCACATGCACTTTCACAAAGTGACAAGAGAAAGAGTTAGTGGCGTGTTTCAATTCTTGTGCATTGGTTCCTTGCGAGTCTTTAGTGATCTCTATAGAAGGTTTTTGTGCTTTTTTTAGGAGTGTACTTATGGCTACATTATTTTCTCCTGCCACCACCGAGGCATTCTTTATCTCTATGTTTTTAGTGTCTACATTTTTAAATTCATCCAGGTGATTTTGTGCTAGTGCCTGCAGCGAACTCTTTAGTGCTTCACAAACTAAGTGCACGGCTGTGCCCAGCGTAGAGGTAGTAGTAGATCCTCCTTGCGTGGGGCCCGGTGGCAGATCGGAGTCGCCCAACGAAAATTTAATTTTTTCGATAGGCCACTGCAGATTCTCTGCCGCGATCTTCATCATGGCAGTAGTGGTGCCGGGGCCCATGTCACTCACGGCACTTTGCAGCACGAGGATTCCATTGTCTTGCAAAATGGCCCGGACCGAAGCTTGCCCGCGGCCGGCGCCAAACACCCCGTTGGCCATGCCATATCCTACCAGCATGCCTTCCTCTTTTTTACTGCCCGGCGTAACGGGTCTGTTATTCCAACCGATCAGCTCTTTGCCTTTTTCGTAGCAGTCTCGCAGGTAATTAGAAGACCAGGGTAGTTTTGATTCGGGGTTTACTTCTGGGAAATTCTTTAATCGCAGTGCTACCGGATCTATTTTTAATTGATAAGCCAGCTCATCGATGCTACTCTCTAACGCAAAACAACCGGTGGCTTCGCCGGGTCCGCGCATCCAGGTGGGCACACTTACGTCTAGGGGCAATAATTTATAGCTGGTCTGTACGTTGTCGCAAGCATATAAGAAGCGAGAGGCATTTACGATCCCTTCTCTAAAATCTTCGTAGCGCGCCGTCATGCTGATGGCATTATGAGCGATGCTCAGAAATTTTCCATCGGCTGAGGCGCCCATTTTTATTTCTTGCCAAGATTGGGGTCTGTAACCCGTTAGGTTGAACATTTGTGGCCGCGTGAGTACCACTTTTACCGGGCGCTTTAATTTTTTGGCTGCAATACAAGCAGCTGGTACATTATGCCAACCGCGAAGCGCATTTCCAAAAGCGCCTCCAACATAATTTACTATGACCCTTACGTTTTTATCAGGAATTGAAAAAAGTCTCGCCAAGGTTCCCTGCATCGATTTTGGTCCTTGCGTTTTATCGTATACGGTTAGTTTGTCGTCTCCCTCCCAGACGGCGATGGTGGCTTGCAACTCCATGGGGCTATGCACCTCAATGGGGATGTTATATTCACCTTCGACTTTTACAGCCGCTTCGTCTATTGCATTCGCTTTTCCTCTAGAATAATTACCGCTTGTTTTAAGCTTTGCTGCATCCTTTCGGGCCGCGTTAAAATCGGTCTCAAAGGCTTCGCGCTCGTATTGAACGATCAGTAACTGCGCCGCGGCATTGGCATTTTCGAGACTGTCTGCTACCACTAGCGCAACGGGCTGTCCATAAAACCGTACTATGTTATCGTGCAATACTTTTAGTCCCCACCATTGTTTAGGGTTTTTGCTTCCGTCGGCTTGTAGCGGTTCATAGCCCGGTGTACTGGGACAGTTTTTATATGAAATGACATCCAGCACTCCGTCTGCAGCCCGAGCCGGGCCCTCTTCGATGGCGGTAATCGTTCCCTTTGCAATGGTGCTGCAGACAAAAACGCCATAGGCAATATTATCGATACGATGCTCGGCCGAATATTTGGCACGACCGGTTACTTTTTCTACCGCATCGGCGCGGGGGCTGTCATTTTCTATTCCTATAAATTTTTCCATGGTAATCTGTTAGGGCAGTGAGGTTAGACGGGTTTTCCGGACGCTTGCACCGATGCAATGGCATCTACGATATTTTGATAGGCGCCGCAGCGACAAATATTCCCCGACATGTAGCGCTGAATGCCTTCGCGGCTGGCGGCACGCTTTTCGCGAATGCACGCAATACCCGACATGATCTGCCCGGGGGTACAATACCCACATTGCATGGCATCATTGACCACAAAGGCCTCTTGAAGAGGATGTAGCTGATCTCCGTTGGCTAATCCTTCTATGGTCGTGACCGTTTTTCCATTGTTGAACATAGCCAGTGACAAACAGCTATTCATTCGCTTACCATCTATGTGCACAATACAAGCCCCGCATTGCCCCATGGCACAACCCTTTTTCGTACCGGTTAGCCCCAACTGCTCGCGCAAGAAATTAAGAAGCGTCGTACGGCTGTCAATCTCGGCACTGCGCTCTACTCCGTTAACGATCAGCTTGATCTTTTCTTTCGGGGCCGGCGTGGGAATTATATTTTCCAATGGAAGGGCCTTTACCAGCAGGGTCGGGGCCAGGTAAAAGGCGGCAAGTGTACCCGACTTTCGCAGAAAATCGCGGCGGCTGCCTTGATAACAGTATTTTTCCATAGCTACGTATTACTATGAAGGTAATAAAAATCAATTGCGCCTTCGCTGCCCGGTATTAATTTTTGTTGTAGATTTATTGACATATCGCGCGACTAAAAATCTTAAACTATGTCTTCTACCGTACCCTATTTTAAAAATGAGCCGTTCATGGTCTTACTGCTCGGATTTCTTACCTGCGGCCTGTATTTGATCTATTGGAATATTAAGGCGGCGCAGGTACTTAATGCAGTAGCCGATAAAGAAGTGATCTCTCAGCCGGTTGCCATTTTTGCAGGCTGTTGTATGCCCGTCAATCTTTATTTCTATTATCTGGCCGGAAAAGAAGCCCTCCCTAAGCTGTACGAACAGGTGGGCGCTAACAAAAAAGACGAAACTGTCTTATTGATGGTGCTCGGATTTATTTTTCCAATGGTGGCCGCAATGATCGTGCAAGGTGATATCAATAAGCTCTATAACCAAGCCTGAGCAGAAAAAACTGCTGGGGATAGCTGCTGCGGCACTCACCTTACTGGTGCCCTACCTGATCCATATTTTCGATCATGGCAATATCGAACAGGCGCAATCGCTCTGTGTCTTTAAAATGCTGACGGGGTTGCCTTGTCCGGGTTGTGGTATTACAAAGTCGTTGATCTTTTTATACCAGGGTGATCTTGACAAGAGTCTTCATTATCACCTATTCGGCCTCCCACTCGTAGTTGGTTGTGTTCTTTTGATCGGGCTACTTGTGACCGAAATGGTCACAAAAAAAGTTTTTTTACGATCGGTAATTTACAGTCAACGTTTGGGCTATGGGCTGGCGATTATTTTGGGCATCTATCACTTAGCCCGGCTGTATAATTTCTTGTCAACGACTAGTTTTCAAGAAATAATCAAAGGATCAATTTGGCAGTAGCTAGCGTGAGTAGGCTAAGGAGTAGTATAAATTTAGTGGGGCGCATAATTTTTTATTATCTGGGTGGCATGATGTTTTCCATGCCAGGCGTAGATCAATAGCATATTCCAAAGCGTAAGGGTGCGTTGCTGTTCGGGGTGATATAGTGTACGCAAATAATCTTCGGGTGTTAAAGAAACAAGTAGTCTATGCCAGCGACGGTGTAAAGCATGAAGCAGGGTGACTGATACATTAACAGGCATATCGGCGACATCGATGGTGTTCGCCCATAATTTTTCGCTATAGGGTTTAATGGTGGGTTGCTCTTCGGTCATCGCTAGTTTAAACCGAATAAAAGCATTCATATGCGAATCGGCTAAGTGATGCACAATCTGGTTGGGTGTCCAGCCCCCTTCGCGGTAAGGGGTGTGTAATTGTACTTCATCCAGATGTTGTACGGCCGCTTCGAGTAAGGCAGGCAGTTGTTCTATATCGCTTAAGCAGCGGAGCCTTACGGCGTCGCTATAGTCCACCAACTCTACTCGTCCGATCGGATAGCGGATGTCTTGTTCCATATATTCATTTTGCTTTTGTACACTTGTCCGGCCCCGAGCAGTGTAAAGGGTTTAAACACCCGACCCCATTCTTTTTTTTGTTGTTCCCATGCTGCGGGATCAAAAATTAGGAGGTAAGAATTTCCTGCCACGCCAATGCTATCTCCTTCTACTATGGCAGCGGTCGCCTCATCGAGTGCAATGCCAAGATGATCGGGATATTGCTCGATTACGGGTATCAAATCAAATTGCCGATTTCTTACCAATACGTGTTGGTCAATGGCGGTACGCTGCATAAATGCGAATCCAGATTTGAATGTAGTGGGAGTGTGGGGTGATTTGCGATGATCTCCGCCAATGAGTAGCGATCCCATAATGGTCGCACCGGCGGAGGTGCCCATAATAACGCCTCCTCTTTTTAAGAGGCCTATCAATTCGTTATGAATAGCGGTATTGCCATAAATGTCGGCTAAGATCTCTTGATCGCCTCCTCCTAAAAAAACACCTTTAGCATTTTTGATCTGCTGTAGCATTGCCGAATTGTCGGTTTCCTCTCTTTTTCTTGTATGGACCGTTTGTAGATTCGTAAAACCACGATCACTGAATTTAAGCAGGTGTTTTCCTTGCTCGATCCATGGTTCATCTCTGGTAGCCGTTGGTATATAGACGATCGGTTGATCCTTACCGCCAATCTTTATTTCAAAAATAGTGTAGAGGGTATCTGGAATTGATCCGCCTCCGATAATAATGAGACACCCGGGCTGATAATTGAATTGGGCATCTGCTGAAATAAAAAGAAGAAATACCGCTAATCCTAAAAATGCTCTTTTCATAGGGCAGCCCTGTTTTGTTATTTTAAATATTTACCAAACCATTCCAAATGTTTATGGTGCCGATGAATAATATAGCTTGGGATTCTTAATCCATGATGTTGGTTGGGGTAAATGACCAGTTCCGTTGGTATTCCGGTCGATTTGAAGGCCTGATACATTTGTTCGGCTCCTATAACCGGCACATTAAAGTCGTCCTCACTGGCCATAAATAGGGTGGGGGTTCTTATGGTCTCTACTTTAAAGAATGGGTAGGAGAGATCTAGCCACTTCTTGGGATTTTTCCAGGGCTTTCCCAACTCTTCTTCGTACTGTCTAATATATTGGTCAGATCCGTACATCGATAATTGCAAAGAGCTACCCGCACCACTCACTGCGGCCTTAAATCGTTTATCGGTGGTAATCGTGTAGTTCGTAAGAATACCGCCATAGCTCCAACCGGAAATCCCCAACTTATCGGGGTCGGCATAGCCGGCTTTAATTAAGTGGTCGGTAACCGCTATAATATCTTTTACCTCTTTATTACCCCAGTCACCTGCAATGCTTTTTGTATAGGCCATGCCCCTACCACTGCTGCCTCTGTAATTAACAGCGGCTACCGCATAGCCCGCCGCAGATAATATCTGACGGGTCATATCGAAATCAAATTCGTCTTGGGCAACAGGGCCACCATGAATATATAGGATCAATGGTAGCTTACGCGCACTGCTATCGGGCAAGTAAAGGATTCCGGAAACTATATTTTTGTCGGCCGTCTCGCAGCTAAAGCCTTGCACGTACGAGAGCCGCAGTGGTGCGAGAAACTCTTTGCTAAAAGTTGATATTTTAGTGAAGCGTCCGTTAAATCCGGTGAAAATCTCATTCGGGTTTGTTGAATTGCTAAATAAGCAAACCATACGACCATCGAGTCCGATCTCTAACGAAGAAAACGCCCCTTCTTCGTTCGTAATAAAAGAATGATTGTTTACTGCCAATGAAAACTGAAGGATATTTCTTTTGCGGTCATCTTCTACGACCGCGTAAATGAATTTGCTATCTGGCGACCAGGTGGCATTGCTAATCGAGCGATCGAGCGTATTCGATATATACCTTGTCGCTTTAGTGTTACGATCGAATAACCAGAGTTGAGCCTGTTCGTACATATTAAAGCCACTCACGGTGGTCGATTGTGTATACGATAGGTAGTTACCATCGGGGCTAAAACGAGGTAGTCCGTTTTCTCCGGGGTATGTGCTGACTCTTTCTGTCACTCTATTCTGCAGGTCATGAATAAATACATCCGTGTTTTCGTTCTGGTCAGGGTCTTCGGTTGTATTGCTTAAGAAAGCGATATATTTTCCATCATTGCTAATTACAGCATTCGTTTCGTTATAGCTTCCCTTTGTTAGGGTATCAATTTTTTTCGATTCTATGTTAAAAACGTACAAATGTGTCTTTCGTTCATCAAGATACCCCTCGCTATCATTTTTAAAAGCATAGCGCTTGATCTCGTAGGGTTTTCTAATCTTCGTTTTTGCCGTATCGGCAGTAGAGGCCTCTCGGATCTCCATTAAAATGCGATTTCCGTCCGGAAACCAGCGGTAAGCAGAAAGTTCGCCTTTAACCTTCGTAAGCTGTATAGGTTCGCCCCCTTTACGATTCATCAGAAAAATTTGTGAACCACTTTCATCGGATTTTCCTTTCGACAGAAATGAAATGTATTTATTATCGGGGCTCCACTGCGGTTGACCGATACCTTTGGTTTGTTCAGACAGTTGTATACTTTCTTTTCCCTCAACATCCATCATATAGAGTTTGCTGTCGTAACCATCTTTTGAAGAATCGGTCTTAGCGTGATTGTATAAGATCCATTTTGCGTCGGGAGAAAGTTTTACCGACGAAACCGAATAAAACCGCCATACATCTTCGGGTTTGATCGGCCTTTTCGAAGGCTCTTGTGCAAAACAAAACGAGGTTAAACAAACCAGCGAGATCGCGTAAAAAAGTCGAGCAGACATACAGATTAGTTTTGTGTGAATCTACAACATTCAAAAGATTCTGATCCGATTTTTGGTTCTTAATTACCAGACCTATCTTTGAAATAAGCCATGCCTACCCTTACCACTATTTTTATCAAGCCTTTAATGAATCGGTTTCGCCGTCGCCGCTTTCGCTTTTTTTTAGCGTGCATAAACGATTTGCCGAGACCATTGACCATTCTTGATATCGGGGGTACAGAAGCGTATTGGAATCAGGTCGGTTTGTCTGCGCAAGGCATACAGGTTATCTTACTGAATCTGACCGAAGTTCCAGTGGTCAATGCGAACCAATTTCGTTCCGTTAGCGGAACGGCAACAGATCTAAGCAGCTGGTCCGACCAATCGGTCGATCTTATTTTCTCCAATTCTGTCATTGAACATTTGTTCAATTGGAGTCAGCAACAAAAAATGGCCCAAGAAGTACAGCGAGTCGGCAAATCATTCTTTATACAGACCCCTAACTATTATTTTCCTATTGAGCCGCATTGGCTGTTTCCGTTCTTTCAATTTTTGCCGCGTGCCTGGCGCATTGCGTTGACCCGATTGGCCTCGTGGGGACATATGCCAGCCTGTACTACTATCGAAGAGGCCTCTTTGTTGGTTGATGAGGTTAGATTATTGACGCCTTCTGAAATGAAAACACTTTTTCTGGGCGCTTCGCTTTATAAAGAAAGATGGTGTGGGCTGGTAAAGTCGATATCGGCGTACTTTATTCTCAGGTAGAAAATCTATTAACACCGTACCATTTAGTTACATCTTTTGCTTTTAACGGCCCTCCATGTCCAACCCAGTAACGCTGCGCCGGCCTGGTTAAAATATTCTCTATCGAGCTGTGGAGCAGGGGGCGATCTTCTATAAAGTAGTGATAGTCGGGTAGCGTCGGAAAGAACAGTCCACCCAACCATCCTCCCATCAACAGGTCGCCAATTATCATATCACCATTATCAAACCCAATGGAGACGCTGCCCATCGAATGCCCAGGGGTATGTACTAGGGTAGCATCGATCCCAAAACTGCTTAAATCTTTCATGCTGTCTACTAAATAGTCAGGAGTAAAAGGGGCGTATGGTTTGTCTACAAAAGGCACTAAGATCTTAGAGAAAACTGTGGTGGTGGCAATGGGCCCATTACTCCCCGTGGTAACCATTTTTAAATCACCACTATGTAATGCGGTAGGTATGTTGCACTGGTCAAGCAATTCCCTTGTGCTACCGCAGTGATCGGAATGACCATGTGTGTGTAGAATAAGCGAAATATCACGAAGCTCTACGTTGTGCTTATGTAGAAATCGGATAATCTTTTTTCCTTCTCCCGGGCTACCCGTATCGATCAATATATTGACAGCCCCCTTAACCAGATACGAATTAGAGATCGATAGAGGTATTTGATGAATGACGGTCATTTTCTAAAAGCCGAACGTATCGCAAAAGCAAGCAGAAAAAGTTTTTTCATATGTAGGGGGTTAGTATAATAAATGTACCTTTTTTCAATTAAAAGAGCCCTTAATCATTCTATTATTTTGAATAAACGAATGTTTGTTTTAATGCTCAAACCAGCTGTACCAACGAAGCGGACTTTTTCAGTACGGCTTCATCGAGCGAATGATCCTGAAGCTTGCCTTTTATAAAGTCTTCATAGGCGCTCATATCAAAATGACCATGCCCGCAGAGGTTAAATAAAATGACGCGCTCATCTCCGTTCTCATTGGCCTCTTTGGCTTCTCTTATTACCTGCGCAATGGCATGATTGGCTTCGGGAGCCGGTAAAATCCCCTCTGTTTTGGCAAAGAGTAGTCCAGACTCAAAACACTCCAGTTGTTGTAGAGCAACCGCCCCAATTTGTCCTTTATTTAAAAGGTGGCTACAAAGTGCACTTGCTCCGTGGTACCGAAGCCCGCCCGCATGCAAACCCGGCGGCATAAACTCATGCCCGAGGCTATACATGGGCAATAACGGGGTGAATCCTGCCGAATCGCCGTAGTCATATCCAAAGACGCCTCTAGTTAACTTAGGGCAAGAAGCGGGTTCTACCGCAATGGCTCTTACTTTTTTACCACCGCGGAGCATTTCACCAACAAATGGGAACGAAAGTCCTGCAAAATTCGAACCGCCTCCCAGCGGTGCAATTACCACATCGGGATAGTCGTTTGCCAACTCAAATTGTTTTAGGGCCTCTTGACCAATTACAGTTTGATGCAGTAAAACGTGGTTTAGAACGCTTCCAAGTGCATAGTGCGCATCGTTGTCCTGAACAGCCACTTCTACCGCCTCGCTTATAGCTATCCCCAGCGATCCAAGCGAGACCGGATCTATCTCGAGTTGTCCGCGTCCTACTTGTGTTCGAGTGCTGGGAGAAGGAAACACGTTTGCGCCGAAGGTTTCCATGATCAACTTTCTGTACGGTTTTTGGTCGTAACTGCCTCTTACCATATACACTTCGCATTGTAAGCCAAACTGGGCGCAGGCAAAACTGAGTGCGGTGCCCCATTGCCCGGCCCCGGTTTCTGTCACGATCTTTTTTATTCCTTCTTGATAGTTGTAGAATGCCTGCGCGATCGCTGTATTGGTTTTGTGAGAGCCACTAGGGCTACTCCCTTCGTATTTGTAGTAAATTCTGGCTTTTGTTTTTAATGCTTTTTCTAATCTTTTGGCCCGTACCAGCGGACTCGGCCTGTATAGTTGATAAAGTTCACGTACTTCTTTCGGGATTTCGATAAAGCGCTCCGTACTCACCTCTTGTTTGATCAGCTCCATTGGAAATAACGGCGTAAGATCTTGGGGTCCCACCGGTTGTTTTGTTTGTGGGTGTAGCGGCGGTAATAAGGGCTCGGTAAGATCTGCAGCAATATTGTAATAGTCCTTAGGGGCTTGATCGGTAGATAAATAGTATTTCATTATAGTAGTTATTGACGTTTAAAATAGTTGTATAAAAATGCGGATAAGAAAAAAGGCCTGCCTTATAAAAGACAGACCTCTTAGTAAGATGGTTATATGGCGATCAACGCCAACGACCACAGCTTCCCAGGCCTGCCCTTGTAGCAAGCCAACGCCAAAAATTCCATGTTTGGGAAGTGATCATTGATTAATTCAGTGTAAGAAAGTGAAAATAGCAAAAAAATTGAAATTAATACTAGCGCTTACTTATTTTATTGAGAGTTATCTGCCGCTGGCGACTACATCTGAAGCGGTCGATCTCAGCACTGCGTTTTTTTAAGTGCTTTTGGCTGACCCCGCTATTGACCCGCTCTCTCCAAAGACGAAAGCTACTGCCTTTAAGTCGTTGACGCATCAGTTTGATTACTTCCGCTTCCGTTAAACCGAATTGAAATAAGATAGCCTCGAAGGGGGTTCGGTCTTCCCAGGCCATTTCGATGATGCGGTCTTTGTCTGTGGCGGAGAGCATAAACTACTTTACAAACCCCAACAGAAAAAGTTGAAATTCGGGGCTGAACATGGGGCCAGAGGCCCTTGACAGGGTTTAGTAAGGCGCAAATAGTGCTTAATCGATGCAGCATAATTGGGCCAAATCTTGACATACAATAAACCAGATTATTACCAGTTTGTTGTGTATTTGTTACAGCTTTTAAGTTTTGTTTATACTTTATATAAATCTTTTAAACAAATGCCTATGCGACAGTTAGTCTTTTTGATGGCCGCTCTATGTTTAAGCGGTTCTGTTTTGCTTGCTCAAAACAAGGTCCTGACCGGCAAGGTCACGGATGAGAGTACCGGTTCTCCGCTTGCCGGGGTTTCCGTACTGGTCAAAGGTTCTGCTTCCGGAACCACTTCTAAAGAAGATGGTTCTTTTCAGATTACCGTTTCTGAAAAAGCACGCACACTTGTATTTTCTTACGTTAACTTTTCTACCAAAGAGGTTGCCATCGAGGGCAAATCAACTTTTGCCGTGCAGCTGCTCAATGATGAGAAAGCCATGCAAGAAGTGGTAGTGGTAGGATTTGGTACACAGCGTCGTCGTGATGTGACCTCCTCCATTGCCACCATTAGTTCTGACAAAATCAAGAACATCCCGGTGCAAACCTTCGAACAGGCACTTAGCGGTAAGGCCGCGGGATTGAACGTGACCCTCCCCAATGGGGTATTGGGTAATCCTCCTGTGGTAAGGGTGCGTGGGGTAAACTCTATTCAGGGTTCCTCTTTTCCACTTGTTTTGATTGATGGGGTACCCGCTTTTACAGGAGACATCAGTACCAACCTAAGCGCCAATAACGCATTGGGTAATTTGAATCCTGCCGATATCGAAGACATTCAAATTTTAAAAGATGCCGCCGCCGCTGCTATCTATGGAAGCCGCGCCGCTAATGGGGTCATGCTTATTACTACCAAAAAAGGGAAGTCTGGAAAAGCTAAAGTTAATTATGATACATGGGTAGGATGGACCAAGCCGTTCCGCTTGTATGATGTGCTAGATGCTAGGGATTATGTTGATATTAAAAACGAGGCGGTCAGAAACTTGAATGCCCCCGTGTTTACTGGACATGTGGCAGGTTCTCCTTTGTTTTTTTTGGACACCATCAATGGTAAAGTGGTAGATACGCGCTGGAATGACGAAGTGTATCAAACCGGATTCCAACACAATCATAATATCAGTATCTCTGGTGCTAACGCCGGAACACGCTATTATTTTAGTACTAACTACACGAACCAAGAGGGAATGATCCAGACCAACACCTTCGAGCGTATGCAGATGCGCATGAATGTGGATCAAAAGGTCAACAACTGGTTCAGTATGGGGGGTAATCTAAACTTTAGCCGCGTTGAAACGGGTTCTCCAAGTACAGGTTCCTTACCCGGTACCCCTTTTAACACGGCTGGGGTAGCTCGCTTGGCCTTCTTGACCTCGCCTAATCTTTCTCCTTACCTGGCTGATGGTCGCTATAATATCCGCGGTATTGACAATCCTACACAGCGCAACTCATTCAACTCTTTGGGGCTGGGCCGTAACCTTGTCCAGACTGGTTTGGTAAACCCCGCTTTGCTGCGCGACCTAAACCGAATTAACTCATTAGTTGATCAGTTTCAAGCCAACGTGTATGCAGAAATAAAGCTATCACCTGATCTTACCTTCCGTTCACAATACGGCGTCAACTGGCAACGTACCGAAGACAAAACCTTCTATAATGCTTTGCATGGCGATGGTATCGGATCTCCCTCTACCACTTCTGATGATGGAAGTGCTTTTAACATCACTGGTCGTTATGAGATCGGTAACTTTCAGAATTTCATCACCTATAATAAAACCATTAAAGGCAATCACAATTTAAATGTGACGGTGGGTTCCGAAGAGCAAAAAACAATCGTTGATCGTTGGGGTGGTTCTAGAAGCGGCCTCACTGACGAATTTTATAATGAGTATCAGGGAAGCTATACCATCAATAATAACCCTGTTGGTAATGCCTTGACCGAAAACTATCTTCTCTCTTTCCTTAGCCGTGTTAACTATAACTTCAAGAATCGCTATTTCTTAGGTCTGACCGGCCGTCGTGACGGTTATTCGGCATTTGCCGAAGGGAAAAAATGGGGTAACTTCTTTGGTGTTTCCGGAGGATGGAACATCTCTGACGAAAAATTCTTTGAAGGCGCTAAGAAAGTGTTCAATATGCTTCGATTACGCGGTAGCTACGGCCAAGTAGGTAATCTTGCGGCTGTGGGCAACTTCGCGAGTCTTTCAACCTTCGGATCTTCTCAATACGGTTTAGGATATCCCACCCTTTTCTTTAGCCAGGCTGGCAACCAGGATTTGACTTGGGAAACCAGTACTAAATTTGATGTAGGATTCCAGTTTAGTGTACTTAACGATCGTATTAGTGGTGAAATTAGCTACTATAATACCGATCTTTCGAATTTGATCATCAATCGTCCACTTCCTACCAGCATGGGAGTGCCTGGTAACTCTATTCAAGCTAACGCTGCCAGTATGTACAATCGTGGTATAGAGTTAACCTTAAATGCAAAGGTGATTGACAAGAAAGATTTTGTATGGAATACGAGCTTTAACATTACTACGCAGAAAAATGAAGTAACAGCTCTTGCTCCTGGCGTTCCGGAGATAATTGGTACTACGCAACTGGAGCGTGCTAACCTTACGGTAGTAGGTAAGCCCATTGGATCTTTCTATGTAGTTCGTACCGGTGGTGTTGATCCTCAAACTGGTCAGCGCATATTTATTAATCGAGCCGGAGAGAAGGTCTTTTTCGACTTTGCCCGCCCTATCGCCAGTCGCTGGCAGCTCGCTGATGGTACAAACGCAACTGCTTTAGGTATTGCGTCTGATGGTGTCTTTGCCGGAAGTGCGCTTCCTACTGCTTACGGCGGATTTATCAATAACTTCTACTACAAAGGACTTGATCTGACCATCGATGCCTTTTATAGCATCGGCAACTATGTTTACTTCGGATCACGTGCCGGTATGCTTGATCAACGGTTCTGGAATAATTTCCAAGAAGTAAAAAATCGTTGGACTAAGCCCGGTGATAATGCCGATATTCCCCGTATCGTCTATGGAGATAATATTTCTAATGGTTCAGCATTCCCTATTGATCAGAATCTATTCAAAGGAGATTTTCTACGTGTTCGCAGCATAGCCTTAGGATACACGCTGCCAAACAAGATCATGCAAAATCTTAAGTTATCAAGCGTCCGAGTCTATACACAGTTACTCAATCCATTTATTATTACGGCTTATCCCGGTATCGATCCTGAAATCTCAGTGAATGGTAACTCGGCTTTAACCCCGGGCGTAGATCGTAATACCGTAGGGCAGGCACGTACTATTACATTCGGCGTAAATGTTGGATTCTAATCATTAAAATTGAATTGCTATGAAACGTATTATAATACAAACTAGAGTAATGCTATCAGCCTTGCTGCTGCTAGCCATTATAGGAACCGGTTGCAAGAAAGAAAATCTTATTCCGATTCCTCAGACCGCATTGTCGGATGCTACCTCTTTTTCTTCTCCTCAGCGGATTGCCCAACAAGTTTTTGGAGTTTACTCCGCTGCTAAAAGTGGCCAATTTCTCGGAGGCCGCGCTATGATTTATCAAGATGTGCGCGGAGAGGACTGGATTAATGTTACTACTAACGGGGTTACAGCATTGGGAGTTTGGAACTTTTCTATTACAGAGGGCGATAATCAGGTAGAAAACTATTGGGCTGCCGGGTACGCTGCTATTAATCGAGCCAATGTCGTATTAGAGGGAATAGATGCTAATGCCTCGGTTATTCCAGCAACGTTGGCTACTAAGTATAAGGCCGAGGTACGCTTTATTCGTGCCTTGTCTTATTTCTACTTGCAAAGCTTATATGCGCGTCGTCCGTTTAATGCCGACAACGGCGCTAGTTTGAGCATTCCTCTTCGTTTGACGGCTAATAAAGGTTCTGCTGGAGCCTCTCTGGCTCGTGCTACGCAGACTGCCGTATTTAGTCAAATTCTAGAAGATTTGAATTTCGCAGAGCAGAACCTTCCTGCAACCTATGGAGCTGCCGCCGGTGATAGTAACGTGGTTCGTGCGCATAAAAATGCCGCCGTTGCTATGAAAATGCGCGTATACATGCACATGAATCGCTGGAGTGATGTAATTACAGAAGGTAATAAAATCGTTTCCACTACGACGCCTTTCCAATCTACTTCAAACATCAATCATCGTTTAGCTGCTACAGCGCTTGCTCCTTTCAGAACCCCCTACACTAGTACCGAGAATATTTTCAGCATGCCAATGAATGTTACTAATTCTCCTGGCACTCAAAACGGACTCGGCGGTTATTGGACCAATGAGTTTGGTCTTAATTCTGCTGGCATCTTGGGTAGCACTCTCTTTCCGGCCACAGATGCACGAAGGACTAATTTTTTAACACCTGCAGCCGGTACTACACCTGCGCGCTGGACTAAGTTTAATGATGACCTGAACAACTATGTTCCCGTTATTCGTTATGCAGAGGTGTTATTGAATCTCGCGGAGGCTCTGGCCCGTCAAGCTGCAAATCCCGCTGTAGATTCTAGAGCAGTAGCTTTACTCAATGCGGTACGTAATCGTGCTGATGCTTCAGTAAGCTGGGCTCCAGCTACTAAAACTGAATTGATCGATGCGATTTTGCTCGAGCGGCGCATTGAACTGTTAGGAGAGGGCTTCCGGTCCTTGGATATTATGCGGTTGGGGATCGATTTTCCTGCTAAGGCTTCGGTAAGTTCTGTTTCAAGTACTTCCCTGAGTTATGTTTGGCCTATACCTGCCACTGAATTGCAATTGAATTCTTTGATGGTGCGTAATAACTAATAGAGAGTATTTTTTTCCGCAAGGGGGCTCCAATCGTGAGCCCCCTTTTTTTCATTGCCCGGTACGTATATCTTTTTACCCCCTTTTGATCACTGATCGCCTTGTTTACCATGCGCTTTGCTACGTCTTGTGCACTTATCGCTCGATATTGTGTCTAGTGGTATCAGTAAAAACATCTTACCATTTGTTTTAGTAGGTCACGTCTCGATCAATTCATTAATTTTGTAATTACGAATCTATGGTTATGCAGCATAATTTTTTAGTTACTTTCTTATTTGTTTTATTTAGTTGCTTATCTGCCAGTAAAAAAGCACAAGCAAATTTTACGGGTCAATACGTAGAGAAGTGTAAAGGATTAATGCAAATCTATACAAAGAGACAATTAAAAGATACTGTACTTAATGCAAAACTTGTTTCCTTTAAGAGGGTAAAATCAACAGCATTCGTATCCCCACCGGTAAGACCAACCGTTTCTCTACGGGCAGATTATAATTTATCTCATCTGGGGTTTATCTGCAGGCAAGAATGGAAATTCGAAAAGAAAACCAAGCTGCCTCTCAGACTCAGGGTAGGTTCACTCGAGTATGTAAATGGGCTAGAGGGCAAGTGAGCAAGAATTTTTTAAGATTTTACCAAGGTACACCCGCTACGGGCACACTAAAAAGTACAGCAAGGCTAAATAGAGCTATAATGATAGCGCCAAGAACAACAGCGAATTTTAACTTTTGAGCGCGAATGACCGACGTAATACCAAGCATGAATAAGGCAATTGCCAACAGCGCGGTCAGCATTTGAAGCCTATCACTATATTCATTTAGGGTTTCGGATTCATTTAGAAATTCAAGCGCCCTGTCGAATGCTTCTCCTTGGGGCACATATAATGTATCCATGTATGCTTTACACTCAGCCAGCTGGCTTTCCGGCTTTTCTGCAAGAATAGGTAATGCCAGTTCAAATAATTCAGCTGAGCCCGCTGAGTAGCCTGAATAAATATTGCCGCCTTTGCTAAGTGTTGTTTGCTTATCTGCCCATACAACCATATCGGTTCTGTATTTGAGCTCTGAGGTTAGATACATGTTGTGAGATTCATTAAGCCCCTGCATATAGGCAGACAAGGCCTTACTAGATCCATCACCATGCAGTGACGATTGAACTCCTGCCCATGCAGTGATAACAGAGATGATACCAAGCATTACGACAGTAGCGATTTCTTGCGTGAGTAATCTTATAATTTTATCCATGATTCTTAAATAGTTTATAAATTTTCAATTTCGAATTTAAGTAGAAATCGTAGCTAGGCTGCTATCTTTTTCTAAGTGCTTTTTTATTTTATAGAAACCGATGCGCCATAGTTTTATTACAAACCAGCCAAAAATGATTAAAAGAATTAAGAAAATTAAAATGCTAGTATTGGCCATACTGGCCGCAATGTAGAAAAGTAGAAAATCATAAATCCCGTGAAATAAGATCGGGACCCACAGCGATTTGAATAAATAAATGCGTCGTTCATTACCCTCATGAAAGCGGGCTAAAGAAAAATAATACCCCATTAATACACCATCAAAGCCATGTCCGGGAACGGCTAATACCGCTCTTGCAACTGCAACCTCCATTCCCCCATCCATAACGTATAAAATATTTTCTATTAAGGCAAAGCCAAGTGAGACAAAAACAGCATACACTATTCCATCGTAGTGATGATTTAACTCCTTACTTTTCCAAATAAGAAGATAAAGCAAGGTAAACTTGGCAATCTCTTCTGGTATGGCTGCCTCAAAAAAAGATTCGTGAAATGATACTAGCAAATCTCCTTGAAAAAGAAAAGAGAGCTTGGAAAGCGGAAAAGACATTGCCAGCGAAATGGGAATACTTATAAAGCCTCCCAAGAGGCATTTGGCCAGTAAGGCCAATGGCTCTTTCTCATGGTCCTTTTGAAAAATCATATACAGAAATATGACCACGGGAAAAGCAGAAGCAATCAGCAGTACCATAGTATATTGTTTATGCTGACATTTTCGAAGAATGAACCCATAATTATCGGGGTAATAACTTCGTTAGGCTTCTTCTTTGGGTTCGGCACCATACTTGTTCTCGCCTTTAGTTCCTTCGGTGCAGGCCAAAATGAAATTATAAATTGGGATAAGTATAAACCAGCCACTTTTATCAACATCATGCATTCTTCTAACGCTGACAGCAATTGATGGAATTAAAACTGCTAACGTGTAAATAGTAGCGGCTTTGGGAACCAGCAGTAGCCCGCAAATAAAGCCAACAGCAAACGAAACGATTATATTAAATAAAACGAACATCCAATACTCTTTTCTGCTTGCTCGTCCGCTAAAGGTTGCATAGTTCCGAAGAACGTTCAAATAGTAATTCATAGTCGTTTGGTTTTAATTTTTATCAAATTACGTGAAAAATCCCTACAAACTATCATTACAGCTAGAGTAGAGATTGATAATTTTAAACCGGCTTGGGCGTCAACAACTCCAATAGTCATGTGCACAATCTCTTGTTCGTCAATACTATATGTAAAACTATCCTTACAAGAATATCTCTATCTCTTACTTTGATGTCTTAAAATAGAAAAATAGTAATTTACAGCAACATCTATATGTGGCTTAATAAAATAATTATCATGCAACGCTTATATCTGCTTTGCTTTACGCTGGTTGTTTTTTCTTCTTCTTCTTGTAAAATAAATGTGCTATCTGGGAAAAAGCAAATGATACTAATACCCGAGGCTGTGCTACAAAGTATGGCTTCGGAGGAATATCAAAGTTTCTTAACTGAAAATAAGGTAATTACTTCTACTAAGAGTGTGGACGTACAGCTCGTCAATCGTGTCAGCGTTAACGTCATTGACGCTGTAAAAAAATATTACCAAGACGCTGGATTGACCGATCACTTGAACGGCTTTAACTGGGAAGTCAATTTAGTTGATGATAGTGCCGCGAATGCTTGGTGTATGCCAGGAGGAAAAATAGTCGTTCATACAGGATTATTGCCCATTTCAAAAAATGATGCAGGTTTAGCTGTAATTATCGGGCATGAAGTGTCGCATGCCTTATTGAAGCATGGAAATCAACGGATGAGTCAGGGTATTTTACAACTGATGGGGGAGCTTGCTGTAGAGGTGGCTGTCGCAAACAAGCCGCAAGAAACACAGGATTTATTTCTTGGCGCCTACGGCATTGGTACAGATTTGGGGGCCTTACTCCCCTTTTCAAGAAAGCATGAGCTCGAGGCAGATCGCTATGGGTTGATTTTTGCCGCATTAGCCGGTTATGATCCACAGGAGGCAATTCCATTATGGGAAAGAATGAAGAAGGCTTCGGAAGGAGAGGAGTCCTTCGAGTTTTTAAGCACCCATCCTCATGAAAGTAAACGAATTAGGCATTTTCAAAAAATTATGCCCGAGGCATTGAGCTACTATAAAAAAACTTAATATAAGGAATGCTGCTATAAAGAATCACAAGTATAAGAATATGCTTTATATTTAATTATTCTAAATCTTCAAAACATTTTTATGAAAACCCCCACGTTGCGAATAGTTACAATTGCCTTTCTTTTATTGTTGTCTTTCGTGTCATTTTCACAGCAATGGCAGCAAGTTGGCAAAGTAGGAGAATGGTCAACTACTATTGATGTTATTGCCATGAATGGTTTTTTATACAGTATCGAGAAAGATGGCACTCTTTTTAAGTCAGATAAGAATGGCAATCATCAGCAAGTTTGAGAAAAGGGCTTTTTTGATAATGTCCAATTCTTAGTAGGCCTCAACAATGAAATTTGGACGATCGAAGATGGAACGCTTTTCCGTCATAATTCTACTTCTGGCAATTGGCAGTCAGTTGGATCAGAGGGCGAGTATGAAAATACCATTGCTATCGCTGCTTTGGATGGTAAGTTGTACTCAGTTGAGGCAGATGGGACACTCTATGAAACTAAAATAGATGGAAGCTGGCGCCAAATCGGTGATGCCGGAGAATTTGAAAATCTTGAGTTATTGGTTGCCATGGGAGGTTTTCTTTGGACGGTAGAAAGTGGTACGCTTTATAAAACAAGCGTAAAAGCTATGCAGTGGCAGCAGGTTGGGCAAGTTGGAGAGTGGAAAGAAACAATTGGGATGACGGCGAGCAATGGGTTTATTTGGAGCGTGGAAGCCGATGGCACACTTTTTAAAACCGACATGAACGGACAACACACGCAAGTCGGTCCGAGTGGCGATATGAAGTCTGTTGAATTTATAGTTGCAATGGATGGCTTTTTTTACGTGGTAGAAAATGGAACATTATATCGTACGAAGGGGTAGCAATCTACGACTTGCTTAATAATTTTAAGCATTTTTTGGTTTGTCGCCTTGTCTTTTATTGCAATTCTTATCGTGTGCTTATCAAAGCTTTTTCCCATTGATGAAACATCGCGTAAGAATAGCCCCATGCGTTGACATTTTGATACTATGGTGGCTGCGGTTGGCCCATTAGTAGGTAGAAAGCATAGAATAAAATTGGCCTTACCCTCCAATACGCTTACTCCTTTAATTTTTAATAAACTTTTAGTGAACGCTTTTCTTAGTAAATGAGTTTTTTCATAGCATTCTTCATAATATCGGTTTGCTTTTAATGCCTCTAATGCTGCAATTTGCGAGGGCAGGCTAACAGCCCATGGGGGTGAAATAGATCGTAGTTTTTCTAGCTGACTTGGACCGGCACAAAGGTAGGCTGCGCGAAGGCCACTTAATGCATATACCTTAGACATAGATTTACATATAACAACATTAGTTGTAGTCGCCGCAAACTTCTCAAGCGACTGCTTTTTGCCGCAATATTCGATATACGTTTCATCGATCCATATTCGAGTATAAGGAGGTATTTGGCTTAATACTTGCTGTAATTTTTTTGCTGATATATGTTGGCCCGTTGGGCTATTGGGGTTAACGAGTACAATTAAATCATAACTATTTTTTGCGATTTTTAGAAACTCCTTTAAATCTACTGTGTAGTTATTGGCTTTTACCAGGTTAATACGATCAACATGACATCCAATGATATTTTTTAGAACATGAATATATTCCCCATAGGTAGGATCAAGAATTAAAACGCGTGATGCAGGCGAAAGCCATTCTCTAAATGCAAGAAAAATCAGATCGGAAGACCCAGCCCCTGACAATATGTTATAAGATTTTACCCCTCTTGCTTTAGCAACTCCATTGGCCATGCCCATACAGTCAGTCGGTGGTGAAGTTTTGCAAATCCAAGAAAAATGGTTTTTCAATTTTTCTACTAATGGCGGAGCCGGATCGAACCAGGCATCAAGTACATCCGCATTTATAATCTCGTTTCTTCTGTTTAAGTTTTTAAATTCGACTCCAATAGCATCAAAAAATGCGCCACCATGATAGCATGTGGCAGGTTTAAAAAAATCGATCGGTAATTGCCATTTACAACGGTTCCTGAGGTTGGTAAATAAATTTTTAAATTTATTATCAACGAGTGTATTTAATTCATCGGTCTTCGCGTGAATTAAAGTGTATTTTACTTTTCCCGCTTTCACGATTTTTTTTGTGGCTGTAAAACCTAGTTTCAAATACATGTTTAATACTTCGGATCGTCCAATAGCGACGACGTTATTTCCGCCAAAGGACTGAATCCATCTAAAGGCAGCCCATAGTAGTGCAAGGGCAATGGGTTTACCTCGTTGTGTCTTAAGAACTGTCAATATTCTTATTTCGAATGTATCTTCATCAACGCTGAATGGTATTTCGCTTCGAGTAAAGTATTTATCTACCGAATACTTGTTATGGTCAGGGGGTGTAACGCTTACGAATCCAACAATCTCAGTTTGTATTTTCGCTACAAAATATATATTGAAAAGATCGAGATGATCCTGGAGGGTCATTTCTTTATTTGGCGTATGTTGTCTCAGCTCTGATGCGTAGACGTCGTGTCGCAGTCGATAAATTTTATCTCGATCATTTTTTGTCGCCAGTGAAATTTCGAGTAAATTATTTTTTTCCATCATTCATTTATTTGCTACGCAGTTGATTATTTATACTCAGGGCTTTTGTGAAAAATCAACCTTTGCGCTTTGGGCATTAACACTAAAAAGGCCTCCAAAAAAAATGAATGAAAAAATGATCTTTTTCATTCTATTAAATTTGTTTGAATGTACTCTTATTTTTCTTTTTTTACCAAATTTTATAAATCTTACACACAAGACTTTATAAAAAAGCCCCTATAAAATCTTTGTAGGGGCTTTAACATTAAAATCTCAACATTAATTCATGAGGGTCGCCATCTGGGATGTGTCGTATACAATCCATTCTTCAGCAATTCTTCCATCTTTATTAAATCGATTTGCCTGAAAGACTACCACATCAACAGACTGTTCTCCTTTTGTGAACGTGACTGTTAAGTAGCTATATACATAATCTCCTTCGGTTCCATCTTTGAAATTAAAGTGGCTGCTCCACATAACATAGTCATCTTTTACCTTTGCTGTTATACCCGCTGCTGCAAACTGTCCTTGTAAGGCCACATTTTCATTGAGGGTTATTAGTTTGCCGTTATCATGAAATTTTGCTGTATCCGCATATCTTGCTCTGTATACAACAGAATCATAGCTTTCGATATCTTTAAAACTAGCTTTGATAACATCCATGTAAGCGGTACTATCATAACTTTCACCAAATTGATGAGGGTCAACGGCAGCTTTATTTTGAGCGCTTTGAGTACAAGAAACTACAGTAAGAGCAATGATAGCTGAGAGTACTAGGTTTTTCATTTTTTGTTATTTGATGTTAATATTTAAATATCAGGTATAAGTTAGTCAGCAGCGTAAAATTTTCTATATAGCTGACCTGTGATAAAAACAGCATTATTGTTTTTATTTTTTTCTGCCCAGGCTTTAAATTTTGGGTGATCATGAATTACTTTATAGTCCTCTTCAGAAGTCCAATGACCTATAGTACAGCTTCTATACGTTTTAGTGGTATCGGTAGCACTTAATTTCATATAGCTGTAATAGTTTTTCGGATATCCCATTTCAGCCATAATTGCGTTTATTTCTTTTAAACTGGAGATATATGTTTTCTCCATCGCTTCATTTTTAATATCATAAAAATGTACAGAATTTATAGCTTTTTGGGCAGCAGCTGTCGTATTAAATCCAATGGCAGCAAGTAAAAGCAAGGGGATGATTTTTTTCATTTTAGTTATTTAAGTTTCGTTAAAGATACTTGTTAAAATGGTTGGGTGAATTCTTTCTTTGGGGCAGTCAATCTTTATGTTGAACGACTATTTTCCGCTCAGATCTTTTCTGTAGTACTGCAGTTGTACATGTGTAGACACGACACAAGTACCTAGTTGTTTTCCAAAGTCATCCCATTCTTTTGCGGAGTAGCGTTTACTGAACGCTTCTTTTAAAGCATTGGTAGCCTGAGGATCTTTTTCGCCCCAGCCATTTGCATGTCGCCGAATCATTACATATCGACTCGTGTTGCCCGTAGCGTTTTTGTATACGGCAATATTGTATCCCAGATCTTCCCAAACGGGTTTTACTTTTTTATACAGATTTTCGAACTCAGTGATCTTATCTTCTTTTACAATACGCTCCGTGGCTGTGTTTTTGTCTGCATACGACCCTTGTGCTGAGGCACTCAAATCGGGGCGATAAATTAAAACGTCCATATTCATCTCTTCGAGCGTCGGAGCAACAGAGGCATCAAATGCTGACCAAAAAGCGTCGTTGTTACGAGTGGTGTCATCATAATAAGCCCAGGAGGTAAGCTTCCCCATTGACATTACGTAGCTGCCATCGTTTTTGCCACCATAGACGCGTTGAATCCTGAAATTATTTTCTCCTGTAAAATTGGTGGCCGCAAACGCTTTTAAGTTCGCCTCAAACTGACGTTGCATACCTTGCTTAGGGGTTAATACAAAAGCCAGTAGTTTACTTTCTACAAGAGGTGCAGTGCTGGCAGCGGGTGTGTTGGGTTGTTTACAAGCTACCAGCACTGCTAGTAGGCCCACAAGAGCGAGTTGTTTCATAGAGTTACTTTGTTTATTTAAATATAAAAAATACTTCTATATTCATGAACAGGAAAGCAAAAATATTTATTTATTTTCCAAGTTATTTGTCCCTCAACCACCTGTATATCAATGAATAATAATTATTTTATTTTTTAATTTAATATCATGGAAGTTCATCATCCCCATCATCCAACACATAAGAAGAACTGGAAAGAATATATAGTTGAATTTTTAATGTTGTTTGCTGCAGTAACACTTGGATTCTTTGCCGAAAATATAAGAGAGCATCAGATCATTGATAATCATAAGAATCAAAATTTGATTGCGATGGTTAATGATCTACAGCAAGACTCAATTGAAATCAAAAAGAGAATATCAGAGTATAGTAAAGCGGTTAAGCAATTTGAGAAAATAAAAGATTTATCTCTTGCTTACCACCAGAAACAAATCACAGAAAATGAACTAATTGACGCTGTTGTCTCTGAATATTTAAATACAAAATGGAGTATTAGTTTATTCATTAATAATGCATCTTATAAAAACACTATATCGGCTGGCAGTTTAGGGTATATTCAAAATAACGAAACGAAACAACTAATTGCCCAATACTATGAGGTGCTATATGGTAAGTTATTAGTAAATAATACTATACTTGATAACGATGCCAGCGAATTTACCGGGAAGACTTTCATTTTTGGATATATGCAAAAGTCGAATGAAAAACTTGAAGGTCAAACAAGAACCAATGATGAACAGATAGAGGATTTTTAAATCTATCCCTGCTTTTAGGAAATTAATTCTTGCTCCAGAATTTAGAATGTCTGTCAATAAAATCGAAGGAAGATGCGGCTACTATTTATTTGTGATGGAGATGGCTAAAGATTTAAATAATAGATTACTATCGAAACTTAATAATAGGGAGTATTAAGCCAGATTAAAAGAGGTATTCAAAAAAAACCGCGCCCCTTTCTGCGCACCCTAAAAAGAAAACCCTTGTAGGTATTTAATTTACAAGGGTTTCAGCGAATTTCGTTTGCAGAAAAAACTGCTATTTTCTGCTTTATAAAGATCTTTCTGAAGAGCACTGTGCTCGGGAAGTGCTCTGGTCGCTTTATAAAGGTAATAATTTATTTAAATAAAAGTTATTCCAAAAGATTGCACCATGTTTGCTAGCTAGTAGTTTCTGAGGGTACGTTATTGGGTTGCTTGAATCTGGTCCGCCTTGAAGGGTATAGAAACCCAATACATCAAATCTGGCAAATTACCCAAATTTAAAACTTAAACACTGTCAGTTAAAAGGGGTACTTACAGAAACAAAAAAAATAAGATTTTTATTCTTGAGCCCAGTTCCTCTCAACGGAAAGAAAAATAGTAAGTAAAACAATAAAAACGCCTCAAATTAACCGGCGATTTTTGATGAAAACTAGTTAACTTCATTAACTAAATATATGATATCCGATTCCATCATAATTGAGGAGCAGGGGCTGCGGGATGGTCTTCAGAATTTACCCCGTATTTTACCATTGAAAATGA
>Ga0194115_10000145_pt1 | contig 110137 bp, 121 predicted proteins | sample TA2MahsurfametaG_3_FD_148656 | JGI IMG/M metagenome (GOLD analysis project Ga0194115, IMG submission 148656) | Freshwater microbial communities from Lake Tanganyika, Tanzania - TA2015002 Mahale S4 surface | ecosystem: Environmental > Aquatic > Freshwater > Lake | place: Tanzania: Lake... | reverse complement strand
CAAAAGCAGCGTTTAGAGATACAGTCTGAGTTAACGCTCTGCCGTGGGCATAGAGATAACGAGGTCCCTGAAAACGGGGTGTGATGACAGCATTGGATTGTGTCTTGTGAGGGAAGAGATCAGTAATCTGTAGGGCGACACCACCATCGGTAGAGTTGGTAACTCTAGGTGTGCATACGAAAGGCATGATGGACTCCTTATCCGTTATAGACGGTGCCGTCTGTATTGTAGACGGCAACGAGGGGGGTGGTAGCGGTATTACCTGCGAAGCCATTAGGTCTAGCGGCGACAAGCCCTGCAAGAGTTCCTTCATTGAAAGACACCTGCCAAGAAGTATCTCTCTCAACAAGTCTTCTCATCGTGGCACCAAGGCTAGTATCCGCGATAACCACCACATGGTCGCCTTCCGCGTCCTGAACCACATATCCTGCTTCGATCACATATTGTTCTCCAGCTAGGATTTGAAGAATGGCATCGACTGATGCTGTGCTGTCCCCCGCGTCTATAGCCGCACCTTCACCCAAGGTGGCGACTAAAAGAGCGTTGATGTTCGCCTCTGCCAAAGCCAAGCCACCTTGGGCTCTAGCTAAGATGGCGTTGGCAATCGTCTCCGCCTGTGTGACAGTCACGGTACGAGTTCCTGCACCATTCACGGCATCTACATTTTTAATGATGTAGGAAACTAGTCCTCTTGCCTCACGAGCAAAGACAATCGACTCGTCTGCAATCTCGGCAAGAACGGGACGGAAAAAGCCCGAGTTACCCATATTGGGAACTCTGACATAAAAAGGACCCTGAGGGGCAGGGTCGTTCACAAGGTTGGCTTGACTCTGATCGGGAAATAAATCCGTTACCTGAATCGAACCATTTTGAATTTCACTACGCCTCGCGATGATATACGGCATCGTTTCTCTCCTATTGGGGGGGTATCTACAATACTGCACCTCAATATAAAGAAACTATTATTAACCCCTATTTACAAGGCTCGTCCGTATCGTAAATTGGGGGGTTGCACCATCTCCCGCTAGAAAGAACTCAGGTACTGCACCACCTGTTAGACTCAAAGTATCCAATGGGCGTATGATCGTTGGACTCATTCCCGCCGCACAAGAAACATACAGGTTATCCGTGTCATCCAAGTTTTGAACGCTGATGGTTTGGCTAAAATACGGCAAATGGATATTGATCGCTCCAACACCCAAATTGTCAGGTACTGCACCTGTATTGATGTCGGGTGCAGTACCTACAACGGTGAAGATCGGTGCTGTCACACTAAAGAAATCATAAGGCACAACCACAACAACGGGGCCGAAATCCGTTAGCTCTTGAGTCGCCCTCATCTTTCCTCTCAAACGGATAAAACACACCTCTTCATCCGTAGGGATTCTAGGGTTCGGAGGGGCAGTAGAAAAATCGTTCAGATTGAACACCATGCGGGTCAAATCTCGACTACTTTCCTCGACACTCAGCCGCTGGCTCAAAATGGATGAACTTTTGAAGTTCACATCATATCGAGTTCGCAGTATCTCTATTGGATTGTTAAAAGCATCCATCAAATTGGACGCTCCATAAACCCTTACCTCATCCATCCCCCTTAGGGATTGATTGGGGATAGAGACATCTATCAGCCCCTTAGAGCGATAGTTCAAACTTGGAAGTAAACGCCCTCTAGACATTACTTAACCTTCTCTTTCTGCACTAGTGTGTTGTAGCTGTCTGCGTTTTTTCCCTTTGATGCCGCCAGCTTTTGAGCATCAGCCCAACTATCCACCCTCTCCCCATCCACATTTGGAGCTAGTGTGACTGATGGTGCATCACGCTTCATCTCGTTTTGCCTCATCTCTAGCTTCGAGTTCTTTTCCGCCATCTGTTGCTTTATCTTCAAGTTTTTACCCGTCCAACCATCCCCAACAAGGATAAACTGAGGTAGCGAAGGAACTCTCTTACCCACAGCTTCACAATCAGGACATCTTGTCTCCTGATCTCGCTCTGACATCCTCAGCGATTTGGTAAAGCGGTTTTCACAGGAACTACAGAGAAAATCATAGGTCGGCATCGTCACACTCCAAAATAGGTAGATAAAACCGCATAGGCGTGTTTACACACCTTGTGGCTCCCCTTAGGGTCTTTTGAATCAGGCTTGCTCGCCGTTCCCCTAGGTTTACCAAACAAGTATCCATTTTTTTGTGCGTGATACTCAGGTCCCTGATACTGCCAATAATTACAACTACACCTTAGATGGATATCCAATTCCCTGCCCTCCCCATCAAACGCTTCCACCACCACCTCGTAATCCCCCACCTTAAAGGTTATGGGAGACTTCTTTAGCTGTTCTTCAAAAGAACCCACCACCGAAGCGACTAAACCCTCTGAATTAGACACCACACCCGTGTCTAATCCCTCTAAGACTAAACTTAATTTAGCAGATGTCCGTCTCATTCGCGTCACCTTCTTTCATCGGTGACGCATCATAAACAATCTACCCATTAGAACGATAATGCTTAATCGCCTCCCTTACGAATATCCCATAAGAAAAGGCAATTATTAGCGTATATAGTAGACACATAGGTATTTCCTCACTTATGTGCCACACCCCTACTATATCTCACTCCCCCATGTCAAGAAGTTTATCCATAAACGCACACTTCTTGTAACTGCTGAGAGAAGACCAATCCTCCCCAAACGGATTGGCAATATAGTCCCCATTCCACAGGTCTATAATCCCTGCCTCCGTCAAGCCGAGCTTACTCAGCGAATACTCAACCTCATTGAGTCCATAAAACTTTTCTTCAAGTCCCTTTATGATCATCTTTGCTTCTCCATATGTGTGGTAGCCACACCACACATATACGGAGAACACCCCCTTGGGATACCTTCTTGACCCCACATCAAAGAGGTTTCAGTTTGCCCACCTAGACTATACACCAAAGAAGTTATCGGTTATCCATTTCGGCTCAGGGGCTCCCCCCTTGCTCCAAACAAAAACAGGCTCGCAGAAATTCCCCTCAAGACCTATCCCGTTCCTCTTGTGCATTTTATATCCAATCACGCCCTCATAAGTCGCACCTAGTTTATCCATAAACTCCAACATCGGTTGGCAGATATTTCCCTCGCCTTTCTTATCCGATATATTCACAGCTAACCTGCCTCCATCCTCAAGACCACCATAGACCCTGCCCAATACCTCAAATAAAAACCCATTCAACCATTTATCCAATGTGGAGTGTCTTATCCAACTTTGTGTAGGTTCTTCCGAGTATCTCTCGGTGTCGAAATATGGCGGGCTTGTAAACACAAAATCATACGAAATGCCCCCATAGTTCACTTCTTCAGCTGGAGAACAAATAAACTCCGTTGCCTTAGTTCCACCTACACTATCCGATATCCGTCTATATGGCTCATGCAGTTTGGTATTCGGATCAATCCCTACATAACTCTCCGCCCCACTAGCCAAGAACCCAACCAATCTATCCCCCCAACCTGCTGAGAAATCTAAGACCCTCTTCGCACCAAACAGGTCATAAATAGATTTCGCTACGCTAGGCTTAAACTGACTCGCCATATAGGTGTGCATCTTTAACGCTCGATACAAAATCGAGTTCTCTATCCCCTTAGTTGACACTTCCTCTGAAAGTATCCCAAACAGACATCTAAAGAAGTTGCTCTTTTTCGCATGGGCGTTCCTCCATTCTTCCATCGGAGCACCCTGCTTCTTTAACCCACACTCCATACGGATAGCCTGAGTTTGGATATTGGATACTTTTAGCCCACTATTGTTTCCTATCAGGCAGATAGGCTTAGAACCATAAACCAAGTTCATTGGTGTGTTTATCCGTGGGGTGCTCCAAGGAGATACTTCATATTTCAAGGATTCCGCTCTCAATGCGTTCAAGTCATCTTGTATTTCTTGTTGCGTGTACTCCCTAATTGGAAAGGGCAATCTTTTGATCACATTTCCCAAATGTGCAGTAATAGCCTCCTGCGTAAACGATTCCCTAATCTCGACCCACAAGCTAGGTGGAATTTGAACCCTGTCTCCCACCTTTATTTCACATTCGTCTAAGCTCATCAGCGGCTTCTTGTCGTACTCAAAGAACATATGTCACACTCCTTTAGAGATTTAAGGCTTTTATAGTTTATCTATATTCTCTCCAAGCGTGAGTGGATAAATCCCTATCCATTAATCCCTTGGAGTTTCAATCATGAGAAGAAGTGCTGCTGATGTTATCCGTCATCTACAGGCTCGCGTTGCTCGCCTCGAAGGTCGTACCGCAAGTAATGGTATGTTCTATGTTCAGATGGGTGAGGGTATAGAACCTGTCGTACAGAAATCCCTAATGAAATTCGACGCTTTTAAATTCTTTGGGGATGGGGTAAATAATGCAGTAGTGCGGGCAGTTCAATCTCAGTTTGAGAAGGAGAGTAGAGTAGACCTTGATCACGATGCGGATATTGAGTTCAAGAGTATTCAGGTGGGTACTTGGAATTCGTTTTCGGGAAGTGGTGAATTTCGTTCAGGTGGTCTCTTGAAGCTAGAGATTGACTGCGTTATCACCCCATCGGGCGGGGTGCCTACTGATTTCAGAACAGAAGTTTCTATCGGTATTGCCTCTGCTGTGAAAGACATCAAAGGTCGCAGAGTGGATTAACATATCCGTCATCTAGAGACCCCTACAAGTTATCTATTAACCCCTATCCATTACCCCCTTGGAGATTTGATAATGATAAGAAGAACCGCTAGTGAAGTTTTAAGAAGCCTTGAGATGAGAACCCGCACGCCTTGAAAGGCGTGCGGGTTCCACTTCGAGGACAGCGGCGGGTAAGTACTACGGTGATATAGTAGGATTATATCACGACTACTTCGATGGTGCCACCTTCTTGCAGTACGACTTCGACAGAGACGGAGATATGGTATTCCGCTGTTCTGAGAAGGAATTCATTGCTAATTTCCAAGAAGCCTTTAATACAAGGGCTAGGACAGCGGAGGAGATGACTGCGGTGGTTCAGGATATTACAGGAGACCCCTTACATTATGCGAACCCTAACTATATGGGCAGACCTCGCATGGGCAATTTAAGTGAGTTGGATGTTTACGGCGACTAAGAGTTAGTTGGCGAAGTTAAACACACAATCGGTAGGTAGCTTGTCGTCACGCCAGCGGAGGAACACAGGGTGTCGAATAGCCCCTGTGGGATACAATCCATAACCCTTAACCTCTGCAACTTTTCCAACATGGGCGGACATATCTTCAGGCGTTCCCGTTTCCCCAAGGGAACCAACCACACGAAGAACCCCCTGTTGGTCATAATATCCATAACTCAGTCCGACATGACCTGCAAGCCAAGGGTCTGAGTGACGACCTTGAGGGTACAAGATACCATCTGTACCCATCTCTCCTGGACGGACACGCCATTCTGAGGGCTTGGCATTAGCGTCCACAATGACCACATCATGAGTATCCGTAAACTTGTGCTTCACCCAAGCCGAGCGGCTATTCTCCTTGTAGGGTTCCGTAACCTTTTTGAGCATGATGCCCTCATGCCCTCGATCTGCCGCTAACGCCATCAAATCCTCAATCGTGTACTGAGACAGAGGATACAAAACAGAAAGTCGAGTGTTGGTGAAAGAGGGTAGGTTCTCAATGATCTTACGCCTCTCCAACCAAGGCAGGTTCATCACGCTTTGTCCCTCTACATAGAGGACATCAAAGATAACAAACTCAAGTGCCTCAGGGTCATTCGCTCTGAGATGAGAAACGACATCGGAACCCTCCACCCCTGCCCGAGGGATCAACTCCCCGTCAAGCATTAAGCCAGCGGGCAAGTGAGCTTGAATATGCCCCACCGACTTGATCTCCTTACCTATACGAGACCATGCCTGATCATGGGCAATCATGATGCGATGTCCATCGAGTTTCATCTCTGCCACCACAAGGTGGCTACCCTTACAGGCGGATAAGAACTTCTCGTCAGCAGTCTTGGCAAGCTGAGGCTTGTGATACTTCATCTCAATTTCCTTAGTTAAGGGGGTCTATCTCTCACACCCCACTAATATAGGATAGTTCGGGTTGGGATACCCTTATAAGACCTAAGCGAGGATCATTTACGGATTATCAGGTCTTGCTTGAGGGCAAAGCGTAAAGAGTATTAGTTTTGATCTCAGTAAAGAAGAAGTAACTCCTCCTCCCCTCTACGCCTCGAAAGGCATGAGGGCAAGCTGTGCCAACCCCCAAATATAATTTGCCCTCAAAGTAAATCTCGAATACCCCGCTACCGAAAAAACTCACACTCGCTTCTTCCCAATTCAAGTATATGAAACTTTTATCCCCACAAACGATGATACGATCCGAAGATGTTGGGGATATTTCCGCATAGTGCGTGGGAAGGATAGCGAAAGGATCGGCTATATACTTTATTTTGCCATTATCACTCAAGTATCCGTAAAACAAGCCCTGTGAGTGTTTTTCGAGGATGCGGGCAAACCTCAGTTGATTTCCCCCCCAAACCATAAAGTCTCCAATATTACCCATCTCTTTTATCCTTTCTGTGCTGCACTAGATTCACGCTACGAGAACTATTTTGGCGTGTGACACTAGCTCAAATATAAAAACTGAGCTTCCCTCCCAATGGGAAACAACACCCTCTAATACCCCTGCATGGGGTATATAAACCTTTACTAGGTCACCCGTTGTAGAGGGTGGTAGGCACAATAATATATGCCGATATATTGGAAGGTATCCGTTTACGAGTATGTTGACATTAGTCAAGGTCTGTGGCTGATAAAGGGTTGGGACTACTGCGTAGATATCTTTAAGGGGAACACATACGCCATTACTCACCCCATATCCATGTAAGGTGTTCAGAGACAAGACTTGGCGTAGCTTTAAGTGTTTCCCATAAAGGATGTAGTCACCGAGCCTTATCACTCAACATCCCCAAGGGGGGGTCACCCCTCCACAATCTCGTAGTATCCACGCAACACCCCCACCACCTCCTCCGACCCATCCTTCCCCTTGAAGGAGTCGTACTTCAAGGTAAGCATCGTGGTGGTCGGGGTCTTGACGAGGACTTTGGCGTGGGGGAGGATGCTGAGGAGCTTGATGTGGTGAGCGGTGTGGACGGTGAGGTCGAGGGTGCCGTGGAGCTTGTGGCGGGTCATGAAGAGCTTGGGCATGATCATCTCCTGAGGGGGTTGGTGTGTATCTCTCACACCTAACTAATAACGGAGAAACCCCCTTGGGATACTCTATCTACGACCGCCTGGTCTCTTACCCTCAGGTCTCTTGATGGAGGCAGAGTCCATCCACTCCTCACGGTATCTCCTGTTGTACTCTTTTCTAGCGGCTGAACCCGGCTTACCTGAGTTGGCTTCGCCGTAGTTGTTGTGGAGACGATAACAGGTTTCGCCCTGACCGGGCTTACCGAGTCCTTCCCAATTGTCTGCGGAGTAACAATCTGCTTGATTTTTTGGGGCGGGTGGGTTGTTGTAGTCTTTCTGATTCCCCTTGCCGTCCCAAGTACGCCCTGCGAACATCTCATCAGCGAACATATCATCCGCCTCAAGGTCATCCGCCCACATATCGTCAGCGAAACGGGACTTGGAAGCGTGACGCTCTAAGCGTGCGATGCGGGTTTCAAGGTCACTTAAGATTTCACTAGCGGTTCTTCTCATGGTTTATGCTCCTAGTTAGGTGTCTTGATTAGGTGCATATGATAGATGATCTATTAATAAAACATTTTCTTTAGACCCTGAAGACCGCCAGCTTTCCAAACTTCTCCGGGGTCTTTTCCTCTGTACTTCCATTCTACACAACGGATTCCGAGGCGGGACATCTCCTTATGAAGCCAAAGAGATTTCTTTCTTCCTGTTTCGTCATTGTCGTAACAGATATAGATGGTGGACATGGGAGTATAAAACTGAGAGATGGATGCGAGAGTATTTGCGTCCATACCTGCACGGAGGGTTGAACAAACGGCATCTCCATTAGAGAGGCATTTTTCAACTGCGATCAGATCAAACACACCTTCGACTATCCAAAGGTCGTGTCCTTCCCAAAGGGCTTTAAAAGCATTTTGAGAGCCGAGTAGGTAAGGGTTCCATTGAGAGTGTGGTGTACGATACTGAAGGACTTTCTTTTGTCCATCTTCAGAAAGAGAGCGGGCTTCAAGTCCGATGATTTGACCTCTAGGGGAGGAGATCGGAATAATCAGGTGTTCTTTTATGCGTTCCCCTTGTTGTCCAAACATAGATTTAAAACGGGGGTCTTGGACATTTGAATGGGGGTTCCAAGAGTGGAAATGGATAGTGGATTGGCTATTGACACCTCTAGAGAGGAGGTATGGTCGATATGTCTCTAGGGGGCTTGCAAAACCTTGTTTAAGCCATCCATCGTCCATGTAGCGTTATCCATTTTGGTGGGTGATAGCCCAAGCTGGAGCTTCGGTTTCCCCGCGTTTAACTTTAAGGGCGAGTTCGTATCCTGTCTTATAGACATCGGACTGAGAAGAAGGTGACTTGCCCTGCATCCCATCAAGATATCCCTGAACCATCTCAATAGGTGTAGCGGAAGTAGGGGTTCCTGTACGCATCATAGCCATCGACATATCTCCATTAGAACAGGTTACGAGTTTATATTGGAAAAATGTTATCCAATAATCAAGGCGTTGTTTATACCAATCATTACAAGAGCCACGGATACCGCTTTGGTGGTGGCAGGAGTGTAAATCTTCTTCGTCAAAAAGGTGGAGGAACTTCCTCATGACTTGGACTGCGTATTTAGGGTGTTTTAGTTTGACGCACTCTTTTTGGATAGCTTCTTTGTGTTCCTCAGGGTTCCAATTATTCCAATGTCCCCTTGTGAAAGCGGGATACGAATACCTAGCATGAATTTGAAACACCCCACAGGCTTTACCATTATCTCCTTTATGGATAGTTGGTCTTATCCGACTTTCCATCCAAGCGAGTGCTAGTATTCTTGGATCGGTTTCTGCATCCTCCCAAGCGTGTTGAAGAAATCTGAGTTGGTCTCCATACTCGGCGGGGCGAGAATAAACAAACTTCCACTTCGGCAGGATATTAACTCGGGAGGCTTGTTGCAGTCCGTCCAATAAACATTGGAAAGAAAGACTTAAAATCAGGAGGTATGACATCTCATTCCTTTGAATTGGCTTAGAGCATCCTCGACATACGAAATAACCAACAGACTTAACCAACCACTTACCATTTTGGGGTCAATAGCTAGCGGTTTTCCGTCTACAAGTGTCTTGTTCAAAATCCCCAATACGCTGTCGGTACAGGTGGACACCAAGACTTCTTTATGTTGGCTATCCGCCGAATCAAACAAAGGCAGTTCATACCCGACTGAGAGAGTGACCCAATCTATTATGTTCATCGGCTTAAACACATCTCGGATAGCTAGTTGGAAGATCATGCGTACTTCAGCGACATCATCAAAGACCCCGCGTTGTACTCGGTGCTTATATAGATAAGGTAGCTCGCTTGACTCATACAACTCGTGCATCCGTCTCACCATAAAGGCTTCCCAACGAGCGTTCACATTTTTTCTTGTGTATGCTTCTCCCCCTACCTGCACTTCATGACCTTCATAAAGCCAATCCACTATGTGAGCATTACGCTTCTTCGGCTCCGCTTCACTCACATCTAGACCTGAGGGGAACTTCGGTTCATATGCCTCCTTTAGTTGCACTACCTCTGATAACTCTCTATGTGGACTAGTTATCAGCTCCTTTTTGGATAGCTGATAACCCAACTCCTTAAAGTGTTTAGTCAGAAGTCTCCTGTTTGAACGGGTGTTCTTGAAGCCGTGTGCCAATAATAAATGGCTTAAAAAAACGCTCACACACCCATTATCCAATTTTGGATGTGTTGCAGTTAAAAGAACCATATCTATCTTTTGCCCTGATGAACACTTTTTCGGGGCTGATAAATCCACACCATTATCTTCGAGATACTCCTCTATCACTTCCTGCGGCGTGAACACTCCCCCTAAGCTCTTTAGCTTATCCAATAACCCCAACAACTCGGAAAGCTGATCTCTTGTCAGGTTATCCGATAGGCGTTTAGGGTTGATCTGTGTCTTCTCTTTGACCCACGCCAGCAGTAGTATTTGCTTTGCAAGTTTCATTTGACACCCTAGGTTAATTAGGCAATAACGGGTACTCCTTTGAACCCACCTTTATGGAGAGTTATATGGAGTGCCTTGTTGACTATACCCAAGTGCAGCCAAACAAAAAATGGCATCAGGGGGTCTATGCGATACTCAGCTTTGACTTCAAAAAGAAGTTCAACCCAATCAAAAAGAAACCCCACGGAATCGACATCAATAAAAAGTCGTCCGACATCCGACTCTTGTTCTACAAACGCCAAGCAAAACAAGTCGCTCGTCTCGGATTAGACCCCGAAGATGTCCTCCAAGAGGTTTATAAAGGACTGATTATCCGTAACGAAGGCACTTGTCCCTATGACCCAAAGAAGTCTGCCTTCTCTACCTATGTCGTCATGGTCATGAACTGCGTTGTCATGAACATTGTCAAGAAGCGGAAACTACACAATGACCGCGAATGTGTTGGTTCTGAAGATGATGCCGCTACATCAAATCTCGCATCTCATTACTCCACCGAAGAAGATGACTTCTTAATCGAACAAGTAAGGTCATCTTTTCAAGGAGACTTACTCAAAGTGTTCGATGCCATGATGGAAGGCACCAAACACGCACACATCGCCCAAGAACTAGGCTGGGAAATGAAGAGGGTCAATCTTTGCGTCAAAGAGATAAGGTCTCAGGTCGCTTCTCTTTTACAGCGTAGAGACGCTTAAAACTTCGTTAAACCAAACCTCTTGCGGGATACAGGAAGGTATCCAAACCCTGGATCAATCGAGTCTCCCTTGACTACCTGCTTACCCTCTAAATCGACTTTCATGTTGAAAGTCGCTCGCTCCACCAATCCCCCATATTCTGACTTACCAAATATGGATATCTCCTCCACCTTATCCGCCCAACCAAGTAAATAAGAACTGCCCTCAAATAACTCTCCCTTGAAGTCCGTTCTTAAGCCATAGGCGAAAACAGGAACAGCTAGCTCATCCACTATCCGCGTTAGCCCCACCACCTGAGCCTTTGTTAAGAATTGAGCCTCATCCACAAAAACTATCTTAATCGGATTAGGCTTGCCCCAAACCCTCAAGGCTCTTTCGTTACAAGAGATAATATACTCATAAGGACAAGTGTCGCCTTTAAGAGACGATGCTCCTCTCTGTATCCCTATCCTAGAGGAAACACGAGATATGCCATCTCTCTTAGATGCTATTTCAGGGACAAGAACCTCGTGGTTAATGCCAGCTTCGGAACAAGAGTGTGCTCTCATTATCAAATGAGCTGTCTTTCCCGCGTTTACTGTAGAGTACAAAAAACTTAGCATCACCTATCCTTTGTTTAGAGCTTTCACCTTCGACCCCGAGGCATTATACTAAATAGTTGCAGGAGGGAGCCCCTTTTTCCGTGAGGCTACAAGAACCTTCTTCTTCCCCACAACAACCTTCTTCTTGCCCACAAGACTGATCGCCTTGAGTCTAATCTTCTTGTGCCGTGAGGCATAACCCTTCGCCTCCACATCACAAGTGTTGCCGCTGTAGTAGTGACACATTAAGGTATCCATCTTATCCGTATTGGATACCTTCCACCTTGCCCTCATGTACTTCAGATACCCAACCGCCACCTTTGTGGCGTGACGGATATTTTTCCCCAACTTGTCGCAGGTGGTGGGGATGGTGGAGTAGGCGGGGACTTGCTGATACACACCACACGCCCCCCATGAGGTCTTAGGGTAGGTTCCCGTCCCCACATACTTGTATCCAAACCTACTCTCATTATACGCCAAGCTGATTAGCCTCTCATGAGGCACACCCGCCTTCACTCCCCCCTCCGCGTATATAGCCGAGGCTACCTCATTGAGGTGTGCCTTAACTGCGGGTTTATCCAAACCCTGAGCATTATCCAAAACCAACAGCTTGATGATGATGTTGAGTATATCCAACTTGCTCATTATGCTTCTCTCTTCGTAGAGGGGGTACACCCCATTAATAATAGATAGCTCGGGTTGGGATACTATCCTTTTCTGTGTCCCAACCCCCATTCTGTCTTATTAGATGTGGTGTGACCCTATAGGAGATACTATGTACGAGATCAAAACATTCGGCAAGATCATGGGTGGTGGGTTCGCCCTCGTCAAAGCGGGGGAGGTCGTGGTGATCACCACAAAGCCCGCCCTAGTACTTGGTGATGCCTCTAAGATTGCCCCTATGTCATGGTCAATCAACCCGAATACGGAGGGTTCCGTCACCTTCAATGTGGGAACGGATACTCTAAGAGTTGTGTGGAAAAAAGAGGGGCGGATGACCATCTTTACCGATAATAAGGGGTGTACGCTCTCGATTAACAGCAAGGGCAAGGTCAAGGAAAACTAAATGATATATTCAATGTCACTTGTCGATATGAGTACAGGGGGACACTCCACTAACATCGAGATGTTTCTACCCTCTGTCCTGATCAAGGTAGATGGGAAGAAAAAGGCGATGGATGTAAATTACGATCACCTTTATTACTTTTGTGATGAAAATAATCAGATCACGCCCAATACGCTCCACAAGATACTACTTGTGTGGTTGACTGAAATGGGCTTCTATGATGTATCCTTGCATAAGAACAAAAGCAGCACCACCATAGTCTACACTATGGCGGCTGAACACTCCTCTGACTTTACCATAAAGGTGGAGTGGTGTAGCGATATGAATAATGTTTTCGTCCCCACCTACACGGATGGCAAATCTTTCACGGGGTTCAGGATACCTAAAGACACCACGGGTTGTATACAGCTTATCCTGTTCTCTAAGCCCGCCACATCTGCGTACTACAAAACCACATGGTTTAGCGATAACTTGGCTCCCTCCCTGTATAAAAACTTTACCCTAAGCCTTGATACCTATATGAATTGGATAAGAGAAACACTTAAGAGTTGAGTAGCTTCTGAAGCCTTTTAAAATCCACCACATCTAAAAGGCTAGGTCGCTTTCCATCTCGTGCGTCAAGACCTAACGCTTTTATCCGTTCCATAGATTCGATATCTTTCTTCCTCTTGGCTATTAGCCATAATGTCCTTAGTTCATCAACAGGCAAAGGCTGAGATAATACGCTTGGTTTCGATCTAATTGCCAAGCGTTCTTCTATGACCCTCTCCGCTTCTCCCCTAAGCCTGTATCCAGCTTCAAGTTGATCTCGATATTGGATAAGCAAAGGATCATCGCCTGAATGTGGTAGGGAGTCTATTTTGGATAACCATAAACTCCTGTATGCCTTATCCGATGCCCGTTTAGTTCTTGAAGAAATCTTAAGGTGTCCCGATAAGACAACCGAGAGTAGATATTTTATCTTACCCAATACTGCGTTTGCTCCATAAGCTACAAGCATTCCAAACGCCTCACAAAAGGCTTCCTCGGGGTTCTTAACCGCGTATCCCGTGATGGGGTTCATAGGAACCTTAATGAACCTCCCAATCTTGCCATCTCGATATGCTTTAACGGCACTTTCAAGCGAGTAATAATCTTTATGTCGTTTATGAAAAAGAGCATAATCCTGTAGATACAGGATTGGATATGCTTCTTTAAGATCACTCTCACGATTGATCTTATCCGTAATCTTGCCAACTTCTTCTAGGTCTAAATCTCCAAAGTCACCCTTAATCGCACTCGTCCAAAAGTCTTTAGCAGAACCCGACAAGATATCAAAATAGTGATGTCCCATCTCATGTGCTAAAATATGACACATCGCTTCCTTGTTAGTTCTGTTGAATCTGAACCCAGAAGCTGTTATTTCTATCCGTTTACCCTTATAACACGCGGCAGCAGTACCGCAATCAGATGTTTCCGACCCGTGAAACACAAAAGGGAGTTGGTAGTTGAGCAACCGAGGGAAGTATTCCTTTACCCTCCCCACATAGAACGGGATATGCTCATTCACGATCAGCTTCTTATCCTCAAAAGACAAACCGCCCACAAAACCTACAGGAACACCCTGCACCGTCTGTCTCTCCTCTGAAAACGAAGTCTCAACACCCACATCTGTAAAATCGTGCCTCGACAAGAAATCGGATAAGTCCTTAAGCACATTCCAAAAGTCACGCCACTTCCTCTCAGCACGGGCTTTATCCGTTTTGAGTGTGGGGAGTATCTGCTCGAACTTGATGCGGTCTAGCTCGGCTTGGGTTTTACGAGGATTTCTTTCAAAGTAATCATCCCAATCCGTATTTGGATACTTGCTTTTAAGTTCAGCCTTGTCCTGCTCAATCTTTTCGGGAGAGTCCGCTGTATCCGAACTCTTTCTGAGAGTTTCCGCCATCTCGTTTATGGCTAAAAAGAAGCCCCACCACGCAGTCGCAGTCTTCTCTATCACATACTCTATCTCATGCTTGATGGGTTTGTTTTCTGTCCGATACGATTCCACCTCTAAATCGTATCGGAAAGCTCGTAATCCCATATCCAAGTTTTTTGCGTATCTGTGCAGATATTTGGATAGTTCTAACCTATTTTGAGGCGTTAAGCGATCAGGGACATTCTTGCTGTAAGTGAGCCACTCACGCTTCATGTCTAGTATCTTCTTGTCGTCTAGCATAGACTATGACTCCATAATTCTTATGGTTCTTGATTCTTATGGTTCTTGCGTACTTCGATATATAGTCTATTAAACTTCGTATAATCGGCATCGACCCAACCCCACACATTAAGAGGTGGTGATGAAACACTTGGCAGGGATGAAAGACAGAAATGGATGGAGGCTACATCAGCTTAACTTTGATGGAACTTGGAGGGCTTCTAATGAAAAGATAGACGCACAAAAGTGGAGACCCGAAGGTTATTGCTTAGAAGACCCTGCCACCATTGGTTGTCTACTTTATCTGTTGGGAGGCTCCCGAGTGGAACTAAAACGGATAGAAGGTGAGTGGTCGGTGTCTGTGGATGGAGGCGAGCCGCTTGTTGGGGAGTCTTTAGGTATCTTGTTAGCTCGTCTTTGTGCTGATATCCGTTAAGGATATGGCAGGTTTTTTCGTAGAACGAGGCGGTTCATCGCCGCGAAATCTATAAATAAAAGTGTGACCCTCACCCCTTAAAGAGGTTTTATGAAGCCGAGACGCGGATTGTCATTTTTCTTAAATACTGCCAACAAGGATCAGTTTTCATTTGGGATTGTCTTGTCAGCCAAGTCTGATGATGAAGGCGAGTACAAAATCCTCCGCACGGAGTTTGCCCCCTCAAAGGTTGAGGCTCTGAAGCTCCCGCTCACCAAAACGGATATGTTCGACTTTGAGGATACGGAGTATTACAATGTGGAGGAGTGGGACTCCGAGACGATTCGTTCATTGTCGAAGAGGCAGTTGTTTGGTGCTACGCTTGATATAAAGCTCTTACCTGCACCCTCTAAGACCCCCATCGAGGAAAAGAAGAAGGATATCGGCGTTGATGATTTGGCGGAGGAAGATTAAAGCCTCTTATTAATCTCATGTTTCAGATGGGGTTCAAATAGCCCCACAATCGCTTCTTCTAACACCTTGTATGTCCTCCCATCAGAGCCCACATACAAGGTGTTATCCTTTTCGGATACTTCAAGACGAGTGGTCAATCCCTCCCTGCTCAATGAAACTCCCCTTGGGAAATATCCAAGGGTAAACCCCAAAACGGATAGTCTGTCACTTGGGAAGGTTCCCAAAGGGGATTTGAACATATTGGATACTACGGCATATATGGGATTATTCATTTTGATCATTTGTATCGACATGGTTAGTTTCCTTTTGTGCCGCCTGTTCTCGTTGTGTCGCCTGTTCTCGTTGTTCTTTTAGCGAGAGGCGTTTCTTCGGTGCAAGAGTTCTATTGGTTCTCTCAAAGTATCCAATAGCCTTACGAATATGGTACAGACACTTAGCACAAAAGCCTGAGCCGTCACCCCAAACCAATCCCCATCCTAGCTTAGAATCGGGCAAGGTCTTGCCACAACCTGTACACTTATTGGGGATTCTACAGCCCTTGTTTTTAGGTGTTATGTCCATAATGCCTTTGGTGGAGAATCTTTAGGGGTTATAAGGTGCAGGTCTAACTCCACTTTGGATGCTGTCATTATAAGACTTGATTAAGGGCAATCCTCTTATTCTAAATCTATCAGCCGCCGCGTAGCCTTCTCCATAGCCCGAGGGAGACACTTCACCACCAAGACTAAGGGCTCCGCCTGTGGGGTCTACACAATAGGTGACTATCAAAAGTTGTATCTCGTCACCCCTAGACACGAGACCACCTGAGACAGGACTGACCTCTTCAGAGTTCTTAACCAACATAGCCCGTCCTGCCAAAACAGAACCCTTTAAGACGGGCATTTCAGATTCTCCAAAAGATGATGCGAGGAAGGTGAGTGGACCACCTGCGGATTCCCCACTCACACCAAATACACTTCCCCCACCCCTCGCTATCAGATAGTTTTTACTGCCGCTCAGTCCATTCCATTTCGTGTATTGCAGTCTATCCCCATCACAAAGCTGAAGGGTATCACCTACCACCCCCGCCACCTGCGTATAAGGCTGACCAAAAGCGTCTACAGGAATGGATAAGGCTCTTGTACTTACTTGACCTATGTTTGATCCCAAATAGCTAGAACCATCATTTAGGATATCCTCACACAGAAAGTCAAAGTCTCTCACCAAGACACCTAAGGGCAATCGACTCGTTAAGCCGACAAGTGAAAGCGGTGTGTTCCCTTCACCTGCATTATTCACCCTTGCTACGGATTCTACAAAACTCGCCTTCGTCTTTGTTCTCAATACGCTTGGTAAGCGTCCTTCCACATATGAGTTAAACAACATCGTTAAGGGCTTCTCTCTAGCACCCTCAAAGAGTTGGAAATCTTGTCCAACATACGGAGATGTCTTTCCATCAATCGTTAAGTTCACGCTTATCTCATGCGTTTTATCCGTAGTGGGAGCCTCGATTAAAAGACAGATGTAAGATTTAGTATCAGTCGCCTCAGGGAAACCCGTGATTACATAAGTCTTGTAAGAGGGTTCAAATAAAACCAACTGCTTCTGAATAAGTCCCACGGCATCGGATAAATTAGTAACACCTAGCGTGTTGTACTCGACTGTATTTGTAACGCCTAGCTTTGTATCCGTTAGGGTTATGACAAGACCAGCTGTGGCATTATTATAGCGGGGGTGGGCGTTAGTAAATAAGAACAGGGAAACGAAACCTTTGGTGCCTTGTGTGGCTTCGTTAAACACACCATTTGTCGTTTGAGGGTGCAGTTCACCTGCCGCTGTTGGCATCCTGCTTCCTGAGGAGTATCCTGAGTCTTGTAAGGTTGACGGATAGAAGTTGCCTCCGATTCCGCCTGTACCTAGGGTTGTGTAGAAGTCCATAGAAGCCAATACCTGAAGATTTTTTGGATTGGCTAGATTGATATTTTCAACGGTGTTGGTGTCCTGAAGTCTAGACCCGCTGAAGGTATAGGCATCATCTCGATCAAGTCTCCCATAAGGAACAACCTGATCGTCATCGTTTAATCCAATACCTGTTTGGGTGTGGTAAACATTTCCCTGATACGGAGTACGGCTGTAAGCTATCCCCACCTCGGCACCAACGGGTAAAGCAAAGGGGATGCAAGCCCCAACCCTTGCTGTTATGTTATCCGTTCCGCTTAAGGTAGTTCCTAGTCCGTTGTGGTTTCTCATCATCACAAAGCGATTTTGATTGATGAAGTTCTGAGCGAATCCGAAAACAACTGCCTCTACGATGTACTCAAAGTTGTCAAACCCATTCCCTGTTGTCCAAGTGGGGATGCGTGTGATGTCGAGAGCGTGTTCAGTTAAGACATAAGTATGGCAGCCTGTTTGACCTATATCAACATCAGCCCCGCCTTGTCTGATATACATTGTGAAGTCTGAAGTATCCGTTCTCAGAAGGTTCACGACCGATCCATTAGTAATGGCTACAACGGGGTTTATCCTTGTTGAGTCGTGTCCACCTGCTTGTGCGAGATAGGCATCGTAGTTACTTCTTTCGTAAACACCATAGACGCGAGCTATGCCCAAAAACGGAGGGAGTTCAATCCCGTTCAAGACCGCACCGAAATCGCTAGTGGGTACGGATAAACTCACCTTGCGAGCTGTTAAGGTAAACGCACCCGATGAGAGAGACGAGTCATATGTCCCATAAGATGTCCCTGCGGTATCAAACAGCATAGGATAAACATTAGCTGTCCCATGGTTATCCCTGCCGCCAATTAGATTAAAGACGGCATCAGAGTTTCCGCTCACATCTGTGAATAAGTGGTTTAATCCATTTAAGAACGAATCCCCTGAACCCAAATAGGTGTGTAGTGGGATATCTTGTCTGCCAAATCTAGGCATGATCGTTTGGGGCAAAACGAATACACCACGATGTGTGGTTTCAAAAATGCCCGCATCATCGGTGGGTGTGCTGTCTAAATAAACAAGGGGGATAACGGCTGATGCGGCTTGTTTCGTGTGCAGGATGACATTCTTCTTCTGATAGGCTTGGAGCAAGATTGTCTTGCTCCCGCTATCATAAAACGCCTCCGCCTCTCTATCCGTCTCATTGTTCACCACCACGCCACCATAACTTAATCCTAAACTAGAACTATCCGATCTACTGCCCCAACCCTTGCTCCCAAGTCTATTCCAAAGGCTAAGGTGGTTTTTACTCGGAAGGGTTATCTCGTCTAGGTTCAGAGAGGGGACTTGACCGGGAGAGGGGTCGAGGGCGGAAACCGCATTTCTCAAGAATGTGGTCGTATCTGAAGGCTGTACCCCAATATAGTGAATATCATCAGCCACATTTGCTGTCCCGCCTAATCCTGCGGGGTATTGCACAGAGAGGCTTAAATAGAACGAATCCGCCGTGGCTAGATCACTCGATGTAATCGCCACCACAGCAGAACTATCCGTATCCCGAAGGTATTCCGTTCTTAACTCAAAAGATAAGGAAACGCTCGGGTTATTTACGGGTGTGGGGTTAGTGTTATCCCCGACAGGCAAACAAACAATCCATTGTTCCCTGTTCGCAGGTGTCCATTCTGTACCTGTGGTGTTTTCGTAAAAGACGCTCTTATTTACAACACCCGCTGAGATAACCCTAAACAATCCATTGTTATCGGGATTAGCTGGGTCTCCATAAATCAGGGCATAAAGTTCAGAAGACCTTCCTGATAGGTCTTCCCCACCATTAAGGATAAGTGTCTCATAGGTGGTTTCCCCAGCGTAAATGGATGTGTTAGCCCATGCCGAGTTGTATGTGGTTCCTGTCTTAAAGGCGTAAACCTTTACCTCATTCTCAAAGGTTCCCAATGCTGTCACGCTCGCAGAGGAGTAAGACACCTCGGATAGGTAAAGGGTTTTTATGTTATTCGTGGTATCCGCAGAGAAGTCTATAGAGCTTAGTAAATCACCTAACACCATGAAAGGTGTCTCATACTGCCCTGTTGACTTAGGATAGTATTCGGTTTCATCCCCTTGAAGTTCGATTTTCACGGGGGGAGCAGTATTGTAAAAGCGGTTTTCGTAGGCATTTTCCTTAGGAGATAAAAGCCTTACACCTCTCTTATTAGGAGTACTGCCTTTTACACCATATCCAAGATTGCCTACCGAAGCATCGAGAGAAAGGAAAATAGCGGAACCCTTATTTAATCCCGCAGGGTACAAAAATGCGTTAGGCTGTAAATCCGCACCTATTTCCCAAAAGCCCGCCTCTGTTGAGTCGAGAGTTGCAGTAGTTAAGCCCCGAGCATCTGTAGATACAGAGGGGTCTAAATAAAGTGTGATTCCATATTGGGGAACAGCGGTATCTGACCATACATTACGGATACCATTAGGGGCATCGAGTTTGTGTGTGTTATTGACGGCTGTGTGATGAAGAAGGCTTACTTCTTCTACAACCACACCCCTGCTGTCTGAACCCAAGGAGTTTTGCTTTTGAGTTGTCCGCAGTTTATTCCCGATTAGATCGGATACTGCACCTACCAACAAAGACTGATAGTCCCATTCCCCCACACGCACAGCGTGTCTCATATCCAAGAAGTCTTGTGCATGAACTTCGTCCGCATATTTCCCATCAGGTCGCCCATTGTAAATGGATACTTTTGTACCTGCGATGTGTCTTTTAGGCTGTGTTCCCGCTCGTCCTCTTTCGGAAAGGTTTACGACACCTGCACCTACCGAAGTTATAGAGACCACCTCAGTCTCTAAACCCTCGCCAAGGATCAACAATCTTGGAGAGATATCCATAAAATCGGCATCGTCTATCCCTGAGTTGGTCAGATTGGATATGCTGATGCTTCCTGTAAATGAAGCTGTGATGTTGTTGGTGAGCGTAGCTTGTGTGAGTATCCCTGCATCATTGACGCTTGAAGCGGAGGGCTTTCTATTGATAGCTCCGTTTTGATTTCCCCCTGTAGGGTCTTTCATGATGTATGCGGATGAGTTTCTTCTGAAGACCGCTCCTATGGGCAGGGCATAAACATACCCATCTGCCGTATCCCCATGTGTGGCTCTCCACAAACCCTTATCCGAAGTGTCATTAGTGAAGGCTCCTCCTGCCGCTGCGGATGTTGGTCCCTGTGCAAGGATGCTTGGATAAAATCCCTCCACATAAGAAGTGAGATCAACGCCAGCTTCCACCCGAAGTCGATACTGCACCTGAACCCTTTTGGTCGTTTCAAAGCCAACTTCAGGGTCAACAAGTTCATCTTCTAATGACTTCCCATTCACCACATTTCCACGATCATAAATGTATCCATTAGCGGGCTTAATGATGCTAGCCGCTCCTGTGGGGAGAACCACTTTCCAAACCTCTAGGAACACAAAGTCTGTCCGTGTACCCGTTGTAGGTGGGGGTGGTAACTTAATGGATAGTGGTAAGACATCAGTATCCGTATCACTACCTGCGAGGGGTAAGACCCAACCATTCACAAGTGCTGATGGAGGAATGCGATCTTCTGATCCAAATTCAAAGTAGTTTGACCACAATGGATTAAAGACGAAATCCTGTAGATTATCTCGGGGATCAAGTAAGAACCCGCTGTGTGTTAAAGACCTAACCAAATCCGATTGATTCTCCCATGCAAGCTGACCCACGAGATTCAACTCGCTGTCCAAAGGGGGCTTACCCGCTTGCCAAACAACATTTGCAAACCGAGTATTGTCCGTGCTGAGAGTTCTACTTACACTTGTCCCATAATTGTCATTCGCCATGTTATCTGCCCTTTCAGAACATCAAGGTGAAAGAGAGTAGGTGGATATCTGCGTTCGTGAAGTTCACAAACGCTAATCTGATCGCGTCCTTCCTCACGGGAAAGACAAAAGAACTTAAACTATCCATTTCCTGATAGCTGAGTCCATTGTCGGCTGAAATAAATAGTCTAAGCCTATTTGGTGAACTCTTGTCCGATTGTGTGTAAAACAAACCCCCTCGCTGAGAACTATTTACCCCCTCTAAGTAAGAAATATCTTTCACATAAGACTTCAACGCACTTCTGAAATAAACCATAAACTCTGATCGTCCCAATCCATCAGATGTGTATGCCGTGATGTCTATTTCTTTAGTGATTACGCACTTCGCCCCTGTTAGCGTATCGTCATTAGTAACCACACCACCACCTATGTGGTTTACGCTTGGGTATCTCCCCATTACAGCAAATCCATTAGCTGTGTCGGATGTCTTTATGCCTTGGCTTAAAAATTCTCCCGTTGCCGCCCAAGGGAATAACGCTGCTGAATCAAAACTCAAGGGGGCAGAAGGAGCAATATCGGATAAACCCATGAGATTGTTCGTAAGGATGTTGTCATAGGTCGCAAAAGATGTCTCATAAAGACTATCCTTGGCAGATAGTATTGCCGCCTTGATTGTCGCTTCGTCACCTGGCGTGACGCTCAGTTCGTCTATGTCCAAACTGAAATAATCGGGATAATCAACCACATACTTACCCGCCATCTCTAATGAGGCAGGGTAATTAGGGATCACTTGGATAAGTTTATCCGTAGAGCGTTCAAAAATGGCTGGCATGGTTAACCCTCTCCCTTATTGGTCAATGAACTCAAGTTCCCCACCCGCGTTGCCGCATCCACCTCATGAGAATAGATTATCTTATTCGTCATATTGGATAGTGTGGGCTGATACCATTCATAAACATCTGCACCCGATTGTTTCCAATAGTGCAAACCCACATCTTCATGAAGGTTCAAACCACAAAAGTCAGGTCTAGCTATGGCTTGATCGTAATCATAGTTAGAACCATCAGGTCGTAAAACTTCTATCCCCATAAGACCCCTTCTCGTCCATGTCGGACTTCTGTCGTCCGCAGGGTACGAATGACCAATATAACTCTTATTCGGGGCTGGCTTGATATCCTTGATTGTAACACCCAAATCCCCCACGGGATAAGTCGTAAACCCACCTAAACCTAATAAGTCTCCACCTCCATTCACCTCGTATTTTGGATACTCAGGGTCAGAAAGGATAACCTTTACTAGGATTGGAGCTTCATTGTTGCTCCCTCTCTTAGATTCCACTAGGTATCCATCTTGTGCAGGTTCTAACTCAAACAAACTATCCGAAAGAGTGTTGTCGTATCTTAGATCAATAGATGTGCTGATGCCTAAATAGGTGTCTTGTGTGGTGATAGACCTATTGTTAAAGGCAGGTATGAACCCAACATTCAAATCTAAATCTAGACACACCACACCTTCTTCAGGAAGATATTTTTCCTCATATCTAACACAACAACCTGCTCCGTCTGTGGTTGGGTGAGACTTCTCATTTGTTGATCCATTAGGGTCGCGACCTCCTATCAAAGACGCATTCGCATCATAATGAAGATAACTCTCCCCTTCTGTCCCATCCACTACGCCCGCATCTAGCCAAGTGGTTAGACCCGGCACCTTAACGAATACTCTCATTACTCTCTTACGCATAAGATATAGCTCTCCACCTATCTCATGCACATATCCGTCTCTACGCTGTAAAGGGAAGTTCGGATCAACATAAGAGATCATATCCCAATCCACACCCACCAACCTTAACTTCAAGGGAGCAAATTGGATAACTCCCTGATCATCAAGGCTCACGCGGTTCCATTTGTTTTGCTCAATCAACCCATAGTTCTGTGCAGATGTCGATGAACGATAGATATTGGCACCACCTGTGGTCGCTTCTGTCCAATCCTTGTTCCAATAGGGATGCTGAGGCGTTAAACGAGGGTCTTTTCCAAAGTTCGCGTCAAATGCCCTAACATAATTCACATCTACACTTGTTATGTCTCCCGCAGATACATTGTTGTACTGCGGTTGTGCGTGTCTTAAGATAGGGTATTCAGCTACCAAGTCGTCTATCCAACCATCCCCCGCGTTCGGATTGGCTCCTTCTGAGTTGGGCGTATGAAAACCCCTATTTGCAGAGAGCATCGTGTTGCTCGCCAAATCCTCCCCCAAAAATATAGAAGTATCCATTTCAAAGTCATTAAATGGATAGACCAAGACCCCACGAGGGGGGCATCCATATTTTGACCCGCTCAGGAGATTTCTTGTGCTGTTAGGGAAGCCCATTACCTGAGCCTCCCTAAAGTTGGAGTCTATTCTTCTAAGGTGAAGACTGTTACGCAGGTAACCCGCTTTTCCGTGGGGTGCTACCTGATATTCGGAAACCTGTATTCCACTCTGCGGATTACTTGGAGTAATAAAGTAATCATCTCTCACGGGGAAAGCGATATAACCCGCTATATTCTCTCCCTCTGTAGGAAACGCAAGCCCTGGACCTCTAAGGTTCTCAACCATGTTTGAGTTATATCTGAAAGAGTCAGTCTCCATATCGGTGAACAACGACTCCACTCGATAAGACTCGTCTAAGAACCTCTCTTGTGTGTCTTTACGCAAGGTGAATAAAGACCTCAAAGGCACCCTTCTCGCGTATGAAGGATCAGACACCGCGAGGATATCATCTCCTGCATTCGTAGGTGGATTGCCCACTCCACACACCGAAATGAATCCCCTTGTATCCATAGTAAGATTTCCATACTCAGGCAGTTGCCTGCTCCCCGAAGGGACAATCTCCACTATCCTATATCCGTAGTTCATCGTCCCATCTGCATTTACGGATGTGGTGTAGGGATGCGGGTTGGCTACAGGTGTGGCAGTATATGTAAATGACCCCGTAGCTGCATTTAGAAACAGCTTCCTAAGTGCCAATATCGCCCCCTGTATCGCACTCGGATGATCTGATGGAGCGGGGTCAGATATTAGTGTCTCCACTTGTGTCAACGGCACAGTCGAGTAGTTGTAGTAAAGATTGTAGTAAGTAGATGCGGGGGTAGATACAGCATTGCTGAACCCTAAACACAAATCATCCGCTGCTGAGACGGTTGTTTCATCTCTCGCCTGTAGCACTTGTGTTACTTCATTCCAAAGGAGAGGGTTTGTATGTGCACTAGTGTCGATAGAGGGCAAAACCTCTATGTAATAGGTCACACCTTTAATAGCTAAGAAACGCCCATCTGCGTGAGTTTTATCCGTTGTTCTTCCCGAGCTAGAGTTCTCTAGTGGTCTATAAATGGGTCGATCAACAGGGTAACGGAAAGCTGAACTTGTCGGGACAGACAAGTCGGCATCCATTGAATCTACCCAATCCCATCCTGCACACGCCTCTAGTGCATATCCATTATCTACATCACCACCTACAGGCAATAACTCCAAGTCTTGGTAGACCTTGTATCCTTCTTCGTCATAGCGGTATATGGCAAACGATTGACCCATAGCTTTGGGTGATGGGTAGGTGGGATTAGTTGCCCAATCTATCCACAAATAGACATATTTGAAGTTTTGATTGTACTCGTTATAAACGATGCCCACACCATCGCTTCCCCAAATATATGCCCCAGAAGGAAAGTCGGGGTTTTCCCTGTAGGTGACACTTGTGATGGTGTCGATCCCTGTTGTCGAGGGGGGCTCATAATAACTTGTGGTGCCTTGTGGGGATAGTCGATGTCCATACAGCTCAAGAAGCGATACCTTGCGGGAACTATGGTAAAGCACTTTGGCTATATTTGAGTACTCAACGCTGTCAGCAACGCGATCTACCCCCAAGTTGGAGTGCTGAAGATATGGATTGTTGACAAGTACACTTGCTCTGCCTCCCACAGAACTAAAGACACACAAGCCGTCTTTCTTATCCCAAAGAGACAAATCTGTTATGGGATGTGGGGCATCTCCCGTGGGCAAAACTTCCGTGAACACATAACCCGCTGGGTCTAGTTCACCATTAAACCCCTGTAAGGTTATCCACATTTGCTGATGTTTTGGATAGAACTCAAACTGAGATGCCAAAGGGTCTGAGTTTAGATACTCGTAGCTATTAGCGTACAAGTTATCTTGTGCTGTGTACTCGGATAACAGCACTTGTGAAAGAGGACGGATAGTAGCAAAAGGACTACTTGAGTTTTCTTCAGCCCCATCCCAATAGGTGTAAGAGTAAGAAGTCCCACCAAAGAAAGCTGCGGTTTGTTGCCAAACCCCAATCTTTGTGGACATCCTGCTATAACGGATACTTTCAGGCAGGACAAATTCCGCATCCACGCCTCGTGTTTCTGCGTGTCCTGTATAGCCTTTATGGGTAGTCGGGTGTGTATAAATAACCCCTGAGACGAACATGAAGTAGCTATTCAGCTTATCTATCGTAGTCTCGGCAGCTACACTTGGATGATATGATCTTGTCTTTGTCTCATGGGAGATGGATACTTTTACAGGGGGTAAGGCTCTTCTTTCAAAGCTCACATTTGGTCTAAATATAGACAACCCTGCATTTCTCTCATACGACTCTGAACTATCCAATAAGCCATCATTACCTGAAGTGCCGAGAGAGTAACCGATATTGCTTTTAATGTCGGAGTAAGAGATGAGGTTCTTGCTATATACTTCTTCATCAGAAGGGGCGATACCATCTCTCACAAGCCTCTCAAACGCAGCCTCCGTCTTGAAATGGATAAGAGCAAAGCTACCAAAGTTGCTTTCTCCCTCCACGCCTGTGGTGTTTGTCAGGTGGTCGATGTAATCTTCTATCAAAGTCACCACATGACGATAACGAGCAACCTGATAACTATAGTTATCAACCTCACCAAAAGTCAAATATCCGCCAGCCGTGTCGAAGGTCGGATAATAATCCACATCATATTCTTCCTTGTTGGGTCTGTTCTTAACATAGAACCTATCTCTTTCCTCAGGGGGAGTTTTTAACCCTGTGGGGGAGTAATCGGATAACAAAGGTAGTCTATAGCTGAGGAAGTTTCTGTCTTGTTTTAAGGTCTGTGTGCCTGATGTGGTGTCCCACACATAAGGCGAGAACAAAACAGGTAAGCCCCCTGTGATAGTCGAAGAACTGATGTTGAACGCCATAGGGTCAGAAAGAAGTCTGACCTGACCTTTGGTCTTATCCCCTGTCAATCCACCTATAGCCCCTGATCGGGTTGAGTGGGGAATGTAGTTACCTGTATGAAGTTCATATAGGTCGTACTGCCCTGTTAAACGACTAGGGAAGTCCGTATTGTTTAGATTATTGAACAACGCTCCACCGGGTTGTCCATCGTTTAAACCAACACCTTGACCAAGGTTGATTGCTGCCACCACGCGGTCTAGTACATCTTGAGTGGAGGCAGCGGGTGTGAGGATAGAACCACTTACTCCGTCCTCGTCTGAGGGGAAACGGATTAAAGCTAATGTCCCCCTATCCGCAGGGAATAAGATGCCCGAAACAACCAACCCCACATTATCCAATCCATTATCCGTAGAAGTAGCATCGAGAAGGTCGTAAGATTTTAAGGGGTCATAAACTTGAGCGGAGGGGACTACAACAAGTGATGGCTCCAAAGAGTTCTTTACGCCCAAGCTCGCTGTTGCCAAGTCTCCTGTAAAACCAATACTTAACCCTGTAGCCGAGTTGAAAATATCTGATTGAGTTTCCGCTATACCTGTTCCACCATGCAAAAATGGATAAATGGTGTTATCATTGAGTCCGAGATTATAGACGCGGCGGGGTACAGCTTGTCGAATGTCGATGTTCAAGCCAGAGGAAAACTGCGGGAGTGCGGGAGTAGTGGGTGTCGTTATTCCATAGTAGCTATTCGTTCCATCATCTCTATAGGATAAAGCCACCACATCATAAACGCCATCTTCGTTTATGTACTTGTATTGCTCTCGTGCTAAATCCCCATAAACTGAATCATTTTGCTTAACTCCCACACCCTTGTGGGGTAACTCTCTTTCTTCAGCCCACTTTTTATGGATAGTTTTCCAAGGTGGGTTATCGTTAATCTTAGCTCCGCCCCAATCGGGTCTTCCGTCATGTGAAGCGATGACTCCATTCCTGTTGGAGTATGTGATGGGGGGATATCCTATTCGAGGGGGTTGATCCTGTAGAGCGGCAGATGTAAGATCGTCCAAGTTAACTTGGACATTCCCACCGAGATAGCCCCCCAAAGCCCCCGAACTAGACACATCACTAGCACTAACGGATAGTGTATTGTTAGTGGAAAGACCAATTAACCAAGAGGCTTCATCAGTTCCTCTGTTTGAGGTGATGACCACATCGTTTTGATTGATAGACTTCTTAGGCATGATCTTATTCTCCCAACAACATGAGATGTGTTGTGCGATACACACAAGCCACCACGAGGTTCGTATTGTCTTCTCTCATATCCACCGCAACACCTTCGCCCCAAGGTGTTGTCTTAATGAACACCACCAACACCACTTCATTTTTGCGATAAAGTGTGTGTGCATCTGAGTCCACACGCATCAGTATTGGCAGGCAAGTCTTGTAGTCTCTGTAGTAAGCACTTAAGTTCTTAGCAAATGCCGAGGGGAAGTAGCTCGCGTTTTCTAAAGTCGGATAAATCACCCGACCTTCATCATCTTTGACAGGCACACCACCACCCGAAATCTCCCCCAAGGTCACTCCTACAGAACTGACGAACGGAACGAAACTCGGCAAGTCCACCATCCCTGTATTTATCCTTAAGTCATCCAAATAAACCTCTGTTCCATTCAATACACCCCATTCCGTGTATCCATAAGTATCCTCTGCCCTAGAACTTGTGCCAAGTTGTTCATAAGGGGCATAAAATGGATAACCTGAGCTACCTGCACCTGCACCCTGTAGCAAGGTGGTGATGTTCCTAGATACAGCTAAAGGTTTTAGCTCCAACTCATCAGGACAAAGACCTCCGACACCTGAGTTGACACTCCCCGCTTTTGTCCCGCAAGTTTGGGGACACACGCCTCGATAATAGACGAAGAACTTCACATTATTTGGAACACACGCCAATAATGGATAACAAGTCACTTCCACAAGTCTAGGGAAAGTGGTGCTGTCGGCTGTCCAAACAAGTATTGTCTCTGCTTGTCCAAATTGACACTCGCTCAAGTTTAAAGCCAATAAGTCCCCATCATTTGCACCACCTGAACGGTCATAAACCTCAGGTAATGTAAGGACATCCGTGGGATCATAAAAAATCCGATAGGGGAGTCTTACCGCCGTGCCACTATATGCAACAAACTCGTCTGTGCGTTGTTCACCTATGTACTCAATGGATAACTCTCGCCTTTGATCTTCTAAGTGAACTAATGGCTTCTCATTGTCCGCATCTGAGTGTGGCTCCGTACCCACAGGAAAGTTTAAAACTGCACCTCTTGGATAAGCCGTTACATCAGGTTGAAGTGTACTGATTGGTGTTTCTGTTAAGCCCTTATCCGAGGCAGGGTATTCAAGGATCACTTCTATGTATATCCCATATTCACTACCCGTATTCCCTGTTGCATCACCAACAAGACAATCCGTAGGGGCAGGGGCAGTAACCCCATCGCCTCTATTGGCGAGTTGATCATTCCTATCTAGGGTTAATCGCACCAAGGTTTCGGATAACACTTCTATCTTAGAAAACTTGGCTGTGTTATCCGTGTTGCCCGTACCATCGGTATCGTCATGCCAGCAGTATCCAATATCAAGGATACGGGTTCCATTCACCCAAAAGTCAACAGGGTTATCGGTTTCAGGGTCTAAAGGCTCAAAGGTCGTCCACAAAGCGTCTGATCTTGAGTTTAAACCTGAGAAGTCAATCTCGATAACATCGCCTTCATACCACTTCAGAGGATCACCACCTGCTGAGGCAACGCTCACACCCGTTGGGGATGTTGTACCTTGTGGATAGGCAACTATAGTCGTCCGCTCAATCAAAGGGGCAGTACTGAATCTCCTCGAAACACGATCAAAGTCTCTCTTATAATTACCCGCACTTAAATCGGATAAGCCAAACACATCACACACCATGGGTGTTGTGGATATGCCACCTGTGCCGTCCGCATAAGTGTTAAACACCGACTCGTCTAAGAACCATGTTCTGTTTGTGTTATCCAATAAGGCGTGGAACTGATATTCAAGAGCGGCTGAGAAGTCTACACCTTGTGGGAAAACTCTTCTTCGTAAGTCTAAAACATCAGATGTGGATATTTCATCCGCAAATAGACCATCAGGTCTATCCGATTCCCCAAGTGGAATCGGATCAACACAAATGACAGCATTTGTGAATGTCCCATCATGGGTGGATAACAAACCTGTGTTGGCATCGTCATTTGGATTAAACCCATACCCGCTTGCAGTATCGGCTTGGTTTCGTCTAAAGACAAAGAACAATGGGATGGCATAGACAAATCCGTCTACGCTAGAAAACTCGGTAGAAGATGTTAAGTCTCCATCTCCTGCTATCCATAATCCATGATCCGTATCATGACGGGAGAAGATGCGACCCACCACTTCTGTACCTGCACCCCCTTGAGCATAAATGCTCCCATCGTCTAACCCAAAGGGTGTGCTCACAGGACTAAAGAAGGTGCTAGAGTGAACTCTAATCCGATATTGGATTTGCACTCTTCTACTAGACGATGTGGAAATATTTGGGTCTTGGATATTATCGTCTAACCACAATGAACTATCCGAAAGAACATTCCCCGCATAATAAATATGATCCGCATCAGGTTTACCCGTACCCGTTGTCCCCCCTGAGGGTGAGTTGATGACCTCAATAGATGTGAGAGAACTAGGGGTAAAGGTGATATTGTTTCCGTTCGCACCTCCCGTCATCAGAAGAAATAAAAAGTCCGTGCCTCTTGTTTCAGCCGTGATGGTGACCCCGCCAATTGTCAAACCTAGGTTGAGTCCATCATAATCATTGATGGCTTCCGCTATGTTTCTTGCCGTGTGGGGGTTTGAAACACCAACAAAGAAGTCGGTACCCTCAGTTAGGATGATATCAGGATTAATCCCATCACCAATAGTGAGAGTATCGCCTGTAAGAACCCCTACAACCCTTAGTCGAGAGCGAGCGTTCATAGAAGGGGTTACTTCTTGAAGCCACATTTCAAGGAATACGAAATCCGTTCTCTTTAAGTCCGTACCCGGACCTGAGGTCGTCTCAGGGGCTGGCAAGTAGATTTTATTCACATCTGTTGTGGAGTTGGTTCCTTTTACTTCAAGGATTTTCCCCGCCACCAACGCCTTAAAGGGATTTACCCCAAACTCATTTGGAGTAGTGGGAGAGAAAATAAGACTGCCAACCGACTCGTTTATTGGATAACGGGAAAGGATGCCTGAAGGCAGGTCAATCCGAGACTTTTCGGAGAGGATGTCTTGGGATAGATTGAGTTCACTATCCAATAGAGGGCGGGATTGTTGATGAACAACGGAGTCCCAAGAGTAGTTGGAGGGGGATAGATTTCTGCTTACGGTAGATAGAAACTTAGTCATTATGGATACTCGCTCTTAAAAGGTGAGTCGCCATGTTATGGCTAAGACTGATCCATTGGGTTTGTTTATCACGGGAAAAGTGAGATAATTGACCAACACATCGTACTCGGTGATATCAATTGTGGTGTCTCTACTTGGGAAAACCACATCTGATCCCGACTCTTGTACAGGGTCAAAGACGGAACCCTCTACCCCGCTCGATGTGGATAAAAGACCCATTTCAGTCAAGGCACCAACAGCTTCACTCGCCTCAAAGGTGGTTGTGAAGTCTACAATATTGGTGGGAATTGAGTTACCATCACCATCTTCCGAAATGGCTCCCGAAGAGGTACGGAAAATGGGAGTAGAAAACTCCTTACGATAGAGTGGTGTTTGGAGTCTTCTTTGGCGATTATCCGCAACATCAGGGGATTGTGCATTTCCGCTCGCTCCCGTACCCACACCGAGCATATCTATTGCCCTCGCTCTTGCGTCACCCGAGAACAACAACGCAGCTAATACGCCCCCATCTAATGTGTAGATATTAGACTTATCCAATACCACTTCTTCTGATCCATCTGCGTGGATTAGAACTCCAAACACATCGCCTTTGACTTTAACACCTAGCTCAGAAAACCCAAGTCCAAATTGGATAGCTGATGTCTTAGGGGCAGGGATTTGAGACTTGATCATATTGTCCTCCATTACCTATGGGGCTAGGTGATGGAGTATTTAATAACTAGCAAGCCTCCCAAGACCTAGCGTCGCATTACAATACCCTAAACTTAAGCACCAAAAGTAAGCGTGTAGTTGATCTCTAATGTACCGTCATCTGTCTTGGTGATGGTATTCGCTAAAATCTTACGGGCAAAAAGTCTCATATTGGTCGATGCCGTAGGCACTTCATTGGTCAGGAATCCATCCGCATCGGCATTGTTCCCTGCCGTCCACAATCCAATTTCGGCAATCCCGCCCGCTAGGTTTCCTTGTGCTGTGGAATAAGTTGTGGTGAAGCGTACTTGGTTGTATGCAGGGAAGGTCACGGAATCGACTCTCCGAGCATAGACGGTCACAGCATTGGTGGGATCGAAATCTGTATCCACCATAGTGACCTTTTGGTTTTGGTTCGCCACACCTGTGTCGTTAGAACCTTCATTGTCGCCAATTGCTATATAAGCTATGTGGTTCCTCGCCGCTTCTTGGATAGTTTGATCCGCTCCCCCTGCCCCTATGAAGTTTCCTCCTGAGGGGAAGGTTGTATTATCAGTCATGTTTGTTCCCTCAGGGCGATTGGGAATCGCTGTGGGGGCTGCATTTGTTCCAAGTTTAGGGAAGACCGCATCCATCAGGATATTGTTGGACATCTCCACCACGGCGTTCGGCCCAAAGACTTCCTGAACAATCTCGCCCTTGCAGTTACGAACAAGTGCGTGTACTTTTCCTGTGATGATCATCATTTCGGATACTCCTGTTGTTAGTTCATAGACCTGCGTCTATAAATGATTTATGATGGGTGGTTTATGAGGCTTGGGTTATGAGGATGCTTCCGTCTTCAAGAACCTGAAGAAACAAGTTTTGCTGACAGATCAGGTTAGAAAATGATCTGTAATCAGGCGGATTGTTTGAGTCATACAGAGTGTTGTAGTCCGTTGCACCTGCCGAGTAGGTGTAAGCTCTAAAGGCTAGGATTAAATCAACGCCCGCGTCCTTATCCAAATAAAGTCTGTATTTTGTCCCTGTAGTCACAGACCAAGAAACCTGAGACACATTATTTGTGTTCGTTATTTCGGACTTGGGGATTAATCCACCCGTGCCTGAGTACTCACTAGGCACACTCACTACTCTCCCCGTCACAACACCTAATGAAGGATCGGTGCGGAGCAATATCTTGGATTGTGGGTCTGCGGCAGCCCCTAATCCATTATCAAGGTTCTTGAAATAGGCATACAATCGCACTTGTGTGGCGTATGGATAAATAGCCGTCTGACCCGTTGTATCTTGTGTGAATGTTGTTGTTCCGTCTGTATTAACTCTAAGTGTGTGAAGATAGTTGCGTTTTACATTCAATGCCCCTGTAGAAGGGAATAAGTTGTAATAACTACCCCATGTATTATCCGTATATTTAAAAGCGATGTTGAACTCAGGCGTAGGGCTCGCATCGTTATTTAACCTAGCGAAGATTTTATACTCGGTAGGTTGTGTCGGAGAGTTATATTCCTCGATACGATGATTAATCGTACTCGTAGATAAGGCTCTATAGATCAAATCCGCTTGTGTCGGGGATGTATTGGAATAACCCGCACTTACAGCGGCAGAGAATGAGCCCTTATATAAACCCTCATAAGCCAAGGCATTGGTAGGGAATTCCATAAATCTCGGAAGGCTCGACACAAGGGTAGGATATGTGTTGTCCCCTTGGGCTTGTCGGGCATAATAATCGTTTTCCGAGTACACAAAGAACTGAGCAGCACTACTGTAAAGCGTACTAGAAGTCTGTACTGCCACACTCAGCTTGTCGTTCCCATAAGCCCCACTAAAATCTTCTCGCTCCACATTTGTTGCCGTCATGGTATTGGATAAACCACTACTGTCTGTAGTGGCATCAGAAACAGCTAAGAGTAGAAGTTTGGTGTTGGCATCTGTAGAGAGTTGTGTCGATGGAGGCGTAAAGGGTGCATCTTGAGAGGTGTATCTTGCTACTCCAACGCTCATACGGAAGTTCGATAAGTATCCATTAAAGTAATAATTGGCGGTTTGGGCTTTATCTCCGCCTATGTAGAGGCTTCCATTGCTTGCCCCCGTGAAGTCCAAAGAAGTCACCAAACTCAAGCTGTCATCTATCTTGGTCGCCGCCAATGAATATCCATTTTGGGCAAGATAAAGAGTTCCGCTGTAGCGTGTTAGTGCAAAGTGACTCCAGCGGTCGCGTATATTATTTACCGCAAACCCTATGGTGTAGTTTGTCGAAGCATTTATCCGATATGCCAAATATATCGTCTCTAATGCCGCATCATAGTAAATGGATAGTTGTTTAGACGCACCCGGATAATCTAGATCAAAGATGTATGCCCGATGGCTGTAACTAGTACTGAGTTGTTCGTTAGTCAGGTACTGAAACCACTCTATCGTAAAATCTCCCGCACCTAAGTTGAAGTCCGACTCTCCCGTTCGGCTGAGATATCCGTTGTAATACGGATAAGAAAGAACCCCACTCAACGACAAAGAGGACATAGGATTCGCCAAGGTGGGTACTTCACTCGACCATGACACCGAAGATGTGTTGGATAGTGTAGTACCCGTACCTGTGAACGCGGTCGCAGCATCAGTAGCCACAAGTCTAAAGACATTTATGCTCACACTTGGAAGTGGGGCAAGTGGAATACTGAAAGTTCCCGTCCTTGTGGTCAAATCCGCCGTACCTGAAATCTGATAGAGATACCTTAAGTTTGTAAGGTATCCCTTAAAGGCATTATCGGCTACGGGAGTTGTTTCGTTACCTATGTAAAGATTAGCCGCACTTGAGTTGTTTATGTTGTAGGTGGTTGACCAAGTGCTACCAAGCTGAACTCCATTGGCATAAGCTCGTATTTGAGAACTACGACCAACAAGGGCGATGTGAACCCACTCGTCATTCGGAACTGAACCGAAGTTGTTGGATACAGATGCCGAACCTGTTGAAACCGAAAACTCTAATCCCGTTCGGCTCAATAACCTAACTCTGAACCTATCCGAAGTCCCACGCAAGTTCCTAGAAAACACTACAGGATTCGTCCCTCCCCCTGAACTATCCAAATACATCCACCACTCCACCCTGAAGGCGGTTGTCGAAGTGTCAAAAGCAGATATATCCGCTCCCACCAAGTAAGATGTGTCCTCCCCTGAAAATAAAATGCTCCCATCAACCAAACTCAAAAACTCGTCATAAGTCGTCAAAACTTCATCCGTGATTACACCCACACTATCCAATACAGATTTGGACGATATATAGGCAGTCCAATCGTCCGAAACGGATACGAGAGCCTCCGTTACAACAGAAGTCAAACTCAAAGACAACGATGTCGTATCCGCAACACTAGGCACACTCTCCACCACAGAACTAGGCAAGAGTAAATAACTAGTCGTTAGTGCATCCGAAACAACACCTACACTATCCGTTTGATTCATCGGAACAAAAACGGCTGAAGTAGAGATGGTATCCGTGGATGCTGATACGCTATCCGACAGCACAAGCCTTAAACTCGTTTCCGTTGAATCGTCTATCTGTACACCCTCTTCCAAAACCACCGCCGCCGTGTACTCATAGCTCGCCACTACGCTATCAGACACAATTATTAAATCCGATACCGAAACAGCCCCCAACTCTAGTAATGATGATATTTCATCCCCCAACACAGGCACAAGATCAGACACCGACTGAGACGCTATAAACGCACCTCCTTCATCCGTTATATCCACACTATCCAATAACGATACGACAGGTACACGGAACCCCGCACTATCCGTAATGGAGATGTTATCGGTGAGGTTGGTGGATGCGATAAATACCAATCCGCTATCCGTAACGCTCAGGCTGTCCTGAACACTCAAGCTCTTAATTCGGGCAAAGACGCTATCTACCAACTCAACTACTTCATCAGACACACCCACAGCCGCATACAAATAAGATGTGATCACACTATCCAAAATCCCCGCAACACTCTCTGTTATCCCAATGTTGCCATACAGGTAAGATGTGATCACACTATCCGTAACGCTCAGACTATCCTGCACACTCAGGGAATCCCCAAAGAGATAGGATAAATCATCAGTCACGGATAACACTTCAGAGACATTTGTGGAGATGCCAAAAGAAATCTGATCTGAGATACCCGATACTGCATCTTGGACCTGCATGGGCGTGTACGCATATGATGTGGTCACTACATCACTAAAGGTCACACTATCCAATAACAGATATGCAGACAATTGTGAGAGAACGCTATCCAAGATAGGGCTTAGGTTATCGGATACTGAAGTGGAGTATCTTAAGAGAACAGCATCAAGAATGTTGTTGATGACATCTGATGCAGTCCTCGGCAGGTAGGCGTAAAGGGTCTCTACTTCATCAGATGAGGCACCCAACACATCAGAAAAGTTAAATCCCGATAGACCTGTTATTACGCTATCCGTGATTGAAGCGAGTGTGTCTTGTATGAACTTGGTTTCAGAAGTAGAAACATTGTCCAAGAGATTAGGGATATTATCCGCCGATAATGCAGGTACAAAACCATAAGTGACTGATGCCGCATCACTAAGACCTAAAGAATCTCCCAAATTTAAAGACAAACTCTCCAAAACAGACACGGAGTCCGAAATAAGAGAGACTCCATCTGAAAAGTAAAGACCCAAAACCGCATCCGCATTATCTATTACGGATAAACTATCCAATATCAGAGTAATGATTTGGGTAGATGTGGAGTCATTGATGGATGACAAGCTATCCATTATGGACAAGCGATAAAGGTAACTGAAACTATCCGTAATAGATTGAGTGGTTTCGGTGACGGAGCTAGGGAGGATGAGATAACTTGTGCTGAGTACATCCGTAGGTGCAGGTATGTTTTCTTGGATAAACTTGGACTGAGCGAAAGTTAAAGCATCTGTGGGAGCGTCTACAACATCTGATATGGAGATGAGTGGTATCTCAGGTGTGATTGTGTTGTAAATGCTGCTAGGGATAAAAGATAAGCGATCTCCATGTAGTGGCTCGCTTGGATAAAACACATCTGCCACAATCTCAATACTTGCCCCGACATCTTCGGAGGATTTGGGGGCAAGAACATCAGGGTCTGAGACCATCAGCCAAGAAGTGACCTCTCCTGGATTTGTCGCAAAAGTGACCTGAAAAGTGTAGGTCTTGTTGAACCCCATGTCCATAGGGTCATCTAAGTCATAAACTTCGGAAGAAGAAGCCCAAGGGGTATTTAATGCGTAGGGGGCATTCGTGCCACTAGAGAAAAACCTAAGTCCATCAGCACCTGCGTTTTGCTCCATATATACTTCTATGTAATAGGTCTGATTTGGAATATGATTAAAGTATCCATTTGGGTCAGCTTCATATAACGGAAAGTCGAAGTTTCCATTATCGTAGTTGAGGCTAAAGCCGCTTCCTGTTCCTTGGTCTATCCATCTATATGCAAGAGGAGCCCCATTCGGAGGAGACGGGTGTTGTTCAAAACACTCAAAGCCGCCTCCGTCTGCAATCGGATAAAGGGTTTGATAGTATTTGATCCCATCACTACTTATCCGATAAATCGAGAAGTAGTATCCGTCCCCTCCGAATAAACTGAGGGAGTTGTACTGAAAGAACAAGTAGGTGGGGATTGTTGTGAATGTGGTTAGCTCTGTTGTCGAGATAGGTCCAAGCGTGTACAGAGAGTAATCCCCATACAACACATCGTCTACATAAGAAGTCTCGGTGTGTAATTCGGATAAATAACCACCCACATAAAACGCGGTGGGGCGATCTTCATAAAAGACGGGTTCCCCTGCCACTCCGACTTGAGTCGTGGAAGATCGAGCAATAACGCTTCGTGTTGCATCTTTATATCCGCCACCTATTTGAGGTTCAGCTAATCCCAAAGGATTAGACATAATCTCATCTGAGGTGCTTTCGGATAAACCGCTGAATGAATGTGTTGGTTTCTTAAGTGGGGCTTGACCTTCAAGGAGTTTCTCTCCCGAGAACCAAGTGCCTTCACTTGTGAGCGGGTTTGAACTTACAGCCGATATCTCAAGGGTCGTTAAGACATCCACACCCTGCACCAATAAATACCCACTATCCAATGTGCCTAGATATTCATTCCCATCAGTATCCGTTATTGATAGTATGTAATCAGGTTTGAAGCCGAGTTGAACAAAAGATATTTTCCCATCGCTCGTGCTTAGGTTTGCCGTAGCGGGGGCTGATATGTTTGATACCTTAGATGACGAGGATACTCTATTCAGTATAAAAGAGCTATTTAGATATTGTGTGGTGGTGTTTGTCGTGGATGTAGAATTAAGACCATAGCTAGCCTCTCTTTGTTCAAAAAACAAAGGGCTTATGGGTTCTACTTTGTTCAGTACAAAGTTTTTCCGTCTTATATAATAAGGTGGAGCGGAGGGGGCGGAGTAGGCAGACTTACGACCTTGTGTGGTGGTGACTTGTCCGAGCTTGCGGGTAGCATTTAAGACCAAACGAGTATCGTTTAGTGCTGTAAACCGATAGACTTCATCTTCGTCATATGGATAAACGATGGTTATCCTATCAAGGTCATTTAGATATGATGATCCATCGGGATTTAAAACATAAAACCGATTGTCAAAATAGCTGTAAAACTTGATTTTATCGGCTGGTAATTCGATGCCATTCACGAATATAGAACATGATTGTGTGAGACCTAAGGCGATTCCCTTGTAAAAGAAACGGATATTGAGATCAGGGAAACTAAACCACAGATTTGAAATATCAGGCGGATAATAAGTAAAGGTGTAGCTCTCATAGCGTATGTCTTGCCGAACCTTCCAAGGACTAGAGAGGTTTGTGATTTCCACAACGCCCTGAGATGCACTCACAGAATCTAGTTGAATGACCTTGGCAGATAACTTGTGTTTGACGGGTGTTTTTAGAAACATATCCAAGTAATACGCCACACCGTTTAACAACACCAAACTACCATCACCCAAATAGGATAACATTTGGGTTGTAGAAGTAGATGTGTTCTTGCCAACAACAAAACCATCAGCATCTACGGATAAGACATCCACTCCTATGTCGCGTAACACTTCCTCGGCTACTGCGTCTAATGGAAAACTCCAAATTGGATAGTCACCTGAGGGTGGTGTGCTGTTAGAGACGGAGATGACTCTTCGGCGTTGACCAGAGGGAGCATTTTCAGAGGCTTTAATCAGAAGAGAGTTGGGTTTGGTGATGTTTGTTCGATAGAGCCTCAGGGTCTTATTAGAGGCATATCCAAACAAGACATCTCCCCATGTCCCTAGACGGACTTTTCTCATATCCTCTTGGTGGAACTCACCCAAGGATAAAGACATTCCATCCTCAGTCACGCCAAGAGTCTCATCTTCTTCTAAGAGAGAAGCGACCACACCCGTCTTTATGTGGGCTGGCTTAAGAACCGAAAATACCTTTCTTAGATTTTCCTGAATCTTAAGAACATTGAGACTTAGACCAAGAGATGCCTCGTGAGTGTGTGTAGTCCCCTGCGTATCCGTATAAGGCTGAACCACACCATCAATAACTAGATGGGTATGAAGTGCATCTCCCCACTTCATACCAATAGGATAACTTGTGCTTCCCAATCCCGTGGGTCGAGAGAACACAAAGTGTCGGTGATCCTCAGCTATAGAAGTGATGCTGAGGATGCTAGATGTGAGATTAACAACAAAGTTTTCAATCTCTAAGGAGACTTCTGAACCAAGAGAGTTTAAAGCCTCTAGAATTGAGGAGTTACCGCTTCCCTTGAAGAGCGACTTCAGCGTGTCCTGAAGAATGGAGTGCAGTTCTTCAATGGTATCCGTGGAGGGTATGGCAGATTCGTTGGGTGGAAAGACAGAGTACAAAAGCCTTGTCGAGATAAACTCAGCTCTCATTTGTGTGAGATCGGCATCGTCTATGTTATCCACCGAGTCCACCAAGAACTCTGCTAAGATAGCCGCTATGCCCTCATAAAATATCCTGTGATTTGCTCCATATGCTTCCGTGATATAGTTAGAAGCGGTGCTCCTAGCTAGAGAAGAAACGATGCGTTCCGCCAAGATATCCTCAAGGAGTCGGCGTGAACTAGACTTTCTACCCAAAGGGTCTTTTTGAACTCTAGGATCATATGGATAAATACTCATCTCGCCTCCTCGTAAGTAAAGCTCACATCCCCCACCTGTAGATATGAGAACTCATTTATCACCACATCTCTGACTACACCTGTGGAATCGCCTGTTGTGTAGTTGACACTTATCGTGTGGTTACTCGGATGATCCCCTATGGGTAAACATAATCCCACCTTGTGTTGTGTATTTGGGACATCTACATAAACACCTAGACCTGTGTCATAAACGCTCAGTCCCTCTACCCCCATGATTGTGGCTGAGGTTTTTATCCAATTTGCCTTAAATGATCTTTGTGAGATGCCCAACAAAGGTATCTCCTGCCCATCAAGGAAAACCCGTGCATTTACCCCGCCCTCTACACTCGCGTTATTGGATAGTCCCGTGTCAAGTATCCAAACCTGATGTGTGGAGTTGTTGAGTTGGGTTATGTTTCTTAACGAACCTACCACCACGGGTTCTCTTAGAATAGACCCCCCTGCCTGAAGTGCTAGCTGCGTCAATGGCATGATCACATATGCCACACCTGTTGTTCCATCTATCTCACGGATAATATCCGAAACCCGAAGTGATCCACCTAACACTTGACCCAAGATGAGATTGGAAAGGTTATTACGGATAAGGGAGTCAACCGTATTGATGTTGGAACCCCGCTCCAAAACAACTACAGCCTTTATGTCCACATACACGGGGGACACCTCCTTCGCCAATACATCAGCCCCTAGGTGTTTATTAGCCTCTAACTCAACCTGCAAATTGGATAATACGATATTTGTTTTGTAGGTGACTGTGATGTTTTCAAGGTGTTGGTATGTGACCAACACCACCTCTCCATCTGTTATCCCCCCTGCGGCACTAGTCCTACGAATAGAAACCACATCACCTTCTGAGATGATTTCATAATCAGGCGAAGTTACACTTGGATCAAGAGGGCTATCAAACACCACACCTGAAGTGTTTGTCACCACAATACTGTTTACATCGACACCTAAGTTTGCCAACCTATCAGGATAAAATCCAATCAGCGTGTGGGCTTCTTGAGTGACATCTATGATTTTCTCAAGTCCATCATTTTGAACACGGATATAATCCGAAGCTCTCGTGGATTGACCCAACATCAGCGGGTCTTCAGACTTAAAGAAGTCGAACTCCAAGTTCGACCCATCAGGCTTGGTTACGGAAACCACTTCTCTAACGGGTTGCCTGTCCAAATGGATATCTGAACTGATCTCTGAGCGATAATCACCCAATATGATATCGCCAAAAGCATATGTCGGTTGTGTGATTGAGACCTCAAGCTGAATGGTAGTCCCATTTGTAATTACAGCATCGGTCAAGTCAAAGAACTCTCCACTCGTGGCATTCTTTAGACCTAAACCTAAGTCTTCTCGATCTATCATGGCGAATAAAGATGGGGAGGAGGCATCAGCGAGTTTAAATAAATAAGAACCTTCGCTCACAAGAGGAAGAAACCTTGCCCCGCGTTTGGTCTTGTATGTAGGTGCATAAGTATCCGTTACACTAGCTACGCTCTCGCCCCTTATCCAAACATCTACCTTTCCGCCTAGTCCATCGTCTCTCACCATATATGGGCTGTCCGCATCTATGACCAAGACGGAAACTACCCCTGAGGTCTCTCTCGCCACCCTAAGGTATCCATTTCTTGTCCCCACATCCACAGAGGACAAATACCCTAAAGACCTTGCCGTCAAATCGCTGTTGCTCTCAATATCCTGACCACCAAAAGTAGCAGCTGTGTTGATCACCCTTAATCCCGCAGGGGCTCCCTGAGTGATTTGACCACTTGTTAAATTCCCCCTTAACCCTTCCTCTATTGCTTCTATCTGTAAGGTCAATTCATAGCGTTTACGCACAGGGTTATAAAGCGAAGCCGCATTTTCAGCACTAAAACCCCCTGATTGAATCGTCTTAAATGAAACCCCCCCTCCCGTTAACACCGTTCCTAAAGGCACGGATAAGGTAAATGTAGGCTTATTAGATAAATAAAAGATCACTTCTCCCCTCGCCCGAACCCCCAATCTACGCGATAATCCAAAATTAGACGCTAGTCTCTCAAAGGCACCATCTATGATGTTTTGTGTCTGAACATCCGTCTGAAGAAATAACGCATCTTTTAGAGCCAGCTTATATGAACTGTTGGAGACCGATATAGATGCACCCGTGTTCAAAGGGTCATCTATGTTTAATAGACTCAGAAAACTCGTGGCTCGATAAGAGAAATCCAACACAAATCTATTACGGGATAACTCAGACACCATCGGGTCTATCATCAAATCTCGGATAGCTGATCCTGCTTGTACTGCCGCATCCTCATCAGCGGCGTAAATCGTCTGAATCAGACTTGTGGTCAGGTCGCTATCCGAAACATTTGGAAGACTAAGCGTTGTGGTTTGAATGTCTATCGGTTGTCCTGAAACCTCAATGCTATAAACGGATTCTATCTCAAGATCATCAACCACTTTAACCGCAGTCACAACATAATAAATAGGGCTAGTCGCAGGAAGGGTTGAAAACTCTCCCACTTGATAAGTCGGTGGCTGTGAGTTCGGCGTGGCTGTCCTTGAGTGCCTAAACTTCATCTCCACACTCAGACTCATTGCCGACACTACTGCCGAAACTCTTATCCTTGTTGTTGTTTCAGGTATCTCCACATCCCCAAGAGAAGCCGTAGATAGTACGGCTGAAGAAGAATTCTGTAACGCCTGAACTTCCACAAACAAAGGATCAGCTACACTCGGACTCAAATCCGCCGTCAAACCCCCCAACTCAGTTATCCGCTCCGTCCGCACACCATAAGACACAGGGTCTAGCGGTATCGCATTTATTAGATAGTATCCATTTAGCCCACCACCACTTGATGTAGAACCATAGATGTTGTAGTAGGTCACATCATTGTCCGTGTGATCAAAAGAAATATCCACAGCATTTTGTGACCGACCGATACGGATATTTGTGGGAGCCGATGGTGGTGTCACCTGTTCATTCTCAGGGGAAACCACATCAAGACGGATAGTTTTATCCGTCAAACCCGCACCACTAGCCGTTATTTCAAATGAGTTCGATCCCTGCGAAATGTCTATCCCACCCATAGATGGAAATATCCATGTGGTTCCTATTATCTCTATGTCCGCATCTACTCCCACCGATGTATAACTTGTCCCATTAAATAGAATTGTTATCTCGGTGTAATCCGAAATGTTCCCTCTTAGGACAACCTCTTCCCTTAAGGTTGAATACACCACACTAGCCGCTGAAGTCTTAACCCCATCAGGGCGAATGATCTCAAATAAACTCATGATAGGTCTCCATCTAGCGGGATACTGCCAGGAACGGCAAATACAATGTTTATGTTCACGGGAGAGCCACTAGCCGCTCTCACCACCACAGTACACAATACACTCGTCTCATCGTTCCCTATCCGTTCCACAGAGACGCTATCCAAACTCAACAAGCGTTCTTCATTCGTCACCACCTGTAGCTTGGATTGCTCTCTCTGTAACCCTTGAAATCTATCCAATGCTTCTTTGACACTTTGCCTTATCAAAGACGGAAGGGCAGTACTAGACTTCTTACCCACTAGACCAACCGCATTAGACCCATACCAATCGTGATATGGATTGCTACCCTGTATTGTCAATAGCGTCTTCGCTATGTTCTGATACAATAGGTCATATCCCTCCACTATGGATAAATCACCCGTGGTAGAAAATCTAAGGTCATTCTCTACCCCTGTTGCATTGCACCTACGACATTGAGACTTGATGGTTGTGTAGGTGATATCCAATAACCCCTCAGGGTCTAGAGGTTTATCAAACGCCAACATATACCCCCCCACTCCGCTTTTCCTCAACTTCCAACTCGGCGTTATCCTTTGTGGCTTCGCTCTCACCTTTGAAACCGAAAAACCCAAACTATCCATTACTGAACCCCTTACGCTAAACCCTACTCCCCTGCGGTTATCCGTAAACTTTAATGCTAACTGATGTTCCATCACAGAAATCTCGCCCAACTTGTTCTCTAAAAAAGAAACAAGCGTAGCTGTGCTGTAAATTTTAGGTGGAATGATCAAATCATAAGAAACTCCACCCTCTAACTCCACCACCAACTCATTCGCCCCCGCCTTTATCCGATATGGACCTTTAAGAGGAGATATTACTGAAGCCTCTCTGAACAAGCCCACCGAGGGCAGTTCTATTCCGTCTCTCCTCAAGACCAAAAGATTTTCACCTTCGATTGGACTCGCAGGTGAAATAAACTTGCCCCCATCTAAAAACACCCGCTCATAACGGATAAGATGAGGGCAAGCGTGAGCTATCTGCAAGTCTTTACTCATATTGTCACCCCATGAAGAAGTGGTTAACTATCCACACAAAACGGATAGTTACATGGGGGCATCAATAAAAGATTTACTTCATTCCCACTAAGTCCTGAATCAGAAGTGTACGAGCAACATCAATAACCGACTTAGGTGCCATAGTGATTGCTCTAAGAGCATCCACACAGGTAGAACCCTTTAAACCCGGTTCGGCATCTGCCAAAACTTGGCGGTTTGAAACTTCAAGGATAAGGCGAAGACGGATAAACTCTTTGAGGCAGGCTGCAAAATATCTTCTACCTGCCTTCATGGGACCCTCAGGGAACTTCTCGGACTGATAAGGAGCTATACCACTCCCACCCCAAACAAACTTGATCATCTGAGTCGTGAACACAGCTTGATTCATGACGAGTAACTTTGTGGGCATATACCTCTCTACGGAAGCCCAAAGACTAGCCACCAATCCCCCAAAGTCTGCCGCCTTTCTAAATTCAGGAGCGACTCTCTGCAACTCTCTGAAGTTAAGTAAGAAAGGGTTAACCGACAGCTTCACAGTCGTTGTACCCCCTCCGGCCACTTCAAAAGTCACCCCCGACAAGGCTAGATATGCGTAAAGGACAGCATAACCTCCGCTGGATATCGCGTTCCTATCCGTATTTTGAATACGCCTTGTCGCTAAAGGAGAGATGCAATCATCAATAAGGGTTGCGAGTATTTCCATCTGAGGCAAACTTGTTATCCTTGTGGATAACAACACATCCTCAGACATAGCAGGTATCTCTAACGCATCCTTAATTACCCCATTTAAATCCGCCATAAAAGAAGCATCATTCTTCACGGCTTCATTGATGAAGGCTTGCCATGTACCATCATCTCCTAACAGCTTTTCTGTGACTGCTCTCGGTTTACTCGGATAGTTAATGACGGCATCTTCATAGGTGAAGTTGTAAGCATCACCCGCACCACCACCATCTTCATCTTCGGGAGCGGAAAAGTCTGTGGAGATGCTTTTGACCGACTTTGAGGATACATTCCCATTGGCGATGTTAGATACAATCAGAGCCGAGGTCTGCTCAAAGACCGACTCTAGTGAGCCGAGATTTAATTTCAAAACAAAGTTAAATAACGAGTTACCCTTAAAATACTTATCAAAGACCGCAACGGACTGCTCAGATTCAGCTTGATTGCGTGCCTCTGTGGTTGGGTAACTCCTAGTACCACGGACATAGCTTGTAGCGTTATATGCCCTAAACCAAATGCGGTTCCAAGCCGACTCGTAGTCGGTGCGGTGTCTGTTCCATGCCTCCTTAAGAGAAGCCCAAAGCTGATTAATCTCCGTATTCGGCTTAGGATTGGAAGATGCCTTAAGTGGAGCACCCAAGAAACGATCTATAAACTTCATGTTGGTCATCTTGAGTTCAGCGGGAGGCTGTACGGTGGTCGTACCTAGCTTCACCATCGCACCCCACCACATCTGAACAAAAAAGTGCTGAAGGGTATCTAGGGGCATTTCCCCATATTCTTGTTTCTTAGCTGGACTATCCCATTTGGTCGGCAACATGGCGAGTTTATCCATTCCTGCCTGTTTCTTTAAAGCGGACAAAAATTCAGCCGCTTCCTTGTTGTGGGAGGCAAACCCACTCCGCTCGATCAGAACACCTAAGGTCAGTAGTTTCTTGTCCATTATCTTATCCTTTCAGAAGATTCTTAGCCGGTTGTCAATAAACAGAAAAAAAGTATCCCACACCCCCAACTAACATGATTAGTGTTGACTGACACCACCTACCCTGTGTAGACTAGGTGCTACCCCCCGTGTCTCGGTGACCAACCATATGAGGCACAACTAACCCTCTCTATGAGGAGACCATCGTGTTAGAGAAACTGCGGCAAGACCTTTTTGGGAAGCGGGAGGAAGCGGCGAAGGTGGAGGCTCAGATCAAAGCTCTAGAGGCTCAGATCAAAGCCCTTGAAAATAAAGACTCGATTTTCGACACCATGTTCAACGAGATTGAGTCGTATCAGGTTGTCACGATCCAACCGCCTAAAAACCGCCCCTCAAGGAGGACTTACAACTCCACAGAGAAGTGGCTGTATGACGGAAAGTCCGCCAACTACGAAAAGCTGAGAGAGTTTTGCCTCCGTCATGGGGGCAGGGACACAGCTATAAACTTTGCTCTAGGCGACTTGGAAGATTATTTTCAAGATTTTATCGTCTTCATCTGCGACAAGAACAATCTTTCCGCTATGGTGGATAAAGGCAAAGAACCCACACAAAACTCAATCTTCTACCATTTTAAGCAGTTCGTGTGGCGGGCAAGTATGGTCGAGGGACAAGATGCCCTGCAACGCCAACGCGGGCGTAAGACTCAACAAGAGTGTAAGCGTGGTTCTCGGTATCACTATCAGTCCGAAGACTCCGCTAAAGTGGTGACAAAGGTGGACGAGGATAACCCCGAAAACACCGAAGTAGACTACTTTTACGACTACACCTCCGAAGCTGAAAAGCTAGCTGAAGCTGATTCCATCTCAAATCATGTCAAACACCTCCTCACCTCCAAGTTCGGTCAGGAGACAGGTCTTATCCGATATGGAATATATCGTGATAAGGTCGAAGGCACCTATCAAACCCACCAAGAGTGGGCTGAGGCTAAAGGCATCACCACCATACACCTAAAGAAACACATCGAAGTGATCGAAAAGGTCATCGCCCAAAACCCCACCGATTTCGGATACTGAAAGAGCGATCCCCAACGGGGGAACACTTCCCTAGTAAAACACTTATATTTAGTATCCCATTCGGGTTATACAATTATTGTATGGCGAGTGAGAGATAGAACCCAAAATCCAAAAGAGAAGTTACCTCCATTATGCAACAAGACTCCTATGTTTCCCTCGCCATCAAGGTTCTCCAAGAACAATCTCAAGGTCTGACTCTCGATGACCTCACGGATAAGATTCTAGAAAAGAAGGGGTCTCCCCCCTTGGGCGGAAAGAGACCCAAAGCTACAATCCAAGCCGCTTTGTATAAGCACATGAAGAGGCATGGCGACTTCACCTTAGATAAGGCAGGTCTTTATTGGATAAAAACCGCTCAGGCTACCCACCCCCCCACCACCAAGACTCCCAAGACCAATCCAAAGCCGTCCCCCGCTCACCCTCACCAAGACAACTTCTTATCTGAGATCAAAGCCCACAACGACAAGGTAAGAAAGCAACTTTTGGATAATGTATTGGGTAAGTATAATGGGACTCAGTTTGAACATTTTGTGGCAGGTGTCTTGTCTCGAAAGGGCTGTCGTGATGTTCGAGTCACACCACCCACTAAAGATAAGGGTATAGACATAAGAGCCATTTATATAGGCTTAATCAATACTGAGGTTGCTATACAGGTTAAGAGATACGCAGGGAAAAACAAAGTCGGATCAAAGGAAGTTAGGGAGCTAAGAGGAAGCCTCAAGCATGAAAGCGGGATGATCATCTGCACCTCGGGCTTCACCAAAGAGGCAATTGAAGAAGCCAGCCGTAAAGATAATAAACCCATCGCCCTAGTTGATGGAAAGATGTTTATTGATTGGCTCATCGAGTGTCAAATAGGGGTCAAAAGCGAAGATTTTGTAGTCCTAAGCCTTAGTACAGATACGCTATAAGCTGACTATTTATTATCCAATAAATTTTCAAGTGCTTCCATCCGATCAAGTAGCTTGTTGTAATCCCTGCGGGACACAGAGCTAGATTTACTTAGCTCGTAGTTAGAACTCACTTCTTCCAATCTCTGTTTCAAATCTTCAACCTGCTTCTCTAGCTCTTTGGTCTGAACATCTGAACCCTGATGACGACCGCTACACCTTTTATCCATTTCACTTTCAGATTTGGTCTGTTTACCCTCGATCATCTTCTTAAAGACCACAAATCCAATCGCGACAACAACAGCTAATGGATTGTCGCCTAGTTTATCCAAAACTTTCTCTAAAATAGTGTCCTCTACCACCTGAAGTACTTCCGCTATGGGCTGAACCTCTTGAACGGACGATTTCTCAATTGCCCTCACAGGCTCAGGCTCAGGTAACTTCTTGGGGACAAATATGCGGGGAGGTTCTCCCACCGATAAGACAATCTTCCTGTCTTCACTCGATGGGAGGATTTTGCACTTCCCTATATCGTCCGTTAGATACTCCCCATCAGCATACCATCCGCCATCTTTCCAAAAGACGAGAGATACATCACCCCCTATTATGCACTCTCCGTCTGCCATTTCTTATTTCTTTGCCTGAATATCATCCGTGATGGACAGCTTGTCCGTGCGGTCGAGCATGAACCACTCGGTGGACACAGGCTCGAAACACTTGAAGTGGTCAAATACCACTTCCTTATCGAAGTCCTTACATGAGTACACATCAAGCTGAATCAGCCCCGGTGACTCCTCGTCCCACACATGGATGGCGATATGAGAAGTCTCAATAATGCAGACCCCTGTTACGCCCCTATTTCCCTCTTTATCCAAATATGTCGCATGAGGTCCATTAAGAATCTTCATGTCAATCTTGGAAATAAGCTCTTTGAGCCAATTCTTCGTCTGTTCCTCGCTCATGGGAGGCTTCATGACATGGGAACGAATCACAATGTGCTGATGAACTAGGGGCATACTCTGTGTACCTCAAAAGGGTCGGGAGGGTTAGTATCCGTTTGAGTACCCCCATAAACAAACTATTAATCAGCTATCCTTAGTAGACGGCATCAGGGTTGTCTGAGTTGTTCCTGCTAAGGTTGGGAGGGTTGACTATGGCATACTCTAGCCGCTCGAAATCTCTTTTGGCATCATATGCCGCATTGATGAAGTATTCTATGTTATCTACAGAGGCAGAACCGATGAAGTAACCTGAAGGTTCTCCCCCTAGTTTGCTTTTGTAGATGTTTATGATTGTCCCATCCCCTGAGAACTCATAACCCTCAATCATAAACGGATCGCTGTAAAAGATTAAGACTTGGGCTTTCACACTTCCGTACCGAAAATGGATAGTGGTGGTGGTCATAGATATTCCTTCAGCTTCCCTGTGACTAGAGCGTGGGTAAAGAGGAAGTGTGGGTAGTCTTTCTTAGCGAGTCCTACGATTGTTTTTGCACTTCTGAACTCCTGAACCCCCATTGTAATAAACTCACTCATTGTATCGCCATCATACATTTTACCTGCGTAAATATCCCAAAGACCTGAGAAGGCTTTTTCGCCTCTCCCTATGTTCTTTTCCTCGAAAGGATTGAAGCGACTAGCACAAAACGCTGTCACAAGGGAACATATAGACGGAGAGTGCCATTCAAGTGCGTGCATCGCCTCATGGATAGCAACTCTTAGGTCATCTTTTCTATCCATTTCAATTCTACCTAACCCCCCCAATCCCGCCACAAGATAGTTTGCCCTAACTCCCTTCTCATATTTGAGCTGTATCACCCTTTTATCCGTATAGTGGCTCATGATTTTCAGAGCATAAAAAATCCCCTCCAAATGAACCTTCTCAGGCGTAACACCTAACTCATCATAAATAACTCCAAAACCCGGATACTCCGAACACACGATAAGGTTATGTCCATCCCTTGTTATTGTTTGAGGGGCTATTGTTTGAGGTGTAAGGGAAGTAAGTGTGTCGAGAAGTATGGTTTCATCTTTTTCCTGTCTCTTAACCATTTCCGTCTTGTTCAGTTCCAATATGGATTTGGGTACATGGCTGGCGTAAACTAAATGTGGGTGTCCCTCCGCCCTTGCTATTTCTGTTTCTATGTCTGTGTGTCCACCAAGTAATCCATTTAGCTCCATTAGTCCTGATATGTACTCAGATTTAGTCTTAGTTTCGTACATATCAGGGATGCCATCTACGAGTTTCCTTTTGGGCTTGATTGCTACGGATATCTTATCTCTCAATCTTGAGAGATATTCCGTTGCAGTTGAACGGAAGCCCCTGTCGATAAAAGTATCCATTGAGAGACCAAGTTGTACACCATTGAGATCGAGCCAAGCCTTTAGACTTTCCTCGGTATCTTTCTTTATCTTCTTAGCCATCTCGTCATAGACACTCTCATTTCTTTTCCGCCCTGATGGTAAATAGATAGCGTCTTTCAGTTCTAGCTCTGCCTTTAAAAGGAAATCGGGCAGCGTAGTTTCCGATAGGTGCTGACAGGCATATCTCTCTAGTAAAGAGCCCGCGTAGTTTATGGAGGTATCTCCAAGTATGTTGTCCAACTCTACATACAGGGGTCGCCCCGTTGTTTTGGAATAAGAGTGGGTGGCGGCAATAATCCGACGACCAAAACTCGATTTGTGCGTTTTGAAAATACCTGCCTTCTTTTCCATTATCTCAGCAGAGAGCCGATGCTTTTCAAGCATCGGTTGAATGAACCTTTGGTCGATGGCTTTATCTTCCTTAGCTGAAGTATTACCCGAAATATCCGTGGCAGGTACTCCCCTTAAGTCTTGTTCAATAGACTCACCCTCAGCCTTTTTAAGTAAAAGAGCTTTGGTTTTTAGAAGTCGATCCGTGCGGATGCCCCAATCCTCCATTAGATTTGAAATACCCCTATATCCTGATCTGTCCTCACGCACTACAACAATCAAGACTTCTTTGGATAGTTCTACTCGCTGTTCCATGTAGCTATCTTCCAAACGGGGGAGAGCTAACTCAGCCTTGGTCTCCATCATGTACTCGTGGAACTTCTTGTAGTTCACCTTAGTAAATCTAATATCCATAAACTCTAAGCCTTCTTCGCTCTTTAATCCTATAGCCTGCGGGCGAACTATCCAATCCTCAGCGTTTAAGGCAACTGAAATAACCGAAAAGAAACGGTCTTCCCTTTCACCCTTGAACCTGTCGACGGAGTATCCAATACCTTTCGATCTAAACAGCCTAAGAAGAGGCTGTAGGCTAAATAACTTGGGTGTTCTGTATGCGTATTTCATATTTCTCACCTAATATCGAGATACCTTTTAGGATTCATAGAACCATTACAATTCCTATATGTAAGAGAACACACAACGGAGGAATAACATGAATTGGATAAAAGACTTTGACGATGCAGATGTCGCAGTTACACCCGAAAAACTTGTGAAGTGGGGTGATGCCGAACAGCACTTTCAAATCTGTGTCGCACCACTCAAGAACACATATCCAAAAGTCGAATTGGATAAAGGGGAGGTGGACTACCTCGATGAGCGTATTTTTAAAATCATAAAAAAGAAGAAGACCGAAGCAGACCATCAGAAAGACCCCAACGAGGAAGAAAAAAGATGGAGGACGGGGCTGTACGGCGAAGCTGCGGTCTGCAAGTTCTTGGGTTTGGACTTCACCGAAGTGTTGGACTTATCCGTTAGGTGCTCGCAAGAATTCTCTTCCGATCTTAGCCAAGCGGGATATGCGGTCGGAGTAAAGAGCGTCTGCTGGGGGAACTATCCCATAATGTACCCCAACCGACAAGGCTCTTCACCTGAGGTGATTGTCTTCAGGGAAACCTCTAATGATCGGGAGATGTTCTACATAGCAGGTCTCTCTAGCCCAAACGACTTAACAGACCCCAACAACTTTAGGCGTGAGTTTGTCCGAGCTCACGCGGCAAGGGACAAAGGAAAATCCGCATTTATCGCAATAGATAAACTTCAGCCCCTAACTATCCAATCCATTTATCCGTATCGGATAGTCTTCTGAAAAACACTCAGAACTGATGGACTAGGGACATACCCCTAATGGATGGGTGTGGTATAAACCACTATAAAAAGTCTAAAGCGTTAAGGAACCTCCGTGAAGACTCCCTTAAGATACCCTGGTGGTAAGTCAAAAGCGTATGAGCTAATCACCCCACACTTATTCTCCAAGAGCTATCCCAAAACTATCGTTTCTCCCTTTCTCGGTGGAGGGAGCCTTGAGTCTCGGTGGGCAAGTGAGAAAATGGTTCAAGTTTTAGGCTTCGACATATTCTCAATCCTCGTAAACTTTTGGCGAGTTCTTCTCACAGAACCTCAGAAACTCTACGAGGAAGCCTCTAAACTCAGCCTGTCAGACTACGACACCATCAAAGAACAGCTCCTCTCTTGGAACAAAAGCCAAGCTCTCTTCGTGGGTTGGCATACCAACCACTATGCTCGAAACCCTATCGAACTCGACCCTATCATCGGAGCAGCCTATTATTTCTTCAACCATAACCTGTCCTACGGACCTCAATATCTCGGTTGGCTCTCCTCGATATATACCCCCAAGAAATGGGAGGATATGTGTTATAAGCTCAGAAACTACCGCAACCCTTCCCTCATAGTAGAAGAAAGCAGCTTCGAGAAAGTCATCGAGGCTCACCCAAATGATGTCCTCTACCTAGACCCTCCTTATTTCTTAGAGGAGTCTGAGGACAACAAGATGTTCAAGGGGCTATACCCCAATGGAAACTTCGCGGTTCACCATAACTCCTTCGACCATGAGAAGCTGAGAGACTTGCTCCACTCCCATAAAGGTCGGTTCGTTCTCTCATACAACGACTGCGAAGAAATCCGTAATTACTATGAGGGGTTCGAGTTTTACTTTCCTGAATGGGCATATTCATATGGACAAGGTGAAACCCGCGTCGGCAAAAATAAGCAGGAAATAGGAAATACGCCGAAGGCTTCTCACGAAATCCTTATAGTAAAGAACTAGCTCTTCCTAATTAAAGACTACAAATTTTGTATCCCAAACCCTCTAGTGGTGCATTAGAGAGGGGCAACCACCACCCAACCAAACGGGGAGATCAGCATGATCAAGTTCAATATGGCACAGCAAAAGGATATCCAAAATGGATTCGCTGACCTCAACGCCTCTATCGAGGCATACAACACAGCCCTCGCTGAGGCTCGGGACAAGTTGGAGAACCTTCTCTTGCAGGTCTCGTCCAAGAGTGACGACCTCATCAACGCCATCCAAGATGTGGTAGACGCACAGCAAGACTACTTTGATGGGTTGTCCGACTCTTGGCACGAGTCCGACAAGGCAGAGAAGTACGAGGATTGGATGAACGAAACTCAGGGGCTTTTCGACTTTATCCCTGAGGTACCCGATGAGCCGTCTTTTGATGAACCTGTTGACCTCATGGACTTAGATGGTTTGGTTATCCAAACCGCACCTGAAAAGGAATAACGCTCTTCTTTCCCCCATCATAGGGTCTTCTTTCCACCATCATAGGGAGAAGCGTGACCTAGACGGATCATCTCCTCATTAAGAGACTCCCCAAGTTCATCCCCATTTTCATCCACCCACAAATAACCGAGCCACCTTCCGTACTTCTCTCTCTCCTTCGTGTTCACTATTACTTTCTTCCCCATGATACGACTTCTTAAGTGGTCTCTCGCAGATACTGCCGCCTCTTTCTTGGTCGCGTCTTTGGACTTCATCTCAGGCGTGTCTATCCCCGTCAGCCTAAATGTCACCCGCGTGAACATATCAAACCCACAGGCTATTTGAAGAGTGCAGGTATCTCCGTCATATACGGATAAAACCTCAGCTTCGTAGTGATACAGGTACTTCATCTATGTAGCTCCATTGTCGGTATGGAGCTACATTAGATAATAGAAGGCTTATTAGCGGTTGGCTAGCTTGAAATCACGCAGGGCATCAGAGATGCTGTCGTAAACACCTATGATGTCCGAGTCATTTGCGAAAGGGATGACCTGTAGCACCACATAGTAGTCGTCATTCGCTAGCTTTAGAAGCTGAAATATTGAACCTTCGGACACATTGCGGCTACCCTTTTCTTCAGCTAAAACCTCAAAAACAGGGTTGTGCCAATAATATGAGTCTTCATCCATTTCTATGTCAAACCGATCAGCGATCTCTCTCATCACCCTCTGCTCCACATTTCTATCCAAACGGATTTTCTTGGCAGCGGTTCTGCGAGTCGCTGTCTTACCCTCAAGGCGGGAGACTCTCATCTCAAGGCTTCTTAAAACTTCACTAGCGGTTCTTCTTATCATGATTGTGACTCCATAGGGTCGGTTTTTTGACCGACATATGCAACTAGTATAAAAGAAATAAGAAAACTCAGCCCACTTGGTAAAACCTAGACCTAATCGACACCATAAGAAGGAGAACTAGTATGGGTGCAGGAGTTATGTTCATATGTGGAAGTGATACGCTTATCCTAAAGAGGGTCTTATCTCCACACGACAAGTGGGGCGGTACATGGAACTTCCCAGGGGGGAAGACTGAAGAAGGCGAAGATCACTACACCACAGCTCTCAGAGAAACATATGAAGAGCTAGGAGGAGATGAAGAACGGCAACTTATTGGCAGCGGGGTGCCGTATCAAATCTATGACGAAATCTACTGTAGTGGGTACACGCTCTATCTAGCCGAAGTAGATGTAAAGTTTACGCCCACCATCAATGACGAACACATGGATTGGAAGTGGGTTCCTATCTCAGATGTTCTGAGATATCCTCTACACCCCAAGGATAAAAAACCTTTTCTGTTAAAATGGGGCTGATGCTTCTTTTTTCCTTGAAGTCCTAGTCAGGTTTCTATACTAGTGTAGGAGAACAGCGGTTCAAACCTCCCCTCCCCATCAACGGATGGGGACATTAGCCCGAGTGGTGGAATTGGTAGACGCGGCGGATTCAAAATCCGTTTCCTTCGGGAGTGTCGGTTCAAGTCCGACCTTGGGCATTTGAAATGTTATAACGCCCCCGTCGGCGTGGTATAGTGTTCATATAAGCACCAATAGCTCAGTTGGATAGAGCAACGGCCTTCTAAGCCGTGGGTCGTAGGTTCGAGCCCTACTTGGTGTACTCAATGTTCTCTACGGTCGTGAACCTCAGCTTAAATCGTACAATCTGGTGGCAGCCGTATAGAAGCGGCACAGTCAGATGGGACATTGAATCTAAGGGCATTTAGCTCAGTTGGTTAGAGCACCCGTCTCATAAACGGTCGGTCCTGGGTTCAAGCCCCAGATTGCCCATTCATAAGAAATGAGAACCCGAACGAAAGACCTATGAGTGTTCAGACTATACTGACTAGTTGTTAAAGCCCCCACAACCGAACGACGGAGAAACAGACAAATGAAAAAAAAAACAAACTAACATATATTAGTCTTTTCAGCGGTGCGGGCATCGGATGTTATGGTTTTAAATCAGAGGGTTTTGAATGCGTAGCTACTAATGAATTAATTCAAAGACGATTGGATATTCAAAGATTTAATACTAAGTGTAAGTATGGAAGTGGATATATCTATGGGGACATATCTACTGATGAAATCAAATCTCAAGTGATCGCAGAAATTGATCTGTGGGAAAAAAAAGAGAAAGTTAATCAGATTGATGTTGTTATCGCAACTCCACCTTGCCAAGGGATGTCGGTCGCCAATCATAATAAGAAAGGTGATGAAATTATTAGAAATTCTTTGGTGGTAGAGTCTATTAAACTAATCAGTAAAATTAAGCCGAGAATTTTTATATTTGAAAATGTCCCAGCTTTTATGAAAACCATTTGTACGGATATTGATTATGTGGACAAAACGATTGAGAGTGCAATTAAAAACGCCTTGGGTGGACAATACTCTTACATATCCAAAACAATAAATTTCAAAAATCATGGAGCGTGCTCAAGTAGGCAAAGAACATTAGTTATTGGCGTTTTGAATGAGTTAGCAGATGATATATCACCATATGACTTATATCCATCGTTAAAAAAAGAGAATACTTTAAGAGAGGTAATCGGTCACCTAAGACCACTTAAAATCCTCGGAGAAATTGACTCAAATGATATTTATCATGCTTTTAGAGTCTATCCAAAACACATGAGGGAGTGGATTTGTGATTTAAAAGAGGGGCAATCTGCATTTGAAAACAAGGACAATCATAAAAAACCACACCAAGTGAAAGACGGAAGCATTGTTATTAATCAACAAAAAAATGGTGACAAATATAAGCGTCAATATTGGGATAAAATTGGCCCTTGCATTCACACTCGAAATGACCAACTCGCTAGTCAAAATACGATACATCCTGCGGATGACCGCGTATTTAGTATCCGAGAGTTGATGTGCATGATGACGGTTCCATCATCTTTCAAATGGGCAGTTCATGATTTAGAATATCTAAACAATCTCTCATTGGCTGATAAAACAAAATTCTTAAAAAAAGAAGAGCTTAAGATTAGGCAATCGCTTGGTGAATCGGTTCCTACTGTTATCTTTCAAGAAATTGCCAAGAATATCAAACACTCCTTGAAAGAACACATGGCTTCCATATCCGAGAAATAATGGAGATGGAGCGGGGAGCCTTCAAGCTGAAAGAACAGGCTTTCGAACTAAGTGTTGGATGGGCAAAAACAGATTCCCACAGCATAAGGATCAATCCGTGAAGATTGTCCAATCTGTGAGTTCGTGTGAACTTATCCAAAATGTGCTGAAAGTGCTGATTGCAGAACTTTCCCCTTTTGATGAAGTGTATGACGAGCGAAGATATTCCATTAGTCCGTGTGTCCCGATGATGCGAGCCTTTGTACTCAAAAGGCTTCCGTCTAATAGACCACATTAGACCCCTCAAGGGTCAAAAGGTAGTTCAGATATGAGTAAGCCGTTTGTTGTATTAAGCGTTTCCCCCATCCCGCCCGGTCATGTCGTCTCCGACGCTGACCTTGCAGTTCGTAACGAGGCGACTTCCGCCGCCTTCAAGCTCGCTTTATCTGAAGTCTCTATGGGAAACTTTTCCTCGACCCCTTTTCTGAGGAAGGCTACTATGACCACGACTCAGGGTTATGGTGGCTTGCTCACAGACGAGGAGGGGAACTTTCTCAAGGCGTTTGGCACCCCTCATCGTGTTGAGGGAGACTCACATGGGTGGACTTTTGTGACAACTGAAGGGAAGGTCTTTTCTCTATACTCTCGTATAGGGATGTATCGCGTGTTCGTTAAGGATTGCGACATCCCCGACATCGGTGTGATGGCGATGTTGCTCCATGTGGTGAAGGGGGGGGATGTGGTGCTGTTGGAAGATAACGCAACCTGTTAAATCCCTGAGAACAGGGAATAAACTTGAAAGGCACTCCAAATGGAATTACGAGTTTTACTCGATTATGGATTTGAATGTATCAGACCCATAAGCAAGCTCTATAAGATTGAAGTAGATCAAGACCATGATCTTTTTATTTATGCGGGAGAAGGATCATACTCAGAAGAAGACCAAGATGGGAGATATCTCTCAGTTGAGTTATTTTTTTGTTTGAAGGATATGCAGTACACCTGCCCTCCGTACCTGCCTTTTGGGTTCCCCATATGGGATGGGGAGATATATCCTTATCTCCCCATAAATCATTTCCTGAGCCTCTTACCCATCGTCAGCAAAAACTTTGTCTTTAAGAAAGACATGGTTGTCTCCGAGGATGTACATCTCTACACACTAAGCGAAGACCAAGTACCTCAGTCGCATAAAATCCACGCTAGGAACGCAAATGGAGAATCCTGTGTCCTCGACATTCGATACCTCAAACTCCACGCCCTCCCTAAGTAGCCCAAACGAGGAACACCTAAAAGCAAAGCATTATCTCGCCCTGACCAAAAGGGCTTTCAAAGATGTCGAGCTAGCTGTGGCTTGTGGGGATAACAAGAAGGCTACTCGGGCGGTAAACAGAGTAACTAACTACAGCATAGCTCTATTTCTGCTCGTGTTTGAGTCGGGTCCGCATGGCTTCCACACGCGAGAAATAATGGAGATGGAGCGGGAAGCCTTCAAGCTGAAAGAACAGGCTTTCGCACTAAGTGTTGGATGGGCGAAAACAGATTCTATATAATCGGGCATTGACCCCCTTTTGAGGGAATCATCCTTATAAAGGAAATCAGCGACTACGATTTGATTGTGTCTCTGCACTAGGATCGGTAAAGCACTATCCAATACCCTGAAAGAGAAAGAGTGAGTAATGACGCTTAGAAAAGCAACCGTGGTTATGTCGGGTTCACACACATATCTTATTACTGAAGATCAGGTGCCTTTAAGTAATAAGATTAATGCCGTCAACTCCGATGGGGAGGCTGCGGTCTTGGACAATAGAAGTGTAGAGCAAATGGCTCTGATATCTGTACAAGAACTAGATCAGTTGTTGTTCCTATCTTTTAGGTACGCATTAGGAAGGCGAACTTATGTAGTTTCTGATGTAGCTAGATACATCATGAAAAACAAAGAGCAATTTGCCGTGAGTACTGTTCAGCGTATTTGTTCCGAAATAGATCAGATGGGTAAAGAAAACCTAGGTGACCCTTGTGATGTGAGTGTGTGGTTATCCGTTCGTGCATCTTTAGGGCAGTTCTTAATGGATAAAAAGTCGCTAGGTTCTTAATGATCATTCACTATAAGTGAGACTAAGAGGAGCCTAGAATGTACAGGAGATCGAATAAAAAGCAGACCCCGCTTCTTACTAGGGAGGATGTTTATGCGAAGATGGAGAGTTTTCAGTACTATAGGGAGACAGAGAACCTAGTTCTTGAGATGTTGGAGGAGGAGTTTGCATCTAAGATGCTTGTCCGTCCTACTTGGGGGAACTACTTTTATAAAGTATTCAACGAGGAATTTAGGCGTATCTATCGAGGTGATATGCCTAGGATATATCGGATATATGAGAGGACATACTCAAAGATAGAACACCGTCATTTTGCCGATTCGTTTGATTTGTTCTTACTCGGCTATCTTGCGAAGGAACTTGTGTTCTTTTTTAATGAGGGCAGTCCAACGGACGGAGGGGGACTGATTTATTAGCGGGGAGGAGGGGGCTGATTTATTAACGGTTAAACTTATTGCGGAGTTCCTGCATCCGTCTTTCTTTATCGCTCATCGCTCCACCACTTAGCCATCTCAGTCCCATCGCTAGGTCTTTCTGATCCTGAGGGACATCGGGCGATTGGGTCATATAGGTGTAGAGATCAGGATATCCCATATGCTCTTGGACATATCCGTCCACAAGGCTCTTCTTTGAGAGGTAGGACTTAGCATCACCACCCGAAGAGCTAGGGTCAAAGGTATTAATCACCTTTGATTTATCGAGATAGGGGCTTAAGGCTTTCCAAGTAATCGCCATCTGCTTAAAGAGGCGAGTCACATGGCTGATATGCACAACTCTAGCTCTTGTGCAGTTACGGATGATGTTGGCGACAAGAGGCACATAAATCCAAACAAGTGTGATGCTGTAGCCAGCATCTCTTGCGACTTTAATTTGTTCGACATACTTGGCAGCTTTTGCACCCGTGCCGTCAACGATAACGGGGTCACCTGTGGCAATAGCCGCCTCGAAGTACGCCTTGGACATCTCAGAAGACATTTCGTGAACATAACCAGGCTTGGTCTCTAAGTAGCCTTCAAGCTCTTCCTTGTACATATCAGGGTCTACAACTCTCCAATATGAGGGAAGCTCATGCTTGGGGGCTGCGAAAACCACTTCTTCTAGTCCCTCAATCATATCGACAATATCAGGAGCCTTCTCCTCCCATTGGTCTCTCGGAATAAGGACTTCGTTGTTGTCATAAATGCGGAAAGGGATAGTCGCGGAATTCCCCCCCTCATTCACCTCTAACCTAAAACCATAAGTCTCAATACGGTCTCTGACGCTCTCAAAGTTTAGGTTGGTGAGTCCTCTCTCTTGCTCCGAAAGCTCACGCTGAAACATTTGGGGGTCTAAAGAGCCACCAGCACCGCCACCGGGCATATACTTGAGATACAGCCTCTTGCTGACGAATCCCTTACCTGAACCGGGAGCACCCATCAAAAACACAGCCTGATGGCGGAGATGACTCACATCCGTCAAAGGCCCTGCATTCTTCATGAGATGCTTGTGGGCAGCCTGACGCATCAAAAAGGCTCTGCGGATCATAGAAGTCTTAAACATCGTTCTCTACCTTTCTATAGTAGGTTCAAGTAGGTACGCCCCATAAATAGAGTAAAAAAAGGCACCGCAAATGGATAAAAATGTTATAGACGCATACAAAGATTGGGAACTGATTAAAATCAGGGAGGACTTGGAGCGAAAGGCGTTCCCTTATCGGGTGATGATGCAACACATACAGGGAGATTTTAATATCTCCACCTTTATCCGTAATGGTAATGCGTTTGGAGTGGAGTGCGTTTACTACTACGGAAAGCGTAAATGGGACAGAAGAGGAGCTGTGGGTACTCACAACTACACACAGCTTATCCATTTGGATGGGATCGAAGAGATCAAAGCCCTTAAGGATAAACACAGGCTAGTGGCAGTAGAGAACGGGATTTCTACAGCCATAAATCTCATGGACTTCAAGCCTGAGCCAAATGATATATTTATCTTTGGAGAGGAAATGATGGGCATCTCTCAAGATGTTTTATCCATTTGTGACGCTTGTGTGTACATTCAACAATATGGAAGCGTTAGGTCGGTCAATGTGGGTACCGCTAGCGGGATTCTCATGCAGTATGTAGCCCATCACTTCTATAAAGGATAGAAGTGGGCAACCCCCCCCCACCATCTAGAGAAACGAGGTTTTTCAATGATTGACCTGCCAAAGAAGCGTATCTCCATGTCGCCTTGTTTGGTGACACAGAAGGAGTACAGCGAGTTCATGTCCAATAACAGCGTGTTCAGGGGAGATGATCTCCCTGTAGAGAGTGTCACTTGGAAAGAGGCTCTTGAGTTCTGTAATGCCAAAAGCGTTAAAGAAGGGCTAACGCCTTATTACAATTTTCATAAGACGGGTCGGATTACACGCTGTTCCAAATCTAAAGGGTATCGCCTCCCCACAAGGGCGGAGTGGCTTCATGCCGCTAGGTTTAATAACAAGAGGTACGCTTTTTCAGGCGGGAATGATTTGGGCAACTTGGCATGGTATTGGGATAACTCGGGGGGTACAACACATGAAGTCGGCTTCAAAAAGCCGAACGCCTTGGGTTTATATGATATGTGCGGAAATGTATCTGAGTGGATGTGGGATGGAGATGAATATGGAAAGAAGTATATCTTGGGAGGGGGTTGGAGCGATCCGAGCATGATGTGTCGTTTACCCTGCAATAGACGGACACACTATGCTCATGTTCCATCTACGATGGTTGGATTTAGAATCGTAAAGAATCTTTAGAGTATCCCAAAGGGGGTTCTCCATTATTAGTTAGGCGAGACCCCTGAAACAGAAAGAGAGATTACATTATGAAGAACATCGAAGTCCCCATTGTTCACGGCGAGATTCAGTACACCCGCGAGGACGGCGAGGGTGTCCATTCGGATTTTGGGTTCGTGGCGGTCAACCCTGATGACAAGACGCGGGGTATGCTCCACGCCCTCCTTGACGAGTGGCTGAATAAGGGTGGTGGGACGGGGTACTTCTTTGTGGGCGACTTGCCCACGGAAGACTAGCCCTAAACCTTTTATGTTTCCCTTAGTGTTTGCTTACAAACACTAAGGGGGAAGCACAATGTGGGTTCTAAAACTAAATGGGGGGAACCACCTCAAGTTTTCAAATGGATACTTAGAGGGTGTTTCCCTTAGTCTTGCCGACATTACGGATGCAGGAACAAGTGCCTCCCTTGATGCGGGGGTGGGAGCGGGAGAAGTACTGCAACTATCCGTAGCGGAGACTTTACCCGCACTAAGTGGAGTCAATCTCACGAGCTTGGGGAGCATAAACACACTTTCCGATGTGGTGATTGGGGGCGGAATAAATGAAGGGGACTTGCTCTCATTCGATGGGACAAATTGGATAAACTCGGTCATCACATCGGACGACATAACGGCTAATGTGAGTCCGACCAACTATGTGGCACTAAATACGGATAGTATCAGTACACATTTATCCGCAATCGACAGCGTATTATCGACAGCAGGTGGGTTAGAGTTCTCAAGACAAGCTGTGAGTTTTAATGCGGCTGTGGGATATCACTACTCTGTCAATAGTGCGGCAGGGACAATCACGGCTACCTTGCCTTTATTGTCAGGTGTCGATGATGGCGATACTATCCGATTTTATCTAAGGGGTCGAGCGGCAGGGAATAACTTAGTGGTTCAAAGATCGGGTGGGGATTTGATCAATGGAGCCACGAGTTTCACCTTAGATGTGCAATATGACTCCATCACACTAGTGGCGAACACTACGGATAACACATGGGAGGTTGTGTAATGAGTCGGCTGACAACTAAGCTAGAAGTCCATGCCTACATAGTGGGGGAAATAATCCCCTTAGCTTCATCTACGCCATACAAGCCCTTGAGAGATATGTACCTCAAGGGATACAGAGTATCGTTGGATCAAGCCCCTGAGGGGGCAGGGTTTACGACCATAAAACTTATCCGTAATTTTGACCCTACTGATGTGATTTATCAGGTGTCTTTTGAGGCGGGAGAGTATGTGGTCACGGCGAGTACGGAAGCCTTGTTGGAAGCTGGAGATACAATGAGTCTGATAGTGAGTGCAGTCTGTGCCAACTATGGGGGTGCAGATTTGATCTTCTCTATGAACTACCACAACTGAACTAGGAGTTAGAGATGAGCATGATCGTAAGTGTAATTGGCAAGGGCAACTTCACCTTGGCTTTGGAAGAGGGGGACTTGAAGGTATCCAAAGACGGACAGGTGTTGTATCAGACCAAAGGGAATCCTACGAGTCCCAATAACGCTCCCTTTCTTTCCGAAGAAGAGGCGTTATCCTATTTCCAAACAACCACAGAAGCCCAACCCATAGGTGGGGAGGAGTAAAGAAATGCCCAAGATCAAAAGTCTATTCGGTCTATATGATGGAACTAACTTCCACATCTCCAAAACCACTTGTGGTTTGGTTATCTCCCCTGATCAAGACTACATTTGGATAGGAGATCAGGCATATGACTACACCACGCTATCTCCCGTCTTTGATAAACCTAATGAAGCCTTTTATCCAATAGGGGGGACACGCACGGTTTACCCTGTAAGGGCAACACTAGTCTCTAACAAGTCTAGTGTGTTTTCCCCCTTCACCAATGGCACCGACTCTGAAGTTACATACGGCGAGAATTTGTCGGAATGGATAAATGCTAGCCAACTTCATGTAATGGATAAGTCGGATAGGATAGATATTGGGTCACTCATTTCATTTACGGATAATACGGGAGCCAACATCAATGTAATGAACTTCAATGCAGGAGAAACCGTCAATGGGCTGTTCATGTATGACGGAACAATACATGAAGTATCCGATACAGACTTTGAAGATGTGGGAGCGTACAACTTTCAATCCGAATCAGGAGCTACGCTAGCTGCATACAACGCCTCAAGTCCAAGTTGGATTTCTCAGTTTGCAGTCCTTGCCGTGGATACGACAAACAAGACTCTTTTATTAAGAGGTGCGGGTAGACAGACCTATTTTGCCAACAGGGATTACGCCACATACGGCTCTTCTCAAAGAACGCTCCAAAACTTCAGAAAGACTAGTCTGTGGAAGGCTACCTACACCACTAGCGGAGACAATGGGTCTATCACCATAGGTACACCTACAAAACTCTCTCTTTCTTACGGAGGATCGGCTTGGTACATGGACTCCAATCCGATTTTCTATGCAGGGACAAACAATGCAGGGGAATATTGTTTCTTAATGTCCATCGAGAATAATGGACAAATCAACTTAGATGGAAATGGATTTGGTCACACCACCGTATATAACGCATCCAACTACACCAAGACCAACTTGGGACAATACTTGTTCTACAAGTATAACGCTGGCACAAATATCTTAACTCTTTTAGCTGACCGCAGGGGCAATCAAGGTTTCGTTGGAAATGTGGCGTTAACTACAAACATCGCTGATGCCCAATTAAATACATACACACCTACTCATTTCGAGGCTTCTCCCATAGGTGGTGAAACGGATATCTATTATGCCTATGTGCCTTGCTTTGGACCAAAGGCAGATACTCCAACCCTTAGTTTCTTGCTCTTGGTTTGGAACAAAGCCAACGATACGCTGACAATGGAAATTTGCTCTGTGACAATGGCAGGGATTGATACGATTTCTGACTATGTGACCTATAAGCAATACAACGACACCACAAATCAACAGATGCGTTTAAACTGCGTTTTGACCAAAAGCGGAGCGGATTATTATCTAAGTGTCTTTTATTCACACACTTCCCCTGCCATGTTGGCACTTAACACAACCGCCACATGGAAGAAGATCACCACTTTTGCCATCGACTCCTCCGACTTTAGCTCCTTGACCTATCATAGTTCAGATACCTTCCCTGTTTTGGGTTGGGCTCCTCAGAACATAAACAACACCCGTCTTATGTGTCTCTTTGAGAACGAAGCATCCATTTATGATTGGACAGCAGGTGGATGGACAAAGACTGCATACGAAGCGGGATACTTCACAGGTATGACTTTTGATGATCAAGGTAGATATTGGGCAGTATCCGTTAGCAGTACCGATATCCCTGCTCAGTCTGCGGATGGTAACTTCGCCTCAGGGTCTTTCAAAACCTTTGAAGTGAATACCCATGTCATTTCTTCCTCTTTACCCAATCTAGTTTCCTGCGTGTGGCAAGACTCAGGAGACTTTGTGTTCACAGGGGCTAACTTGTCGAAAAACCTTGTGGTCAATACTTATGACTCAGATGGGGATAGAGTTGCCAAGAGCGTCCGTCTAGAGATTACAGCTACCCATGCTGTGTTCACATCCAACGGAACAACTACACTCACCACCACAACTTCTGCCGCAGGTGATACCCTCATCCCCGTTACTATCTCAGGTGCGGGCTTCATTAACATTTCCGCCTCGTTCCAAATCTAAAAGGAGACCACGATGTCGGATATCATCCCGCCTTTCATCAAGGTCTACACCACGGCTATTGAAGCTAGAGTGCGTTTTGAAGGCTCTACAGGCGACCAACTCTTCCTACCCGCGACTCTCGGAAAATCCGTTGATATGGGTGGAGGTTCTGTCCCCGCTGGATTTGTGGTGTTATCCATTTTGAACAAGGGGGTGAAATCCGCCGATGACACGATCACTCCCCCGACATTATCTTTTGGTGCGAAAATATCCAAAGTGATTGGTGACGGAAATAATCCACTCAAAATTGGTGTGGGGGTCGATCCTGATGCCCCCATCACCACAGGTGTTGACTTAGTTATCCCACGCTTTACAAGGTTCAGCACCAATACATCTTGGAGATGAAGTAATCTATTTATATCAACCTACCTAGTATCTAATATACGCTAGGTAGGTTGATGATGAAATACGCAAAAACTAGGTCTGAAGAAGAGAAAAAAGAAGTATACAACAAGTGGCACGATCTTATTAACATGAGTCAAAAAGCCCTCGATGATTGGGCTGAAAACGACAATAGATTATTGGCTTCCATAAATAGAGAAGAGGCCAAAGAATCAGGAGATATCCAATCAGGTTATGACTCTTTTCATCGAATCAAAAGACGGAAAGAGAAACCCTTTAAGGATTGGACAAATGATGACTTCGATAATGCAGCCCAAGAAAATGGATTTAACTCTAGGATGCTCGGTGGCAAGCCTGGTGATCCTGTGGGCGAAAGCGGAATGTCCAAGTGGGAAATAAGTCTCAGAAATTGGGGTCACGATCCGTCTTTGAAGTCTAGCCCCCAACACGCTAAATGGAAAGCATGGAAGATTAAACACACCCCATCTAAGAAGTCTTCTGCAACCATAGAACTCCCTCACATCATCATCGAAAACTTTAAAACCGATGTTTGGAAAATCCTGCGGACAACTAGGAATGCACAAGCTCTCCAAGAGCTATACATGGAATTCACTAGTCGGCTAAGAGACTCTGTACTACAAAACATCGTAGGTACGGAAGCTAGAATAGAGTATCTTGGGCTAAATAGAGCCGTTGGGAAGTATCGCCAACTTATTTCACAAATCCTTGAACTGCCCGATGCAGTAAGTTTACCTAACATCGCACGCCTCAACACCGCCATTGACAAAATGAAGCTGGCTTCTCTAGACATAGAGAGACACAGCGTGAAAATCGACTATCAGAAATTCAAATACAAAGGCTTCAATGTTGAGAGCTTTGACCTTTCGGATAATGAAGTCCGTAGTTTCCTTGATGGGATCGACTTCATAGAAGCAATCTTCAAAGAACGCGACATGACCCCCATCATGCGTGATTCGATTACTTCTATCCAATTGCTCCGCCAAGAGCAGGGCTCAAGTACGGCAGGTGAATGGATATCTACTACTCGAACCTTAAAGATGTTTACAAACAGCTTCGGCGTAAAAGGTCGAGTCTTAGCTAACTTTGTCCATGAAGTACTGCTCCATGAAATAGGACATTGGGTGCATCTAAACTACATCACAAGAGAGGCAAGAGAGTTTTGGGATAGCGGTTGGGAATATATCAACAGAGAGAAAGAAGACTTCTTTGAAAAGAACCTCAAAAAGTTCACAATCACTCCTGAGGACAGGTCTCGATACTTCACTATGTTTCAAGAAGCCAAGGGCGACCCCAAAATCGTCAAGAGCAATGCTTCGCCCTTAGATATTCTGAAAATACACGGACTGTTTACTCAGTTGTCAGGGCGTAAACCACTCATGACACCCTCTAACTTTAGACTCACCGCCGAGGGCAAGGTGGTCATGGAGTTCTTTAAAGACCCTCTCCACTACTTCTACGAAGTTAGAGGACACTCCCGTGAAGATTGGAATGAACAAGATGCTCTAGAAAGAGCTACAGAAAACATTAACAGAATCTTTATGCTTAGTGGATTGTGGGAAGATGTTGGACTACAACTCGAATCGGATAAAACAAAAGAGTTCGCCCTAGCCGATAGAGAACTACACCTGAGAACTATCGAAGAAATGAAACAGGCTTTGGGGATACCCACGGATTACGGGAAGACAAATGAGAAAGAAGATTTTGCCGAAACATTTGTGCAGTTTGTCTTAGACCCAAGCAAGCTGTCTCAAACTGCGAGGTGGAGAATGGGCAGAACTTTAGGGCTATCCGACTCAACAGGAGCTAGAGTAATGAAACTATCCAAAAGGAAATCGTCCATGAATAAATCCGCCTGTGTCATATCCTGCCTCGATCTAGACGACAAGCGTTACCTACTGAAAATAAGGGATAGAAACTACAACCCCGAAATCAAAATCTATCACGACCTGTATGACGGAGTTGAGGTTCTTTATTACATCGACAATGTGACAGGTTGGCTAGAAGGCGTAAACAGCTATGGAATATCCATTGTCAACTCCGCTCTCAATGTACGCGAAGATGAAGAAGAAGGTTCAAGCCGTAATCAAAAGAAAGAACCCATGATTTCTCAAGATGGCTTCTACCTGCTAAATGCACTCAAGTGCAAAACGATTGAAGAAGCCCTAAAGTGCATCGCAGGTAACTCGTTCCATGTACCCGTACATGGACATACCATCATATCAGATGGGACGCGGGCAAAAATCATAGAACAAACTTCCATCCACCAACCTGTTGTTAAAACTCTACAAAGACACAAACTCCATGTACGCACAAATCACGGCATCAACCATCCTGATGCAGGTTATCAAAGCGGAGATGATCGCCAATCCTCCCTAAGAAGAAGAGAACTCGCCACAGAAATACTATCCAATGTGACCGATATTAAAGATGCAGCCCCTGCACTTTACGGATACCGCTGGGATAAAATGGACGACCCCTTTATCCCTGTTAGGAAAGTCCCTAATGGTCTATACTCCACATCTCAAATCATGTTCGACCCACAGCAAAAGAAAATGGTGGTTTACCTTATCCCTAATGATGTGGACTTCTTGGGTTATGAGAAACGCTTTGAATCCGATGAAGAACCCATCTGTAAACTAGAGGTTATCCAATATTCTGAGTTCGATGAAAAGGGCAAGTTTGAACAGGCTCCTTTCAATTGGAACCCCGCTAGAATCGCTTCTCTTAAAGCCTCCGCTCTCAGGGTTGCTTCCCTAGCTAAGAAATAGAACCTTACCTAGACCTAAATAAATCTAATAGCTCTGACACACCTTCAAGAACCTTAAAAAAGTCATTCGTCCCATAACACTTTTCTGTTTTGTTCCACATCAATTCTTCGGATAGCCTTATCCCATAATATGGTTCAACGAACCCTGCTGTTATGATGATTACTTCTTTACAGGGATTGGCTACCCATAACTCATACACAGAAGTTTCATCCCCCCTACCTTGATAAGTATCTATCGGCAAGAATAAATCCAAACCCATCTTTCTTCCAGCTTGGATTTCGGATACTATCCGATCCGCCTTCGTCATGTTATCCATTTCTCTTTTGGTTCTCCATCCATAGTTGGGCAGACTTGGATAACTCGACCACATCTATCCGTTTTGGATGGACGATGGGGGCTAGGCTCTTAGCGACCTGCTCCGCTTCGGATTTGAACAGATATGCCTTCTTTACCCTTCCGATTAACGCAGGGTAAAGAAGTCTGCCTGTAAGTGTGTTCTCTAGGACATACATAGAGCGTCCCTCCTATCGTAAAACCCCCCCACTTATTTAAGGTTTAAAAAGAGTATCCCAACCGCCGCCACTCCATATAAATGGTGAGACGGACACACTTAAACAAGGAGTTATCATCCGTGCTTGAACTCAATACATTCATATTCGGCTCAGAGTTGAAGTTCGCTGAAGCGTTCATCAACAAACTGAATGCCCGACTCGCAGGCGATGAGGTTCAAATGAACCTCGTCGGACACCATTGTTGGGACACTAACCCCAACAAGGGGGGACTGCCATCGGTCAAGACCGATCTTATCCTTATTCTCAAGTCTAACATCAGCCACCGCCTACGCGATGCCGCTATCCATTACGCCACCACATCAGACACCCTGTGGATTGAGTGTGTACACAAGGTGGCTGTGGCGGAAAAAGACATCCGTAAGATGCTCTCTCTTCCCATCTCTCAAGTAAATCACGAAGAAGATGATAAGTCCCTCGAAGAGATGTGGGACGAAATCACCCAACAGCACGGGTGGCATTTACCTCTCCCCCATAAGTGGGGCATCGGGATCAAACTCTCCGAGTCCCTGCCATATGTTCTCGGCTCAAAGAGGTCACTTGTCGCTAAATGGGATAAGATTTACTTCTCTCTCGTCAAGAAGGTCATCCTAAAGCACGATCCTAATCGTGACCATGGATCGCTCCCATCTGTGTCTGTATCTAGCTTTCTCGAAAGGGAGTGGGCTTCTAATGCGGGCAGAAGCGGATACTACACCATGCTCGCTCTCTTTCAGAAAGTATCCAAAGACCCCACTTCTCTTGCCTATGAGAATCTTGTCTCTCTCGCAGAGTCTTGGACATTCACGAGCGGCGTTCACTTAAAGAAGAAGGCTTTGGACTTTGCCCTCGATACCATCTTTGGGCTTAAATCCTCCGACCTCCCTTCTATCGCGGCTCTCGAATCTCGTAGAGTTTCAAACACCCAAGGGGACACCCCTGAGACTGAGCATGATCTCCCTAAGACTGAGCAGGATGCCCCTGCTGAGATTGATGTGGATGCCCCTGCGGTTGAGGAAGATGCCCCTAAGACTGAGGAAGATGCCCCTAAGACTGAGGAAGATACCCCTGCTGAGATTGAGCATGATCTCCCTGCCACCCCTGCTGTGATTGAGAAGGAAACCCTAGTGGAAGATATGCCCTTGATCCCGAAGGTGGAGACCACAACCCCCAAGGATTATGTACTCCTCGGCTCATTCAAGATCACGCCAGCTACAGCTCCCATACACCTCACACTCGTTCAGGTGGACTTTTCAGAGGTATCCGTTCACGGGTCAGTCGAGTTGTCTATTGGCAAGGTAGACTCTCTCGGCTTGCACAATGTGACTATCCGTAAGTAACCACCCACAATTCCCACCTTGGAGATAAAATGAACCCTCCCTTACTCTCTTCAATAAGGTTAGTCCCCCCGATGCGTATTAGGTCGAAGTTTATCCAACACTTCCTCGACAACCCCAACACTCAAGTCCCTTTTATTGACTTTCGGGTGGATTATCGTGGAAATTTATCGTCTGCAAACCCCAATCTGAAACCTCAGATCACCGAGTTGCCGATCCCCCCTTCCCTCATGTATCAGTACACGGATAAGTCTATCCCTTTAAAGGATTATGTTGAGGCTTGGAAAGAACTGCGGTTAAAGGCATCCCTTAAGACTAAGGATAAAGAATCTTTTGATTCGTTGTACTTATCCTACATCGAAGCCAACGCACACAAGTTCCTAAACGCGGCGGATTTTAATCGCCATTTTGTCTGCGTGTTCGGCACTCGGGTTCCCGACCACTTTCGCAATTTAACTTCTAATTTGACCAAAATCGATGGTAAGAGTCGTAGGGTGATCTCCCCAAAGGTTACCCCTGTGGTCAACGATGAACCTGTCGAACCTATCGTCAACGATGAACCTGTTATTCTTACCCCCTATCGAGTGGAGTCCATCAGCCCTCCCCCGCAGGTTACTACCGAAACCCCGAAATTGGATAGCTCCGTCTCGATTGGGGGCTTGACCTTCAAGGTCTCCGACCCAAGGGCTAAAATCTGTATCGGAGAGATTGAGTGTAACGACCTCTCCGCCTCAGGTGGCGTACTCTTGAGTGTCGGGAAGGTGGGGAATGGTAAGTTGTTCGATGTGATTATCGCAGGGGCTTAAAAGGGAACATCCTCATCCATCGAGTCATCCTCGATGGGTTTGATGATGTCGTTCTTGATGATCTTGGCAACCTCCCTGTTGGGAGCATCCCTAAGGGCTCCATAGACATCACCACCGTCTAGACTTTGAAACCATAACTCAAGGTCTATATCGTTGGGATTGCCCCCCCACGCCTTAATCAGCTTATTCTTGTTCTTTGCCACCGAATCCATAAGGAGTTCTTTCACTCCCCCTGCGGACTTGGTTGTACCTGCAATACGCTCTAGACGGGCTATTCTTCTGTGGAGGCGGATTATCTCATTTCTCATTGCACTATCCTTTGTGTTGTATCCATTCATTGAGCATTATAAATGAATAAAAGTTATGAGTTGAAGATGAGATAATAAATCCTAACAACTTTGCCGAGGCTGCCAAAGTTGTTAGTACCTGAATGAAGCTGGATACAAGGGGATGATCCAACGGGATTTGTGGTGTATCCCCTAAAGTAGAACTGATGATCTAAAGCGACATCTCCGTTTATCTCAAGACTATAGATTAGCCTGTCTTTGGGTGTTGTGTACGCGGCACCTATGTTGAAATAGAGGTCCGTGATATTGCCTAAGGCTACTGTAGCTGAAACCCCGACTTCCAAAATTTGAAACTTAAATCCGAGAGCGGACAAGATGCCGCTAGCACCTACTTGGAGAAGTCTATTATCCACAGCGGTAGGACCTGTGGTGGGTATATTGGTGCTAGAGACATTAATGTATGTGGGATTGGTGGGGTGGAAACCGGTCAGGTTGATATTTGCCCCAGCAATATCTATTTCGCCCAAGGTGGAAATAAGGTTAACACCTTGTGGTGCGATAAGAGATACTTCACCCGTAGTAGATGTAATCGAGACATCCCCCTCCGCCACCCCCGAGAGTGACCCTTTTGAAATGGCGTTCAAAGCGAGCCCTGTATAAACACCATCACCTATTGTGAGTTGAACGGCTTGGTCGGGTGTTCTACTACGGATAGTAGCGTTATCCGTATTTAGGATAGTTTGATCAGCAGAGACACCGAGGTAGAATCCTGTCTCTAGGTCTATGTCCACATTGGTGAATGTGAGGTTGATATTGGATAAGTTCTCAGTAGTGAGAGAGGTGAGATCGGGGAGAAGTAGTTGGTTATTTCCACCTATGCCAATCTCTACAGGGTCATGTGTCGATTCGGGAGTGTCAAAAGTGTAGTATGGAGCCTGAAATAGGATAGAATCTGAGGATTCAATCTTGAGCTGTCCATTGAGAGAAGTCATGTTAATGGTAGCGGAAGAAGAGATATTTAGTCCACCATCGGATACCTGTAGTAGAACATCAGAGTTAGTCGGACTGTTTGTTCCCCAAATAACACTCTTAGCCGTTAGGTCCAAACTACCGCTTTTTGCATGGGTAGTACCTGAGCCAGCTATGAGATAAATATCGCCCGCATTACCTGAGGAAGCAGTACCTGTTTGGATAGTCAAGTCTCCCGTAATAGGAGCGTCTTCCGTAAATACATCAAGCGATCCCGATTGGGTCGTTGCCGTGCCTGTATTTAGATATATGCTTCCCGAAGAACCACTAGTAGCTTGACCTGTTGTAGCTATCCAATCCCCTGTGCTCTCTGCCGACCCTGTAGAAATAGACACATCACCACTATTCGAGCCACCATCTCCACTAATAATGGATACTTCTCCGCTTATGGTGTCCGAAAAGCCTGATTGGATAAGTATATATCCGCTTTCAGTACTGCCATAACCTGAGTTAAGTGAAATATAGCCCGAAGATTGGTTGCTATCACCCGAAGAGAGGAGAACAAAACCTGAGTTTCCCGTTCCATAGGTAAGACCTGTAGAGAACTCGACATAGCCTGAGTCGGCAGAACCTGATGAGCTACCCGTTTTGGTAACTATCCGACCTGTGGGTTGGTTTCCTGTTGAGGTGCCTGTTGAGACAGAAATCTCTCCACTAGAGGCATTAGTTTGGGCGTTCCCTGTACTGAATGAGATGTCTCCACTACCGCTATTAGAACCAACACCATTTGCAGATGTTATGGATATGTCGCCCGAAGTAGAACCGCTTGCAGGTTTCCCGCTTGTAATGGATACCACCCCCCCTGTGGTGCCACTAAAACTGCCGAGTGTGATAGTGGGAGCGACATCAGGTGCTCCCTGTGCATAATAAGCACTTATTGTCACATATCCTGTTTGGACATCTGAATCACCGCCATAAATTTGGATACCCCCTCCTTGAGAAGAAGCAGCAATCGAGTCTCCGCCATAGAGGGAAACACCGCCTCCATTACTACCTGAAGTGGAACCACCGCGACCTCCGCTGATGAGGACGACACCACCTCTTTGTTCAATCCCGCTAGAGGCAAGGAGAGAGATATCTTGTCCTCGGGCATTAGCGAAAAGCGAAGACGAAGATGTGGGGTCTAGTCCCTTTAGAGTTCTAGTGGGCAGTTCACCGAAAAGCTGATAAAATGAGGATAGATTTGCCATGTTGACCTCGGTAATAGAAATGTCCACACCACTACAAATGATAAAGAGCCTACTAATGAGTTATGAAAAGATAAACAATCCTAATCACTACGATGGGAATGGATTAAAAGCGATTGATGTGATTGAGGCGTATGGGCTGAACTTCTCTTTGGGTTCAGCCGTCAAATACATCCTCCGTGCAGGTAAGAAACCTGGCGAGAACACACTAGAAGACCTGAGGAAAGCCCTTTGGTACACGCAACGCCAAATTCAAATGCAAGCCCATACATCAATCACAACAACCCCCTCCCTCTCTCTAGTGGAAGTACAAAAAGCCTTCCCCCTATCCACACACCTAAACAATGCACTCGTGGCACTTCTACTCAACCAACTATCCAATACCGAATATCACCTACAGGCAGAGCTAGAACGGATAACCTCGGTTTAATACTTTTTTTATGGGGACAGAATATGTCTGAACCCAACTTTGGAGTAGATGATGAACGACCTAAGAAAAGCCGTTATCCGTCTCGCGAACGAGAACCCTGATATCCGTCCCTTTCTAATCCCCATCCTGAAGGGAGAGGGACACACAGCATCTGTAGATAAGTCGGCTTCACCTGCCGACACGGGTGCTTTTGCTTGTTGGGCGATTTTATCCAATCCAATCGGCATGACAGAAAACAATGTGAAGAGTGCTCTTGTGAGTAACGGAGTATCCATTAAGGAACCTGCCGCAGATATTCCTTCTGCGGTCAGAGGTCCTTTAAGTGTGGGAGAGATTGTGCTTGTTGATGCTTCTAAGTGCGTGAACCCCACCAATAAGAAGAACTGCGAAGCACTTGGATTCAATCCAGCTAATCCCGTTTACTTCATTGTAAAAGATGTGATCTGCCCTGAGGATATGGATGAGAAATGCACAGTCGTCATTTCCCCGCTACTTGATGGTAAGGTTGGTTCTAGGACTTTTAACTTTGAAGCCGCGTTGCCTACCCGCATCGCAGGACTTCTTAAGGATTTAGAGAGGGCTACAAAGAAGGGCGATTTGGATAAGGTCTTGGAGGTAAAAAGAGAACTGCGTGAAAAGAGCCTTACTCCCCATGACGGACTCGGCATTTATAGATCAGGGTTCAAAAACCTTGCCTCCTATCAGAAGTATCTCGCCATGTTTGAGGGACAGACCCAATTTGTGGTCGTATATGAGAGAGGAGGCTCTGCACCTACTCCCGCTATCCGTAAAGACTTTGTTAGTACTTCCGTTGGGGCTAGAACAAGGAAAACTCAGATGTTGGGCGAGTTTGCCGACATTATTGACCATGTAGAGGCATTCTCTAGCCGTTACTACATCGGTCCAATCAAATATGGCATGACGGGTAAAGACGGAAGTCTCTACTTCGCAATGGATACAAAACTATCCGCAGGAACGGACACTTTCTTCTCGCCTTCTAAGGGCAAGGTTTACTTCATAGCTCCCTTATCCGAGCTTCCCTCTACTTGGGGCGAGGACTTGAGAGCTAGACTTGCCGATCTCGCCAACCTTGAGGGCTGATCAGTCCTCGTGATACTCGGTCACAAGATTATGACGCTTATACACGCGAGCCTCTCCCCACTCGCGTGAATCCATCTTGATCATGTAGATCGAGTCCTTGATCGTGTCCAACTCCTCTTCGGTTAACTCACGCCCCATCAGCGTGACAATCTTGCCGAGAAGAGTCTCCTCATGGGCGGCTACAGCCGCCTTAATCACCTTGGGGGGATAAACCTTCATCTGTATTCCTTTCTTAGGGTTGGTTGGTGGGGGGGTTGCCCCCCCCCTTTCTCAGTCCGTCAGACCCGTCATCAGCCACTCCCGATCCTCCGCAGGGAGGCGGGGCAGGGAGGTCTGGATCAGGTTGCCGCCCTCCCACATCTTCAGCCCCTCCGCCAGCCCCTCAAGGGGCAGGGTGCGGGTGGTGGTGGGAACCCACCCATCACCCTGGCGGGTCACCTCGCCCGTGGTGGTGTTGAGGGTCAGGCTGACGGGGCCGAAGGGGCGACGGATGTTGAAGCTGATGTTCTGCATGATGTCTTATCTCTCTCTTTGTTGGGGGGGGGTTAGGTATCTATCTCTCACACCTAACTAATAATGGATAACCCCCCTTGGGATACTCTATTTACACGGCTACGAAGATATGATCTTCCGTGCTAAAAATCTCGCCCCTTACCCAAACAAAGTCGTCATTTACATCAGTTACAAAACCTTCAGATATGGTGGTTCTGTACCTATTTTGAACAATCACCTTCTGCCCGACAACAAGGTCTTCTGAAGGTGTTGTGTCAGATAGGATAACAGGGGTGGAACTGAAAGCTCTTTCGCTCGCGATCCTACAAGATCGAACGGCATCTTGTAAAGAGGCTCGGGCTTCGTCCAAGGCTTGAGATGCCCTTACCACATTCGCGATTGCTCTATCTACGGATAAGATAGCATCGCGGGCTTCCTTGATGGCATTATTAGCCTTCTCTATGGAGAACAGGTCATGTATCTCAGGAAGGCGAGCCTCCACGAATTCTATTGCCTTCTCTGCCGCTACGGCAGAGTGGCGTGAAGTATCCGACGCTTTGAGAGAACTCATTTCTCTTGGCTAACCTCAATGTCCTTACAGGTTTCACAGGTTCCCGTCCTACAGGCTAATCCTGTCTTATGACACTTCGACCATGAGGCACTAAGATAGTGTCTCACGACTTCTGCCGCACTCATCCGTCTACAGACGGGACAAAGCATAATATCAGGAGCTAGCTCGTGTACATAGTACTCGTTACAGGTCTTTTGGCAGAGATCACAGGTTATCATTTCTTATCCTATCTTCTCCTAAGAGAAACTAACCATTGCGTTATCTTGGTGGCTAGAGGAGAGTTCGAGTGTTTATCGGGGTGACAAAGTGTGATTAACTCACGGATAGAATCTTGTGTGAGAGAACCAGCAGAGGGTGGAGGAGGCGGAGGAACGGGTCGTTCAGCGAGTTTCCGCTTTAACTCGCTGACCTCCTTTTCGAGAGAATTGACCAGCAATTGTGTGGCTTGGAGCTTCATTTGTAACGAAGCGTCAGGAGACCTTATATCAACCTGTTGGAGAGGGGGAGTATTGATCTTCTTCTTAGCTTCTTCTTGAAGGCGGCGGAAAGCCGCATCCACGGTTCCGAGCTTGTGTCCTTGTTCTTCTCTCCAACAATAGATGCAGGAACGCTGATAAGACTGCTCTTTGACATAAGGCAACTGACAATGGGGGCAATTGACCAACATGGGAAAATCCTTGTTAAGATGGGTCGTTCACCTCACTAATATTGGATAGTGATGTTTGGGATACTCGCTTGTCCTTAGAACAAGTCTTGAGGCACATCAAAGCGGACTTTCTTACGCATCCTATCAGCATATCCAATAGTGGCTTGGACGGAGTGATTTATAGGATTACGCTTGAGAGTCTTAACATCATAGTCCATCCGTTCAGGGTCAAAGAAATCACTTGATGTGGCTACGATGAGAAACGGATAGAGAGCCTGTGAAGGGAGCCCATTTGGGTCTATGGTGAGAGCGATAAAGGTGGGGGTACTGATCCATCCATTTATGATGAGCGTTTTCTCCCTGCCCAATATTGTGGTGTATTGCCGAAGGTCAATAATAGAACCCCTTGAGCCAAAGGACAGAAGAACAGCCCTTTCACCTTTGCGTTTCCAATAAGTTGGAATAGCAGGCGTGTTGGGAACAGAGTCCCACCACTCAAGCAGAGACTCGGGGTCGTTCACTTCCGCTACTAGACTAGATATTTTAGTGACTAAATCGGTATCCATTAGACGGTCTCCACTATGGTGAACTTGGTTTTCCACTTATCGTTTTTGTACAAAGAAGTGGGCAATATCTTGCTGATGATGTTGGGTTCAAAGATATTCCCAATCATCTCAGTAGAGGCTTGGTGTCCCGCTTTGGGCGTATAGATGGCACCATCGGATTTGGCTACAAACAAATAAGCATGAGGGTCACCTAGTTGTTCGTTCAGATATCTGATGCGTACATATTTACGCAACACTTCGGCAGACATCCCCAACAACTTAGCCGCATTAGTTGAAGCCGTTACCACATCAACGGATACTTGCTCAGGGGGTTGTGGTAGATCAGGCTCCATCTCCTGATCTGAGACTTGAGGTGTCAGATCAGGGACTACAGGAGTCTGAGGGTCGTGAGCAGGAGCGATGCCTTCTTCTATGGTCGCTTGTGTTCTCCACTTGGGGCGGAGTTTACTCATACGGGTAAATGAAGTAGCGTCTGCCACATCCTTATCCAATAGGTTAGCGATATTCACATCAAGGTTGGGGAAGGCTTTTGTCTTGGGTACAAACAGGTTGCCTGAAGCATAGTCCAAGAACATATAGGCATGAGTGCTTAGTGTCTCATTGTTCGTGTACACGAAGGTTCCGTACTTACGCCCACTCACATAGGATAACCCAAGCCCTTGGGCAAGTCCATTCCCTTTCTTATCCATTTCGCTCTTTGAGCCTACAGCAGCGGATACTTCTGTGGGGGCTGTGGGAGCTATTGGGGCTGTGGGGGTTGGAATGTCAACGGTTAACTCTGTTTCAGACGGAACAACCAAATGTTTCCGAGAACCAAAGAATATCATCTCAAACTTCTCAGACATAATCTCAGGCAGGTCACCAACTGCTCTAAAAGACAAAGCCTCACAAAAGTGTTCTTCCGAGTTAGTTCTCGCGTATCGGGTGGGCAAGAGACCACGGTCTATTGCACCCTCTATCAAAGTTAGTTCTATTGCCATGCGGGTTAACCTGTCTAACTCACGAGTGGATATGGGATGAAAAAAGCCCCCCAACTTATTGTTTTGTACTATCCCATAGGTATTATCCATCCCTTTTCCTTCGTAATCTCTAGATGAAAGTATCCTCCGAGTACACCCAGGGTTAGTTTGTTCCGCTGTCGAAGCAGAGACTATATAATATAGTTTTCCCTTTCCTACAAAGGAAAGAGCCTGTATAAAACTCGGGGGGGCGGAGGGACGAGGGTCGTCGTTAACAACAAAAGAAGCCTTCACCTGAACGCCTAGCATGGCGGTTTTGTTCGCCTCAAAATTAGCGGCACCCGAACCACCTTTTAAAGCCTGTATGTGCCATTGAGCCCACTCCATTTTTTTTGGGGCTTCCATTGTTCTATAGTAGCGATGTCCTAGCTCATGTAAAAGGGTCCTTAGACCTATCTTCCCTCCAAATAATGTTTTATGCGTGTAAAAAGTGATGAAATCCAAAGAAGGGTCATAGGTGGCAAGAACCCCTGAGGCTGCTAGCGGATGTGTAATAATTACATCTCCGTACAAGACTTTTGTGAAGTTTGGGATAACATCGTTGGTTGCGTATTTGGCTAGTTTGGCAATAACCTTTTGGGCAGTTTCGACATCCTGTCTAGGAAGATTCGTTGGGTTTTGGATTTTAAACGGACCTGCCGTTATTTCGTGATCCGTTACCAAAGGATAGGTTGCCAACTCTAATAGAGCCTTCAACGCTTCCCTCTTGTCCGGATTATCCAGAAAATCGGCAGCCTTCGCAGTTGTAATTTTTTTGAACCTCTTACCGAAACCCTCAGTCTTACTAAACTTCTTCATGAAGCTGAGTTTATTTGATGGAAAAGCTACTCTAGTATAGACAAAGAGGAACAGCCTATGAACTGCCTCAATATCGCTATTGAAAACGGATATTGAGGCTCCATTTAAGACCTTTTTTGCTCTCTCTACGGTTTCCCCCATATCGAATGTACCGGGGTATCTTATCCCAAAATCAGTATACTTAACTTTAACACCTTGTAAGTGCGTATGACTTGCGATCCTGCGGAAATATCCGTGCAATTTATCTCTCCTAGTGATGATTTCCTAGAGAGAGAAATAATAAAAATACTATCGAACACGCTCCCAAGACGAACTCTTCACAGGAACTCGAACAACCTGAGCGTTCTCGAAGGAGAGAAGTTTCTTGGCTTGACGAGCCGTTTCCCTGCTAGTAAAAAAAGAGCCGCTTGGTGTTGAAGCTATGTCACCGCTAGGTAGAAGAATCGCATAAATATAAAGTGCAGTCTCGGACATAAACATAACCTTTGAGATGTGGGTGGGGGACAGGGGGACTACACATCATACCACACGCATAAGGATGGAGAAGGAATGGATAATATGTTTCATAGGACTAAGCTAACCGCAGAGCAACAGGATCAGGTTCTTGATCTTGTGCTGAAGTGTCTTGGGCAGTACATAGTGTCCAATCAAATAACTGCACTCGATGGATGTGAAAAGGAGCGGGAACAACTAAAAGATTTCTGTGCTCAATCTTTTGACCGCTTGTTTCATCTGATTGTCTCAGGTGATAACAAACCTTGGGGATGGGAAGTGTTCTCCCAATCGAGTACACAACCTGCCAATATCGAGGAACTTATCCAATATACGCAGTACGAGTTTGGAGGGCTTTGGACAGATCAGAATGGATACTTGGTGCAGGCGTGGCAGGTCTTGGATAAACAAGACCGATATCTTGTCTTTGCTCCCTTGTTGGAGGTAACACCAAGTTTTGGTGATTTTAAGAAGCTCTACGATAACTTCCCTGAGTTGGTTGAAGATGTATCTTGGGACATCCCCTCCCAAGAGTTAAGGATCAGTCTCCTAAGTAAGCCTTAACTACCCTGCGGATACTTTCCGCCCTCTTCATCGTTCCTTCCCCTTCTATTGAACTCAATCCCATGTATTTATCCTTATCGGATACTTTATCAAAGGCTTTGTGTAGATAGCTCGTTATAAGATGCTTAAATCTAGGGTCTCTCGTGGGATCAGTTATGTCCCTCCAATTATCCGTCTCAACTAAGACCTTATTCTTATGTGTAATGGATAAGCGAGGTGGGTTCAAGAGTTTTATGGATAATGTAAGCCCATATGCAGACTTATCCATTTTGGATACAGATATTCCTTTAAGCGACACTTCTTCTTGTGTCTGAACAAGCCGACCATTGTGAGGACTTATTTGAGTCTTCAAGTCGGCTAAGAAGTCTATCAAGGCAGGTTGGTTCATCTGTTCTTGCCCCCCTATGATCACATACGCACAACCCCGATAGAGCTTCTATTATTGGATGGTTTTATCTAATAGCGGTGGAGGTGTAAAAATGGTAGAACCACCGAAAAGTGGTGTGTGGATGGAGGAGCGTAAGCTAGCGATTTTGTTGCTAGACCTAATAGGTTCAACAGCATTTGTCCAAAAGTATGGAGCAAAAGCCGCAGCACTTCACTTTCAAAAGCATGATAGAGCAACTAGGTCATTGTTATATCGCTTCAGGGGTAGAGAAATAGACCGCTCCGATGGTTTCTTATGCTCCTTTGAAAATGTCATAGATGCAGTCAACTTCGCTCTCGTCTACCAAAAGACAATCCCGCCTGTCACAGGGATTGGGGCTAGGGTAGGTATCCATTGGGATAAAATCATCGAAGTCCATCAGGATGATGTGTGGGTAGCTGCAAATGCAAAACGGATAGAGCTAGAGGGATTGGCTAAAAACATCGCTGCTCGTACCATGTCCTTATGCGTATCGGGACAGGTTCTCCTGACAAGAGAAGCCATGAATGTTATCCGTTTCCGCACCAATAAAGACACTCCACCCAATACCCGATATGTTTGTGTAGGCAGGTACAAGTTTAAGGGTGTTCGACAAGCCCAAGAGATTTATGCCGTAGGGGAAACACTTGAAAGCCTTGATCCTCCCCCCGATACGGAAAAGGCAAAGAGAATAAAAGGGCTCAAAAAATCAAAAATCCGTTGGGTTAACCTTACACGAAAAGAACGACTTTGGTTTCTCTATTACAAACTCTTGTGGATATGCGGATTTCTATGGATATGTCTTATCTACTTCCTGCTCTCAAGCCCTTTCCTTCGAGAAGTTTCGGGACTTCAGTCATTCGATTGGATTGATGATGTCAACAACTTCGTCAAAGCCGTGTATACACAAGTCCTCAATCTACTCAGGAAGAGTATCAAATGAACACGCCGCAAAAGACCCCCGCTCCACCAATAAACAAACCCACCATGAACAATAAGCAATTCACACAAACAGAAAAGGCGAAACGGGGCTGGTGGGCAAGTGTAGTTTTCATGTTCCTTATTGTCGCCCTTATCATCTTTTTATCCTATGTTCAGATAGTAGAACAAAACAGGGATATTTTGATCGGCATCATCGGAATGCTTACAGGGTCTATTTCTAGTATGCTCGCCATCGCTAGCGGAAGAGACCCAAGCGAAGTCGAAGACCTTAAAGATAAACTCTCCACAGCTAATGCTGATCGTGCCGCTCTCATCGCTCGCCTAAGAGATGCCCAAATCCAAATGCAACTCTTAAGGGAACAAGTCTTTGAACTACAAAATGCCGTTATTGAAAGATTGTCCATTTTCGCAAATGGACAGCCCCCGATCAGGACAAAGAAAGAACAAGATGTTGTCCTTCCCAACATCGTTAATGAATGGATACCCAAAACAGAAGAGCCCAAGGACTAACTAGTCTGTGATGCCATCCTCATATCCATCCACATCACCTGAACAATCCTCGCTCATAGGCTGTAGATAATCCTCTATCACAGCCGCTACTCTTACAAGTTCTTCCACCTCTGTCATTTTACCCGCTGGTCTTGTTCTCGTTACAAATTCTAACGCTATCTGCAACGCTACCTTCCTCGCGTTAAATGAACCCTCCGCCAAGTCAATCACCATAAGATACCTCACTCAGTCAATGGTTGCCGTCTCAGATTACCGACACATAGTCGGAAAACTTATAGTTTATTTATAGTACCCGCCAAGGGCGTAAATGGATAATCCCCTATCCATTAATCCTTTGGAGATTTGATCATGATCAGAAGAACCGCATCGGAAGTTTTACAGAGCCTTGAGGCTCGCGTTGCTCGCCTCGAAGGTCGTACCAAGACCTCAGCTCGTGGTGCCAAGACCCTCCAAGAACTGGCTCAGTTAATGGGTGAAAAGTACATAGCCGCGTTCCGCAGGAGCCACGGCAAGACCGTCTATTGGAAATCCGTAGGTGAGAGTCTTGAGAATTTCGTATATGGGAAGCTTGACTCCGAGCTAGAGATTGAGGATTGGAGCGATCTCAATAGCATCTATGCTGCGGTGACGGGTATCTCCACCCACCCTGGACATAGCTATGATGGCTGGTCCCAAGAGGAACCGACCATCGCTGTTGAGGTCACTTTTACCAACTCCTTGGCCGGTGCAACTACACGCCGCTTATCCCTTAGAATGGAGACTGACAAGAACGGTAATGCCAAATTTGGGTTAGATATGAGCTACTGATCCCTCTATGACTAAGTTTTAAGTGCTGGCGGTCGGGGTTGAGCGTTAAAGCATTTATTAAACCTCCTTTGTTAGGAATTACAGGAGGTAAATAATGGCTGTTGTATTCAAAAGGGATCAAATTCTTGGTCGGGGAGATTTGGATATATTTTTAACCAACTCCGCAGGGAATGTATCCAATGCGGCAGAGATTACTTACGCACTTTACTTTGTGGATATTGGACCACCTGAAACAGATGTGTTGATAGGTGACCCCGCACGGATACCCGAAAACCCGTCAGTAGGTGAATACTATGCCTCCGTCCGTATCCCCACAACCGCGACTTTTGGACGATATAGGATAAGATGGACGCTTAAAGAACTAGTTAATTCCCCACCTCAAACCGTAGTTCAAGAGTTTGAAGTGGTATCCGATGCTGTTGTTCTTGGTGTTTCCATGACCGAAGGTCAAAAGACCATGGTCTATAAGCTCCGTATGCTTTTAAGAGATTCTAATCCCGATAAGTTTTATCACTTTAGACCCCCTGAAAACGAATCCCACATCAACAACTACAACAGAGTCTTCGGGCAAGTTTGGGAAGATGAAGAACTTCTAGAGTACCTAGAAAGATCGCTCGATTGGTGGAATATGCAGCCCCCTGAAACTGAAGATATTTCCAATCTCGATCAACTCATCCTACAAAAACCCGCTTGGAGAACTCCCATCTTACAAGGAGCTATCCAATTCGCGGCTATGGCTTTACAAGCGAATTGGATAGTAGATGAGTTTGATTACTCCATAGGAGGCATCTCTCTCAGTATTGACAAATCCTCCAAATATGAAGGACTAAAATCATCCGCCGAATCTATGTGGCAATCTTCCGTTGAAGCAAAAACACGCACAACAAAATTCATGCGTGGACTGCAACAACCCAAATACGGTGTGGGCATCAGGTCTGCCTTTGGACCTCACACGGGACGCGGCGTTCTTTCGCCCCGAAACTTCCTGTGATTTAGGTGTTATCCTCGGTTGGATTTTTCTTCGGACGACCTACGGGAGATGCAGCGGGTTTCTGATATCTTAGCTCCATCTCTACAGCGAGAAGTCTTTTCTCTAGGTCGGACATTTGCTTCCCCAATTCGCCCCGTACCTTACTATCCAATTCCTTGGCTTCTCTAGTGACATTGGATAAGCCTTGGTTGATGGTGCCAACCTGATTAAGTGCTTCTTGGTGTCTTTCGTGACATTGAGAGTTTAACTGTTCTTGTGTGGCTTTGGATAGTTCTAGCTTGTCGATGTATTTCTTAGCTAGGACAGCCATGACAAGTAAAGCGGCGAGCCATACATTGTCTCCTGCCAAGCGGATAACTTGTACAAGGTCTAGCTCTAGCGGGTCTTGGCTTGGTTGCTGAACAATCGGTTGGGTTTGAACAATAGGTTGGGTTTGAACAATAGGTTGTGGTGGAGGCTGAATGACTACAGGGCTCAAAGGTTCTGAGGGAGCGGCTTCGACATCCGATTTAGGGATAGACTTGAGTGTTTTGCATTGGTCTAAATCCGAGACCTTTGTCTTTCCGTCAATCACCCAAAGGTTGCCTTCTCTTGTAATAACGGAGGCGGGCGATATGGTGCAACTCATGATTTGATCCTCTCGATATATATCATTGTGGAATTCAGCTATAAACGCCCTATCACAAGAGAGGTCTAAGATCGCAGACAGCAGATCACAGGCTCTATATGGATCATTATGAATAGCTGATGCCCTCTGTAGGACTCTCTCGGCTCTCCAAGTGTGGTTTCCGCTACACTCGCTTAGTATCTTAAATACTTTGTCTTCAATAAGCGGCAGAATGCCTTTATTAAGGGCTTCTTTAAACCGAGCCTCGTCCGAAACGATTAGGTTATCCCAAAGTCTATCGCACCACCAAACCCAAAATAGATCGTTCACCTGCACTCTCCCTTGGGGTTTTATTCTCCAAGTCAATAAAACCCCCAAAGGATTCGGATTTGTAGTTCGGATAACCTGAAAAAGATTGAAAGAGAATTTAAATTTGGTATAAGTGTGGAGATGCGACTATAGCTCAGTTGGTAGAGCGTCACGCTTACACCGTGAATGTCACAGGTTCAAGTCCTGTTGGTCGTACTCTGACCTGCATAATTCCGTGTGGGCAGAGCCACCAGCCCTAGGTTGGTGTGCGTGGTGTTGTAAGGGATTTGACCCAAGGGTAAAACCAAGGGTCAAATCCCTTACGATTTTATAGGCTGTTGAGAAACAGAGCCAACTCCGTTTCCTGAGTAGACATGGAATAGGTGGGGATGCCGAAGGAGGAAGCGGCACTAAGTGAGACTGCTAGATGTTCATCGGGAGTGTCTGCTAGATAAACAAAGAAGTCTCGCCCCTCAAGGAGAAGGATGTTCTTGAGCTTGTTGGATATCTCAATACTAGGCGTATTGAGGGTAATAGGACAAATCTCGGAGCCTAGTTTAAGTGTTTTATCGGAAAAGTATCCGCAGTAGTTTACGCCGTGCTCTAGGATGACCTTGTTAGGTGTTGCTTCCTGTATGAGCATTTCAGCGGGATGCTCATTTCGAGTACACAGCGTGAAACCCTTATTGGATAAAAATAGGGCTAGTTTGGGTATCCGTCTAACATCTTTTTCGGAGAGCTGCGACTTATTGGATAAGAAAGCGTATGTTTTCATGTTCTTTGAATTCTAAGCGAGAGTGAGTGTATCAATCAAAATGCAGACACACATTAGCAGTTCTTCACTATAGAAACAGTCCCACATTTTAAACCTCGATACTTTCTGATAGATGAGGGGAAAAAGGGAGATCAGACTATCGGTGACAGAGCCTATCATATATCCTCCGCAGGAAGGACTTGTTGGGTTGAGCTTGGATAAGTGCTTTTAGGATTTTGATATTCGTAGAGTTTGTAGCGTGTTCCGCTGCCTCACGGATAACTTCCAACAATAAAGCGTCTAGTTGTGTGTCCAAGTCGTGTTGGTGGTGGACTAGTCCGTTACCTTTTATATTTCTTGGTTTACCTTTGGGGAAGAAGGTATAGATGTAGGTGTAGTATGCGTTGTGGGCTGAAATGGATATTGTGTGGTGGGTGTGGATGATTGTGAGTTGTGCTTCAAAAGATAAGGACAGGGATTCCTTTGCGGGGTTGTACTCTATAACTCTAACGCGGGCTTGTTGTGGAGTCCAAGTGAGGTCAAGACAATCTTGGATGACCCGAGAGATATCCATATGGCAACCTTAGTGTGAGACAGATGAAACCCATACATAAACAAGCTATGGAATTAGCCCTGTCGAATGGGGGGAAGTATCATGTAGCCTGTGTGCTATACAGAAGGGGTAAGCCTGTCTATATTGGAGTGAACACAGATAAGACACACCCTAGGTTCAGGAGAATAGCGGCTGATGGTACGGTAGTTTGTACACTTCATGCTGAGATGTCCGCTTTGAGGTTCTCCCAACCTGGGGATACCCTTGAGGTCTTGAGGTTTTTAAAGGATGGTTCCACAACGATGGCTAGACCTTGTGTTCATTGTCTTAAACACATAAGGGCTAGCCAGCTTAGTCGAGTGAAGTACACCTTATGGGATGGCTCTTGGGGTGTCTTATAAAGACAAACCCCCCTTGAGGACTTATAACCTCAAGGGGGGTTTGTCTCGGCACTTAATCTTGTTGGGTATTACTCGTTCTCTGTACGACCCTCAAGAGAAGCCTTGCGAGCATCCTTGATCTGATTAACAGCCTCAAGAAGAGCCTTACGGACACGGACACCTGCTGCCTTGTTGCCGTTGTCGGACTTCTGAGCATCGCTCTCGATCTCGATGATTAGGTTCTTAAGGGACGCGATACGCTGAGACATGGTTGCACTCATGACTAACTCCAAAGAGGGGGGGTGGGTTGATAACCCCTCAAGTACCCTTATAATACCCTTAAAACAAGGGTTCATGTTTTTTTAACAAATTTATGACTTCGTTCAGGTCTTGTCCGAGAGCTAAGACTTGTCGGTAGACATCCATGTTGGTATGAAAGGCGAGGATTCTGAGTTGAGGGATTTTACAATGGTTCTTGGTACGCAGGATTATCTCACCCTGATCTGTGACCCAAATATCCTCATCCCCATTTATTTTGCTCTTGGTAAATAGGATAATCCGTCCGTTCCTGTTGACCCAATCTTTGGCTTCTTGGATAGCTTCGGGTTTCTTAGCTAAGAAGTCTAAGAGTATGTCGGTGGGTATCAAGCCCTGCGGGGACACTTTCCACTCAAGATACAAAGTGCTTCATCCACTTCGCCTTGTCGGTATCGGTCGAGTTGACCCAATCAACAAAGACCAAGCGATCACCTGTTTTAATTTCTTCGGGGTCTGTGTAGACGCACTTATCTACATAAGGCAGTAAGCGTAGTTTAGGCTTCAGTTGGGTTGGGACTACTACTTTATATCCGTCTCGATACATCTGAGTAATAACTAGTTCTATCATATTATCCTCCCATCTTGAAAGTCCCCCCCACCTTTAGTTTAGGTGTAGGGGCAGCCCAAGGATCGGGTTTAGGTTGTGTGTTTCCACCTAGCAGAAGGCTTCCATTAGGTGGTGGCGTATTAAAAGCACTCGCCTTAGGCGATTGTACCTGCGAAGTATTCGGTTGGACCTGAGGAGGAATTGGGCTAGGGTCTATTATAATTAAGGGGGGTGTTTCTTTGGGCGTGTTCCCCCACACTTCTATCTTATTGGGCTCTACGAAGTTCTCGAAATTGGATAGTCCTTGCCATCGAGAGCTATCCGTGGCTGAAGTGATATTAGGGTTTAGGATAAGTCGGTCTACCTGAGTGGAGATGCGTGTATCCCAAGTTGAAGTAGCCCAAGATGCCCGACCGCACTCTCTATTTTTGCACACACGGCAGAAGATTTCCTGTACCTGAGTGTTGGTGACAGAGGGATCAGCTTTTTTAGCGTCTTCAAAACAAGCGGAGAAGAGGTCTTTTTTCATAGAGGGGGGATTATCCTTTCCCCCCTTTGGGGAGAAGGTTTAGCTAGGCCTGAAAAGGGCGGATATATCCCTGCCCTGATATTTAACGACAAAAGATAATCCCGCCTGCGACTTTATCCAATAAGCCACATCTTGAGCAGACTTTTCGGATAGTTCAGTTAACTCATAGGTGGGTTTTGGAGGTTCAGCGGGCTTGGGAGGGGCTTTGGGTTTTGGCTCAGGCTTTTTCCCACCGAAGATACGGATAAGTTCGGGGTCACCTTCACCTTGTTGAATGTCGCGTAGGTTATCAGGGACTGTCCAATCCTTACCTAGCTCAACATCGACAAGTAGGGGGACATCCCAATTCATGCGTTGGATGATTTTATTGCGGGTCATGATTTCGCAGACCACGGGGATTGCCTCAGTCAGAAGGTCTTTGTGGATTTCAAAGACTATTTCATCGTGGACGGTGAGGATCATTTTAAATCGGTCGAGCCATCCGTTCTTTTTAACCGTCTTGTAGATGAGGCTCATAGCGAGTTTAGTGACATCTGCGGAGGTTCCCTGAACGGGTCCATTCACCGCCTTGCGTTCATCTTTAGAGCGATGACGGAAGTTTTTATCCTTGATGGAGGGCAGGGGTTGTACACGCCCCATAGCGGTTTTGACATATCCGTTTTTACGACCGAACTGATGCTGATGATCCCACCAGGCAGTTAGTACATCATAGGTCTTGGTGAAGACCTTGTACTTTTCATTCCCTTCCTCTTCATTACAGCCGATGGAGCGTTGAACTGCTTTGCCTGTACCGCCATATGAGAGAGCGAAGTTACAGGCTTTGCCGTTACCACGAAGGGCTTTCCAATCGGGGCGAGATTTAGAGGCTTCCCCATAGAAGGCTACGGCAGTAATGGTGTGCAAATCACCAATCTTATCCGAACCACAAATACAAACAGGAGGTGGTGCGGCTCTAAAGCCTTGGTCGTCCATTTCTCTTGGAAACTGATTCCCGCACTCTGAACACTCAAAAAATGCTTTTATCCATTTTGGCTCGCCTGAGAGATTGGTGACAAGTCGTAGCTCAACACCTGAGTAGTCGATAGCGGCGAGATACCAATCAGGGTGTCTCACCGCTATGCACTTACGGAGGTTTGAGATGCACTCAGGTTTCGTAGGATCATAGGTGGCAGGGATGCCTTGAAAGGGTACACGGCAACCACCATCTTTTGTCTTTTTGGGGTCACTAGTAGTTTTACACGAGAAACGACCTGTATCAGCGGCAAACTGATCAAACTTAGGCATGAGCGTCCCATCTTCTGCAATATCTTCCACAAAGGGAATAAGATATTGCCCAAGGGACTTCCCAAGCATACGATAACGCTTCACCTTATCCATAAAGGGAAAGCTCTCGCTCGCCTTTTTAATAACTTCATCAAGAACATCGCCTGAGGTGGCTACCTGACCCGACTTCTCTGTTGCGATGAGATTCGGGACTTGCAGTTCTCTAAATAACAATCCGAGTTGCTGTGGACTGAGTAGATCGTAAACAATCGGGAAGTCCACATCCTCCATACCTGCCCCTCCCTGAATATCTCCATCTATCTCTAGCTCTCCTTCTTCATCGGTTTGAAAACTAGCCGTGCTTAGTACGCGAACGGATTTGGTGATTGTTCCCTTTATATCAGGATACATTCTATCCGCTTCCTTGCGGGCTTCGTCTACACGGATTTTGTAGTTGTATCCATTTCCCACTTCCGTGTGGTCGAAGCGATTTAGACCTTTAATGTCGCCCTTAAGTATCCGTATATAGTTGGGCAGTATATCTCTGCCCACAAGATCAGAAGCTCCCTTGTACACATCTAACAGAGAATCAAACCACTCCTTCTGTCCATCTTGGCAAAACCTCAACGCCGTCTTTTGATCGACATAAACCCTGTTACGATGAACCCATCTAACAGAGACAAGAGTTGACTTCTCTAGTGCGTAGATTGTGTTAGTGTGATAACCGCTGTTTGTGTATTGCTTATTCAGCACCTCATACAAAGCAAGCGTACACATGGCATCCGCAGCCCCATACCACTTACAAGGTTCCCAACTTGGGTCTATCTTGGAGTAGTTCTTATTCGGACTATCAGGCATGAGATCATCCAACTCTATCATCTCACGCTCAAGTAACTCCTTACTCAAATGCTTTAAGCCGCGTCCTCCCTTGGTGCGAGGATCAAGAAGATACTTCAAAATGTAGGTGTCATGCCACTTGCCACTATCCCAACGGGCTTCCCCCAAACCCTTGTGGTATCCATTAAACTCCAAAACCTCTTGGTCAAAGCCAGCATTGTGAAATACAGGCTGTGCTTCTACAGATAAATCAAATAACCTCTCAAGGGCAGGTCCAATCAACCGCCAAGGTACATTGTGTTCTTGTCCTTCTTGATGAGCGATGGGAAAATAATATCCCTTATTCTTAGTAGGGGCAAGACACACCCCCACAATTGATTCTCTTGTGCGTCCATTAAAAACCCTCAGGTCTAACCCTGTGGTCTCCGTATCCAATCCGTATGTGCCACTAGGGGCATTTATGCACTCATCTATTGCCCTATCTAGATTATCGCGTGTGCCGAGGATCAGTTCACAATCCTTCATCCACAGCTTCTGCGAGATTTGTGGTCTACGCAACGCCTCCAACATATCCATTAACATAATCAACCCTCCCTTTCTGTATGCCACCTACCACTTTGGTGGATGGTGCTCTTCATATATAAGATCAGCACCACCCACCACACATGGTAAAGGAGACTGACCATGCCCCACCAACATCCACTACCCATTCTTTACTACTTTGGGCTCTGCGTTGAGGTTTGTCTGTTTCTTAAATCGGAAGAAACAGACGAAGCCACAAGAGAACAACTCCTCGAAGATGTCGCTGAGGAAGTAATCAATCATAATGTGGACTTCTCGAAGTATCCAATTCTGTATCTATCTCTTGTTCAATGTCATGAACTTTTGAGAAGGCATCACGAACCCTTTATTCAGGAGTTTAGGGTAAAAAGCCCCTCCAAAGCTGAATGGGTTTTGACGCTCCCACAACCCGTGCAAGATGTAACCTATACTCCTGATGGAAGCATACAGGTTACATACGCTGAAATGGATAACCCTCTCAACAATGGAAAAGTGTGTATCCCCACCCCCCCAATCCCCAATCTATCCATCTCGCATCAGCCTATTGTGCGAGGTGTTGTTATCTCCGTGGAGCATCAACCCACCTGATTATCTCGTTACGGTGATGCGGTATCCAAATTTACCCGTAGTCGGTGAGGTTACTCCCTCAACCACAAAATTGGCTCTACGCCAAATACCTTCAGCTAAACTTATTCCGCGATGATAGTTTGATTCATCGCCAGCAGCGACCTCCTTGCTAGACTTCTCAGCCGCTCTCAATATCCCATATTGAATCTCATGTGGACGGATACGCTTATTTTCATCCAAAACGAAGATGATAGCTTGTCTGTTTTTAAGTATGTGTCTAGACCAATCCTCCGCAATCCTCTCACCAAGGATCAACCAATCCCTGAATTTCTCTGCATCATAGAACAAGGGGGGGTTCCCTGCTCTCTTTGGCTGAGAGGCATATCTATCCCACCCTGAACGATCAAGATCGAAGAAGATGGAACTAGGCGTTGCCTTAAAGTTAATACTTGGGAACTCCCTCTCCAAGATCGGAATTAACCTTTTCGGGCTATCCGAACGCAACTCGATGGTTCCGCCAGATGTGGAATAAGAAGTGACGGAATAGTATCCCTTAATGATAGGATATTCGTCTAGGTAGTCTTGGATTCTATCGGCTGCGGTGAGCATGATGTTTACTCCATTAAGTGTCGTTGGGTGCAGGTCTATAAAAGAACTACCAAACCTGAAAGTATAAACCTGCCACCCATGTATTAGACCCATCCATACCTACTGCCCAACCGACAGCGGGAGATATGTTTAGATGTTTCCCTAGTACATAAGGGTGATAAGATACAACACCTGCCAAATAGGGTTGTTTGTTTGTCAGAGCCATTTGAACACCTAGTCGATAATCCCCACCTTGAAGGTTCAACAAGCTCGCACCTGCTGAAAAGGCGGATAACTTATCCAAATAGGATATCCCCACCAATAAACTTGGCTCAAATAATCGGAGTTTCTTCAGCTTGATGTTCTGTGGGTCTACTTTGGGCGTGTAGAAAAATCGACTATCCAAATTAGGGTTTCCCTGCATAAGTTTATCTTCAGCAATAGGGATAAAGTCGCCCTTCTCATTGGTGTAGCCCGCTAGGATATGAAGTCCTTGGTTTCTAACAGCACCTGAACCTATTGAAGACTGATCCTCAGCATATTCAATCACTATGGCTTTGAACTCTAGTTTTAACTCTAAGGTGTAATCGCCACCCCAAAAGTTATCCGTAAAGAAAGAGGCAAGAGGTTTCCCATATGGCGTAGACCATGTGAACTCTAAGGGGTCACAAAACGAGGGGAACGATACACACCTCGCAGCATCTTCATTAGTGATGCCCTGCCAACTTGCAGGAGGAGGTTGGATCGGTGTTGTGGGCTCTGTCCCCACTTTTGCTTTGCCCTTTAGTTTTGCCTCAATAGAAGTCATACGGACTGATATGGAATCTATCTTCGCACCCGTCTCGGCTTGAAATCTCTCTATGCTATCCCGCGTGGACTTATCCAATCCCTCAAGGATATTTTCTATCCTTGAGGATAACTCCCGCCCTGTTACCATTTGAGACTCAAGGGTCTTTATATCTTGTCTTGTTTGGGATATCCCCATCGCAGCTTCGGATAGTTCTCCCCTTAGCTGTTTTTGGATAGTATCCGAAAGCGTATTTATCCGATAAGTTTGATATGCGTTAGCACCTACACTTACAAGAGTTAATCCTGCTAAGGCGTAGATTGCATACATGAAGTGTTTGGGTGTTAGCATTGAAGCCTCCTTATCCCAAACACAACATATAAATATATAAGCTAGGAGTTAGCCCTCTATGGTGAAAGGCATAGTCTCAAGCAATAGCCTTGCTACAGGGCATCTCTTCTTCTTGGCGTAAGTGACCAAGAATGGTCTGTAATCTTTATTCTTTAGAAATAACCCATGAGATACTTCGCCGCTATAAAGGATCAAGTCCGTAATGGATTTTTGGCAAGCCTTCACACAAGAGGGCTTAAACCCCAAACCCCCTCCAAGAGTCCTTGCGGGAACCTTATTGAAGACACAGGTTTTGGATAATGCACCTGCGGCATTACACCCACTAGTTTCAAACCTTTTGGCAAAATAAGTACCCGCTTCGGGGTACTTATCCTCTACCGCTCTTGTCAGTAATTCCCGCCTATTCTCGATCTTTCTAATTGCGGATTCGACCGCATTTTGTATGCCTTTTGGGTAGCCAAACAGACCCCCCGCCTCCTTTCCCGTCCTAATATTTCTAGCTGAGGCAAACCTGAAATGGCTTGTCTCATCGTATCCTCCCTTTGTAGGCAGACCCAAGTCGTCAATGATCTCATCTTCATCTTCTTCCTTATCCTTGAGAGCACCATGCTCCCCATATCCAACATAACGGGATACATCGGATAAAGCAGAGTGAGCATGGGAAATCTTATCCTCAACCCAATCTTCTAACTCATCTCCCTCATCTAAACTATCCGTTAACATCTCTAGCTGATCTTCCATCTCATGGAGGTTCTGAAGGCTCATGTAAGAACCATCTTTATGCTCATCCCCTCCACCCACCATCTCAAGACCCATATCATCGTCAAAACCCATATCATCGACAATCCCGCCAAAATCTCCGTAAGAGGCGAGCCTCCTCGCAGTCTTCCCAAGAGACTCCCTGTTCTCCTTAATCCTTTGTGTGTTCATTTCCCCACTTGATGGATCATAGGCACCCTCATACTCCAAGAACTCTTCAGGGATATCCCCATCCTTCTTAGCTTGTTCGTAAGCCTTAGAACCCTCAGGACCTTCCTTGAAGCGAGAGTGCTTGATGAAATCAGCTTCTAGGTCGTCAGCTTCTAGGTCGTCAGCCACCATCTCCCCCCACATATCGTCAGCCTCAAGATCGTCAGCCTCAAGATCGTCAGCTTCAAGGTCATCCGCGAACATATCATCAGCCTCAAGGTCATCAGCCTCAAGGTCATCAGCCTCAAGATCGTCAGCCATGAGTGTCCCATCATCTAGACCCATGGAAAGGATATCCTCGTCCGACCAATTCTCACCACAAGCAACAAGTTCCTCCTCGGCATTTCCAGGCCCTGTGAAGTCAAGACCATTATCATAACCTGTATTGACCTGAACCGCGTTGTCAGCCTCTAAGTCATCCGCCATCATGTCATCCGCCATCATGTCAAAATCGGATAGTGCGGGTTCGGTTGTTCCCAAGAAGTCTGCCGCCGCCTTCTCCGCATGGACACTCCCATAGTCTCTGCGGGTCATGAGAGGTTGGGTGAGGGAAGCATATTTTGATGCCACGGATGCCGCCGACTTATTTTGGGCGGCGGTTTTCTCGTTTAGATATCTATTTGTGATCTGATCGAATATGTCTGCCATGTTCATTCTCCATAGGGTATTATTTATCCATGTACCTGCGTGTATTTAACCTTTATTAAGGGATAACTCAACCATGAAGACACCCTATTGGATAGTCTTGTGTGTGCTACTAAGTAATGCAGCACAGGCACAACCTTTTTTTTACCCGCCACCTCCACCGCCTTTTGCCTACTCTCCAATATATGTACAGCCACCACCTACCCCGCCATTACAAAGACCGAGGTCTAGACTAGGTGACAGCGTAGATCACAATTTGGTGTTTTCCCCCCAACAAACGATGGTGTGGTGTTGGGTAGCAACGGCAAAGATGTTGATAGAGGGACACACAAAACAACCTGCACCTACTCAATGTGAAATGCTGGCTCTTCAGTACAATGCTCCCTGTTGTATCGCACCTCATATGTGTTCCCGTGTTGGACACATAGTAGAAATACAAGCCCTTGTGGCTCGCTTTGGTATCAGGTTATCCAATGTGGAGGCACCACCCACTCCGAAAAGATTTTTTCGGAAGTTGAGGGGTGGTCCGATAGGGATACACACTATAGAAGGAGGAGGACATTTCGTAGTGGCGGGAGCCATGCAAGAACACCGAACTGAGTATGGCTCCACTTGGGATGTGACGATACTTGATCCATTCAGGGGAGTTTATCGCATCGACTATGAACAACTCCGACTAAAGATGGATGCCATCCTAGTTATCCATTAGTCAAACTTGGTCAAGTATGAGTACTTCGCCCTGCAAGCCTCTGGACTTCTCTTGAAGACCTTAGCTATTTCGACAAAAGACTTACCCTGTTCTCTAAGGGAGAGAAGATTATCCAAATCTTCGGAAGACCAAGGGGTCTTGAAAAGCGTAAGCCCTAAAGCACTAGCTTTAATCTTGATGGACTTACTTGATCTTTGGGGCAAGTGCTTCTGTAACTCCAAAGAAGTTAACTTACCTGCGTGCCTCTTCAAAATGGATATTTCTTTAGGTGTCCAATGTCGTGGGCTACCTTGGCAGACCCAACCGCGATCTCTCAAACGGATACCCAAATTGGATAGTTTAAACTTTATGGAACTTAGCCCTCGATTTAGTCTTTCCGCTATGAGTGTTGCAGGTAAATACTGAGCCATAGCTCTTAGTAGCTTGATGTCTTCATCAGTCCAAGGTCTCCGTACATACGCCATTAAATTTTCCCCTTGCGTTTTATGCCGTCCTCCTATATATAGAAAGACATGAACGCTCGTAGCTCAGTTGGATAGAGCACCTCTTTCCTAAAGAGGGGGTCACAGGTTCAAATCCTGTCGGGCGTACTTAACACATAAGCCCCCTTAGCTCAGTTGGTAGAGCAATCGCCTTGTAAGCGATAGGTCACAGGTTCAAGTCCTGTAGGCGGCATTAAGAATGTCCTCCGCACGGAGGCTTCTTAAACCTAGTAGCAGGTTTGTACCTCGCCTGAGGGCTACTAGCTCAGGCGTGAGTCTTTTCGATACTATCTATCCCACAAAAGCTCACCGCTTTAACTAGCCCTGAAATATATTGTGGAAGGTCAACCAAGGATAGATAGTCCTACAGACTGTGGGAAGTCTGAACCCTCAATCTCTGTAGGTTAGACGATAAGGCAATATGTTATAGTTGACCACGAGGCTCCATGTTGACTCAGATAGACCGAGGGCATAGCTTCACCCTCAAGTGACCCCCACCGATCCTCTTCGGTCGATTAGTGGGGGTCACTTTATTACTTAGAAGGCGTTTTTTTCTTGCTTCCTCCAAAGTCAGTCGGTATAAGAAGGATCACTAAGGGTTCTTAGCTCAGTCGGTAGAGCAGCGGACTTTTAATCCGTAGGTCCTGGGTTCGAGCCCCAGAGGACCCACTTAGATGGGGATGTGGTCAGCCGAGTAGGCTGATTTACTTCCCCTTAGTTTTAAGAGTTGATGGGACTTCGGTATAGTGGGGGGGAACATAAGCCTAGATGGTGGAATAGGTAGACACAGGGGACTTAAAATCCCCCGACCTAAAAGTCTTGCGGGTTCGAGTCCCGCTCTAGGTACTAGAGGGGACATTTAATAAAAGTAATAAAGGAGACATTTAATGAACCCAACCAATAAAGAAATACTTGAGTGTTTGAGAGAAATAGTTCTAGGGCCTGATGCCCCTCCAATTGAGGATATGCCTCCGTTCTTGTTTCTACTTCAAAGCGTCCGTATAGAAGAGGGGGGGGAGAAGGGGTTTATGTTCAACTCACCCGAAGAAATAAAGGTTCAACTGCCTGAATGGGGGGATGTTGTTAGACCCCATCTCAATAAAGGAGCAGGGTTTTTACTAGTTGCAGTAGTCACGGAAGACGGAAAAGAATGGTCTGAGAACATTATTATAGTTATACATAAGAATATAGGCGAGGGAACTGTAGAATCGTACAGGTACGACCTAAAAGACTTTAAAAAGAACGAAAACCCAAAAGATTTGGGTTTCGATATTAGAGATGTGTGTCCGACATTTGGTGTTCAGTATCACTAAATAGTTTATGGCCTATCCTTTGCGACCATGAAAAAGGATAAACCATGACGACACCTCTCAATCAGACCGAAAAAACGAATATCCAAGCCACCAAGAACTTCAAGTTTTCGGAACTTGAGTTCTATGATGTGATTCCTCCTAAGTATATGGCGAACGCGACCTTACTTTTGGAGAACCTGCAAGTTATCCGAGATGCGGCGAATGCCCCTATCACCATCATCAGCGGATACAGGTCAGAGGCAAGGAATGCTGCTGTAGGTGGAAAGGATAAATCCCTCCACATACAGGCGGCGGCGGCTGATATTAAGATTAAGGGTATGACTTCCACACAGGTTCACACCCTTATCTCAAAGCTCATCAAAGACGGCAAGCTCTATAATGGGGGGCTAGGGGTCTATGATGACTTCTGCCACTATGATGTCCGTGGTGAGCCTACGGGACACAAGCAGGGTGCAAGATGGGACGAGAGATCGGGGGCTGCTAAATAATATTTTTATTCTTTTATGTTCCCTCACCTAGTGATGAATCAAACTAGGGGGAATAAACATGAGATACAAGTACAAAGCATACGCAATCAGCGTCCCACAACTGAAGAAACTATTGGGGATGCCTAAAAACCCATACACCTTTACTTCCGAGGATGATTGGGATATTGTCTCACCTTTCACCCTTGAGTTGAAAGGTGGAGGTGGCGGTGTCACCATTACCCTAGATGACCCTAGGTCTAAGGGGGATGATGACATATCAGATGGTTTGGCTTATGTGAACAGCCGCATTTACAAATACCTATCGCCCCCTGTAGATGAAGAACTAAAGGCAAGAATAGAGGCTCTTTTAAAGAAGTCTCCGAGAAGCGAGTTCTTGTCTAGCTTGTTAGAACAAGTCATGGGAGGGTATGACTTATCCGAGAGGCAGCTAGAAGTAATAAAGGAGATCGAGGAACGCTCTTCCGAAGGGAATCCTTTGTTTGAGCGGATACAATCCGCTCTGAAAGTCAGTCCCAATAACAGCTTCCTAAAGAGCCTGCTAGAGCAAACGCAAAGCGGTCGTTTACTAAGCCCTAAACAGATTGCCGCATTGGATCGTTTCCCTACGGAAGAACTTAGTCAGGAGAAGATCATTCTCCAAGAGATGCTTAATAACGCTGTTCTTTCGGCTGATGAAAGAGACTTTATTAAGAAGCTCCTCGCTTGGGGAGTCAAAGGAGCACCTGAGGAAGGTCTCAAGCGTATCCGTCATATCCTTTATTCTCAGGGGAGACGCTTAAGTGGTATTCCCGACAAAGAAGTTATCCGCAGTATCTTTGGTGGTGATTCAGGGAGGACGGCGAGCGATACTCTAAGAGAGCTAGAAGTGCGTATCGCCCGTCTAGAGAACTTAGGGTTAGGTTATGAGGAGATCAACCTAGCCCTGATGGGAGGGGCAAGTAGAGAAGTACCACTCCGTTTTTCGAGGCTCTTCTACAATTTGTTTGAGGCTCCAAGTAATGCTGTTACACCCGCTCGCATCAAAGGGGAGTTAGAGCATTTGATTACGACAAGCATCCTGCCCAAGGTATCAAGAACATCTTTTAGCTACCCCGCTTCTGAAATATCTTTTAGCAACCACTCTCCGTCCGAGACGGCGACAAGTTGGGAGATTGATTTCAATATACTCATTATCACAGGGAAAGAGACGCTTAGGTTTCCCGCGAGCTTACAGGTATCCAAGAGAACCAAAGAAGTGGACTTGTTCTTGGTCTAGTGGTGAACCACATAGGCGGCTAAGGCACATAACATCAAAGCCACAATCCCTTTCGGGTTGTATCCGAAATAAAAGCTATTGAGGCAGAGATCGACACAAAGGCTTGTGATTAGCCAAATAACTCCTGCTCTCCATACATCAGAGACATCGACCAACTTCCACCACGCCCACAGGCTAAGATAGTTAGTTAACAATCCTGTGTAGAGCCACCACTTGAACGGCCCCCACTCAAAGTCACAAACATCTCGACTATTAGCCTTAAACCAATATAAGAGGCAGCACAAAGTGATGGATAAAATCGGGACGAAATAGATTTTCAATCTAGTACCCGCCGGACTTGAACCAACCGCTACCCTTTAGGATAAAAGAACTCTGTCCGAGTATCCGTTCCGTTTCTTTTTTGCACTTTTCGCAGGGTGGTGGTGGGTCTTCAAACTTTTGAAGTTTGTTCTGTGTGTGCTGACACTCCGTGTCTTTGCATCTAAAGACATACATGGGCATTTACTTATCCTTTGTCTTGGTTGGGGGGTTATCCCTTAGTGCTTTATCCTGTAAGGCGAGCAAACCCTCTAGATCGCGTCTTATTCTACGCAATAGAAGCATATCCAATATGGGGTTCTTATATCTAGACCTAGAGAGGATGGAATTAATGCCCCTAAGGGCGAAGATTAAATCCTCTTTGTTTCTTCTACTCTCTTTTATGGGGTCATCAGACATGGAAAACCTCAATAGTGATGCTGTTGCCGCTTTGTACCTGTTTGTGAAGCAATACTTCGCAGAGGCTATGACGGGCAACTTGCCTATCAATAAAATGCCCCCACACTTCTCCCTTTATTCTACAACCAATAAAGATGAAGATACCCTTTCCCTTAAAATTGAAAAGCCTACCTTATTGGATAGTTTGGAGACTGAATATTGGGGGTCTTGGGCTAATATGGCATTGGATAAAATGCCTCGGGCTGAAGGTGGTGTCTTTTGGGGAGTTGTTGATCTCCCCATTCAGACCGATACACCTAACCCACACGCTCTCGTTGTAGTGTATCAGAGGGGAGAACCCATAGTGTGCCTCTACACCACACTAGAATTTAACCACAACCCTAAGATGATCCCTGCGAGCAAGCTGTTCCCCGAACACTCTTTTGACCCCTTCGTTGTCCCTTTAGAGACGCACTAATATATCCTTTATATTCCTAGGTAGTCAGTCTGCTACCTTGGGGAACATAAAGTGAGACGCATTCAAGCTAAGGCAAATATCTCCGCTATAAGGCAGAGAACACAATTCTCTTGTGTCGCTACTAGCACCTGTATGGCTCTCAATGCCGTTGGTGTTAAATGCACAGAAGATGAAGTAAATGAAGTCATCGGGGCGAAGCCTATGCAAGGGGCTCGTTGGGAAGAAGTATTGGCTTGTGCTCAATACTTCGGGTGTAGGGCTACACTCACCACTCCCTCTACCCTTACTCAGGTTAAGGAATGGACGGACGCAGGGTTTCCCGTTTTAATCGCATGGAACCCTGAAGGTCGCGAATGGAGCCATGCAAGCCTCATATTCGATGTGACGGGCGAAAAGGGAAATTATGTCGTCCATGTGGCAGACCCTAATATCCCCAACCCCGACAAAACCACCCGAGAAGTTAACGAAGATGACTTCTACTCAAAGTGGTTTGAAAAATGGCCAAACTACCTCGTGCGTAGACCCGCCCTCAAAATAGAGCGAGAGGTTTCCCCTGATGGAAGACAAATCATGGCGAGCCGTATCGCATCTACTCACCTTAATCGGGAAGGTCTGTGAAGTGAATCAAATTCACATATATGACTTTGATGCTACCTTGTTTAGATCACCCAAAGCACCCGCGTGGTATGACAATGATAGAGATGGTGAATGGCACCAAAACCCATTAAGCCTCGGTGAGATTTGTCTACCTAAAGGGGAGCAATGGGTAAAGTCTGTTGTAGAGGAGGCTAGGAAAAGCATAGCATCTAAGGATGTATATGCCGTTGTCTGTACGGGTCGAAGAAAGCACCTCCAAAAGGTTGTCGAAGGACTCTTACGCAAAAAAGGTTTGAAGTTCGATGATGTCATCTTGAAAGACATGGGTGGAACGGAGTCTTTTAAGAAAAGAGTTATAGATGATCTCATGTCTAAATTCCCGAACGCTATTGTTCATATGTGGGAAGACAGACACCACCACCTTTCTTCCTTTATGCAGCACATAGAAATGAATGGAGGCGTTGGTATCCCCCACGCTGTACCTGATAACTATTCCACGGCTGAGTGTTCTGAAGAGGAGTTTAGGTCTATGAACAGATCAGCCTCTGAAGTTTTAAGACGGCTTAACGGGGCAGGTATGAGTATCCAACATCGGATACAGGAGACCAAATATTCGTGTGGGGCTGCTTGTGTAACAGCAATCTTAAATACTGAAGGGGTTTGGGTTTCTGAGAAGGAAGTCCGACAGGCTATTGGCACAAACCCTGAGGAGGGTACTCCGCTCCCGAATATAATGTATTTCTTCAAGAGACTTGGGTGTGAGGTAGATATGTCTGAGCAGGGCATATCAGACTTAAAGGATGCGATTTCGGATGGGGTCTATTCTATAGTTTCTATGCAAATGTGGGATCGGGAAGCCAAAAGAAATTGGGAAGAAACTTGGTCTGAGGGTCACTACTGCATAGTAAAAGACATAAAAGATGGACATATTATTTTGTCCGATCCCTCTAGGAGAAAGTTGGTGAGGCTCCCTATAGGGGTATTTAAGAAACTATGGCACGATGAGGATACAGATGGGACGAGATATCATAACTATGTAATCAGGATTGAACCTCAGATTGGGTTCAAACAGAAAGCTCTTAAACTTTTTGAGAAATTAAACCCGAAGTCATGATGGATTTTAATCCGAATCAAGACACTCGAATCCGAGTTAGTAGTCTAGACCCATTGTGTGTGGCTCAGGCATACACCCGATCTTAGGTGTCCCTTTTGCTGCGTTTTGACCCCCCCTAGAGGTCAAAACTTAACACCTTAAGGCTGATTGCTAGAGTAATTTTACGGTCTCTTTTTCTACATCCACCTCGTACTCCGCAACTTCCCTTCCCGCTGAGTTATAAACAAGGGTACCAAACCACTCGACCGAAAAGACCACATTACTGCCCTTGATGCTCTTAAAATTAGGTGTTTTAAAGTTTAGTTCTCCGTCCCACCACTCGTTTCGATCACCCTTTGATATCAAATACTCTTGCAGGAGCTTTTTAGCTTTTTCGATATCGGCTTCTCTTGCAGGAGGATACCCTGCCGCCTTTTCAAGGCGAGCGATCCTCATCTCAAGGCTTCTTAAAACTTCACTAGCGGTTCTTCTTATTATGATTGTGACTCCATAGGGTCGGTTTTTGGATAGACATAACCCCCTCTTTATAAATAGATACTTTATTAATCCTCTCAGATAGACATCCCACCCAAAGGATTAGAGAAAATGAGAAGAAACGCGGGGATCATTAAAGTCCCACCGAACTTGACCCGAGAGATATATGAGTTTGTCGTCTCCGTAATTGCTACAGATATTGTAGCGTCACTCCAAAAACCCAAGGAGAGTGACGAGGGTGTGGATAAATGGCTAAGAAAAGCAATCGAGGTTTCTCAGACTTTTCTTAAGAGCCTCGACACAAAGGGAACAAGGGAATTGTACAACGAGTACGAGCCCTTAGAACGCCTCCTAACGCAGGTTGCTCCCATAACTCTGCCACAAGCCAAACAATCCTTGTTTAGCGGAGTCGCTAATCCAGCTCGGAGAGCGGAGATTAAAGCTCAATTTGTGCCGCTTTTTGAAAGAGTGATTAAGTTCTGTACGGAAGAATTAGTTGGGGTAGAAGACCCCAAAACAGCAAGATTCAAAACATTAATCACCCAAAAAGTATCACTAAGGGGTGGTTCCTCTAGTGGGGTAGTGGCAAGCAAAACATTTGAATTTAAGGATGAAGATTGGTACCCCGACCTCATCGGAAGGGTTCCAAGTGGTGTCCCCCCCTATACCTTTGATGTGAATGTGGAAAAGACTGAGGGGGAGTCCGGGGGGTCTTGGGGGGGCTATCGTCGGGTGCTGACCGTAATTTACCGAAATTACATGAGCCCCCAAGATTTGGAGAGAGAAGTATGGAAGATACTAGTTCATGAAATGGGTCATGTCGCTCAGTCTATGATTACACGGAGCAGGATGATGATAACGGAAGAGGATGTTTCGGATAGAGATTTACTCTCAAGAAAGATTAGAACCCCACAATACTCTCAAAGAGGAGAGGATAATGATGATTACTTCTTGGACGACAGGGAGTTTCACACTTTACTAAGAGATGCAATCGCTTATTTAGTGGGGGAATTCGATAGGCGGGGGATAACTGCTGATAAGAGGAATCTTATTTTTAAGCAATTTGTGGGTCTCCCCATCAGCAAAGAAGATATGCGTGAAGTTTCTTCAGAGATAAGAAGAATTAACTCTGATTATCTCTACAGATTCTTCCAATCTCTGAAAGAGAATGCACCCGACAAATGGAAGAAGGCAGTTGCAGAGGCATATAAGATTATATTTAACTCTACCCCTAGATTGGCATCAGCATCTCAAGCCTTAAGAAGCCTTGAGATGAGAATCTCCCGACTTGAATCTTCACGATAATATTTGACGACCCCTACACCAAGGGGAGTCATCAGTCGTCCAATTCAGCCTAGCCTTACCCCGCTTCTTCTTAAGGGCTAGCTCCGCTTTAAGGGCTTCAGACCTGTTTGCATAAGGCCCATAAGTACACCTCAAGACCCAAGGTCGATATTGAGATGTGTACTTCCCACCTCCCACAATCTCCCCATTGTGTTGGCGGAGCCTTCTATTAACATCCGTGGTTGACCCCACATAATAAAACCCCTCAGCGGGCTTACCGCTCGCGGTCTTTCGGGGCATCTGACTCTGTATGACATACACAATCCACATATCCGCACGATAGCGGATAGGATAGTTTAAGTCAAGACCTAATCAATTCCAACCCGTGTTCCTGCGGCGACCTTTTCTTAGACCTAACGCATAGGCTTTAGCTGTCCACACTATTACATCAACCTCGTCATCCTCATAGGGGGAGAACTGAGATAGATTGTGCTTTGTGCCATAATAGGATTTGTACTCAATCGCTCCGACAGAGAGGAGCTTGTCCTGAACGCTCTCAGGGAGGGTTTCAGGGTCGATATTATCGTCATACGCACTTAAATCCATAGCCGCTCTTCTTGTCGATGCAGTACGACCTTCGAGACGGGCTATACGGGCTTCGAGGCTCTGTAAAACTTCCGATGCTGTTCTTCTGATCATGATTTTCACTCCAAAGGATTAATAGATAGGATTTATCCATTAATCCTTTGGAGCTGATAAAAGGATTACAAAATAGGTTTTACTTAGCCCTCAGGTATACGCTATCACCGATCAAAGAGAGCGAATAACTGCCTGGGAACTTAAAAGCCTTACCCTTCAAGTCCACAATGTTCACGCCATTAACATCTAGACACACAAGTGAGAAATCTTCCCATTGTTCTGAGGCAGGGGATTCATCCTCAGACTTCGGACGGAGGAAAACCTCTACGAGTTCATCTACAGATACATTATCTTTCATTCCAACTTATCCATTTAGTCAAAAGTTAAACACAACCACAGGCTAAGTGGATAAAATGGGATTGTCAAGTGTGGGCTATTTATTCGACATCAAAGTTGTAATATGATGACACATCAGCGTTGATCACTAGTCATCGTACTCTTGCTGTGCCAAGACCAACATACCCTTGCTCACCGCATAAAATGGATCACCTGCATGACGGACTTCAGAGATTTGAATGGGGAACCTCTTACGCTTCGACTCAAAGACTTGTTTAAAGAAGTCCATAAAGCCGCCCGCTAAGGAAGTCCCGCCCCCAACCACGATTGGGATGGGCTTGTTCAAGACAAGGTGTCCTCCCTTCATCATGAACTGCTGTGTAATGTTATCCAATGCGTGTTCAATCAGGGCTTTGTAGTAAAAGCTGATCGCTTCTTCTTCTCGGCTTTTGGGGTTATTTAAGTCGATACCCTTTTCTTTGATGGCACACATCTTAGATGCAGTACCACCTACGGACTTGGCTGCTCCCTGATCTATCCAATCCCCTCCTCTCGCAACTGAAAAGCTAAGTCCTTCAATAGTGGAAATGGATAGTGCGATATTTGTCATCCCGCTACCAAAAGAGATGCCAATACCTGAGAAACCTTCCTTAGCGGTTTCAGCAAAAATGATAGCCATCGCCTCATTCGCAGCATGAGGTGTGAAACCACACTCTTGAACTATCCGTGTAAACACACCCTTGTGATAGACCACATCCATATTCACATCTACAGGGGCGGCAGGGATAGAAAAATAGCAATGTTCCCCCTCATGTGTCGGCTCACCCAACACATCCTTAATCATGTGACCAAGAACCGTCAAAGAGTCCACTTCCTCTGCGGAAATAAGACCTGCCTTCAGGGGTCTTCTACCTTCCCTGCCGAACATATTAGCCACTTCCATCGCCTCATCACCTAAGACCAAAAGATGATCTCCAGACTCAATGTAAGAGACTGATCCCAACTTCAACATCTTCTTTGCCGTGGTCGGGAGGTCTATGAACAAATCTCTCATCTGTCTGAGTGTGATGTTGTTCTTTTCCGCTTTACGAGCGGAAACCAAGTTCATTGTTCCTATGTCTAATCCGATTCCTTTACGCATGAGCATTATCCTTTATGCTGGGGGGGTTAGGGTTTATTGGCTCTTCTTAGGGCTTTCAATGCGGACAAGGCATCCGCAAGCTCACTATCCAAAGACTCCGATTGTGATGCCAAAGGAGTCTCCGATACTTTGTCCGTATTGGATAGTATCCTAGATGGGATAAATACCAAGGGCTCCTCTAATCCACTATCCATTTTTGTTGTGGATTGGGTGGCAGGATTGGAGGATATGGGATTGGAGGATATGGGATTGGAGGATATGGGGTTGGAGGATATGGGATTGGTCAAGATGCCGCTGAGACGATTAATGAGTAAAGATGCCAACGCCTCCATATCTAGCTCTTGGTGATGATGATGATGAACCTCTTGAGTAGGCTGTGAGCTACGGGGAACAGATTTGGGGATACCTGTCCGTGCTACCAATCCTTCGCTCTTAATGGATAACTTGAGTAATCCTTGTTTCACGAGAGCCTGTAGTTCAGTATTGGTGTCGTATGAGTTCTTACTGCACTCGTAAACCTGCCCTACCCCTAAGCCCAAGTTGAGCGTGTTTATCCGTATTGCACTAGTGGATGTGAGACGATAGGTCATTGTAGAAACTCCTCTTTGAGTTCAAATAGGATTCTGCTTGTGGAGCTTCGTATTCCCCGTTCTACGCCTCGATCTATGAAGTTGTATTTGTGTATGGCAGGATGTATCCAAGAATCCCGCACCAATAAAGGTGCTGTACGAAATACAATCTCACCATATTTGTCTTTCATTGGAATGATTTTGGGAGCCCCTTTTTGTTGAGTGAGCCAATCCATCTTGTAGGGTTCTTTAGCCTTTAGATACTTGGCTACCCACTTCCAATCCGATGTTATCCGTATTGAATCATCTCCGACTATTTCATAACCAAAACTATCCAAGAAGTCAGAGGTAGAAGGCATACCTGTACCTAAGCCTGCGGCTCTCATGGCTTCATATCGGACACCCTTGACCATTTCTTCACCGATGATCTCTAGCATCCTGCGTGTTATTTTAGCCTGTCTCATCAGGGGAGACTGAAAAGAAGTCTTTTGAACCTTGTACTTGAGAAGGTTCCATTTCTTCTTGGGATTTCGTTCATTCATGAGTCATCCACCTAAGACTAGGAGTTCTTGCCGCCTCGTCCATGATGATTTTCCCATGTTGCCGTCCGACCCCTTTGTTCTAAAGCTGTCGGAATATCAGGTCTATCCGAATCCATCGGATACCCCGTGTCAGGCGTGATTGGGAAGTTAGAGTCCCCCCTTGCCGTATAGGTGTCTCTATAAGGCAAGTATCCAAAGTTAGTCTTTGGCCAAGAAACGGGAACTCCATCAATCGGCACTTTATATCTGATGTCCCCACTATCCAAATACGCTATTTGAAAGTGTTGTTGAAGTACATTCCCTCTGTTTGAGGGATATCTCACGCCACCTATTGAATACCTGTCGTTGTTCATTTTTACAATGAAGTCACGCTGAGAAACAATCGGGCTAGGTCCAATCCATACCTCATATGAGTGTTCTTTACGCCTACCTCTCACATCTTGGCTTACCCTCTTATCCCCCTCATCAGGTCCAATGATTATGTCATATGGACCATCATATCCTCCTCTCACTCCCGTTCCAAAACAAATCATGCACAAAGAATCAGGTTGTTTGGCATAAATAAGGGTTTCTCTATTAAACGCTCCACAAATACAAGGTATCCCAACTACCCTCCTCGTAAATAACTTAACCCGCTCCCCTCCCTGATCAAGTATCCAATTATTTCTTCTCATGCCCTCTCGCCACATATAGTCCACCCGTTCTATCTCTCTATCCGAAAACGGCTGGCAATAATCTAAGGGGGTCTCATGCAGCTCCCCCGTCTTAGGGTCTTCCGCCACAGTAGTTACCCTGTAGAAGTCCCTCTTATCCGTCCCCACTCTCAACCTAAAAGTGGGATCATAAGCCACATAAGTAACCTTCACCTCAGAGTCCTCCGTTATGGCAGGAGGATAGCTGATGCCCCTTTGTTCAAGGGGTTGAGCAAGTTTCACTCCCGTGTACAATAAGACTACTTCTTTGATTTGACCCATAGTTCTTGCCACAGGGACTATTTCACCATCTATCGTCACTATGACATCCCTACCTGAAAAAGAGGCTTCCGAAGTCTCCCCTATCCTCGCTATCGGATATTCAGTCCTGAAGCGATATGGGTCTTCTTCTTGGTCACCCTTACTTATCCATTTTTCAGCCGTAATGGGTTCCTCATAGACAAGCCATGAATCAACCCGATCACGATAGAAAGTCCCACCTACAGGTGTCATATTTACCCTTCGATAAGGTCCTCTATCCGAGTCCCCCGAACGATAAATATTTGCACCACGGATAATCCAACCCTCGTTCCCATGTAACAGAGCGGGATTGTCCCAACGCACATCCATCTCTCCCTTTAGAAAAGGAGAAGTCGCTGATGTATTCGTTGGTGGTATTGGATAAGCTGATCTAGCTTCGTACCACCCATGTGACATTCGACTTCTCCCTCTCTAGAGGGGAAGATATTACCCCTCAGGCGTATTGGTTGGGATAGCTAGGATTTTCCCATCCTCTTGAATCTGCCACGGCATATCATCAGATACACCACTACGCTTACGAGCCTCAGATAGAATCTGTTGTGCCTGTACCTCATTGCGTTCTAATAGAGCAACTACACGAGACTTACGGATTTCCAACTGTCCAAGTGTTCCCAATAGCTGATTCGCGGCTGTCCGTAGTTGGGCAATCGTCTGAAGCTCTTGTTCCGTCAGTTGTCCCATCTCTTGTGGGGCGGGTTTGGTCTGTTCGCTCATGGTTCATATCTCCTAAAATCGCTTGGCGTAAACAGCGAGTTCGAGTGTTCCACTCCTCTCGCTCTTTCTTAATACCATGCAATTGTCTATTTAGTCTCTGCCCCATTAATGGTTTATCCGTTTTTTGCTCTTTCGGTGTTTTCTGATCACCTTTGGGCTTCCCTATCGGGCTAGGTACAACACTCACCAACACAAATCCAAAAAACCCTATTGTGCAGTAAAATAATAACGACTTCATCTTAGCGACCACCTGTTCTTAAAATATGGTCGTAGACTTCTTTCATCATCTGATTGTTGCGTTGAAGGTCATCTTTTATCTGCTTTAGCTCTTGGCTCAATAACTGCACCGCCACCATCCCCTCTTGAACTTTCTTCAACTCATTCTTGTGTTCGGATACCTGTTCTTGCAAAGCCTTTATCTCTTGGTCTTGCAGAGCTAGGGTCGTTGACATATTCAACACATAAATGGCTATCGGCAAAACTACAGCCGATAGCCCCTTAAAGACCCACTCTAAGATAGTTTGGTGCTGATTGCTCATTGGATAACCCCGTGTGAATTCACACTATCCAATAAATAAAAAGTCTAACGATTCTCCGCCACCCCGCCACCCTTTAGAAGCCAGCTTTGGTGAGCGTCACATCTGCGGGAAGCGTGTACTGCCTCCACTTCCCCGTAGCCAACCCTAGGTTCTTCACAATCCGATTCTTTATGTTTACATGAACCCCACTCTCAACCTGCCGAGAGTCGCCAAGTGGGTCTGCCTCAAGGATTGTCTCAGACACTACCAACCCTCTCACATGGGTCTCCCCTGTCGCCTTGTGCCTTACGACTCCCGAAACCCCAATCGGGTGTGCCTCATACGCATTTAAATGCCCCACCGACTCGTTCTCACCACAAGCTGATTGTTGAAGTGCAATCAGAAGCCCTTTCTTCCTCGGCAGGGTGCCATGAAGGGCATCCCCCCAATCTGAATCCGTTAACTCCCCCATCTCACTCTCTATATCCCTCCGCAGGGCGGAGAGGTCTGCCCCCTTGACCCTCAATAGATCAAGTGCCGCCACCACCTTGTGATCCACACCCACCATCAAGGTGACCACCACCTTATGCTTACCACGAACCTGCCCCCCCTCGACCTTGAGATCGGGGGTCCCCTTCTTGGTGGTCGTGAACTTGACGATGGTGCTGTGGGCGTTGAATGTTAGATTATCCATCTTCTCTTTCCTTAGTTGGGGTTATCTCTCACACCTAACTAATATCGGATAATCCCACTTGGGATACTTAATCTAACCCCCCTATTTGAAATCCTTGAGACCAGCCCGCTCTGAGGTTCGCCCCCATGATCCTCTAGGTCAGCCATCTCTAGGACCGCCCCCAATAGGTTAGCCCCTGCTCAGGTCGAGCCCCTTGAGGTTAGCCCCCTAAGATCAGCCCCCCTTTAGGTTCGCGTAGGAGAGATTCGCCCCTTCAAATCTCGACCCGAGAGGTCTGCCCCTGTCAGGTTCCCCTACTAGGGCAGCCCTTCTCTCTAGGTGGGCTACTCTCACCATCAGTTCTCTGAGTGTAGGTGTCTTACACTTTTATCATGACGGCGAGCTGGTCCGCGTCGAGGGCGGGGAGTCTGGTTGAGTCGTTATAGGTAGCCCGCTTGAGGTTTGCCCCCTTGAGGATCGCCCCCTTCAGATTCGCTCCATCTAGGATAGCAGATGAGAGATCAGCCTTCACGAGAATGGTTTTCTCAAGGCGAGCACCTTCGAGGATCGCCCCATGTAGGTTAGCCCCCGTGAGGTTAGCCCCCGATAGGTCCGCCCTTTCGAGGTCAGCGATAGGTAGGCTAGCCCCCTTGAGGTTAGTATTCATGATCTTAGCCTTTCTGAGATCAGCACCGCCGAGGTTCGCCTTCTCAAAGTTAGCTTGAACGAGAATAGAATCAATGAGTTCTGCGTGCTTTAGGTTCGCACCCGAGCAATCAGCCCCATATAGATTTTTACCTGATAGGTTCATATCCGAGAGGTTAGCCCCTTTCAGGTCGATACCTGCGAGATATTTTTCACTTAGGTCGATGGGGGCGGAGAGTCCTGCCTTTTTCTCTAGGTGGGCTACTCTCACCATCAGTTCTCTGAGTATGTTTGTCATTTTTTTCTCCATCTTGGGTTATGTCTGAGACATATGCGGGTTATGTCTGA